>Ga0307409_100000761_pt1 | contig 14553 bp, 14 predicted proteins | sample 322Ometagenome_2_FD_203888 | JGI IMG/M metagenome (GOLD analysis project Ga0307409, IMG submission 203888) | Maize rhizosphere microbial communities from greenhouse at UC Davis, California, United States - 322HYB-O-2 | ecosystem: Host-associated > Plants > Roots > Rhizosphere > Soil | place... | reverse complement strand
CCAACGAGCACACCCGCTCGGTCCTCAAGCCGTACGGGGTGTGGGCGGTCATCAGCCCGTTCAACTTCCCCATGGCCCTGGCCGCCGGGCCGGCCGGGGGTGCCCTGGTCGCCGGCAACACCGTGGTCCTCAAGCCCTCCCCCCAGGGCTCGTTCACCGGCTACAAGCTGTACGAGTGCCTGCGCGACGCCGGCCTGCCCGGCGGGGTGTTCCACTTCCTGCCCGGCGGGGACGAGGTCGGCCAGCTGGTCGTGGACCACAAGGGCGTCGACGGCATCACCTTCACCGGCAGCTACGCGGTCGGGATGAAGATCTACAAGCAGTTCGCCAAGGGCGTGCCCCGGCCGGCGGTGTGCGAGATGGGCGGCAAGAACCCGGCCATCGTCTCGGCCAGGGCCGACCTGGACCTGGCCGCCGAGGGCGTGCTCCGCTCGGCCTTCGGCTTCTCCGGGCAGAAGTGCTCGGCCTGCTCGCGGGTGTACGTGGACCGGTCGGTGGTCAACGAGTTCGCCGGCAAGCTGGCCGACCGGGCGGCCCAGCTGCGGGTCGGCGACCCCCTGGACCGCGAGGTCTACATGGGCCCGGTGATCGACGCCGAGGCCGTCGAGCGGTTCAAGGAGGCGGTCAAGGAGGCCCGCAAGGAGGGCCGGGTCCTGGCCGGCGGCGAGGTCCTCTCCGACGGGGTGCCCGAGGGGAACTACGTCGCCCCGACGGTGGTCGGCGACCTGCCGGTCGACCACCGGCTGTTCAAGGACGAGCTGTTCGTGCCCTTCGTGGCCGTGGCCCCGGTCGAGAACCTGGAGGAGGCCCTCGAGCTGGCCAACGACACCGAGTACGGCCTGACGGCCGGCTTCTACTCCGGCGACCAGGCCGAGGTCGACCGGTTCCTGGACCGGGTCGAGGCCGGGGTGGTCTACGTGAACCGCAGGGCCGGGGCCACCACCGGCGCCTGGCCGGGGGTGCAGCCGTTCGGTGGCTGGAAGGGGTCGGGCTCATCCGGCAAGGCCGGCGGCGGCCTGTACTACGTCCAGCAGTTCATGCGCGAGCAGTCCCAGACGGTGATCAGTTGACCGAGGCGGGGGCGCCGACCGGTGGATAAGTGGCTGGACCCGGCCCGGCCGGTGCCCGACCTCAGGACCGCGGTCCCGGGGCCGCAGGGCCGCAGGGTGCTGGAACGGGACGCGGCGGTGACCAGCCCGTCGCTGCCCCGGGCCTACCCGATGGTGCCGCGGCGCGGCCGCGGCGCCGTGATCGAGGACGTCGACGGCAACCTGTTCCTCGACTTCAACGCCGGCATCGCCGTCTGCTCGACCGGCCACGCCCACCCGCGGGTCGTCGAGGCCGTCGCCGCCCAGGCGGCCGAGCTCCTGCACTACTCGGCCAGCGACTTCTACCTGCCCATCTACTCCGAGTACGCCCAGGCCCTGGCCGCCACCGCCCCCATGGCCGGGCCGGTGCGGGCGTTCCTGACCAACTCGGGGACCGAGGCCGTGGAGGGGGCGCTCAAGCTGGCTCGGGCGGCCACCGGCCGCCAGTACGCGATCAGCTTCTACGGCGCCTTCCACGGCCGCAGCTACGGGTCGGTCAGCCTGACCGCCTCCAAGGCCAGGTACCACGCCGGGTTCGGGCCGCTGCTCCCGGGGGTGCTGCACGCCCCCTACGGCTACTGCCACCGCTGCCCGCTCAACCTCACCTTCCCCGAGTGCGGCCACGCCACCGTGGACTGGCTGGAGGACACCCTGTTCCGCTACGAGGTCGACCCGGGCGAGGTCGCGGCCGTGTTCGTCGAGCCCATCCAGGGCGAGGGCGGCTACATCCCCCCGCCGCCGGGCTGGCTGGCCAAGCTCAAGGCCCTGTGCCAGCGCCACGGCATCCTGTTCGTGGCCGACGAGGTCCAGTCGGGCATGGGCCGCACCGGACGCATGTGGGCCATCGAGCACAGCGGGGTCGAGCCGGACGTGCTGATCGCGGCCAAGGGGATCGCCTCCGGGCTGCCCCTGGGGGCGTTCATGGCCCGCGACGAGCTGTGGCGCTGGCCCAAGGGCGCCCACGGCTCCACCTACGGCGGCAGCCCGGTGCCGTGCGCGGCCGGCCTGGCCACCCTGGAGGTCATGCGCTCCGAGGAGCTGCCGGCCAACGCCACCGCCATGGGCCGGCTGCTGGTCGAGGGGCTGGAGCGGCTGCACCGGCGCTTCGCCTGGCTGGTCGAGGACGTACGCGGAACCGGGCTCATGCTCGGGGTCGAGCTCCCGTCGGGGAAGCTGGCCGAGGAGGTCCAGCTGGCCTGCTTCCGCCGCGGCCTGCTGGTCCTCGAGGCCGGCCAGAGCGCCGTGCGCCTGTCCCCGCCCCTGGTCGTCACCGCCGACCAGTGCCGCACCGCCCTGCGCCTGTTCACCGAGGCGGTCGAGGAGGTCGCCGCCAGCCTGCCCCTGCCCGAGGAGGCCGACGCCCCCACCGAGGTGGTCGGTGGCTGAGGACAAGGTCGCCAGCATGCGCGATGCCGTGGCCGAGCTGGTCCGCGACGGCGACACCCTGGCCATCGAGGGGTTCACCCACCTCATCGGCTTCGCGGCAGGGCACGAGGTGATCCGCCAGCGCCGGCGCGACCTGACCCTGTGCCGGCTCACCCCCGACGTCGTCTACGACCAGATGATCGGGGCCGGGGTGGCCCGCAAGCTGGTCTTCTCCTGGCTGGGCAACCCCGGGGTGGGGTCGCTGCACGCCATCCGGCGCCGGGTCGAGGACCACGACCCGGCCCCCCTGGAGCTGGAGGAGTACAGCCACTTCGGGATGGTCGGGCGCTATGCCGCCGGCGCGGCCAACCTGCCCTTCTGGCCGCTGCGGTCCTACTTCGAGACCGACCTGCCGCGGGTCAACCCCAACATCCGCCCGGTCACCTCCCCGTTCGGCGGCGAGCCGGTGTTCGCGGTACCGCCGCTGCGCCCGGACGTGGCCATCGTGCACGCCCAGCGGGCCGATGCGGCCGGCGACACCCAGATCTGGGGGCTGACCGGCTGCCAGAAGGAGGCGGCGTTCGCGGCCGAGCGGGTGCTGGTGGTGGTCGAGGAGCTGGTCGACGAGGAGGTCGTGCGGGCCGACCCCAACCGGACCCTCATCCCCGGGATCAAGGTGGACGCGGTGGTGGTCTGCCCGCGCGGCGCCCACCCCTCCTACGCCCAGGGTTACTACGACCGCGACAACCGCTTCTACCTGGAATGGGACCGGATCAGCCGCGACCCCGAGGCGCTGTCGGCCTGGCTGGACGAGTGGGTCCACGCCACCAGCGACCATGGCGAGTACGTGGCGAAGCTGGGGGCCGAGCGCTGGACCGAGCTGACCCCGGCCCCGGCCCTGTCCGGGTCGGTCGACTACGGGGACTACCGGTGAATCGGGAGGGGTCCGGGGAACCCCGAGGGCGTGCCCCGGTGACTCACTGGTCGAAGTCGGAGATGCTGGTGGTGGCCGGGGCCCGGGCCCTGGCCGGGCGGCGGGTGTGCTTTGTCGGCATCGGCCTGCCCAACATCGCCGTCGCCCTGGCCCAGCGGACCGTCGCCCCCGAGATCGAGCTGGTCTACGAGTCCGGGGTCTACGGGGCCAGGCCGGCCCGGCTGCCCCTGTCCATCGGCGACCCCTGCCTGGTCACCGGGGCGACCGCGGCCATGAGCATGGTCGAGCTGTTCAGCTACTACCTCCAGGGCGGGCTGATCGACGTCGGCTTCCTGGGCGCGGCCCAGCTGGACCGGTTCGGCAACATCAACACCACCGTGATCGGCGACTACGAGCGGCCCAAGGTGCGGCTGCCCGGGTCCGGCGGGGCGTGCGAGATCGCCATCAACGCCCGCGAGGTGTTCGTGCTCATGCGCCAGTCGGCCCGCTCGTTCGTGGAGCGCATCGACTTCCGGACCAGCCCGGGCAACCTGGGCGGGGCCGCCCTGCGGGACGCCCAGGGCTGGCAGGGCCGCGGCCCCTCGGTGGTGGTCACCGACCTCGGCCGCTACGGCTTCGACCCCGCCACCGGCGAGATGGTGCTTGCCGCCGTCCACCCCGGCGTGAGCGCCGACGACGTCCGCGCCGCCACCGGCTGGGACCTGCGGGTCGCCGACGACCTCCAGGTCACCCCCGACCCCACCCCCGAGGAGCTGCGGCTCATCCGCGAGGAGCTCGACCCCGAGGGCGTGTACGTGAAGTGAGCCACGTCTTCGCCCGGGGGAGCGGCCTGCCCACGGTGGCCCAGGCCGAGGGCTGCCAGCTGTGGGACACCGACGGCCGCCGCTACCTGGACGGGGCCGGGGGGGCGATCGTGGTCGGGATCGGCCACGGCGAGGCGTCGGTGGCCGAGGCCATCGCCGACCAGGCGGCCAGGGTCGCCTACGCGCATGCCACCATGTTCGCCTCCGAGGAGCTGGAGGCCTACGCCGACGAGCTGGCCCCGCTGCTGCCCATGGAGGGCCCGCGGCTGTACCCGGTGTCGGGGGGCAGCGAGGCGGTCGAGACCGCCCTGAAGATGGCCCGCGCCTACCACCTGGCCCGTGGCGAGGACCGCGCCCGGGTGATCGGCCGCCGGGGCAGCTACCACGGCAACACCAGGGGGGCGCTGGACGTCGGCGGCCGCGACCCGCTGCGCCGGCCGTACCTGCCCTGGCTCGGCCCGGCCAGCCACACCCTGGCCGCCTACGAGTACCGCTGCCCGTTCGGAGACACCCACCCGACCGGCTGCGGGGCCCGCTACGCCGAGGCCCTGGAGCGCGAGATCCAGGCGTCGCCGCCGGCCACGGTGGCCGCGTTCGTGGCCGAGCCGGTCGCCGGGGCCGGCCTGGGCGCGGCCGTGCCCCCCGACGACTACTGGCCGGCGGTGGCCGAGGTCTGCCGCCGCCACGGGGTGCTGGTCATCGCCGACGAGGTCATGACCGGCTTCGGCCGGACCGGCAGATGGTTCGCCAGCGACCACTGGGGGCTGCGGCCCGACATCCTGGTCCTTGCCAAGGGGGCCGCCTCCGGCTACTGGCCGCTGGGGCTGGCCGTCGCCTCCGAGGCGGTCCACGACACCATCGGGGCGGGCGGCTTCACCCACGGCCTCACCTACTCCCACCACGTGGTCGGGGCCGCCGCCGGCCGGGCCGTGCTCCGGGTGCTGCGCGAGCGGCACCTGGTCGAGGCGTCCGCGACCCAGGGCAAGCGCCTCCAGGCCGGCCTCGAGGCCCGCCTGGGCGGCCACCGGCACGTCGGCGACATCCGCGGCCTCGGCCTGATGGTGGCCGTCGAGCTGGTCGCCGACCGCGCCACCAGGGCACCGTTCCCCCGCGCCCTCCGGGTCACCGAGCGGACCGTGGCCGCCGCCCGCGACCGGGGGCTGCTGCTCTACTCGTCCACCGGCTGTGCCGACGGTGTCGACGGCGACCTGGTCATGCTCGGGCCACCGCTGGTCGCGACGGATGCGGAGATCGACGAGATGGTGGAGCTGACGACCACGGCGGTGGAGGCGGTGGCCCCGGAGAGCCAGGGGGCCTGAGGGGGAGCGCCGGGGGCCGGGCACCCCACACGCCAACCCCGTGGGGGCGGAGGGTCGCGAACCTGTGGGACCATAGGGCGGCCGGGGGTGGGACCAGGCGGCGAGGGAGCGCGTGGGGCAGGACATGCAGCCGGAGCGGCGGGGGTCGCCCGGCCACGGCTCGAGCGGCCGGGGACGGCGGGGGCTGCTCCCGGCCGTGGGCGCCGTCGTGCTGCTGGCGCTGGTCGCCGCGGGCAGCCTGCACGGGCCGCTGGGGACCGGTCGCGGCCGGCCCAGGTATCCGGCCGATCTGATCGACAGTCTCCTGCTGCTGCTGTTCCTGGCCATGGTGGCGGCCGGCGTGCTCGGCGTCTGGTCACTGTGGCCGGACCGGCACCTGCTTCGGCAGCGGCGTCGGCGGGCGGGCAGCTTCGGCCTGATCCTGCCCATGGCCGTCGTGGTGGCCCTGTGGCTGCTGCGGGACGTGCTCGGGCTGGGCGGCCGCCAGGACGACCCGCCGACCAGCACTCTCGCCCCGCCGAGCACGCTGGAGGTGCCGACCTCGCCGGACGATCCGGGGATGGTGCCGCTGGTCGTGGCCGGGGTCGCCCTGGCCGTCATGGTCGGCATCGCGGTCGCCCAGCTGGTGGCCGAGCGGCGCCGCCGCCGGCCGCCCCGGAGCCGGGCCGAGCGGCTGGTCGAGCTGCTCGACGACACTCTGGAGGACCTGGAGCGGGAGCCCGACCCGCGCCGGGCGGTGATCGCGGCCTGGGCTCGCATGGAGCGCGGGCTGGCCGCCGCCGGCCTGCCGCGGCACCCGGCCGAGGCCCCCTTCGAGTACGCCGCCCGGGTCCTGGAGTCGGCCCTGGCCCCGACCCACCGGGGCACCCCTCCGGAAGCGCTCTCCGATTCGCCGGGGCGCCCCCTCGGGGTTCCCCGGACCCCGCCAGCCGGACCCCTCCGGCCGGCGTCGGTGCACCGGCTCACCGGGCTGTTCGAGCGGGCCAAGTTCAGCCGCCATCCCGTCGGCCAGGCCGACCGCGACCAGGCCATCGCCGCCCTGCGGACCGTCCGCCGGGAGCTGGCCGAGGCCGCCGAGGCGGCCGCCCCGACCGAGGCGGCCGCCTCGGCGGGTGTGGGCGGCGGGCCGGTCGGCGGGGGAGGGGCGGGCCGCGGAGCGAACCACGGGGCGGGCCGATGAGCTGGCCGATCGCCAGGGCGGTGATGGTGGCGGTGATCGCCACCATCACCCTGGCCGGGGTCGTGCAGCTCGCCCCGACCCAGCGGCCGCTGGCCATCGGCGTCTACCTGCTGGTCATGGCCGCGGTCGTGGTGCACCTGCTGGTCACCTGGCTGCGGCTCACCTACCCGCCGCCGCCGGCGTCGCCGTTCGACGCCGCCCTGGCGGCCAGGCCGGCCGCGCCCAGGCCGCCGGCCGAGCTGGACCGGCTGGCCCGGCTGCTCGCCCTGTCCTCGGCCAGCGCGCTGCACGCCCACACCCGGCTGCGGTCGGAGCTGCGGCCGGTCGCCGCCGACCGGCTGCGCTGGGCCCTGGCCGTGGACCTGGACGCCGACCCGGCGGCCGCCAGGGCCGCCCTCGGCGAGGCCGGCTGGGCCCTGCTCGCCCGCCACCAGCGCGACCTGCCCTCCCGGGAGGCGGCCGGCCTGCCCCCGGCCGCCCTGGCCGAGCTGATCGGCAACCTGGAACGCATCGGCGACGACGGCCCCGGCCCGCCGGGGGCGCCCCGGTGACCCAGGGAGCCACGGCCGACGGCCTGGGCGAGCTGCGCCGGCTCGCCGGGCGGGTCCTTGACGAGGTCGAGCGGGCCGTGGTCGGCAAGCGCGACGCCCTCGAGCTGGTCCTGCTCGGGCTGCTGGCCGACGGCCACGTGCTCCTGGACGACTACCCGGGCCTGGGCAAGACCCTGATCGCCCGGTCCTTCGCCCGGGTGACCTCGCTGCGCTTCGCCCGCGTGCAGTTCACCCCCGACCTGATGCCCTCGGACGTGACCGGCTCCTCGATCTACAGCCAGCGCCTGGGCGACTTCGAGTTCCGGCCCGGCCCGGTGTTCACCAACCTGCTGCTCGGCGACGAGATCAACCGCTCCCCGCCCAAGACCCAGGCCGCCCTGCTCGAGGCGATGCAGGAGCGGCAGGTGACCGTCGACGGCACCACCAGGGCCCTGGAGCGCCCGTTCCTGGTCGTGGCCACCCAGAACCCGATCGAGTTCGAGGGCACCTACCCGCTGCCCGAGGCCCAGCTGGACCGGTTCCTGTTGCGGCTGTCGGTCGGCTACCCCTCGGCCGAGGCCGAGTGGCGGATGCTGGAGCGGCGTCTGGAGCGCACCGCCGACGAGGTCGGGCTGACCCAGGTCGCGACCCCGGCCGACGTGCTGGCCATGCAGCGGGCGGTCGAGGAGGTGCACGTGGCCGAGAGCGTCGGCCGCTACATGGTCGAGCTGGTCGGCGCGACCCGGGCCAGCCCGAGGGTCCAGGTCGGGGCCAGCCCCAGGGGCACCCTGGCCCTGCTCAAGGTGGCCAGGGCCAGGGCCGCCCTGGCCGGCCGCGACTTCGTCACCCCCGAGGACGTCAAGGCGGTGGCCGTGCCCGCCCTGGCCCACCGGCTGATCCTGCGCCCCGAGCTGTGGGTGCGCCGGGTCCGCACCGAGGACGTGGTGGCCGAGCTGCTCGAGCAGGTCCCGACCCCGCCCCCCGAGGCCGAGCCGGCCTCGGTCCGCTCCCACCCCGGCGGCTGACGGGCAGCCGTGACCCGCCGGCCCAGCGCCAGGATCGCCGCCTACGTCGGCGTGGCCGCGCTGGCCCTGCTGGCCGGGCTGGCCCTTGGCCGCCCCGAGCTGGCCGCGGTCGCGGCCCCGCTGGCCGTGCTGGTGGTGGCCGGCCTGGCCACAGCCAGCGACCCCGAGGTGGCCGCCGAGGTCACCGTCGACCGGGAACGGGCCCTGGTCGACGACCAGGTCACCCTCCAGCTGACACTCCGGTCCGCCGACCCGGTGGAACGCCTGGAGGTGCTGGTGGTCGTCCCCCCGGGCATGGTGGGACCGGACGGGGCGGCCGGGAGCTGGGCGGTGGCGGTGCGCCTGGCCGCCGGGGAGCAGCGGACCCTGGCCGTCCCGCTCACCTGCCGCCGCTGGGGCGCCTACCGGCTCGGCCAGGTCCACCTGCGGGCCCACGACCGGTTCCGGCTGTTCACCTGGGAGCGGCAGCTGGACGGCCAGGCCGTCCTCAAGGTGTTCCCCGTCCCCGACGCCCTCCGGGCCCTGGTCCGCCCCTTCGAGACCCAGGTCTCCACCGGCAGCCACGTGGCCGCCCAGCGCGGCGACGGCATCGAGTTCGCCGACCTGCGCCCCTTCCTGCCCGGCGACCGGCCCCGCTCCATCAACTGGCGGGCCACCGCCCGCCGCGGCGACCTCATGGTCAACCAGCGCCACCCCGAGCGGGCCACCGAGGTGGTCCTGTTCCTGGACAGCTTCCTGGACGTCCGCGGCCCCACCGGCAGCACCCTGGACCAGGCCGTGGGCGCCGCCGCCTCGCTGGCCGCGGCCTACCTGCGCCAGCGGGACCGGGTGGGGCTGGTCAGCTTCGGCGGGTTCGTGCAGTGGCTCCAGCCCGGCGGCGGCCAGGCCGCCCTCTACCGGTTGCTCGACACCCTGATGGAGACCCAGGTGTTCGCCACCGCGGCCTGGAAGGGGATCCGGCACCTGCCGTCGCGGACCCTGCCGGCCAAGGCCCTGATCGTCGCCCTGACCCCGCTGGTCGACGAGCGCGGGGTCGCCGCCCTGTTCGACCTGCTGGCCCGGGGCTACGACCTGGCCGTGGTCGACATCTCCCCCCTGACCCACGCCGGCCGGGCCACCGGCGAGTGGGGCGAGCTGGCCCGGCGCCTGTGGGCCCTGGAGCGCGAGACCCTGCGCCACCGCTACCAGCGCCTGGGCGCGGCCGTGGTCGAGTGGCGCGACGCCATGCACCTGCAGCAGGTGCTCCTGGAGGTGGAGGCATGCCGGCACCGCGCCGGGCTCGCACCCGGCTAGCCTGCGGCCTGGCCGCCACCGCGGTCGCGGCCGTGCTCGCCCTGGCCCCCCTGGCCTCGGTCGAGGGGCCGCTGCGCCAGGCCCTGGCCTGGCTGGCCGCGGCCGGCCTGCTGCTGGCCGCCGGGGCCGCCCTGCGCCTGACCTCGCTGCTCGCCCCGGCCCTGCTCGTGCTGCTGGCCGAGTACACGGTGGTCCTGGTCCGCCAGGGCGACCGCGTCCACGCCGCCGCCCCCCTGGTCGGGGCCGGGCTGCTGCTGTATGCCGAGCTGGCCAGCTGGGCCCGGGAGGCCCGCCCCCAGGTCCGCGACGAACACCCGGTGCTGGCCGCCAGGGCGACCGTGGTCGCGGCCAGCACCCTGGCCGCCCTCGCCCTCGGGGTGCTGGTCCTGCTGGCCGCGGCCGTCCCGGCCGGCGGCGGCCTGGCCCGCCTGACCGTGGGCGTGGCCGCCGCCACCGCCACCCTGGCCCTGGTGGCCGTGGTCGCCCGCCCGACCTCGACCCGCGCCCGGCGAGGCTGAGGCGTCAGGCGGCCCGGTCGGGGCGGTCGCGGGTCGGGGGCCGCCGGGCGGGCGCCGGTCGGCGCCGGGCATGCGCGCCCGGGCCTGGTGCTTGAGGTCGGTGAAGCGCTCGCGGAACCAGGCCAGGACCCGCTTGGCCCACTGGAACTCGGCCGACAGCACGACCAGGCCGAGGAGGATGACGGCGATCCCGGGGCCGGGCAGCACCAGCATGGCGGCCCCGGCGGCCAACAGGGTCATCCCAACCAGGAACACCCCGCCGCGCCGGACCGCCCGGGCCAGCACCTGCAGCAACGGTTCCACCCGGGCCTACACCCCCATTCGCCGTCCCGGTCAAGGGTACCAGGGGGGTGGCTCAAGCCCGGGTAAAGGCCCGCCGGGGGTGCCGCCGCCGATCAGGTTCCCGGTATGCTCCGGAACATCCAGGCTCGACCTCGCGACGAAGCGGAGGAGGCCGGAACATGGGTGCCGGGGAGTACTGGAACCCCAAGACCGAGACCCTGGGGCGCGACGAGCTGACCGCCCTGCAGCTGGCCAAGCTGCGCCGGCTGTGCGAGTGGGCCGCCGCCCGCAGCCCCTTCTACCAGCGGTCCTTCCGGGAGGCGGGGTTCGACCCGGGCCGGCTCAGGACCCTGGACGACCTGCGCCGGCTGCCCATGCTGACCCGGGAGGAGTGGATGGCCTCCCAGGGCGAGCTGCCGCCGTTCGGGCGGCTGCCGGTGGCCGGCAGGGAGGCGGCCATCCGCTGGCACACCACCTCGGGCACCACCGGCCGCGAGCCCATCCGGGTCCTGGACAGCGCCAAGGACTGGGCCTGGCAGGCCGAGATGTGGTGCTACGGCCTGTGGGGGTTCGGGGTCCGGCCGGCAGACACCGCGTATGTGGCCTTCGGCTACGGCTCGTTCATCGGCTTCTGGGGGCTGCACTACGGCATGGAGAAGATGGGCGTGCTGAACGTCCCCGGCGGCGCCCAGACCACCGAGGGCCGGGTCAAGCAGCTGGTCGACTTCGGGGCCACGGTGGTCGCCTCCACCCCCACCTACGCCCTGCGCCTGGCCCAGGAGGCCGAGCGGCTCGGCGTCGACCTGGCCGCCAGCCCCGTCCAGCGGCTGATCCTGTCCGGCGAGCCGGCCGGGTCCATCCCCCAGACCAAGGCCCTGATCGAGCGGCTCTGGGGGGCCAGGGCGGGCGACACCGCCGGCATGACCGAGATCGGCACCATCATGATCTTCGAGTGCAGCCACCAGCCGGGCGGCACCCACATCATCGAGGACCACTACATCGAGGAGGTCGTCGACCCGGCCAGCGGCGAGCCCGTCGGCTACGGCGAGGCGGGGGAGCGGGTGGTGACCTCCTTCGGCCGCGGCATCATCCCGCTGGTCCGCTACCGCACCGCCGACCTGGTCACCAGGGTCCCGTCCTCCCGCTGCAGCTGCGGGCGCGGCTTCGACCTGTACGAGGGCGGCATCCTTGGCCGGGTCGACGACATGAAGCTGGTCAGGGGCACCAACGTCTACCCGCGGGCCGTCGAGGGGATCGTCCGCGAGTTCCCGGCCGTGGAGGAGTTCCAGCTCCTGCTGACCCGCGAGGGCCACTTCGACCGGATCGCGCTGCGGGTCGAGCCCACCCCCGGCGTCACCGACGAGGCCTGGGCCGACATGGCCGAGCGGCTGGCCAAGGCCCTGGCCGAGGCCCACGAGGGGCTGCGCTTCGAGGTCGAGCGGGCCGCTCCCGGGGAGCTGCCCCGCTTCGAGCTCAAGGCCCGGCGGACCGTCGACCGGCGCGACACCCCGATCGGAGGCTGACCATGCCCACCACCGACCTGCTCGGCCGGCCCACCACCGAGGTCGAGGACGAGCTGCTGGAGCTGTACCGCCGCTGCAAGGCCCTGCTGGCCCGCGAAGACCTGGCCCCCTGTGTCCGGGCCGGGGCCCGGGTGGCCACCGTGGGACTCTGGAACGCCGTCAACGACCTCGCCCTCACCTCCGAGCAGCTGCTCGACCTGGGCGCCTGATCATGCCCGTCTCCGAACGCCACTCCGAGCTGGTCTACGACGCCCTGGCCGCGACCGGGGTCGAGGTCGTCTCGGCCCTGCCCGAGACCTGGCTGGTCCACCTCATCCGCCTGGCCGAGGACGACCCCGGCATGATCCTGGTCCGCCTGGCCAAGGAGGAGGAGGGGGTCGGCATCTCGGCCGGGGCCCATCTGGCCGGGCGCCGGTCGGCCATGCTGCTCCAGAACCACGGCCTGCTCCAGTCGGTCAACGGCATCGTCTCCCTGGCCCAGCTGTACAAGATCCCGCTGCTGCTGCTGATCAGCGACCGCGGCCACCTGGGCGAGCCCGACCCCTGGCAGACCGAGGGCGGCAGGACGACCCGGCCGATCCTGGACGCCCTGGGGATCGTCACCGACGAGCTGCGCGACCCGGCCACCGTCCAGCTCCAGGTGGCCAGGGCCATGACCCTGGCCCAGGCGTCGCTGTCGCCGGTGGCCCTGCTGCTCACCCGCGACCTGATGTGGGAGGCCCTTGCCTGATGGAGCGGATCCGCTGCCTGGAGGCGATCTACGACGAGCTGGCCGACTGCGCGGTCGTCACCATCATGGGGGCGGTCGCGGTCGAGCTGTACTCACTGGGCCACCGGCCCAACTTCTTCTACCTGGAGCACGCCATGGGGCTGGCCTCCTCGATGGGCCTGGGCATCGCCCTGTCCCAGCCCGAGCGCAAGGTGGTCGTGCTCGACGGCGACGGGTCGGTGCTGATGAACCTGGGCGGGCTGACCACCCTGGCCCGGTACGCGCCCGGGAACCTCACCCACATCATCTTCGACAACCAGAGCCTGCTCAGCGTGGGCGGGTTCCCGACGGCCACCGCCACCGGCTCGGACCTGGCCGGCATCGCCCGGGCGGCCGGCATCGCCAGCGCCCGGACCCTGACCGACCTGGAGGCGTTCAAGGCGGCCGCCGTCGAGGCCATCCGCGGCTCCGAGCTGGCCTGCCTGGTCGCCAAGGTCGACCCGGTCGGGCCCAAGAGCTTCCACATGGACCTGCACATGCTCGAGAACCGCTTCGAGTTCCAGCGCGCCCTGCGACCCGACCCCGCCGACCCCCAAGGAGCCCCCTCGTGACCGACGCCGTCCAGACCCTGGCCGCCGCCCTCGCCTCCGGGCAGGTCGAGGTGGTCGACCTGACCCAGCCGCTGTCGGAGCAGACCCCGACCCTGCCGCTGCCGGAGCCGTTCGCCAACACGCCCAGGTTCCGGCTGCGGGAGCTGTCCCGCTTCGACGAGCGCGGCCCCGCCTGGTACTGGAACGCCCTGGAGGGGGGCGAGCACACGGGTACCCACTTCGACGCCCCCATCCACTGGGCCACCGGCAAGGACCAGGACGACGTCAGCCAGGTCCCGCCGTCCCGGCTGGTCGGCCCGGCGGTGGTCATCGACCACGCCGACCGGGCCGCCGCCGACCCCGACCACCTCCTCACGGTCGAGGACGTGGAGGCGTTCGAGGCCGACCACGGCCCCCTGCCCGAGGGCGGCTGGCTGCTGTACCGCACCGGCTGGGACGCCAGGGCCGACGACGAGGCCGCCTTCCTCAACGCCGACGACACCGGCCCCCACACCCCCGGCATCGACGTCGCCTGCGCCCGCTGGCTGGCCGACCGCCCCATCCTGGGCATCGGCGTGGAGACCGTCGGCATCGACGCCGGCGCCGCCCACAGCTTCGACCCCCCCTTCCCCCTCCACAACTTCCTGCTCGGCGCCGGCAAGTACGGGCTCACCCAGCTGGCCAACCTCGACCGCCTCCCACCCACCGGAGCGCTGGTGATCGCCGCCCCCCTCAAGATCGTCGGCGGCTCCGGCAGCCCCACCCGCGTCCTGGCCCTGGTCCCCCGCTAGGCCTCGGCCGGGGGCCGGGTCGGGGTGACGACCGAGAAGTGGCCGCCGGAGGGGTCGGCCAGGACGGCGATGCGGCCGTACGGGGTGTCGAACGGCGGGGCCCCCACCGAGCCGCCGAGCTCGGTGGCCCGCCTGGCCGCCTCGTCGGTGCCGGTGACGGCGAAGTACGTCATCCAGTGGGCGGGGATCTCGCCCCACTGCTCGTTCATCTCCAGCATGCCGGCCACCGTCCGGCCGTCCAGCTTCCAGGTCACGTAGTTGACGTCGGGGTCGTCCAGGGGCTCGGCGTCCCAGCCGAACACCTGGCCGTAGAAGCGCCGGCAGTCCTCGAAGGCCCGGGTGTTGACCTCCCACCAGGTCATGGCGCCCGGCTCGTGGACCACGCCGGCGCCGATGTGCTGATCGGCCTGCCACACCCCGATGGCCGCCCCGCCCGGGTCGGCGACCATGGCCAGGCGGCCCGACGGCCCCAGGGTCGTGGGGGCCATCAGCACCTGCCCGCCGGCGGCCGCGGCCCTGCCGGTGGCCTCGTCGGCGTTGCCGGCGACCCAGACGTTCCAGTGGCTGGGGATGCCCTGGGCGGCCATCTCGGCCGGCATCGTC
>Ga0307409_100000758_pt1 | contig 14565 bp, 13 predicted proteins | sample 322Ometagenome_2_FD_203888 | JGI IMG/M metagenome (GOLD analysis project Ga0307409, IMG submission 203888) | Maize rhizosphere microbial communities from greenhouse at UC Davis, California, United States - 322HYB-O-2 | ecosystem: Host-associated > Plants > Roots > Rhizosphere > Soil | place... | reverse complement strand
CTCACGGGGCTGCACGACGCCGGCGCCGTACGCGCGACGATCGACGTCTACGAGGAGCTGGCGAAGGCGGGGACGTTCGACCTGCGCACCTACGTGATGGTGGCGGACGACAGCGCCAGCCTCGCGCACTACATGGCACGCGGGCCGCAGAGCGAGCTGCACGGCGGCCGCCTCTGGATCCGTGCCATCAAGCTGTACAGCGACGGCGCCCTCGGCTCGCGCGGCGCCGCGCTGCTCGACCCCTACGCCGACGACCCGACCAACAACGGGCTCCTCGTCTCCGCCCCCGCGCACATCCAGCGCGTGGCCGAGCGCGCCCTGGCCGCAGGCTTCCAGGTGAACACGCACGCCATCGGCGACCGCGGCAACCGCCTCGTGCTCGACGCCTACGAGAAGGCGCTCGCCGGCAGCCCGCGCGCCGACCACCGCTACCGCGTCGAGCACGCGCAGGTCCTCAGCCCCGACGACGTGCCGCGCTTCGCCGAGCTCGGGGTGATCCCGAGCATGCAGGCCAGCCACCAGACGAGCGACATGTACTGGGCCGGCGCGCGCCTGGGCACCGGCCGGCTGGGCGGCGCCTACGCCTGGCGCTCGCTGCTCAACAGCGGCGTCGTGGTGCCCAACGGCAGCGACTTCCCCGTGGAGCAGGTGAACCCGCTCATCTCCTTCCACGCCGCGGTGTCGCGCCAGGACGCGCGCGACTGGCCCGCCGGCGGCTGGTACCCCGAGCAGCGGATGACCCGCGACGAGGCGCTGAAGAGCATGACCCTCTGGCCCGCCTATGCCGGCTTCCAGGAGGGGGTGCTCGGCTCGCTCACGCCGGGGAAGCACGCGGACTTCGTGGTGCTCGACCAGGACATCATGCGCGTGCCGGCGGAGCTCATCCTGTCCACGAACGTGCTGGCGACGTACCTGGGGGGGAAGGCGGTCTACGAGCGGAAGTGAGCCGCGGGGCACGCCCCGAGCGGCGCGCCGCGGAATCGATATATTAGCGGCCGCCAACCCTCCACCTCCGGAGCGCCCATGCACTCTCCCACGTCCCGCACCGGCTCGACCGCGCCCACCACCGCCCAGCTCTCGCTGATCCGCATGGCGATGCTCGGCGGCGTGCTCCTCTTCGGCGCCATCGCCTGGTGGACACGCCGCAGCGACCCGGCGCCGGCGGCGACCGCCGCGATGCGCAACATCCTCGGCGTCGCCCCGCTCGCCCTCGGCATCGTCGCCCTCTCTACCGTCGTCCTCCTCCGGCGCGTGCTCGCCCGCGAGGGCGACCCCGCGCGTCAGGCGACGCTCCGCATCATCGGGTGGGCGACGGGGGAGACCGCCGCGCTCGCCGGCGGCGTGAGCTACTTCCTCACCGGCGACGCCTCGAGCTACTTCATCGGCCTCGCCGTGCTGATGTTCACCTTCGTCGGCCTGCCGGTGCCGGAGCGGCGCTGAATAGAGCGGCTCTCGGCTCTCTCAACTACGGCTCTCGGCTCTCGGCTCTCGGCTCTCCTCGTTCCTCTTCCCTCGTTCCTCATCCCTCGCACTTGCGCACCGTCTCCCTCCTCCCCGCCGCCACCGAGATCGTGGCCGCCCTCGGCGCCCTCGAGCACCTCGTGGGCATCACGCACGAGTGCGACTACCCGGCGGTGGTGTGCTCGCGCGCGCGGGTGACGCGGAGCGCGGTGGACGGGCGCGGCGCGCCGGGCGCGGTGGACGCGCAGGTGCGCGCGCTCGCGGACGGCGGGGCGCCGCTCTTCACGCTGCTCGAGAAGCAGATCGTCTCGCTCCACCCCGAGCTCATACTCACCCAGGCGCAGTGCGACGTGTGCGCGGTGAGCGAGGCGGACGTGCGCGCGCTCGCGCGGCGCATCTCCCCCGAGCCGCGCGTGGTGACGCTCACCGGGACGACGCTCGACGGCGTGCTCGCCGACGTCGCCGCCGTGGGCGAGGCGCTGGGCGTGGCCGACGAGGCCGAGGAGCTGCTGGACGGGCTGCGGGCGCGGCTGCGCGCCGTGCACGAGACGCTGAAGGCGGCGCGCGCGCCGCGCCCGCGCGCGGCGATCATCGAGTGGACCGACCCGGTGTACGCCGCCGGCCACTGGGTGCCGGAGATGGTGCACCGCGCCGGCGGCGCGGACGTGCTCGCGTCGCCCGGCGAGCACTCGCGCCCGCGGCCGCTCGCCGAGGTGGCCGCGGCCGACCCGGAGGTGGTGGTGATCGCCCCGTGCGGCTACGACGTGGCGCGCGCCGCGGCCGAAGCGCGGCGCGTAGCGGGGCTGGACGAGTGGCGGTGGCTGCGCGGCCGGCAGGTGTGGGCCATGGACTCGAACGCCCTCCTCGGCCGCCCCGGCCCCCGCCTGATCGACGGCGTGGAGACGCTGGCGCGCATCTTCAACCCAACGCTGTTCTCCGAGCTCGACCCGCTGCACGCGGTGGCGATCGGGAGCGGCTAACGTAGCTCAGCGCTCGACTCCGCGACTCACTACTCCGCACGAGCGAGCGCGAAGTGAGACCTGATGATGTCACCCCGCAGGAGCGCCGCCGGAGGCGGCGCGAGTGTCGGGGTCTACCGTCCTCGCAGCGTGGCTGGCTCCGGCCCAGTGAAAGCAGATCCCGACACTCGCGCGCGGCGCTCCGCGCCGCTCGCTCCTGCGGGATGACATAGCGCCCTTGCCGTGCGCCGAGAACCCACAGCGGCAGTGCAGATCGCCCACCGCCCCACACTCACCTCTTCCCTCCCCCTCGCCCTTCATGTTCTCCTCCTCGTCTCTCGCCTTCCTCAAGAAGCTCCTCGACACCCCCGGCCCCTCCGGCTTCGAGAGCGCGCCGGCGCGCCTGTGGCGTGAGGAGGCGCGCGGGTTCGCGACGGTGCGCGGCGACGTCGCCGGGAACAGCCTGGCCGAGGTGGCGGGGAGCGGCGGCGGCCCGACGATCATGCTCGCCGGGCACATTGACGAGATCGGCGTCATCGTCACCTACGTGGACGACCAGGGCTACGCCTACATCGCGCCGATCGGCGGCTGGGACCCGCAGGTGCTGGTGGGGCAGCGGCTGCGCTTCCTCGGCCGCGGCGGAGACGTGTTCGGCGTCGTCGGCAAGCGGCCCATCCACCTCATGAAGCCCGAGGAGCGGGACAAGGCGTCCAAGATGACCGACCTCTGGGTGGACGTCGGCGCGACGTCGAAGGCGGAGGCGGAGGCGCGGATCGCCGTGGGCGACCCCGGGGTGATCGACTCGCGGACGATGGACTTCCCGAACGGCCGCCTGGTGTCGCGCTCGATCGACGACCGGATCGGCGCCTTCGTGGTGCTCGAGGCGCTCCGCCGCTACGCCGAGCGCCCCGGCGCCGCGCGCGTGGTGGCGGTGGCCACCACGCAGGAGGAGATCGCCTGGCGCGGCGGCGGCGCGCTGGTGGGGGCGAGCGGCCTGAACCCGCAGATGGCGCTCGTGGTGGACGTGACCTTCGCCACCGACCACCCGGGGATCGAGAAGAAGGAAGTGGGGGACCACAAGCTGGACAGCGGGCCGGTGCTCTCGCGCGGCTCGATCATCTCGCCGGTCGTCTTCGAGCTGCTGCGCTCCACCGCGGACGCGCAGGAGATCCCCTACACCGTCCACGCGGCCGGCCGCGACACGAGCACCGACGCCGACGCGATCCACCTCGCGCGCGAGGGCGTGGCGACGGCGCTCGTGAGCGTCCCGAACCGCTACATGCACTCCCCGAACGAGATGGTGAGCCTCGCGGACCTCGACCGCACCGCGACGCTCCTCGCCGAGACCTGCCGGCGGGTGACGGCGGAGACGGACTTCACCGAGCGATAGAAGGGCGAGCGACGAGGGAAGAGGGAAGAGGTGCCTGCCCCGCAGCGGAGCCACCTCTTCCCTCTTCCCTTTCTATCTCGTCCCTCTGACCTCGTGCCTCGTGCCCCGTCTTTCCAGCCACTCGTCCACGCTCCACCGTCCGCCGCCGGCGAAGGCGAGGTAGAGGAAGATGAAGCAGTAGAGCGCCGGCTCCTCGCCGCCGTTGGTGATCGGGAAGAAGCCGTTCTTCGCGTGCACCCAGAAGTACGCGATGGCCATCATCCCCGAGAGCAGGAACGCCGCCGGGCGGGTGAGGAGGCCGATCACGATCAGCGGGGCGATGAAGATCTCCATGACCCCCGCGAACCAGCCGCGCGAGAACGGCTCCGCCGCCGCGCCCGGCACGCCGCGGTAGCCGCCGAACATGCCGAACAGGTGCTGGAAGCCGTGCTGCATGAACAGCAGCCCGGTCATCACGCGCAGGAGGAAGTGGGCGACCTCGCGCCCCTTCTCGGAGTACAAGAAACCGATACCGCGAGCGTTCACGTCGACCTCGTTCCCGTGTCTTGAAGGTGTGCGGCGGGATGGCGAGGGCCGGAACCGGGGCGTAACGTCCCGGTGGTGAGCCTCCGTCTCCAGCCATCCAGTCTCATGCTGCATACGCTCGAGCGCCGCTCGGCGCTGCCCGCGCTCCTCCTCGCCGCCTCCGCCGCCCTCGCCGCCTGCCGCGGCGCCGGCGGTCCCGCGCCCACGCCGGCCGTCCGCTCCACGAGCCCGGGCGCCGACTCCGCGCTCCTCCGCCGGGACGTCGCCACGCTGGCGAGCGACGCCATGGAGGGGCGCGGCACCGGCACGCCGGGCAACGACCGCGCCGCCGCGTACATCGCCGAGCGCTTCGTCGAGCTCGGCCTCGATCCGGTCGTGCTCTCCGCGGAGCCCTGCCCCGCCGCGCCGAAGCTCGGCGCCGGGCCGATAGCGGGGGCACGCATCGGCGCCGCAGACCCGTCCCGGCGCGCCCGCCCCTGCCTCACTCCGTACTTCCAGTCGTTCACCGCCCGCTCGGCGCAGCTGGCGCACGCCGGCAACGCCGCCGGGGTGCGAACGCAGAACGTCGCCGCCCTGCTCCCGGGCTCCGACCCGGCGCTCCGTCACCAGTACGTGGTGATCGGCGCGCACTTCGACCACCTCGGCCGCTCCGCGGAGAGCGCCACCGACCCGGCGGCGAAGGACGCCATCCGCAACGGCGCCGACGACAACGCCTCGGGCACCGCCGCCGTCCTCGAGCTGGCGCGGCTGCTCGCCCGCCGGCCGGTGAGGCGCTCGGTGATCTTCGTCGCCTTCAGTGGGGAGGAGCTCGGCCTCCTGGGCTCGCAGTACTTCGTCGAGCACCCGCCCGTGCCGCTCGACTCGATGCAGGCGATGCTCAACTTCGACATGATCGGGCGCGTGCGGAACGACAAGCTCCTCGTCTACGGCGTGGCCACGTCGCCCGACCTGCCGGGGATCGTGCAGCGCGCGAACGATGCCGCGGGCGCCGGGCGCTTCGCGCTCACCGCGATCGGCGACGGCTTCGGGCCGAGCGACCACAGCTCGTTCTATGGGAAGAACGTCCCCGTCCTTCACTTCTTCAGCGACCTGCACGCCGACTACCACGCCGCCACCGACGACGCCGAGAAGGTCGACGCCGGCGGCGCCGCGCGGGTGGTGGCGCTCGCCGAGCGCATCGCGCGCGAGCTCGCCGACCGCCCCACGCGCCTTCCCTTCGTGCGCGCGCCGCAGCCGGTGGCGGCGATGGGGCCGCGCGAGGGGAGCGATGTCTACTTCGGCTCCGTCCCCGACATGGCCGCCGTGGACGCCGGCGGGATGCGCCTCACCGGCGTGCGCCCCGGGAGCCCGGCCGAGCAGGCGGGGCTGCGCGACGGCGACGTGGTCGTGGAGTTCGGCGGGCGCCCGGTGAAGGACCTGTACGAGTACAGCGACGCGCTCTACTCGCGGAAGCCGGGCGACGTGGTGCAGGTGGTGGTGCTGCGCGGCGGCGAGCGGCTCACCCTCACCGCGACGCTCGGCCGGCGCGGCGGGTGAGCGCGGGCGGCGCCGCGCCGCTCGCCGGCAAGCGCTGCGTCGTCACGGGCGGGACCGACGGCATCGGGCTGGTGACGGCGCGCGAGCTGGCGCGCCGCGGCGCCGCGGTGGTCGTCGTGGGGCGCGATCGGGCGAAGGGGGAGCGCGTGGTGCGCGAGATCCGCGCGGCCACGGGGAGCGACGCCGTCTCCCTCGCCGTCGCCGACCTGAGCGTGCAGCGCGAGGTGCGCGCGCTCGCCGCGGAGCTCCTCGACCGCGCCCCGCGGCTCGACGTGCTCGTGAACAACGCCGGCGCGGTGTTCGGCGAGCGCGCCCTCACCGAGGACGGGATCGAGCGCACGCTCGCGCTCAACCACCTCGCCTACTTCCTCCTCACCGGGCTCCTGATGCCCGCGCTCCGGCGCGCGGCGAGCGTCGCCGGCGAGGCGCGGGTGGTGAGCGTGTCGTCCGACGCGCACCGGCGCGCCCGGCTCGATCCCGAGGACCTGCAGCTCGCGCGCGGCTACAGCGGCTGGCTCGCCTACGCCAACTCCAAGCTCGCGAACGTGCTCCACTGCTACGAGCTGGCGCGGCGGCTGGGCGCCGGCGGCGTGACGGCCAACTGCCTGCACCCGGGCGTGGTGCGCACGCGCTTCGGCCGGAGCGGGTCGCCGGCGATCAACGTCTTCTACCGGCTCGCGGCCCCCTTTCTCACGAGCGCCGAGCGCGGGGCGCGCACGCCCATCCATCTCGCGTCGTCCCCCGAGGTCGCCGGCGTCACGGGGCGCTACTACGCGCGGGAGCGGCCGGTGCGCTCGTCGCCGGCGAGCTACGACCCGGAGCTGGCGCGGCGGCTCTGGGAAGCGAGCGAGCGGCTCGCGCCGGGTGGCGGCGCGGTGGACCCGTGATCCGCGCGGGCGCCACCGGCGCGGGCGCCGAGCGTCAGCGGTAGAAGGCGAGCTCGCCGCGCGGGCGGAAGGCGCGCTGGATCGCCTCCCCCACCGCCGCCAGGCGCTCGGCGTTGCCGTGGTAGGCGGTGGTGAGCGGCACGCGGCCGGCGGCGGTGACGAGCGCGAGCCGGCGCGGGTACGGCGGGCGGCCGCACAGGCTCGACTCGAGCGCCAGCGCCTGGACCTCGGCGAGCGGCACCGAGCCCGCGCGGCGCCGCCAGAGCCGCGCCCGGCGCCACTCCACGCGTCCCGCGGCGGCGGAGAAGTGGAATTCCACGCGCTCGTGCGTGAGCGCGAGCAGGAGCGCGAAGCCCGCGTAGCACCAGCCGCCGATCTGCTGCCGCGGCTCCGGCGTCGGGTCGAGGAACGCCCAGAGGGCGAGCGCGACGAAGCCGAGGGCGGCGGCGAGGTGCAGCCAGTCGCCGTGCGAGACGACGAGCGCGCCGTCGGGAAGGGTGCGAGCGTTCACGAGGGCCTGCCGTGAGGGGGTTGCACGGTGGACGGCCGCCGCGCGCGGGAGGTCACGCCGCGCCCTTGCCAAGCGCCCGCGACGCGCGTGACATTCGGCCATGGCGTCGACGCATAGCTGGCCGCTCGGCGATCGCTCGTCGGCTGCGCCCAAGGACGACCCGGTCTTCCCCGGCGACGGCGAGATGGCGGCGCGGTGCCGGGCATTGGATTGGAGTACGACTCCCCTGGGGAAGGTGGAGGGGTGGTCGCACAGCCTGCGCACGACGGTGGGCGTGCTGCTCGCCTCGCGCCACCCCATGTTCCTCTGGTGGGGCCCCGAGCTGGTCCAGATCTACAACGACGCCTACCGGCCGAGCTTTGGCGCGGGCGGGCGCCACCCGCGGGCGCTGGGCACGCGCGGCCGCGAGTTCTGGACCGACATCTGGGACACCATCGGCCCGCAGATCGAGCAGGTGATGGGCGGCGGCGGCGCCACCTGGCACGAGGACCAGTACCTCCCCATCGAGCGCAACGGGCGGCTCGAGGACGTGTGGTGGACGTACGGCTACAGCCCCGTGCGCGACGACGACGGCCGCATCGGCGGCACGCTCGTCGTCTGCCAGGAGACCACCGGGCGCGTGCTCGCCGAGCAGCGGCTGCGCGCGCTCAACCGCGAGCTCGAGGCGCAGCGGGCGGAGGCGGAGGAGGCCCGGCGCCACACCGGCGCCGTGCTCGCCAGCATCAGCGACGCCTTCATCGCCTTCGACCGCGAGTGGCGCTTCACCTACGTGAACGACCGCGCCGAGCACGTGCTCATGCGCGCGCGCGACGAGCTGCTCGGCCGCTCGCTCTGGGAGGCGTACCCGCCCACGATCGGGACGGCGTTCGAGCGCGAGTACCGGCGCGCGATGACGACGGGCGAGCCGGTGTCGTTCGAGGCCTACTACGAGCCGCTCGCCATCTGGTTCGAGGTGCGCGCCTATCCCGGGCCGGACGGGCTCGCGGTGTACTTCCAGGACGTCACGGCGCGACGGGCGGCGGCGGCGGCGCTGGCGGAGAGCGAGCGGCAGTTCCGCCTCGTGGCCGACGCCATCCCGAACCTCACCTGGACGGCGCGCGCGGACGGCTTCATCGACTGGTACAACGCGCGCTGGTACGAGTACACCGGCACCACGCCCGACGAGATGCAGGGGTGGGGGTGGCAGCGGGTGCACCACCCGGACGTGCTCCCCGAAGTGATGGAGCGGTGGACGGCGTCCATCGCCACCGGCGCGCCGTTCGAGATGACCTTCCCGATCCGCGGCGCCGACGGGGCGTTCCGCGCCTTCCTCACGCGCGTGATGCCGCTGCGCGACGACGAGGGGCGTGTGGTACGCTGGTTCGGCACCAACACCGACGTCGAGGCCGAGCGCGCGGCGCGGGCGGCGGCGGAGGCGGCGCGGGCGCGCACCGAGCGGCTCCAGTCGCTCACCGCGGCGCTCGCCGCCACGCACAGCACCGACGAGGTGGCGGCGGTGATCGTCGCCGAGGTGGTGGCGGCGATGGGCGCGGCGACGGGGATGCTCGCCGTGCGTCTGCCGAACCGCGACGAGGCGGCCATCGTCGGGCAGACGGGGCTCGACCCGGCCGTGATCGGCGCGTACGCGCGCTTCCCGCTCTCGTTCCCTGGCCCGGCCGCGCGCTGCCTGCGCACCGGCGAGCCACAGTGGGCGTCGTCGCGCGCGGAGGTGCTGGCTCAGTACTCCGACATACCGGAGGTGTGGGAGCGGCTCGGTACGCACGCGTTCGCGACCGTGCCGCTGGCCGTGGGCGGCGAGGTGGTCGGGGCGATGTCGTTCACGTGGACGGCGCCGCGGGCGCTGCCGACCGAGGACCGGGAGTTCTTCGTCGCGCTCGGCGGCCAGGCGGCGCAGGCCATGGAGCGCGTGCGCCTGCTGGCGGCGGAGCAGCAGGCGCGCGCGGCGGCCGAGTCGGCGCGGCGCGACGCCGAGGCGGCGAACCTGGCCAAGATGCAGTTCCTGGCGACGATGAGCCACGAGCTGCGCACGCCGCTGAACGCCATCGGCGGCTACGCGGAGCTGATGGAGTTGGGGCTCCGCGGCCCGCTCACCGCGCAGCAGCGCGACGACCTGGGGCGCATCCGAACGAGCCAGCGGCACCTGCTCGGCCTCATCAACGAGGTGCTCAACTACGCCAAGCTCGAGACCGGGACGGTGCGCTACGACGTGGAGGACGTCGTCGTGCGCGACGCGCTCGCGGCGGCCGAGGGGCTGGTGGCGCCGCAGGTGCGCGCCAGGGGGCTGGCGCTCGCCATCGCCCCCTGCTCGCCGGAGCTCGCCGTGCGCGCCGACGCGGAGAAGCTCCGCCAGGTGCTCGCCAACCTGCTCTCCAACGCGGTGAAGTTCACCGCGCCCGGCGGCCGCATCGAGCTCGCCGCCACGGAGCGGGCGGGCACGGTGAACATCGTCGTGCGCGACACGGGGATCGGCATCGCCGCCGACAAGCTGGCCGCCATCTTCGAGCCGTTCGTGCAGGTGCGCGCGGACCTCACGCGCACCGCCGAAGGCACGGGGCTGGGGCTGGTGATCAGCCGCGACCTGGCGCGCGGCATGGGCGGCGACCTCGCGGTGGAGAGCACCCCCGGCGCGGGGAGCGCGTTCACGCTCACGCTGCCGCGGGCGTGAACGGCAGCTCTCGGCTCTCTGAACGGCAGCTCTCGGCTCTCGGCTAGTGCGGCGCTGGGAACCCTCGGCATGAGGTGGACGTGCCTCGCGCCGAGCCGTTCCCCCTCTGCCCGCCGTAGCCGAGAGCCGAGCGCCGAGCGCCGAGAGCGGTAGTTCCGCGGCCGACGCCTGCGGGATGGCACTCGACGCCTTCGCCTTCGTGCGCCAACGTAAAGGCACGGCCCGAGCACCCGAAACCGTGTCGGTGCGAGTGCCGGTACCGGCATCGGTGGCGAGTGCTCGAAGCGTGCTCCGTGGTCGTGTCGGAACGCCGCACCGCCGCGGCTCGTCCCCTCCCGCAACCGACTCCACCACACCATCCCGACATGCGCCAGCCTCGCCTCCGACCCGCGCGCACTCCCTCGTCCGCATCGGCGCGCGTCGCCCTCTGCACGGCGCTCCTCCTGCTCGGCGGCGCAGGCGTGACGCATGCGCAGGCCGCGCCCGTCACTCACGCGGACAGCGCGGTGGTCGTGCCCGACAGCGCCGCGGCGCGCTACGTGGGCCGCGAGGTGACGGTCGAGGGAACCGTCGCGCGCGTGAAGCCGTCGCGCCACCAGCGAACCATCTTCCTCAACTTCGGCGCCGACTACCCGAACCACACCTTCAGCGTCTGGGTGCCCGACTCCGCCGCCGCGCGCCTGGGCGGCGTGCCCGCGCTCGCCGCGCTCGCCGGCCGGCGGGTGCGCGCCACCGGCACCGTGTGGCTGCAGGACGGGAAGTGGCCGGCGATCACGGTGGCCGACTCGGCGCGGCTGGTGGTGGTGCCGTAGGGGGGGCGCTCTAGCGGCACGACCCGAGGAGTGAGACCATGCCCGGCGAATCGCACCTGCCCACGCTCCTGCGCACGATGCGCCCCGTGCTGCGGGAGGGGGAGTTCGTCTACTGCCTCGCGCCGCCCGGGCTCGACCCGTCCACCCTCGCGCCGGTGTGCGGGTTCCGGGAAGAGGAGGGGCTCACGCTCATCCTCCCGCGCGTCGCGGCCGACGGCGCGGGGATCGCGTACGAGGGCGCCTGGCGGATGATCACGCTCACCGTCCACTCGAGCCTCGCGGCGGTGGGCCTCCTGGCCGCGGTCACGGCGCGGCTGGCGGCGGAGGGGATCAGCGTCAACCCCGTGGCCGCGTTCCACCACGACCACCTCTTCGTCCCCGCCGACCGCGCCGGCGACGCGCTGCGGGCGCTGCAGGCGCTGGCCGAGGACGCCTCTCCAGCCTGACGCTTCGCGGGGGCCGTGCGTCGCCGGCCTGTCCAATGCGTCTTCGTGGACCGCGGCGCTATCTTCACCTCGTGCGGCCGGCGACGATGCCCGCGCGCGACGATCCTGGCAGAGTGCCGGGCGACCAGTGAGCGAGGCACGAGCGAGGCATGGGCGAGGCATGAGCGCACGCGAGAGGAAGCGCACCGGGTCGCGGGACCCGCGCGGCGCGGGGGAGGAGCACCCGGTCGGCGCGACCGCGGGGGTGACGGAGCAGCCCCCCGCCGTGCCGACGGGCGAGCCGCGCGCCACCGTGCTGCCCACCGGCGTCCCGGGGCTCGACCGGCTCCTTCGCGGCGGCCTGCGGCCGGCGGGGCTCTACGTGGTGCGCGGCGGCCCGGGGAGCGGCAAGAGCGTGCTCGCCCACCAGATCGGCGCCCGCCACATCCGCGAGGACGGCGGGACGGTGCTCTACCTGACGGCGCTCGTCGAGAGTCACGCGACGCTCCTCGCTCAGGCGCGGACGTTCGGATTCTTCGATCCCGCCGTCGTCACGCGCAGCTTCTACTACGCGAGCCTGTTCCCCGCGCTCGAGCGCGGCGGCCTCGAGGCGCTGAGCGCGGAGGTCACCCGCCTGGTGCACGAGCGCCAGCCGTCGCTGCTCGTCATCGACGGCGTCCACGCGCTCAAGCGCACCGCCAGCTCGCCGCTCGACTTCCAGCGCTGGGTGCACGGGCTGGAGACGCTGGCGACGGTGGGGAGCATGACGACGCTCGTGCTCGTGCACCCCGAGGACGACGCGACCGACCCGACGGCGACCATCGCCGACGGGCTGATCGACCTGCGCACCCAGACCGTGCGGCTGCGGAGCGCGAAGCAGCTCACGGTGCTCAAGATGCGCGGCGTGCCGCACATCACCGGCTGGCACAGCTACGTGATCGGGGGCGAGGGGATCCGCGTCTTCCCGCGGCTCGAGTCCATCATCGCCGCCGACGGGATCCCGGCCACCCTCCCGCCCGCGCGGCCGCTCGGCTTCGCGGCCGAGGGGATGGACGAGCTGGTGGGCGGGGGGCTCACGAACGCCTCGATCACGCTCATGCCGGGCACCGCCGGCGCGGGGAAGACGAACCTCTGCCTGGCGTTCCTGGCCGGCGGCATCGACGGGAAGGGCGAGGGGGAGTCCGGACTCTTCGTCGGCTTCCATGAGACGCCGGACCGCCTGCTGCTCAAGGCCGACGCGTTCAAGCTGCCGCTCCGCCGGGGCGTCGCGGCGGGCACGATCCACCTCGAGTGGCAGCCGCCCACCGAGCTCCTCGGCGACGCGATGGTCGAGCGCATCCTGGAGCTCGTCGACCGGCACCGGGTGCAGCGGCTGGTCATCGACACGCTCGACGACATCCGGAGGGCCACCATCCCGCCGGAGCGCGAGCTGGAGCTCTTCGTGGCCATGGTCACCGCGCTCCGCTCGCGCGGCGTGACGACGATCATCGTGCAGGACCTGCCGCGGCTGATCGGCGGGGCCTTCGACCTGCCGCACGGGGGCGAGATCTCGCCGGTCGTGGACCACATCCTCCACATGCGCTACGCCGAGATCCGCGGCGAGCTGCGGCGGTTGATCGTCGTGATGAAGCTCCGCGACCGGGCGCCCGACCCGGCGATCCGCGAGATCCTCTTCGGCGAGGACGGCATCCGCGTCGGCGACCGCTTCCCCGACAGCGAGGGGCTCTTGAGCGGGCTGCCGCGCCTCCGCCGTGCGCGCGGGGACGGCAGACGCTGATGCCGTCGCCCGAGCGGCCGGCGGTCGTGCCGCCCGGCGCCGCGCCGGCGGCAGGGAACGCGCGCCCGCGCGTCCTCGTGGTGGACGACGAGGCCGGCACGCGGCAGATCATGGTCGACATGCTGACCCACGACGGCGGCTTCCGGGTCGTGCAGGCGCGGGACGGGCTCGAGGCGCTCGCGCGGATGCGCGAGGCGCCGCCCGATCTGGTGCTGCTCGACGTCATGATGCCCGGCATGGACGGGCGAGACGTCTGCCGCCGCCTCCGAGGCGACCCGACGATCGCGGCGGTGCCCGTCATCCTCCACAGCTCGGCCGACCCGTCCGAGGTGGACTGGCGCGGGTGCGGCGCCGACGCGTTCCTCCAGAAGCCGTTCCGCATCACCCAGCTCCCCGCCTTCGTGCGGCGGCACCTGACGACGCGCTCCGCGGCGGACGCCCCGCGCCCGCGCCCGCTGACGGACGACGAGATCCGGGCGATCGCCGTGGCGATCCGCGAGGGGGTGCACCAGCCGCCGTCCGACGAGCGTCGCTACGACGTCGTCTCGGCGCACCACGAGCTCTCCCCCGAGGACGAAGCCCGCGTCGAGGCGGCGCTCCTCGCGCTCGCCGACGACACTCCGGAGGGCGCCGGCCGCGCCGAGCCGGCGCGGCCTCGCGATCGCACCCGCGGGCGAGATGACCCGAGGTACGATGACGAGCAGACGTGAGCATCTCCGCGCCGAGGGCGACGCGCTGCCGGCCATGGCCGCCGGCGCGTCGCGCAACCGGCTGCTGTGCGCGCTGCCGGTGGACGAGTACGCCCGGCTCATCCCCGCCCTCCAGCCCGTGACCCTGGAGACGATGCAGCTGCTCGCCGAGGCGGGCGCGCCGCTCCGCCAGGTGTACTTCCCGGAGACCGGCGTCATCTCCATCATGCGGCGCATGCGCGACGGCACGCTCGTCGAGGCCGGGCTGCTGGGATGCGAGGGCGTGGCGGGCGTCGAGGCGCTTCTCGACGACGCCTGGTCCCCGTCCGCCCTCGTGGCGAGCGTGCCGGGCGAGGGCTGGAGCCTGCCCCTCGAGACGTTGCGCCGGCTGCTTCCGACCCTCCCCGCGCTTCGCGCGCTCCTCCATCGCGTCACGCTCTCGCTGCTCGACCAGGTCGGGCAGGTGGTCGCGTGCAACAGCCTGCACTCGGTCGAGCAGCGCTGCGCGCGCTGGCTGCTCATGGCGTGCGACCGCGCCGGCGGCGACGAGATCCTGCTGACGCACGAGGTGCTCGCGAGGATGCTCGCCGTGCGCCGCGCCGGGGTGACCGAGGCCGCGCTCACGCTGCAGCGGGCGCGGGTCATCACCTACCGCCGCGGCCGGATCGTCGTGCAGGACCGGCCGGGGCTCGAGGCGGCCGCGTGCGAGTGCTACGGCGTGGTCCGCAGGCACGCCGAGCGCCTCCTCGGTCACCCCGGCGGCGAGACGAGCTGACGACCGGCGCGCGGCGTTCCTTGCCGGCGCGGGTGCCGCACCGCACTATGCGGCGCGCGACGGAGCGCTCCCGCTCCCTCCTCCGAGGAGGCCTCCTTGGCCGTCCGCCCGCCGGCGCGCCCGCCCGCGCTCGCCCCGCTCGCCCCGCTCGCC
>Ga0307409_100000757_pt1 | contig 14584 bp, 13 predicted proteins | sample 322Ometagenome_2_FD_203888 | JGI IMG/M metagenome (GOLD analysis project Ga0307409, IMG submission 203888) | Maize rhizosphere microbial communities from greenhouse at UC Davis, California, United States - 322HYB-O-2 | ecosystem: Host-associated > Plants > Roots > Rhizosphere > Soil | place... | reverse complement strand
ATTATCTTTGTATGCTCTCTTATTCTTAAGATCATTCCTCATTATTAACACTTTTAAAGATCCCTATGCTCAATTACTTGCCTCTGGCCTGATACTCCATATACTGTTAGCAACAATAATTAATATTGGTATGGTCTTAGGAATGTTACCAATTGTAGGAATTCCGTTACCTCTACTGAGTTATGGACTCAGTAATCTATGGATCACCTATGCATGCTTTGGTATCTTACAAAATATTATAATACACTGTAGATAAGATAAGGAATTATATGAAAACACCACTCGTTCTTGATCTTGGAGAAACTCCAGAAGAACGCCTTCATGACTTTATTCCACATACATTCGAAGAATATATAGGGCAACATGCACTCAAAGAGAAGCTTTCCATCTATACACAAGCTGCAAAAATGCGCAATGAGCCACTTGATCATCTATTACTTTTTGGGCCTCCAGGATTAGGTAAAACAACACTTGCAACTATTATGGCTCGTGTCATGAATGTACAAATCAAGCTGTGTAGCGGGCCAATGATAGAACGAGCTGGTGATTTAGTTGGAATTTTGTCTAGCTTACAACCCCGTGATATTTTTTTTATTGATGAAATTCATAGAATGCCCGCACATGTTGAAGAAGTGCTCTATAGTGCAATGGAGCAATATCGTATTGATGTTATTATTGGCCAAGGAGCCGGTGCCAAATCAATTAGTCTGCCTATTCATCCATTTACTCTTGTTGGTGCCACAACAAAAAGTGGTATTATTTCTGCGCCCTTACGTAGCCGTTTTGGAATTACTGAACGCCTCGATTTCTATCTCGACTCAGAATTACGTGATATTGTTTTACAAAGCGCCCATTTCCTGAAAGTTTCTATTACCACCGATGCTGCATTAAAAATTGGCGCTGCCGCGAGAGGTACTCCTCGAACTGCCAAGAAGCTTATCCGAAGAATTCGTGACCTTGCTCAAGTTAAGAATGTCACCGTCGACAGTATATTCGTAGACCAATCATTACAATTTTTAGGCATCGATTATGATGGGTTAACAGCAGTGGATACAATGATTTTAGAAAAGATAGTGTGTAATTTCAATGGTGGTCCTGTCGGCCTTGATACCCTTGCATCACTTATTGGCGAGGATTCTGATACAATAGAGATGGCCTATGAACCATATTTATTACGAAAAGGATATTTAGAACGTACACCACGAGGAAGACAAATTCCTGCAAAAGTACTTCCACAATTAATAAAACGATTTATAGGACAGAATTCTATCGTGTAATCACGAGTTATATTAATAGTATTTGCTCATTGTCATGACTTATACTATTGTAAATAGATAGTAGTATACAAAAGGTTAAAAGCTATGCTTAGATTACCACTAGATATTAGTACATTTGCAGATGAGAGATTCTGATTATGTATATGTTGATAAGACTCAGTATATTTATAAAATTTAAGGGGCTGGCATAGTTAAGTTATTTTGTGGCATGTGATTTATCTCATGGAGAGAGTGTTACAAAAGTATATAACCCTTTTTGTCTGATGCATGCATTAGACATTACTCGATTTAAAAACTTTTGGTTTGAATCTGAAACACCTACATTTTTAGTCAAAATATTAAAGAAAGAATATCGGAACTTTGACCCTGACGATATCCATGTTTCTGAATCAGTTCTTGGAAGATTCGATATTGATACTATTCCATTAACATCACTCATGTTTCAAACAGGTTATCTAACCATTAAAGGTTATGATCCTCGCTCAAAATTATATTCGCTCGGTTACCCAAATAAAGAAATAGAAGCGTCTCTACAGATATATCTTGAAATATATGTACATATGCCGATATTACGAAAAATTTATCTCAAAAAATACACCTACCGTGCTCTTGAGAATCTCATCAATAGAAAGCCCGGCCTTTTTCGTATTACCTATGCAATGACGTTACTACCTTAAATATATAACTCACAGTTAGACAGACCTTAAACTTATTAGTAAAATAAAAACAATACTATTTTTATTAGCATGGAGTTTTTCTGCTATGGCAGGTCATAATAAATGGTCTCAGATTAAACATAAAAAAGCAAAAGAAGATGCTAAAAAAGGCAAAGCTTTTACCAAAATTATCAAAGAGATAACAATGGTAACTCGCGAGGGTGGCGGTGATCCAGATCATAACCCTCGATTACGCCTTCTTCTTGAAAAAGGTAAAGAAGCTAATATGCCCCTGGAAAATGCAATGCGCGCAATAAAGCGTGGGACTGGTGAATTACCTGGTGTCAACTATGAAGAATATATCTATGAAGGATATGCTCCCAATGGTATCGCTATTATGGTTGATGCAATCACTGATAATAAAAATAGAACTGTTGCTGAATTCAGACGATTGTTCTCAGAAAATGGGGGGACATTAGGAGAAGCTGGGTCTGTCAGCTGGATGTTTGAAAAAGTAGGGGCAGTACATGCACTTGGCATAATAAGTGAAGATACTCTTTTAGAACAGTTGCTAGAATACGACATCAAAGACATGCAAATACAAGATAATTCGTGTATCATCTACTGTGATATTAAATCTCTAGAGTCGGTGAAACAAAATATCGAAAAGCTAGGTTTAAAAATAGAAACTTCTGGATTAGAATGGGTAGCAAAAAGTACTGTTAATCTGCTCGAATCACAGGCAGAAAAGGTCTATGAATTTCTATCCACCGTCCAAGATCATGATGATGTAAAAAATGTGTATACAAATCTCGCATAATACAAGGAAATAGGAATGGTACGAAGCATGACTGGATTTGCTCATACAACTTTTATACTAACGGCATCATCTGGAGAGCGTTCAAGTGTATCGTTACAGATCAAATCACTTAATTCTCGTTTCTTTGAAGCAACCATAAAACTACCTCCACATCTTCTGCATCTTGAAACAGGACTCGTAAAACAGTATAAAACCGCCTTTAAGCGTGGACATATCTATTGCTCTCTTTATATCAATAATCCTAATATTTTTGAAGGCACTATCGCTCCTGCATTTACTATTATTGATGGATATGTACAATCGATACAGAATATTAAGGAACGTTATAACCTCTCAGAAACAATCAAATTAGACACTATTTTACAACTACCGAATATCTTTTCAAAAGAAGAACCGACAATTGGCACTACTATTCTTGATACCATACAACATGAGATCACCCTTCTGATTCAAAAAGTGATCACTGATCAAGAACAAGAAGGTAAGACTATTGCCGATGATCTTTCTCATCGAATCACCATTATAAAAAAAGAGATGTCTTTAATAACAGAACGAGCGCATATTTTTGTAGAAGAATGTAAACAAAAAGTACATGCAACTCTGCAAGAAATTGGTGCAGATGAAAACCTTCTTGCTAATGCACAAAAAAATAGTCTCTATACACTTCTTGATAAAATTGATATCCATGAAGAGATTGCCAGATTTACTGGGCATTTAGAAAATTTTATACAGATTCTTAGTTCTTCAGATAGTGAAAAAGGTAAACGATTAGACTTTACTCTGCAAGAGCTTGGGCGGGAGATTAACACCATTACCGCTAAATGCTCTGACCAAAGTATTAGCAGCCATGCCATTAATGTTAAGGTTGAAATTGAAAAAATGCGTGAACAGATTCAGAATGTTGTATAGCACTATGGAGCATACAATTCGATAATATTGTGAGTTTTCAGTCCTTTTATATTCGCAAGTTCCTTACGTTCTAGTCTTTTGTTGTACAATATATCACATATCTGAATCTCTTTGAGCAGACAGGTTTCTATTTTTTTATCTCTTACCGAATCAACTACCTCATGAAAAGCATGAAGGGCATCATTTTCTTTATTGTGGCTTAATTTTTTTAGCCACCGCTGGCCCACATACTCTATCTCTGGCGCTGACAATGTATTGATTTCTGAATAACAATCTTGCGGATTAATACATATTCCTGCTCTAATGACACCATCAATATAAGGACCTAATAACTCTTCTCGTTGTTTCTGTTTTGTAACTATATTTTTCTTTAACAGCGCTCTCTGCATTGCACAAAAAGCATACGCAAAACATTCTTTATCTCGTATCGCTTTTCCCTGACATAGCGCATTTCTCCCTGCATCCTCAAAAATGAATTTTATATCTGCAGGCGACTTACCAGCGGTAAGCTCCACTAAGCTATCAACAGTAATATCATTATTTGAAGGATATATGGTCATGTAATGTTCAATGAATGCTTTTCTTACACCCTCTTTAGGAAGCTTGACATGTATTTTATAATCAAATCTACCTGAACGCATGATAGCTTCATCTAGTGCCTCTACCCTATTAGTTGCACCAATAACCACGATAGTAATTTTCGTATCGAGGTGAAAACCATCCATTTCTGTTAATAATACATGTAATGCATTAGACGAACTACCAAAAATAGACATACGCTCTTCTGCTAAAGCATCAATTTCGTCAATAAAAATAATCGCCATTTTTGACTTAGATTTATATGCCGCTTTTCTAGCCGTGTTAAAAACAGCCTTAATCCATTCCTCTGACTGTCCTATGAAAGTCTGCCTTGCATCAGCTCCATTGAGAGCTATAAACGGACATTGTACCGTATCTGCTATATAACGCGCAAGATGAGTTTTCCAACATCCAGGAGGCCCGTACAACAAAATACCTCGAGGCATTGGAATATTCAACTTTTGTGCTAAAGGCTTATTCTTCAAGTGCTGTGTTATACTAGAAATTTTTTTAGGAAGAGTACCGCAATAACTAACGTTTTGATTAGAGGGGCCCATTGTGCATGGTATTGAAAATGTTGTGTAGGCTGATTTATTGCAATAGGCGAATAATTTTGCAATCAATAATATTGCTACTCCTGCCAAGAAAGACGGAATGGCTAGACTATACAAGAGGTCACTGCTAGAAATGGTAGGCTCAATCCCTGTATTGCCCTCAGCATATATATCTAACGGCAAGGAAAACAGTACCAGTAAAGAAAGCAATAGAGATGACATACGACAAGTGAACTTATTCATAAAAAATTTTCTTTAAAAGTAACCTTTTACGTGTTTTTTATTTATAATAATACACAAATATGCACATATTACTACACGTATATTAACATAAGACTCAACTTTTTTTAAATATCACGTATTATAAATACATCAGCATCGATACATATACGAAAGAATACAAAGAATGTCGCGCCATTTTACTCATTTACATTTGCATACTGAATATTCGCTACTTGATGGGGCTATATCCCTTGACTCGTTAATAGCATTTGGCAAACAGAACAACTGTAAGTCGCTTGCTATCACTGATCATGGCAATATTTTTGGTGCAGTAAAATTTTTTCAAAAGTGTAAAAAGGCTGGGATAAAACCCATTCTTGGAATGGAAGCATATTTTACTGAAGATGCGAAAATAAAAAATTCTGATAATAAGTATTATCATCTGATCCTCTTAGTCCAGAATGCAACTGGATACAAAAATTTATGCAAGTTAATCTCATATTCATATCAAGAAGGTTTTTACTTTAAGCCTCGTATTGATTATGCCAGCCTTGAAAAATATTCTGAAGGCCTTATTGTTACATCCGCATGCCTTGGCGGACATATCCCTAAGTTATTATTAGCTGACAATATAACAGAACTTAATAAACGCGTTAATTGGTTTTTGCGTGTATTTGGAAGAGAGCGGTTTTTTCTTGAGGTACAACCTGAAGATCAAGAAGAACAAGTTATTTTAAATAAAAAGATTTTTGCATTAGCTCAAGAAAAAAATATTCAATGTGTTGCTACCGGTGATTGTCATTATAACTCACTAGATGACCATGAAGCACATGAAGTAATGCTCTCTATTCAGACCCAAGGGAAAATGGATAGCCCAACTCGATATAGTTTTGGGAATTGCCGTGCGTATATGCGTACTCCAGAACAGATGATCCAAGAATTTAAGAATCACGAAGAGGCTATCTGGAATGCGGGCAAGATTGCAGATATGTGTAACTTTGATTTTCAGACAGATAAACTCTTTTTTCCGCAATTTATTATTCCTGAAGAATACACACAAGAATCATATTTTGCTTTTATGTGTCGAACTGGCCTAGAAAGACTTATTGAAAATAATTTTATTCAATTAGACCAACTAGAAGAATATAAAGCACGTCTTGAAACAGAGATTGATCTTATTACAAAAATGGGATTTGTTGGATACTTTTTGGTTGTAAGTGACTTTATACAGTGGGCATATCGCAATCATATTCCCGTCGGACCGGGACGCGGTTCTGCAGCTGGGTCTTTGGTAGCATGGGCATTACAAATTACTAATATTGATCCCTTAAAATATAATCTTCTTTTTGAACGCTTTTTAAACCCTGAACGTATTAGCATGCCCGATATTGATATTGATTTTTGTATTGAAGGAAGAGACAAGGTCATTAATTACGTTCGTGAAAAATATGGCCATGATAAAGTATGTCATATTATTACATTTGGTACTATGATGGCAAAAGGAGTTATCAAAGATGTTGCTCGAGTTTTAGGGCTTCCTTTTGAAGATTCAAACGCCATTACTAATTTAATCTCTGATCAAGCAAAGTTCAGCCTTGTTGATGCACTTGAACAAGAACCACGTCTCAAAGAATTAATGACCAATAACCCAAAAATTAAAAAAATATTTGATATTGGCTTTAAGCTTGAAGGCCTCACTCGACATGCGTCAAAACATGCTGCCGGTATTGTTATCTCACCTGAACCGATTGATGAAGTATTACCTGTGTATATTCCCCCAAAAAGCAGTGAATTGGTAACGCAATACGCAATGACCGAACTAGAAAGTATTGGATTTCTAAAAATAGACTTTTTAGGACTAAAAAACTTAACACTGATTGATAGAACCTTACGATTAATAAAACAGATTCATGATATTTCACTCGATATGAATCAACTTCCACTTGATGATCCGCAGGCATTTTTACTTATATGCGAAGGTAAAACATCAGGTGTATTTCAGCTAGAATCAAACGGGCTAAAAGAAGTATTGCGTAAATTAAAACCAGACAAATTTGAGGATATTATTGCGGTTAATGCTCTCTATCGACCAGGACCTCTAGGATCTGGCATGGTCGATGATTTTATAGAGCGTAGACATGGGCGACAAAAAATCACCTACTTATTTCCTGAATTGGAACCAATATTAGCAGAAACCTATGGCGTTATCGTCTATCAAGAACAAGTAATAAAAATTGCATCCGCAATTGGTGGATATTCGCTTGGTGAAGCAGATATTTTACGACGCGCCATGGGTAAGAAAAAAGCTGAAGTAATGGCTGAACAAGGAGCTATTTTTACAAAACGTGCATCAGAGCGAGGATTTAATGAAAAAAAAGCGCAAGAGCTATTTGATTTAATGGCCTATTTTGCTGGATACGGGTTTAATAAATCTCACTCCGCCGCATATGCACTTATTGCTTATCAAACAGCATATCTTAAAGCAAACTATCTCCCAGAATTTCTCGCATGCCTTATATCTCTTGAAGCAACTCATCCCGAGAAAATGGCATTCTACTTACAAGAAGCAAAAGATATGGGAATAACTATTCTGCCACCTAATATTAATCTATCTCATATCGATTTTACCGTTGTAAATAACACTATTCTATTTGGTCTTCAAGGAATCAAAAATGTTGGTCTTGCTGCCCTTGAAAACATTCTCGAAGAACGCACAAAAAAAGGACCGTTTGTTGATATACTCGATTTTTGTAAGCGAATTGATCTCAGGACAGCAAATAAACGTGTTATTGAAAGTTTAATTTGCGCAGGTGCATTCGATACTTTACCAGGAAATCGGGCACAAAAATATCATGAAGTGGGCCATCTCATTGATCTTGCACTAAACTACAAAAAAAATGCTCTTACTGGACAGATGGATCTCTTTGGAAACAATAAAAATAGCGCTGCTTCCAGCGATATCTACTCATTTGAAGCTCGGGAAGAATGGTCTAACAAAGAAAAGTTAGAAAAAGAATTTGAAGTATCAGGATTTTATCTCAGTTCACATCCACTCGAAACATATCGCCCTTATATCCAGTGGTTCTCCATAGAGACTGTAGAACAGGCAATGGAACATGCAAAAAAAAGCGCTACAGAATATACTACAACACTATGCGGGCTCTTAAAATCACGTAAGGATATTCTTACTAAAAAAGGTGATCGCATGTCGTTTCTGCATATAGAAGATATGACAGGAACATCTGAAATTATTGTTTTTCCTAAGGTATTTAGTAAAGTAGAAAAATGGTTCAATTCATATCACGTTTTTATGGTACGAGGAACAGTTGACATGAGTAGTAACGCTTCCATATGTAAAATAAAAGCTCAAGATATTGTCCCTCTTGATGTAGCATTTACGGAATGGCAACAGATACAGAAGGTTAACCTTATATTACCCGATGTATTTGAGGAAAATATACCGCATATGATACAACAGACACTTCCTAAAGGAACAATTCCTTTACAGATTATATTTGAAGAGAATGGAAAACAATTACGTTTAACTACGCAAAAATCCGTAGCTCTTGATCTTGCACTTGTTCAAGCGTTAGAAAAAGAACAGATCACAATACGTTTCTTACCTAATTAATACTCTACTCGGTCTCTATGACAGTACATGCATGTCCATACCACGCCTGATTAATGGTCCGTAATGCTGATAAAAAGTCTTTGAGTTGCTTATCATATCTATAATGCAAAAATGTTGCTATCACTTTCTCAATAATCTCATTATGGCTAATAGGCATCTTGTCTTCTTTGATTGCCTGCATATGCACAATAACTTTCGACACTATCGCCAAAATCATATAAAGATGCAATAATTTATTTCGCACTTGAATGTCTTTAGGAAGTAACATCATTAAATGTTCATAAATCGCAGCTGATTCTAAAAAACGATTTGATTTTTCATATAATTCTGTTGCTTGACGATATAATTCAATTGCACGTTCTTGCTCGCCGCACAACAGATAGATATCGGCTTCTAGCTGCCGAGCAACTGCATCATCATTAAAGGAATGCGATAAGAGTCGATATACTCCTAACGCGCGCTCTTTTTCACCACGAGAAACACATTCTGCAATCTTAAACCATGCGATAGTATATTTATCCGTTTGCATTTCATTACCCTAACTTTATAAAATTACATCCTTTTTCTCTTTAAATCATTTTAGTATAATGTAATATATATAAAAATATGAATAGATTAAAAACGTAACTTTGCACTTCTACACCCGCCCTGCCCGTATCCCCAGCAGAATTGTGCTTTATATTGAAAAGACTAAATAGCCGCTTCTTACCTTTGAGCCAGGACACCCCTTTTGACAGACTTTTAAATTTAATTTACTATTATAATAAGAAAAGAAATAGGGGCCTCATAAAGGGGAGAGCTATGAAAATCAATAAAAATCTTCTTTTGTGCACGTTATTACAGCTTACGCCAGGGGTACTTTTTGGATATAATTCAACACATTTAGAATTTTTTAAAAAAACAGGTTCTTGCGAAGGGTGTAATCTTGAAAACGCAGATCTATCTGCTATTATTGGGCAATTACAGAAAAAAGGCAAAAAAATTAGCCTACCACACACCTCCTTATAAAACGCTAATTTAAAAGGAGCTGATTTAACAGAAGCCAATCTAAAAGGGGCTGATTTAACACAAGCTAATTTAAAAGGAGCTGATTTAACAGAAGCTAATCTAAAGGGGGCTGATTTAACCAAAGCTTATCTAAAATGGGCTGATTTAACAGAAGCTAATCTAAAAGGGGCTGATTTAACAGAAGCTAATTTAAAATGGGCTGATTTAACAGAAGCTTATCTAAAGGGGGCTGATTTAACAGAAGCTAATCTAAAATGGACTGATTTAACAGAAGCTAATTTAAAAGGGGCTAATTTAACAAAAGCTAATCTAAAATGGGCTGATTTAACATCTGCCAATCTAAAAGAGGCTGATTTAACAGAAGCTAATCTAAAAAATACAGACTTTACAAATGCAAAGCTACGTAGAACCCGGTTCCATAGAGCAAATACAACTGATGCCAATTTTACTAATTCACAATTTTCAAAATACTGAATTTATTGATACAAATCTAACAGGAGTAACCTTAAATGATCGTTATAATAAATGCTCATTTTCAGGTGCCTATATAGAAAAAAAAGGTCTGTTTTTTACACGCAAGCAAGACTATTTAGAATCAATTAAACAGAAGAAATAGTACCTGCATCATTACACACAAATACTCTGTTTTTACACATTTTTTTTAATTGAAATGACAAAAGGGGAGGCTTTAAAGCCTCCCCTTTTTACTGTAGTTCTCATTTTGTTATATTCATCAAAAAATACACCAACAAATTCTGTTTTAAAATGGTGCCGGGAGTCGGAATTGAACCAACGACGCTAAGCTCTTCAGGCTTACGCTCTACCACTGAGCTACCCCGGCTAACTATTTCAAGAATTATTGATATGCATCTTGTATAGTACCCGTTTATACAGTTTTGTCAATAGAAAAGATAGTTTTTATGATAAGCATAAACCTCTATCTCATGTTGCAGCCATAAAATGAATCAGGTATGCTAGAGAATAAATATAACTTATAACGAAAATACTGATCTATGAAAACATTATTAGAATCTATTGAACAGATAAAAGAACAGAAAAAGAATGCCCTCTCTAACGCACAAAACGAACAAGACCTGGAAGCAGTTCGTATTGCACTTCTGGGTAGAAAAGGTTCTATTGCTCGCGCCATGGAACAATTGAAAGAGTTGTCTCTTGAAGAAAAAAAAATAATTGGACCTACTCTTAATCAATTAAAGACCGAGATACAATCTCAGCTTAATGAAAAATTAGAGCGCATACGAAATGAGCAGGCAACCTTTATTGATCAACAAGAAAAATATTTTGATGTTACAGCCTATCGCCTTAAAGAACTCAAGGGCACAACACACATATATACTCAGATAATAGAGGACTTAGAAAACGTTTTTATCTCTATGGGGTACGACATCATTGATGGCCCAGAGGCTGAAAGTGAATATTATAATTTTGAAGCACTTAATATTCCTGCTGGTCATCCGGCACGAGAAGAAAACGATTCGTTCTTTTTACAACATCCACATATGCTCCTGCGTACGCAAACCTCTTCTGTACAGACACGAGCGATGCAATCTTCTACTCCACCCATAGCATTTTTTTCTCCCGGAAGAGTATATCGCAAAGAAGCAACCGATCAGACACATGACTTTTTATTCACCCAAGCTGAAGGCCTGCTGATTGACAAAAACATTTCTGTCAGCAACCTTTTAGCAACAGCCCATACATTTTTAAAAAAAATATTTGAAAAAGATGATCTTGATATTCGAGTGCGTCCTGGCTATTTTCCTTTTGTAGAACCGGGTCTTGAAATTGATGCATCATGCCCCTTTTGCACTACAGGTTGCTCCATCTGCAAACATACTCGTTGGATAGAATTACTTGGTAGCGGACTTATACATCCACAAGTTCTAAAATCTGGTAACATTGACCCCGAAATATATTCAGGATTTGCATTTGGCATGGGAATAGAACGTATTGCCATGATTAAATATGGCATTACAGATATACGCCTTTTCCATTCAAGCAAAATAAGCTTTTTAGATCAGTTTTAAAAAAATATCACCAATTAAAAAGAATATGTATTATGAATATTACACAAGCAATTATCCCTGCAGCCGGCCTTGGAACCCGTTTTTTACCATACACAAAAGCTATTCCAAAAGAGCTACTTCCCATTATGGAAAAACCCGCAATACAAAGTATTATAGAAGAAGGGCTAGCATCAGGTATCACTAACTTTACCATTATCGCCAACACAGAAAAACAGGCAATTAAAAAGTATTTTTCCCTTGATCTCCATCTGGAAAACCTTCTGCATCAATCACATAAAGAGCAAGCAACTCAAACCATTAACAACCTCATTGATTCAGCACAATTTACGTATGTACCTCAACCAGAACCTTTAGGGCTAGGGCATGCAGTATTAATGGCAGAAGCAACAATTACACAAGACTATTGCAGTATATTTTTACCTGACGAAATTATGACAAGCACAATTCCTGCTATGCAACAATTGATATCAGTTGCCCACAAATATAATGCTTCTGTGATTGCAGTCCAAGAAGTCCCACGTAATATGGTATCATCATATGGAATAGTAGCCATTAAACAGTCACTCGAAAAAGATGTTTTTGAGATAGATCATCTTATAGAAAAACCTTCATTAGAAAATGCACCTTCTCAATTGGCAATTATTGGTCGCTATGTACTCTCTTCGGATATTTTTTCTGCATTAAAGCAGATAGAGCCTGGTGCTAACAATGAAATTCAACTCACAGATGGTATTGCACTCCTCATGCAACAATCAAAACGCATCCTTGCGTGCAAAGTAGATGCTATTCGCCATGACATTGGCAATCCTCTTGGTTGGCTACAGGCAAATATTTTTTATGGCCTCCGTCATCCTCTCTATGGACAAGCGATAAAAGACTATATTCATCACCTTCCAAAAGCAGAAAAATAATTGTATTGCAATTAAATATTTCTACATGATACCATTAATATAGCAAACTGAAATTTCAATACTGAGGAAAATGCTATGAATATGTACGCTATTATTGTAGTAAGTAGCATAGTAATACTTGTTAAACACACTATCGCATACCCCTTTAATGCTAGCCCCACAGATAATCGACCTTTTTTTGAACAATATGATCTTCCTGTTCATGACACATTACAAAAGACAGAAAAAAAATCAGAAAATTCCATCATTACCCCCTCTCATGAAAGCAGTCATACATCATGAAAAAGATAAGTATGCTCATGTTTATCCTTCTCTTACATTTTGCACCTATGTGTGCCAAATTTGGTTGCTATACAACACACAATACATACAAAAAGCCGCAACCTGTCTATTGCCTCTGCCCTTGCAAAGACACTGACAAACCAACAACACCCTGTATCTGGTGTACACACTATCATGAACCCCAAAATAGAGTTGAAATTGTTACTTACACGAACAAAAACGAACAGATAGTGGCGCCTAACAGAATAACTCAAACGTCAATGTCAGATAGCTCAGCATATAATCTTCATGCCGCATTAGGACGTCTTTTAACAACCTATCAAAACAAATTTCAGCAAACAACAGAACAAAACAACAAATAATAACTATAAAGATACGGTGTTAATGCATCGCCACATAATCAGCAACTCTTTTTTTACAAGATACTCTTGAATTAATAGCAGAACATGTTTCCAATAAATCCCGCTCATATGAATTGAGATTTTTTTTCATATAAGTATACAGGTATCCTCCATTCTTCTTCTCATCATAAAAATGTGGCGATGGATAATGATGTATATCATAACGTATACTTGGCAATAGCGTTAATCGAGCGTACTTCGTCTTTGATTTACGAATATTCCAAAGCGCATGATGAATTACCTGCGCCGCTATCCGCTCTTTTGATAATCCATTTTGTTCGGAATTATGATAAGAGACTAATTTATTATCCCGATTAGACATATAATTCCACCATAATAACTGCAACATATATATTTTAAAAGAAGAAGGTATGCGTGGATAACCGAGTATAAAATTTACATAATTGTGTATATCATTATGCATTGCATCGATAGAAAATAACATCTGATGCATTCTATAATAGAGCATAACGTATACATTTTTATGTTCAATAATAGAAGCTCTTAACTCATGTACTATTGTTGCACATCGTTTAAATTTTGAGATAGTAAACACACCAATGATTAATAATTCTAACTCTGCAACTTTTTTCTTATCACTCTCTGCTCTACAGAGCCGTTTAAGCTCACAAAGATGAATCAAGAGACGAGCCTTTGTGTCCAGCGCTATACTATCTTCAGCAGATATAGTATGAAAAGATTTCAAACACAGCAGATCATTTTCAATCTGAGCGAACAGATACTCTGAATCGTGCGGTTTTTCAATTTTATTTCCTCTATACACCGTTGCGTTATACATACAATCTATTTTCAGACATGTATGTAAACGGATCAGATTCTCTAAAGATTTTTTATTATTCAAGTCAATACTTGCTAATTGTTTTTTTCTGACGCATAAGACGGGCTTTATTAGTGCATCACAATTACGTATCATAATATTCATACCTAAGTGTAATGCCGATGTAATGAGTGTAAAATCTTCTGAACAATAGGATTTCATATACACATGTGCATATTTTTTTAGGACTTCATAACCAAGAAAGAATTTTTGGTCAACGCTATAGGTATCTACGATAAGTAATGGATCAACACATAATGGAAAAATAGGTGTTATTCTATCTTGTTTAATAGTAGCACTTTTCAATTTATTACATTTTTTTTTAAAAAGATTACGTTTTTCTGAATAGAGAGGCCTTGCGATATCCATGCAATAGAGGGAAAAACACAGGCCATTCAGACTCATACATAAAAACAATATACGTTTCATCATATACTCCTTAAAAATT
>Ga0307409_100000755_pt1 | contig 14603 bp, 14 predicted proteins | sample 322Ometagenome_2_FD_203888 | JGI IMG/M metagenome (GOLD analysis project Ga0307409, IMG submission 203888) | Maize rhizosphere microbial communities from greenhouse at UC Davis, California, United States - 322HYB-O-2 | ecosystem: Host-associated > Plants > Roots > Rhizosphere > Soil | place... | reverse complement strand
GCGGGCCGTATGCAGCGGTGGTGTCCGATCATCGGCTTCCCGGCTTCACGTCGCTCGATGTGCTGGCCGCCGTCCGGGCGCGCGACCGCGACGTGCCGTTTGTCATCGTCTCGGCGGCGATCGGCGAGGAAATGGCCGTGCGGCTGATGCAGGCGGGTGCCGACGACGTCGTCATGAAGGACCGGCTCGAGCGCCTCGCCCCGGCGCTGGCGCGCGCCATCGAGGCGAGCCGCTCGCGCCACCGGCGACGCGAAGCGGAAGCCGCGCTGATCGAGAGCGAGGCGCGCTACCGCTCGCTCGCGGCCAATCTGCCCGGCATGGTGTTCCAGATCGAGGCCGATGCCGGCCGCCTGCGGCCGGTCTTCGCGAGCGAAGGCGCGCGCCGCCTGTTCAGCCTGCCGCCGGCGCAGATGGCGGTCGAGCCGGGCGCGTGGCTCACGCGGCTCGCCCCGGCGCACGCCGAGCGGCTGCGCACGCATTTCCAGGTGGCGACGGCCGGCATCACCGCGTTCGAATGGGAGGACACGCCGAGCCCGTCCAGCGCGTCGCCTTCGCGCAACTGGATCGAGGAGGTCGTCGAGACGCCGTCCGACGCCGCCGCGGGGATCGCCCCGCGCTACATCGAGTTCACGGCGCGCGCCCGGCGCGTCGGCCCCACGCGGGTGCTGTGGGACGGCATCGCCATCGACATCACGCGGCAGAAGGAGGCCGAGGCCGAGCTCAAGCGCTCGCGCGAGGAGCTGCGCGAGCTCGCGTCGCATCTCGCCAAGGTGCGCGAGAGCGAGCGCGCGGCGATCGCGCGCGAGCTGCACGACGACGTCGGCAGCACGCTCACCGCGGCGAAGTTCCAGCTGCAGTGGCTGAAGGGCCGCGTCGGCAGCGACGCCGCGCTGCTCGAGAAGCTCGCGCAGCTGGGCGGCCTCGTCGACGGCGCGATCACGGCGTCGTCGCGGATCATGCACGACCTCCGCCCCGCGATCCTCGACCAGGGCATCGTCGCCGCGCTCGAGTGGCAGGCGCGCAGCTTCGAGCAGCACACGTCGATCGCCTGTCGCTTCGCGTCCTCCGCCGACGAGATCGCGCTCGGTCCGGCGCAGGCCATCGTCGTGTTCCGCGTCTGCCAGGAAGCGCTGAACAACGTCGCGAAGCATGCGGGCGCCCAGCGCGTCGAGGTGATGCTCACGTCCGCCGATGACGGCATCGCGCTCGAGATCCGCGACGACGGCCGGGGCATCGACGCCGATGCCGCGGCGCGCCCCGGGCGCTTCGGCCTCCGCGGCATGCAGGAGCGCGCGCTCGCGATCGGCGCCGACGTGGCGATCGGAGCGCGCGACGAGGGGGCGGGCACGTCGGTGCGCCTCACGCTGCCGCGCGATCGGCTCGCGGTCGCGGCCGAGCGGAGCGAAGCGTGATCCGCATCGTCGTCGCCGACGACCACGCCATCGTGCGCCAGGGGTTGCGCCAGGTGCTGAACGCGGAAGGCGACTTCGAGGTCACCGGCGAGGCCGCGAGCTATGGCGAGGTCATGCAGCTCTTGCGGCGCGAGGGCTGCGACGTGCTGATCCTGGACGTCGCGATGCCGGGCCGCAACGGCATCGAGACGCTGAAGCAGGTCAAGCAGGACTGGCCGAAGCTGCCGGTGCTGGTGCTGTCGATGTATCCCGAGGACCAGTATGCGTTCCGCGCACTGAAGGCGGGGGCGGCCGGCTATCTCACCAAGCAGGCGGCCGCCGAGCAGATCGTCGCCGCGATCCGGACGATCTCGCGGGGTCGGCGCTACATCACGCCCGAGCTCGCCGAGGAGCTCGCGAAGAACCTCGACCGCGACGTCGACACGCCGCCGCACGAGCTCCTGTCCGACCGCGAATTCCAGACGATGAAGCTCATCGCCGCGGGCCGCACGCTGCAGCAGATCGGCGAGACGCTCGCGCTGTCGCCGAAGACCGTCAGCGTCTACCGCGCGCGCGTGATGGCCAAGCTCAAGCTGTCGACCAACGCCGAGCTCACGCGCTACGCGCTGGAGAAGGGTCTACTGGAGTAGCGGCGGTGAGCGGTCCGGGCGGCGCCTCGACCGAGCCGTCGTCCGCCATGACGCGGTTGCGCCCGGCGGCCTTCGCCTTGTAGAGCGCCCGGTCGGCGCGGGCGATGACGTCGTCCTGCGACTCGCCCGCGTGCCGCTCGGCGACGCCGGCGGAGAACGTGATCAGCACGCGCTCGTGGTTGTGCAGGTAGTAGCGGCGCGTGAGCGCGCGCTGGACGCGCTGCATCGTGACCAGCGCGCCGTCGAGGCGCGTCTCGGGCAGCAGGATGACGAACTCCTCGCCGCCCCAGCGCGCGATCGAGTCGGACGGCCGGATCGATTCGCGCACGACGCGCGACAGGTGCACGAGCGCCTCGTCGCCGGCGGCGTGTCCGAGGCGGTCGTTCAGGTGCTTGAAGTTGTCGATATCGAGCAGCGCAATGCACATCGGCTCGCTCGCCTCGTCGGAGCGGGTCGCCTCCGCCTGGTAGGCGCGCGCCAGCCCGCGGCGGTTGAGCAACTGCGTCAGGTAGTCCTCGTTGAGGCGCGTCGACAGCGCGGAGAGCTCGGCCTCGAGGCGCTTCGCACGGGCCTCGTGCTCGACGACCGTCTGCTGCGCCTGCTGCAGCTCGGCCTGCGCGACGCCGATCCCCGCCTGCACGCCGCGCGTGTCCTCCATCACCTCGACGACGAGGCCGGACAGCTCGGCGAGGCTGTCGGCGCGCTCGATGCGCTTCGCATAGGTGTCGAGGCGGCCGTGATACTGCGCCGTGCCGGTGGCCAGCGACGCGAGGCGCTCGACGAACGTGCCGATCATCGTGCGCATCGCATCCTTCGCCTGCTCGAGGCTGTGCTTCAGCACGCCTTGCTGGAACGCGACCTCGCGCAGCCGCCGTTCGACCTCGCTTAGCGTCGAGCTGTCGAGCGGGCCGTCGGCGAGGAGGCTCACGACTTCCATCTGGCCGCGCATCCACGTGTCCTCGCCGAGAAGCTCGACGATGTTGGTGGTGAGCAGGCGCAGGATGCGCAGCAGTCCCTGGTGGATCTCGTGCGCGTCGCTGCCGTGCGCGTCGAGCTTCACCCAGAACTGGCGGAAGCGCGTGGCATAGGCGGCGACGTCCTCGGCGCTCGGCGAGGCGGCCGCGAGCGTGAGCGCTTCGCCGGCCAGTGCCTGCGCATCGAGCTGCAGGTCGGGCAGATGCGTGAGCTGCGGCACGACGCCCTGGCGCAGCGCCTGCGCGACGAGCTCGGCCCAGGTGTGCGACACCGGGGACACGAAGCCGCTGTCGTCGTTCGCCGGCAGGTGCTCGGCGACTTCGCGCCAGACGGCGGCGTAGGTCTCCGGCGTCGGCGGCAGCTTGCGCGCGGCGATGCGGTGCAGCGTCTCTCGCGCGATCGCCGACACGACCTTCGGGGGCTTCGGCGCCGCGGGCGCCGGCTCGAGCTGCAGGTTCATCGCCTAGATGAAATCGAACAACGTGAGGCCCGACACCTGGATGAACGACTTCTGCGCCGCCTCGAGCGCGAGCTGCTGGCGGGCGAAATCGGACAGCGCCTGGTTGTAGTCGAGGTCCTGCAGCCGCGACAGCGCCTGGTCGTGCAGGATCTGCTGGCCTTCGTTGCCGGCGGCGAGCGTCTCGAGCTCGCGCATCCCCGCCCCCATCTCCGCGCGCACCGTCAGGATCCGCTCGAGGCCCTGGTCGACATCGGCCAGCGCGCGGTTGAGGCCGTTGGCGAGTCCGGCGCGGTCGGCGCCGGTGCTGACCGGCGTCTCGAGGGTGGCGATGAGATTCGCGATCGTCGCGAACACGCTCTGCGATGCCGAGGGCGCTAGCGTGAACTGGTCGCCGTTCGCCGGCGCGCCGCCGATCGTGACCTGCATGCCGGCCACGGTGATCGAGCCGCCGTCGACGTACGCATTGCCGCTCGACACGACCGCGGCCGTCGTGACGTCGATCACGTCGTAGGTCGTGACCCCGGCCGCGACGTTGATCTGGATGCGATACGTGTCGCCGGTCAGCGCCGCCGGATTGACGACCGTTCCCGGCGTGATCACGCCGGTGCCGGTGTTCGCCGGCCCGGCCGACGCGACGAACGCGCCGTTGCCTTGCGGCACGCCCATGAACACGCGATCGCCGCTGGCGCTGATCGGCAGGTTGCGCGAGGGCGCGACTTCGAGCGTGCGCTGTCCACCGTCGCCGGCATACGCAACGCCGGTGGCGGTGGTGCTGAACGGTTGCGTCGCCGTCGCAAATCCCGAGAACAGGTAGGCGCCGTCGCCATCCTTGCTGTTGGCGAGCGCGACGAGCTGCGCGAGCTGGGCGCGAAGATCGGTCGCGATCGATCGCCGGTCGGCGTCCGACAGCGCGGGCGCGCCGGCGGCGACCGCGTGGGTGCGCACCGCCTGCAGCACGTCGCCGGCCTGCCCGAGCACGCTCTCGGCATGCGCCAGCGCGTCGCCTGCGGCATTGATGTTCGCCGAGTACTGACCGACGCGCGCCTTCGCCTGCGTCAGCGTCGTCGCCTGCGCCGCGCCGATCGGATCGTCGGACGGGGTCAGCATCCGCTTGCTGCTGGCGATGTGCTGCTGGGTCCTGAGGAGATCCGCCTGCTGCCGCGCGATCGCTTCCACGCCCAGCCGGTAGATCAACGGGGTCGTGACGCGCATTTAGCCGGCTCCGATGTCGAGGATCGTGTCGAACAGCGAGCCGGCGATCTTCATCACCTGCCCGGCCGCCTGGTAGGCCTGCTGGAAGCGCTGCAGGTTCGCCGCTTCCTCGTCCAGGTTGACGCCGGAGACCGATTCCATCGCCCGCTGCGTCTGCTCGAGCAGCGCCGATTGCGCCGAGAATTCGATCGACGTTTCGTGCGTGACGGCGCCGACGTTGGCCGCGAGCTGCCCGAGCGCGCCGGCGAGCGTCGTCGATCCCGACACGAGATTCGCATTGGCGAGCGCGGCGAGGAGCTGAGCGTTGCGGTTGTCGCCCACGCCGCTCGCGTTCGGCGCGATGGTGAACGTGTCACCGTTGGCGGGCGCACCGGCGATGGTGATCTCGATGCCGCCAAAGGAGATCTGCGCGCCGGCCGTGTACGGCACCGGCGCGCCGGCCGCGTACGTGGTCGACGTGCCACCGACGGTCACCGTGACCGGCTGCGTCGGCGGGAAGCCGGTCAGCGTTCCCGGCCCGGCGTTGAACGTCAGCGCGATCGGCGATGCGATCGGCGAAGCGAGGTACGCGGCGGTCACGCTCCCGGGCGTGATCGTGCCGCTGCCGGTGTTCGTGCCCGGGGCCGAGGCGAGGATCGGCGCGGCGGCGGCGACCTTCGCCGGATCGGTGATCAGGAGCGCGATGTCGCGCGCGGCGAATCGCGTCGGCTGCACGAGAAAGCTGTCGCCGGCCGCGGCGGCGCCGCTCGCCACGTTGAACGTCACGCCGTCGACCGTCTGCGGCAATGTCGCGAACGATTGCGTCGTGTTGTCGGACAGCCGCGTGACCGTCCAGTTGGCCCCGTCGTAGCGCACGCGGTAGTCGCTGGCGGTCAGCGCGCCGGCATTGGCGATCGATACCGCGAGCGCCGCGGTGCCGGTGTTCGTCGCGTTCGCGACCCATGCCGGCGACGGCGTCGAGAACACGTTCCCGCCGGGCTGGCCGTTGAGGTCGATGCCGAGCTGGTGCTGGCGGTTGAACGCTTCCGCCAGGACGGCGGCGATGCGTCCGAGCTCGTTCTGCGCCTCGGCCAATGGCCCGTCGCGATAGGCGAGCACGCCGGCGAGCTTGCCGCCCTGCACGTCGGAGGTCGCGAGGCGCAACGGCGTTCCGCCGCCGAGCGACAGCGTGATCTGCAGCGTGCGCGGGTCGGCGGTGTCGGGGACGGCCTGCATCGCGTAGGCATCCTGGCCGATCACCAGCGCCTGCCCGCTCGCGAGGAAGACGTTGTACGTGCCGTCGGATTGCGCCACGGCGCGCGCGCCGACGAGCTCGTTCAGCTGCTGGACCAGGTGATCGCGCTGGTCGAGGAGGTCGCTCGGCGGCTGGCCGTCGGCCGCCGCGTGCGCCACTTGCGTGATGCGGGCGTTGAGGCCGGCGATCTGGCTTGCGTAGCTATTGATCGCCGTGACCGTGCCGCGCACCTGATCCTCGTTCGCGCTGCGGAAGCCCTGCAGCTGGCCGTCGATCTGGCGGAAGCGCGACACCAGCGCGTTCGCATTCGCGAGCAGCGCCTGGCGCGACGGAACGCTGGCCGGGTGCGCGGCGACCGCATTGACGCCGGCGAAGAAGTCGTTGAGCGCCGGCGAGAGGCCCGAGGCGGGATCGCCGAACAGGTTGTCGAGTTGCGACAGCTCGGTGGACATCGCCTCCAACTGCGAGGCGTTGGCGCGGGTGTTGAGTACCTGCGTAGCGAGATAGTCGGCGTAGATGCGGCGCACGCCGGCGACGTCGACGCCGCGGCCGTAGAAGAAGCCGCCCAGGAACTGCGGCACCGACGTGCCGAACAGCGTCTCCTGCCGCGAATAGCCGGCGGTGTTGACGTTGGCGATGTTGTGGCCGGTCGTGACGAGACCCGCCTGCGCGGCGGCGAGCCCGGAAAGACCGATGCTGTAGATGCTGCTCGCCATCGCTATGGGTTAGCCGGTGGACCGCGGGAGGGGTACGCCACGCTTATCGGCCGCGGCGACCGATTCCTGAGCCCTGCTCCCCTGGACAACGCGAACCGCGCTGTCGGCCGCGCCGGCCGCCAGATGCCGGGCGACCAGTCCGATGGCGCGCGTGAGCTTGTCGGCGTACTGCGGATCGGTCGCGTAGCCCGCGCGCTGCAGGCTCTTCGCGTACGCAGCCGGGTCGGCGGCGTTGGCGATCGCCTGCGCATAGCGATTGCCGGAAAGCAGTTTCGCGACGTCGCGGAACGCCGCGGTGTACGAGCCGTAGGCGCGGAACTTCTCGACGGTTTGCGTCGCGACGCTCTGCACGTATTCGGTCGTGCGCGCGGCGACGGTCGCGCCGTCCCAGCCGTTGCCCGCCTTGACGCCGAACAGGTTGTGGCTGACAGCGCCGTCCGCGGTGCGCGGCTGGTGGCGCCCCCATCCGGTCTCGAGCCCCGCCTGCGCGATCAGCAGGTGCGCCGGGATGCCGAGCGAGGCCGCCGCCGCTTCGGCATGCGGCTTCACCTTGTCGACGAACGCCTGCACCGACGACGCCACCGACGATAGTGCAGGCGCGGCGGCGCGTACGGGGTGGGCGGGCAGCGGCGTCGTCGCCCTGGGCGTTGCCGGCAGACCCGCGGCCTCGGCGGCCTCCGGCGCGGCGATGCGCTTGCCGAGCTGGCGCACGATCGCCTCCTTGAGGCCGATGCCGCGCGACGACAGCTGCTGCGCGACCTGCTGGTCGAACAGCGACGTGTAGGTGCGCATCGTGTCGGAGTCGAGCGGCCCGTCCTTCGGCAGCGACTCGCGCATCTGCTTCAGCACCATCTGCAGGAACAGCGCCTCGAACTGCCCGGCGGCCTTGGACAGCGCCTGGTCGGGCGCTTCCCTCGCCTGCCTGCGCAACGCGTTCAGCGCGTTGGCGTCGAGCGCGAGCGCCTGCGCGGCGTCCGCGGATGTGCGGCCGAGCGCGGCCATCAGATGATCTCGAGCTCGGCCTTGAGCGCGCCCGCCGAGCGCATCGCCTGCAGGATGGCGAGCAGGTCGGCCGGCGTCGCGCCCAGCGTGTTCAGCGCCTTGACGACGTCGGCGAGCTTCGCGCCGGCGGCGAGCGCCACGAAGCCGTTGCCGTCCTGCTTCAGGCTCACGTCGGTCTTCTCGGTGACCACGGTTCGGCCCTGCGAGAACGGCGCCGGTTGCGCGATGACCGGATCGCTGGTGATCGTCACGGTGAGGTTGCCATGGGCGACGGCGCAGGCGTCGATCGCGACCGCCTGGTTCATCACGATCGAGCCGGTGCGCGCGTTGATGATGACCTTCGCCGGCGGCAGTGCGACGTCGACCGACACGTTCTCGAGCTCGGCCACGAACGCGACGCGCGCGTCGCTGCCCTCGGGCGCCTTGACACGGATCACGCGCGCATCGACGGCGGCCGCGATGGGCGCGCCGAAGCGGCGGTTGATCGACTCGACGGCGGAACGCGCGACGCCGAAGTCGCCGTCGCGGAGCTCGAGCTGGATGAAATCGACGCCGCCGACGGTCGCGGCCACGCTGCGCTCGACCGTTGCGCCGTTCGGAATGCGCCCGGCGTTGAGCTGGTTGACCTGCGTCTTGCTGCCGCCCGCCGACGCGCCGGCGCCGGCGACGGCCACGTTGCCCTGCGCCATCGCGTAGATCTGCCCGTTCGCGCCCTTGAGCGGTGTCATCAGCAGCGTGCCGCCGCGAAGGCTCTTCGCGTTGCCGAGCGAGGACACGGTGACGTCCATCAGCTGACCCGGCTGAACGTACGGCGGCAGCTGGGCGGTGACCATGACCGCGGCCACGTTCTTCAACTGCAGATTGACGCCGGGTGGAAGGTTCACGCCGAGCTGCGAGAGCATCGACTGCAGGCTCTGGGTGGTGAACGGCGTCTGCGTCGTCTGGTCGCCGGTCCCATCGAGACCGACGACGAGCCCGTAGCCGATCAGCTGGTTCGGGCGCGCGCCCGACACGTTGGCGAGGTCCTTGATGCGCCCGGCGTGCGCCGACAGCGACAGCGCGATCAGCGCCGCCAGCACGACGAGCAGCACGACGCGAAACGCCGTGTCCCTGGGCTTGAGGTTCGGCATCGCTCGCGCTCTGTATCGTGAGGAAAGGACCACGGCGGGCGCGTTCATCAGAACGGCATCACCGACTGGAACACGCGCGCGAGCCAGCCCATCGTCTGCGCCTCGTCGATGTAGCCGCTGCCGCGGTACTCGATGCGCGCATCGGCGACCGTCGTCGACGACACCTGGTTGCCGGCGAGGATGAACGTCGGATTGACCACGCCGGACAGGCGGATGAACTCCGAGCCCTGGTTGATGCCGATCTGCTTCTCGCCGGCGACGACGAGGTTGCCGTTCGGCAGCACCTCGATGACCGTCACCGCGATCGAGCCGGTGAACACGTTGTTGGCGGCCGAATCGCCGCCGCCCTCGAACTCGTTCTTGCTGTCGGCCTTGATGCTGCCGCCCGGATACGAGCGGGTGCCGAGCGTGATCTCGGGCACGACGAACGACAGGCCGCCCTTGCGATCGGCGGCGGTGGTCGCGCGCTTGCTGGCGGCCACCTTCTCGTTGATGTTGATCGTCAGCGTGTCGCCGATGTTGCGCGCACGCCGGTCCTCGAACAGCGGCTGGTAGTGCGCGTAGGCGACGTTCTGCGCCTGGAAGATGGCGCCGTTCTGCACCGGCATCGTCGCCGGCTGCGACGCCGGCCGCGTGCTGAGCGGCTGGTGCACCTCGACGACGCGGAGCGCGTCGCCGGTGGTCTTGCAGCCGGCGAGCACGACGATCAGCAGCAGTGCGATTCGTTTCATGGGCGTCCCGCGTCGTGACCTGCGTCCGGCGTTCGCGCGCGACCGCCGCCAGGCGCTGCGCTTTCGCTACAGCTGCGACAGCCGCTGCAGCATCTGGTCGGAGGTCTGCACCGCCTTGCTGTTGATCTCGTAGGCGCGCTGCGTCTGGATCATGTTGACGAGCTCCTCGACGACGTTGACGTTGCTCGTCTCGACGTAGCCCTGCGACAGCGTGCCGAGGCCGTTGGTCCCCGGCGTGTTGGTCGTCGGCGTGCCGGACGCGGCCGTCTCGATGTAGAGGTTCTCGCCCTGCGACTGGAGGCCCGCGGCGTTGATGAAATTGGCCAGTTGCAGCGCCCCGACCTGCGTCGGATTGGCCTGCCCGGGCTGCGTCACCGTGACCGTTCCGTCGCGGGCGACAGTCACGCTCAGCGCATTGGCCGGGATCGTGATCGCCGGCTGCAGCGGATACCCCGACGAGGTCACGAGCTGGCCCTGCGCATCGAGATGGAACGAGCCGTCGCGGCTGTACGCCGTGGTGCCGTCGGGCAGCTGCACCTGGAAGAACCCGCCGCCGTTGATCGCAACGTCGAGGTTGTTGCCGGTCTGCTGCAGGTTCCCTTGCGTGAAGATCTTCTCGCTCGCCACCGGTTTGACGCCGGTGCCGACGGTGAGCCCGGTCGGCAGCTGCGTCTGCTGCGACGACTGCGCGCCCGGCTGGCGCAGGTTCTGGTACAGGAGGTCCTCGAAGACGGCGCGCGCCCGCTTGAAGCCCGCGGTGCCGACGTTGGCGAGGTTGTTGCTGATGACGTCGAGCTGCGTCTGCTGCGCGTCGAGCCCGGTCTTGGCAATCCACAGCGAGCGAATCATCGATAGTCCTTCGTCGTCGGCACGGCCGCGGAGGCGCCGTGCGTCGTTGGGCTGCGGTCGTCGCGAACGGCCCGGTGCAGCGAACCGTTCGTCGACACGTCAGCCGGGTGCAAGCGGACCCGCATCGGCGTCCGTCTAGCTGTTGCCGAGAAGCTGCGAGGCGCGCTGATCGTTCTGCTCGGCGCTTTGCAGCAGCTTCATCTGCATTTCGAACTGGCGCGCGAGGTTGATCATGTCGACCATCGCGGACACCGCGTTGACGTTGCTCGACTCGAGCACGCCGGCATTGACGACCACCGCGGGATCGGCGTCGGCGGCGCCGCCCTTGCTGCGGAACAGCCCGTCGCCCGCCCGCAGCGCGTCGCCCGGCTCGAGCTTGACGAGCTTCAGCCGGCCGACGACCGTCGTCGCGCTCGCCTGCCCGTCGGTGACCGCGGAGATCGTGCCGTCGCGGCCGATCGACACCTTCGCGTTCTCGGGGATCGTGATCGGGCCGCCCTCGCCCAGCACGGCGAGGCCACTTCGGGTGCGAAGCTCGCCCTCGGGCGAGATCTCGAAGCTGCCGTTGCGCGTATAGGCTTCGCTGCCGTCGAGCGCCTGCACGGCGAAGAAGCCGTCGCCCTCGATGGCGGCGTCGAGGTCGCGCCCGGTCGGCTGCAGCGCACCGGCCTTGAGATCCGCGCCCGGCGTGGACACGACGGCGTAGGCGCGTGTCGCGTGCCCCGCGCCGCCAACCACCGGCGCGACGCGAAACGCCGTCGTCTCCGCCTTGTAGCCGGTGGTGCCGACGTTGGCGAGGTTGTGCGACGTGACCGCCTGCTGCTGCAGCAGCTGCTGCGCGCCCGTCATCGCGAGGTAGATGAGCCGGTCCACGATCGCTATCGCAGGTTGACGATCGTGTTCAGCACCTGGTCCTGCGTCTTGATCGTCTGCGCGTTCGCCTGGTAGACGCGCTGCGCGGTGATCATGTCGACGAGCTCGCGCGTCAGGTCCACGTTCGATTCCTCGACGACGCCCGATTGCACGACGCCGAAGTTCGATGCGCCCGGCACGCCGGGGATCGGCTGGCCCGATTCGCCGCTCTCGCTGTAGGCGTTGTTGCCGAGCGGATTCAGGCCCTGCGGGTTCTTGAAGTTGGCGAGCACGATCTGCCCGAGATCCCGCGTCTGGCCGTTGCTGTAGCGGCCGACGACCGTGCCGTCGTCGTTGATGCCGTACCCGGAGAGCTGGCCGGCGGCGAAGCCGTCCTGCGTCAGCGTGTCGACCGAGAACGGGCTGCCGTACTGCGTCGCCTGGTCGAAGTCGAGCGCGATGTTCTGCGGCGTGACGGCGCCGTTGGTGAGCGCCACCGACACGTTGAACGGCAGCGTCGTCGTCGTGGTGTTGAGCGAGCCGTCCGGATTGAAGTTGAGCGTGCCGATCGAGGCCGGCAGCGCCGTGCCATCGACCGCGGCGTAGACCTGCCAGGTGTTCGACGCCGTCTTCACGTAGTAGGTCGACAGCGCGTGCGAGTTGCCGAGGCTGTCGTAGACGGTGAGCGACGTCGCCTTGTTGTAGCTCTGCGCGTTGTTGATGTTGAACGGCGAGGTCACCGGGGTGGACTCGCGCGCGTCGAGGTTGAGGCCGATCTCGCCGCCCACGGTCGCGGTGGCGGGCAGCTGCTGCGACGAGACCTGCAGCGGCGCGGGCGTCGACACGAGGATGTTGCCGTTGGCGTCCACGCCGTAGCCGGTCAGCTTCGACCCGGTCGCGTTGACGACGAAGCCGTCCTTGTCGAGGTGGAACTGGCCGTTGCGCGAGTAGCTGATCGTGCCGTTGGTGTCGAGGCGGAAGAAGCCGGAGCCGTTGATCGCGACGTCGAGCGGATTGCTCGTGCTGCGAAGGTTGCCCTGGCCGAAGTTCGCCTGGACCGCGGCCACGGCCGTGCCGATGCCGACGGTGGTCGACAGCGAGGCGCCGAGCGAGTTGGCGTAGATGTCGGCGAATACGAGGCTCGACGACTTGAAGCCGACGGTGTTGGCGTTGGCGACGTTGTTGCCGATCGCGTCGAGGTTGCGCGCGGCGGCGGCGAGTCCGGAAAGCCCCTGCTGGAAACTCATCTGCGGCTCCTGGCTAGTTGATCTCGAGAATGTCGGTGAGCGCGATCGTGCCGAGCGTTCCGAGCGTGACCATCGTCCCGCCCGCGGTCGGCGCGATGCCGGTCACGGTGGCGATCGTCAGCGGATCGACGGCGACGGCCTCGCCCTTGGCCGTGGCCGTCACGCTGATGCGGTAGTCGCCGGGCGGCATCGCCGCGCCGGCGGCGTTCTTGCCGTCCCATTCGAAGTGACGGATGCCGGACTTCTGCGGACCGAGGTCGAGCGTACGAACGACCACGCCGGCCGCATCCTTGATCGTCACCTGCACGGCGTCGGCGTCCTTCGCGATCGCCATGCCGAACGTCGCGCTGTCTTCCTCGAGGTGCAGCTTGTCGCCGGCGACGACGACGTCGTGACCGACGAGGCCGGCCGCCTGCAGATACTGTCCGGCGGTGAACGAGGCGGCGAGCGACGCGACGGTGTCGTTCAGCTGGTTGATGCCCGACACGGTGCTGATCTGCGCGAGCTGCGTCGTGACCTGCGCGTTGTCGAGCGGGTTCAGCGGATCCTGGTTGCGAAGCTGCGTGACCAGCAGCGTGAGGAAGCGGTCGGCCGCTTCCTTCGCCGCCTGCGCGGCGCCGGCCGCGGTGGACGCGTCCGCGCCGCTGGCTGCCGGCGGCGTTCCGGCCGCGGCGGCCGCCTTGGTGAAGCTCGTCGCGGCGTTGAGAGGCGTGATCGCCATTCCGGGTCCTCGCGTTACTGTCCGAGCGTCAGCGTCTTCAGCAGCAGGTTCTTCGCCGTCGTCATCACCTCGACGCTCGACTGGTAGCTGCGCGACGCGGACATCATGTTGACCATCTCGTCGACGACGCTCACGTTGGGCAGCGTCACGTAGCCCTGGCCGTCGGCCGCGGGATGCTTGGGGTCGTACACGCGTCGCGCCGGCGACGGATCCTCGACAACGCCGGCGACCTTCACCGATGCGAGGCCGTTGTCGGCCGGCTGCGCCTGGAAGACGACCTGCTTCGCGCGATACGGCACGCCTTCCGGTCCGGTCGCGCTGTCGGCATTGGCGAGGTTGCTCGCCGTGACGTTCAGCCGCTCGGACTGGGCGGCCATCGCCGAGCTCGCGATCTGGAAGATGCTGAAGAGCGACATGCGCGGTCTCCTTTACGCCTTCAGGGCCTCGAGCAGCGTGCGGATCTGCCCGTTGAGGAAGCGCAGCGCCGCCTCGTAGCGCACGGTGTTGTCGGCGAACTGCGCCCGCTCGGCGTCCATCTCGACGCTGTTGCCGTCGAGCGAGGGTTGCGACGGCTGCCGGTAGAGGAGCGCGGGCTTGGCCGGCAGCGCGCCGCTGCCGCTTCGCGCCGCGTGGCTCGCCTCCGACAGCGCCTTCGCGAAGTCGAAGTCGACCGCCTTGTAGCCCGGCGTGTCGGCGTTGGCGATGTTCGTGGCGAGCAGCGCCTGGCGTTCGCTGCGAAGGCGCAGCGCGTCGGCATTGAACTGCAGCAGCGCGTCGAGACGATCGGCCATCGGAGGTGCCCTGCCCTCTCCTTTTCACGTTACCGGCCGATTATTCGGCGACGCACGCTGCTTCGATGCGGCGATCAGGCCGGCATTTCGGCCGCAGTTCGGCGCCTCCGGGCCTTGCGCGCGCGCCTACGATCGGCGGCATCCGTGGAAGGGAATCGCACGATGACCGTACGTCTCCGCCTTGCCGCCGCCTCGCTCGCGCTGATGCTCGCCGCGGTCGCGCAGGCGACCGGGCTCGCGCAGGACGCGCGCGTGTTCCTCGAGCAGCAGTCGCTGCCCGCCGGCGGCGACGTCGAGATCGTCGTCGGCGAGCCCGATCCGCGCCTCGTGCTCGCGCCGTGCGCCCGCTTCGAGCCGTTCGTCCCCCAGGGGGCCAAGCTGGGGGGACGCTCGTCGCTCGGCGTGCGTTGCGTCGAAGGAGCGAGCTGGACCGTCTACGTGCCGGTCGAGGTGCGCGTGTACGCGCCGGTGCAGGTCGCCGCGCGGCCGATCGCCCGCGGGCACCTCGTGACCGCCGACGACGTGCGCATCGATCGCGTCGACTTGACGCGTTCGACCTCGCCGCTGATCGGCGCCGACGAGACGCTGGCGGACATGGTCGCCGTGCGCACGATCGCGCCGGGCGAGGCGCTGCGGCGCGAC
>Ga0307409_100000754_pt1 | contig 14606 bp, 13 predicted proteins | sample 322Ometagenome_2_FD_203888 | JGI IMG/M metagenome (GOLD analysis project Ga0307409, IMG submission 203888) | Maize rhizosphere microbial communities from greenhouse at UC Davis, California, United States - 322HYB-O-2 | ecosystem: Host-associated > Plants > Roots > Rhizosphere > Soil | place... | reverse complement strand
AGCGCGCCGATGGCACTGCCGCGGGGCGCGAACCGAACTGACCGCCCTCCGCGGCGTGTCCGCGCAGTCGCGCCCGCTCTACGGTCTCGCGCTCCGGCATGTCGCCCTTCTCGATGCGAGCCATATCCCGTCCCGCATCTCGGGTCGAACGGATCCCGAGGAGCCATGCCGAGTCACCCGCCTCTCCGGGGCGGTACTAGCGGGCCGAGCCGGGCATGTCGGTGCCTCCCCTGCTGCGCTCGTCGTGCACGTCCCCGGTTCGTCCGAGCGCCGGCGCGAGGTGCCGACTGAACCAGTCGCGCGAGCCGCGCGACCTCCTCGAGCGCACCCGGCTCCTCGAAGAGGTGCGTGGCCCCGGGAACGATCTCGAGTTTCGCCGGCCCGCGCAGGCGCGCCACCGCCTGCTCGTTGAGCTCGATCACCGGCTCATCCTCGCCCGCGAGGCCGCGCCTCTCCGGCTGCCCGGCGAGCCAGTCGGTGGCGCCGACGAGGCGCCCGACTCGGGCTCGCGCATCACAGCCTCGTCTCTACCTGGGGTGATCCCCCGCGCCGCGCCGCCTGACCAGGGGCGGGCTCCGAGATCTTCTCGACGACGCGGGCCACCTCCTTGTCGCTCACCCCCCGCCGGCGCTCAGCGGCCCGGGCCAGGTCCGCCTGCGCAATCATGCCCTGACAGCGCCCCTGCTCGTCGACGACCGGGACGCGGCGCACCTGCCGGTCCGCCATCGTTCGCTCGACGTCCTTCACATCGTCGTCCAGGCCGCAGCAGTTCGGGTTCGTCGTCATCAAGTCGCGCACCCGCGCGTCCGCGCCCATCCCCTGAGCGAGCCCGCGCAGCGCCAGGTCGCGGTCCGTCACCACCCCGACGAGACGCTTCGACTGCGTGTCCTCGACGACGGGGATCACGCCGCAGTCGCACTCGGCCATCAGGCGGGCGGCCTCCTGGGCCGTCGCGTCCGGCGTGATGCAGGCGGGGTTCGCCGTCATGATCTCGCGTGCTTTCATAGTGTCCTCCGCGGTTCCGGGTTCGTCGTGCGTTCCCGACCGCGCTCGTGCGCCGCGCGGTCCAGTAGGTCGTGCACCTCCTCGTCCGTAGTCTGTGAGAAGTCCTCGTACCAGAGGCCCACTGCGTAGAAGGGCTCCGGCGTCACCGCGCAGACGATGTCGTCCACCACATCGCGGAAGGCGTCGCAGGTCTCGGGCGCGGAGACCGGCACCGCCACGATGAGCTTGGCCGGGTCCTGCGTCCGAAGCGCAACGGCGGCCGCAGCCATCGTAGCGCCGGTGGCGAGCCCGTCGTCGACGAGGATGACTGTCTTGCCGCGGACGTCGGGGAAGGGTCGATTCTCGCGGTACAGTCGCTCTCGGCGCGCCAGCTCCCGGCGCTCAGCTTCCGTGACCGCGGCAAGCTCCGCGTCACTTACGCCGAAGCGTCGCACGACCTCGGAGTCGAGGACGCGTATTCCGCCCGAGGCGATGGCCCCCATGGCCATCTCCCGGTGGATCGGGAGTCCGAGCTTGCGCACCACAAAGACGTCCAGCGGGGCGCCGAGCGCTCGGGCGATCTCGTAGGCCACCGGCACACCGCCGCGCGGGAGCGCGAGCACAATGACGTCCGAGCGGTTGGCGTACTCGGTCAGATCCTTCGCCAATTCTTGGCCGGCCTGGGTTCGATCACGGAAGCGGGGCGGCATATGATCCTCCCGCGAGCGCGTGCCAATTGCGCCGAGCGCGCGCCGGATGCGCGCGCCACTCGGCGCGTCCGAGGCTAGTCGCCGCATGTGTCTTGCCAGCGCGGCGAAACGCTGCCAACCAGGGCACGCTCGATGGTGCGACGAGCCACTGTTCGAGACGCACTCATCAAACATGCGAATACGTCAGGCGTCACGCGCGCGACCGCATCGCGCGTACGTGCCGGCACGCGAGCTCAGGCGTACGATGAACAAATGAAGCCGATCTCCCCGCCGGATCACCGGTCCACCACGGCCAACCGTTCAGCGCGGTTCTTGCGGCGACCATCGGAAGCGGATAGGTGGTCCAGGTGGTCGCACAGACTCTTACGGGAGGTTGTCATGCGAGACGTTCTCCTACTGCGAAACAGGCTGGCGCTAGTGGCGGCTCTCTCGAGTGCCGTGCTGCTCGGCGCCTGCAACCGTGGTGACCGTGCCGGCGTGGATACGGCCGTCAGCGACACTACCGGAGCGATCGCCGCCGGCGCCGACACCGTCGCCGGTCGCGTGGCTGGTCGCGAGTACACCAACGCCGAACTCGTCGCCTTGATCAACACCTACAACGATGCGGAGGTCGAGGTCGGGAAAATGGCGCAGACGAAGGCAACCGACCCGCAGGTGCGCGCCTTCGCCCGCCGGATCGTCGGGGAGCACCAGGCGCTCAAGACCGAGGTGACCAACACCGCGAAACAGGGCAATATCACGCCGGCGATGCCCGACGACGACGAGGACCTGACGAAGGACCATCAAGACGGGATGCGCGACCTGAACGGCAAGGCGAAGGGCAAGGAGTTCGACGAGGCGTTCCTCGAGCACGAGATCAAGATGCACAAGAAGGTGCTCGACGAGGTCGACGACGCGCTCGGCCGGAACCGCAATCCGGAGATCCGCCCGCTCCTCGAAAAGGCGCGTACCGGACTGAGTGCGCATCTCAAGGCGGCCGAGGATCTGGAGAAGAAGTTCGGCGCCGTCTGAGGTCGCGTGGGAGTGGTACGAACACCGTGGGTCGATTCTGTCGACCTGAGCGGAGGACAGAGACGTGGAAGGCCCGCCGCTGGTGGCGGCGGGCCTTGTACGGTTGCTCCGCTCGAGGCCGACCGTCACGGCGCGAGTGGGACGAACACGAGCGGCAGGTCCCAGTGGGCGACCAGGATCTCGAAGCGACGTTGCTCCTCGCGGCGGAACGTGGCGGTGTCGGGGAAGAGCTCCGTGAGCTCCCTCCCTTGAGGGACTGGGCTGGACTGGTGGGCGGTCGCGACGTCCCGGAACGTGATCGTGACGCGGTAGTCCCACCGGCCGTCCTCGGTTCCGTGATAGCGCGGCGCACTGATCGCCAACCCGACGATCTCCCCCGCCCGCATGCGGCGTTGGAGCAACGGCAGGTGGTTCTTCCGGAACAGTCGGAGAAACTCCTCGGCGAACCCCCATCGGGCCTTGTAGTAGTAGTCGATTACGTACGGCCCAGCGGTGGCCGCGGCGGGCAACGGGCCGGACGTCCTGATGGGGGGCGTCTGCGCCACACCGTCGCGTGAGCCGAACGCGAATAATGCGGCCACCGCCAGGGCCGCTGCCCAGCGCGCGCGTGCCGCGTGGCGGCGCAAGGTGAACATGTCGCATCTCCTTTGGTGATTGGGACGGGTCGTGCTCCAGGCGGCGGCCGTAGACGGCGCGCGCAGATCCACGCCGACGATGACACGCCGCAACTGCACGGCGGCGCCCGCGTGGGCACCTCGCGCCGCGTCACGAACCGGGCTGATGACGTGGTACGCCGCGGAGGCGTGGGAGTCGACGGCCGGTCCTGGCCCTCGACGGCGCTGAAGACCTTTCGCTAGTGCTCCTCACGGCGTCTCCATCCTATCAGAGTCGACAGTGAAGGCGGCCGTTCCGCCTGGACTATCGGGCGCAGCCGAGGCGCGCCCGGAGGCCCGCTCACGGCAGGGTGCCGGTCAGGATTCGCGCCAGCGTCGCCGAATCGATGTTCCCACCGGAGATCACGCACACCACTCGCCGCGCCCCCGGTACGCCCTTCAGCGCGGCAGCCACTGGCGTCGCACCCGCGCCCTCGGCGACGACGCGGTTCCGCTCGGCCAGGAGGCGCACCGCGGCCGCGACCTCCGTGATCGACACGGCGAGCGCCCCGTCGAGCAGCGCGCTCACCAGCGGCCACATCTCCGCGAGCACACTCTTCCCGCCGATGCCGTCGACGAAGCTCGCGGTGTACTCGCACGCCACCGCCTGCCCCGCGGCGAGCGAGGCGCTCAGCGGCGCCGCCGTCTCCACCTCGCACGCGTACACTTTGGTGCTCGGCTTGAGCGCGCGCACGGCGGACGCGATCCCCACCGACAGCCCGCCTCCCCCGTAGGGGACGAGGATCGCGTCGACTTCGGGCAGGTCCTCCAGGACCTCGAGCGCGACCGTTCCGTTCCCTGCCATCACGCTTCGGTCCGAAACGGGATGGACGAAGACGCCCTCCATCCCCGGGTACTCGTGCTCGATCAACGTCTGCCACCAGCGGTCGAAGGGGACCTTTACGATCCGGCCGCCGAGGCGCTCGATCGCCGCGAGCTTCGTCTGCGGCGCGTGGTCCGGCACGATGACGGTGCACGGCACGCCGAACTCGCGGGCGAGATGTGCGACCCCCTGGGCCATGTTTCCGGCGCTGGCGGTGTAGACGCCGCGCTCCAGGGTCGCTCGCGGTGCCGTCAGCATCGCGTTCGCGCCGCCGCGGATCTTGAACGAGCCGATCGGCTGCAGGTTCTCCAGCTTCAGCCAGACCTCGGCCGGTGGTTCGGAGACGCCAAGGCGCACGAGCGGCGTGCGAAGCGCGATCCCGCGCAACCGCTGCTGCGCGCCTCGGATCTCGGCGAGCGTCGGCGCCAGCAGCGCGCGAGTCGCAGTGGGCATGGACGGCCTCGTGTGCGGGGCGAGGGAGGGGAGGCGCGGCGGTCCGCACGACGCCGGGCCGCGCTACGCGTTCAACGATGCGTCGTCGCGCCGCTCGCCGCCAAGCTCCACGTGTCTGCCCCGGCCGGCTCGGACGGCCTTCGCGTAGATGTGGTGTGCGGCGGCGACGTCCTCGACGGCGAGCCCGAGGGACTTGAAGAGCGTGACCTCGGCGGGGGAGCGTCGGCCGTCGATCCGGCCGACGAGGAGGTCGCCGAGCTCGCCGACGATGTGGTCGTCGGTGATCGTGCCCTCCCGCCTGGGAATGAGGAAGTCGCCCGCCTCGTTCAGCGCCGACTCCCGCCGGTCGACGTAGAGCCGCGCCCGTCGCACCGCCTCGCTGTCGAGCTCACGCGCGGTCGGCACGCTCGCGCCGACGGCGTTGACGTGCGCGCCGGCCGCGAGCCACTCGCCGCGGAGCACGGGCTCCCGCGACGACGTCGTCGTGCAGACGACGGCAGCCCCGTCGACCGCCTCTCGGGCCGACCCGACGGGCTCCACGTCCACGGCGAAGCGCTCGGAGGCCCGGAGCGCGAAGCGGCGCGCGCGCTCCGGGCTCCGGCTCCAGACGCGCACGCGCGCGATCGGGCGCGCGACGCGCATGGCTTCCAGGTGCGTCATCGCCTGGACCCCGGCGCCGAGGATCGCGAGGTCGGCGGCATCGTCGCGCGCCAGAAACCGCGTCGCCACTCCGGAGACCGCCGCCGTGCGGATCGCGGTAATCGCGCTCGCGTCCATGACGGCGAGCAGTTGCCCGTGCTCGACCTCGAACAGCAGGACCGCACCCTGGTGAGAGTCGAGATGCGTGCCCTCGTTGCCCGGAAATACGGTGATGACCTTGATCCCGACGGCCGCCGGCCGCCCGAGGTACGCCGGCATCGCCGCGAAGGCGCTCCGCCCGTCGCGGAGTGGCACGACGGTGCGTAGCGGGAGCGCCGCGTCCCCGTCGGCGAGCGCGCGCAGGGCGTCGTGCATGACGTCCATGCACTCGGCCATCGGGAGGAGCGTCTCGACTTCCGCCTGGTTCACGACGAGGATGTCCATGGACGGGGTTGCCAGGAGAGGGGGTGCCGCGGCGGCCGGCGGCGCCGCACGGGGCGAGCCCGTACGCCAGATGTCAGCGCGTCGCCGACGCTATCGTGCCAAGTGCCGCGAGCCCCGCGACGGCGAGCAGACTCGCGCGAACGCCGGCGGGAAGTCCGGCGGCGGGCGTGGCGGCCCGCGCGACCACGGTGGTGAACACCGCACCCGCGAAGCCTACACCGAGTACCATCCCGACGTTGCGGGCGGTCGCCAGCACTCCGGACGCGATCCCCTGCCGATGGCGCGGCGCGGCACCCATGAGCGCGCTGTTGTTCGGCGAGACGAACATCCCGACGCCCAGCCCCACGAGGGCGAGGGCGGCGGCGATCGCCCCCAGCGCGCCGTGCGGGACGAGCAGGCCGAGGCAGACGAGTCCGGCGGTGAGCAGGAGCATTCCGAGAGTGGCGGGCCCGCGCGAGCCGACGCGATCCGACAAGGACCCGCTGAGCGGAGCGACGATCGCCATGACGATCGGCTGTGCGGTGAGCACGAGGCCGGCTTGCTGCGCGCTGAGCCCACGTCCGTCGATCAGAAGAAACGGAAGCACGAAGAGCACGGCGTAGACGCACGCGTAGTTCAGGAGTGCGCTCGCGACCGAGGCGCTGAAGACGCGGCTCCGGAACAGGGAGAGGTCGAGCATGGGACTCGACTGACGCCGCTCCAGGCGCACGAAGGCGACCAGCAGCAGCGTCGCCGCCGCGAGCAGCGCGACGGCTGCCGGCGAGCTCCAACCCCAGGCGTGCCCCTGATTCAGGGCGACCAGCAGCGCGACCAACCCCGCCGTGAACAGTGCCGCGCCAACGAAGTCGAAGCGCTCGCCGCGGCGTGTCACGCGATCGTCAGCGATGGCGCGCAGGGCGAGCGCGATCGCCAGCACGCCGATGGGAATGTTGATGTAGAACACGGAGCGCCACCCGAACGCGCCGGCGAGCCAGCCGCCCAAGGAGGGCCCCACGATGAGTCCCAGGTAGGTGAAGGTCCCGAGGGCGCCGAGCGCGCGCCCGCGCTGGCCGGCCGGGAAGCTGCGCGTGAGGATGGCCGGCGCGGTCGCCATGAGCATGGCGGCGCCAAGGGCCTGGACCGCGCGCAACGCGACGAGTGCGTGCGCCGAGCCAGCGAGCCCGCACAGTGCCGACCCGAGGACGAAGAGGACGAAACCGGCGAGGTACAGACGCCTGTGGCCGAAGAGATCGCCCGCACGACCCACGCTGAGCAGCAGGCCGGAGATGACGAGCAGGTAGATGGTCGTGACCCACTCGACTCCGGCGACGTCGGTGCCGAGCTCGCGGCCCAGGACGGGGAGCAGCGTGTTGACCACGCTGCCGTCGAGCGCGGACATGAACGTGCCGATGCCGATCGTGACGAGCACCCACCTGCGTGCGTTCCCGGACAGGGTTTCGACGGGGGAGGCGGGTACGGGGGGAGCGGGGGGGCGGGATCGCTGACGTCGGGAGCGCGGACGGGGTCGGACACTCGAGCCTCGGGTATCGTGGCCAATCGGTAGCGATGCAGCGGCAGGCCTCGTTCTATGCGGACTCCGTGCCCGGAGCGCCGGCAGCGGCGGCCGGCGCGGCGCTGGTGCCGACGAGCGGACTGAGGATTGCGCCGGCCGTACCGGCGCGTTCTACTACGTGATTCCTGTCCGTGATTCCTGCTCGTCCGTCACTTCCGGAGATCGTGGAAGGCCTCGCCATGACGCTTCGCAGAATCGCCCTCGCTGTCATCGTCATCTCTCTCGCGGCCTGCACGCCTGCCGCGCAGCAGGGTGCTGCTGCCGGGCAGCAGGGCGAGCGCCCAGCCACCGCGCAGGCGATCGACTCGGCGCGGGCAATGGACTCCGCGCGGACCATCGACCCAGCGCGCCTGGCGGAGCACGTCCGCGTGCTCGCGTCCGACGAGTATCAAGGGCGCGGGCCGGCGACCGCCGGCGAGGAGAAGGCCGTCGCCTACATCGCCGAGCAGTTCCGCGCCGCCGGCCTCGAGCCGGGCGGCCCGAACGGCGCCTGGTACCAGGACGTCCCCCTCAACCAGTCCGACATCGCCGGCCGGCCCGAGCTGAGCTTCACCGTCGGGGGCCGCCGGCAGCCGCTGGCGCAGGGCGAGCAGATCGCCGTGCGGGCCAGCATGCAGAACGTCGACCGCGTCAGCATCCAGAACGCCCCGCTCGTGTTCCTCGGGTACGGCGTGAAGGCGCCGGAGCGGAACTGGGACGACTTCAAGGGGCAGAGCGTGCGGGGCAAGGTCGGGATCGTCCTCATCAACGACCCCGACTTCGAGACCGGGGAGGGGGACTTCGGCGGCAAGGCGATGACGTATTACGGCCGGTGGACGTACAAGTACGAGGAGGCCGCACGCCAGGGGCTCGCGGGACTCCTCATCGTCCACGAGACGGCGCCCGCCTCCTACGGCTGGCCCACGGTGAAAAACTCCAACACCAACACGATGTTCGACATCGTGCGGTCCAACCCGGCCGAGGTGCACCCGCTGCTGGAGGGGTGGATCCAGCGCGACGTGGCCGTCGAGCTGTTCCGGGCCGCCGGCCAGGACTTCGAGGCGCTCAAGCGCCAGGCGCAGACCCGCGCGTTCCGCCCGGTGACGCTCGGCAACGCCACCTTCTCGGCGAACTATGCGGTGCGGCGCGCTACCATCCGCTCGCGGAATGTGCTCGGGCGACTGCGGGGGCGCACGCATGCGGACGAGACTATCCTCTACGGCGCCCACTGGGACCACCTCGGCGTCGGCGCGCCCGACGCGAAGGGCGACAGCATCTACAACGGTGCCGTCGACAACGCCACGGGGGTCGCGGCCATCATCGAGCTGGCGCGCGCGTTCGCGGCCGGTCCGCGTCCGGAGCGCTCGGTCGTCTTCGCCGCCTGGACGGCGGAGGAGAAGGGGCTGATCGGCTCCGAGTACTACGCGGCGAACCCCGTCTATCCGCTGGAGACCACCGTCGCGGGCTTCAACGTCGACGCGCTCGCGCCCACGGGCCCCGCGCGCGACGTGCTCGTCGTCGGCTACGGCCAGAGTGAGCTCGAGGACCGTCTGGAGCGCGTGCTGACCGCCGGCGGGCGGGTGGTCGCGCGCGACCCGCATCCGGAGGCGGGCTACTTCTACCGCTCCGATCACTTCCCGATGGCGAAGCGTGGCGTGCCCATGCTGTACATCGACAGCGGCGTCGACCTGGTGACCGGCGGCACCGCCGCCGGCGAGGCCGCGGACTCGGCGTACCGGACCGACCGCTACCACCAGCCGGCGGACGAGTACGACGCGGCGACGTGGAACCTCGGGGGCATCGCGCAGGACGTGACGGTGCTGTACCGCCTGGGGCTCGAGCTGGCGAGCTCGCGCGACTGGCCGAATTACCGCCAGACGTCCGAGTTCCGCCCGGTCCGCGACGCCTCGGCGGCCCGGCGCCGCTAGCGCGGCGCCCGGTCGGCCGGACGACGACGAGTCGGGCCGCACCGAACGCGATGCGCGCGCGCGGCACCGCCGACTGTGACGTCGCCGTCGTCGGCGCCGGCGTCGCCGGGCTGGCCGCGATGCGCGTGCTGGAAGAGCGCGGGCTCCGCGCCCTCGTCGTCGAGGCGCGCGACCGGATCGGCGGGCGCATTCACACCGTTCGCGACCCGCGCGTCGCGCACCCGGTCGAGCTGGGGGCGGAGTTCGTCCACGGCAGCGCGCCCGAGCTCGAGGAGCTGGTGCGCGACGCGAGACTCCTGGCGTACGCGGTCGAGGGGCAGCGGTGGCGCGTGCGCGGCAGGCGCCTGACGCCACTCGACCAGTTCTGGACGAAACTGCACGCCGTGATGGGCCGCCTCCCCGCCGACGGGCCGGATCGCTCGTTCGCCGAGTTCCTCGACGATGCCCCGGGCGGCCGCCGCGCCGCCGACGCGCGAGCGCTGGCGCGGGCCTTCGTCGAGGGATTCCACGGCGCGGACGCACGCCGGATCAGCGCGCAGGCGCTGGCCGACGGCGGCAGCCCGGGCGAGGACGCGGAGGAGCAGCGGATGATGCGCATCGCCAGCGGCTACGACCGCGTGCCGCAGTGGCTCGCGCTCGGCTTCGCCGATCGCATCATGACGGACGCGGTCGTCGAGCGGATCGGCTGGGAGCGGGGCGGCGTCGACCTCTCGGTGCGTCAGACGGATGCCGCGTCGATGACCACGATTCGCGCCCGGGCCGCGCTCGTCACGGTACCGCTCGGCGTCCTGCTCGCGCCGTCGGGGGCGCGTGGCGCGATCCAGTTCTCGCCGTCGCTCACGATCCTCGACGAGGCTCGCCGGCGCCTGACGATGGGCTCGGCCGTCCGCGTCACGCTCCTGTTCCGCGAGCGCTGGTGGGCGGAGAAGCTGCCCACCGCGCCGCGCGGCGCGTCACTCGATTCGCTGAGCTTCGTGCACGGCGACTCGGGGGATCTCCCGGTATGCTGGTCACTGCACCCTGCGCATCTCCCCGTGCTGGTGGGGTGGGCGGGCGGGCCCGCGGCGCTGCGGCTGGCCGGGCGGTCCCCGACTGACATGTGTGACCGCGCGGTCGCCGCCCTCGCCGCCAATCTCGGCGTGTCGCGCCGCCGCGTCGCGTCGCGCGTCGAGGCCTTCTGGACGCACGACTGGCAGTCCGATCCCTTCTCGCGCGGCGCCTACAGCTACGCGCTGGTCGGCGGGGCCGGTTGGGCGCCGCGGCTTGCACGTCCCGTCGAGCGCACGCTCTGGCTGGCGGGCGAGGCCGCGGATCCGGAGGGGAGGAACGGCACCGTGCACGGAGCGATCGGCAGCGGCCGCCGAGCGGCGCGGTCGGTGGCGCGAGCCCTGGCGTAAGGTGCTCGCGTATATTGGCAGCAGAACTCGCGCGTGCGACGCGCTGGTGAGGTTCAGCGTCCGACCGGCCTCGCGGGCGGGATGTTCGCCATCACGCTGGAGATCCAGCATGGAAGAGACGATGTCGCCGCTCGGCGCGTGGGAGAGCTTCTACGTCATCGTCGGCTCGTCCGCGGCGGTGCTGACGGGACTGCAGTTCGTGGTGATCGGCCTCGTCACCGAAACCCGCCGCCGGACCACCACTGGAACGGTCGACGCGTTCGCGACGCCGACGATCGTCCACTTCTGCGTCGCGTTGCTGGTGTCGACGGTGCTGAGCGCACCGTGGCCCGCGCTGTGGGGCGCCGCCCTCGTCCTCGGGGCGGCAGGTCTCACGGGCATCGGATACGCCCTCGTCGTTGCTTGGCGAGCCCGCCGGCAGACCGGCTACCAGCCGGTGTTCGAGGACTGGCTCTGGCACGTCGCGCTGCCGCTCGTTGCCTACGTGAATCTGTTGGCTGCCGCGATCGCACTGGGGCGCCACGCCACCACCGCGCTCTTCATGGCCGCCGCGACGTCCGTCCTCCTGCTCTTCATCGGGATCCACAACGCGTGGGACACGGTCACGTACATTGCGCTCGAGCGGGTGGGGGCGGCGCAGCAACCGGACGAGGAGGGCGGCTGACCCTCGGGTCTGGCTCGAGCCTCGGGGGGTAATCGAGAGCCCGGCACCACCGAAGTGCGTGCCGGGCGTCGTCGGTCTGCCCGCGGCGGCGCGGCCCGGGGCGCGGTCGGTCAGCGTTCAGTGGTCGCGTCGCCCACGACCGGCCTCCCTCTCGAGCTCCCCTCCGCCGTGCACCAGCGCCGCCACCTCGCGGATCCTCGGGGCGATGACCGGCGCGTCCGGGAGCGCACCGGCCAGCGCGTCGGTGGTCTTGAGGCCATTGCCGGTGATGCAGAGGACCACCTCGTCGTCCCGCGTCAGGCGGCCGGCCCGGGCGAGCGCCAGTGCGCCGGCCACGGTGGCGCCGCCCGCGGTCTCGGTGAACACGCCGGTGGTCTCGGCGAGCAGACGGATGCCGGCGACGATCTCGGCGTCGCTGACGGCCGCGCCCCACCCGCCGCTGCCGCGCATCGCTCGCGCGGCGAAGATGCCGTCGGCCGGATTCCCGATCGCGATCGAGCGCGCGATCGTGCTCGGCACCTCCGGCACGAGTGCCTCGTCGCCGCGCTCGAGGAGCCGCACGATCGGCGCGCAGCCGAGGGCCTGGGCCCCATACAGTCGCGGGACGGCCCCCGACACCAGCTCCGCGTCGAGGAACTCGGCGAACCCCTTCTGCAGCTTGGTGAGGAGCGAGCCGCCGGCCATGGGCGCGACGACGGCGGTGGGTAGCCGCCAGCCCAGCTGCTCGGCGATCTCGAAGGCCATCGTCTTCGACCCCTCGCCGTAGTAGCCCCGGAGGTTGACGTTGACGATCCCCCAGCCGAATCGGTCGGCGACCTGTGCGCACAGGCGGTTCACGTCGTCGTAGTGCCCGCGCACGCGCACGAGGTGGGCGCCGTAGACCGCCGTCCCAAGCACCTTGGCCTGCTCGAGGTCCTCGGGGATGAACACCCACGCCTCGAGTCCGGCGCGCGCCGCGTGCGCGGCGAGCGCGTTGGCGAGGTTTCCCGTCGACGCGCAGCCGACGGTGGTGAGCCCGAACGCGTGCGCGGCGTTGAGGGCGGCGGCGACCACCCGGTCCTTGAACGACAGCGTCGGGTGCGAGACGCTGTCGTTCTTCACCCACGCGCGCCCGACGCCGAGTCGCGCCGCGAGCGCCGGCGCCTCCACGAGGGGCGTGAATCCGGTGTCGGGCGAAAGCACGGGCGGACCGTCGAAGGGGAGCCACTCGCGGTAGCGCCAGAGCGACGGCGGACGCCGCGCGATGCCGGAGCGGTCGGGGAAGGCGCGCTCGCGAGGGTACAGCGGCTCGAGTGGCCCCAGGCACTGCTCACAGATGGCGGCCGGCGCCGCGTCGTACTCCGCGCGGCACACGCGGCAGACTTGGGGGAGCGCGCCCGGCGCGCGCCGCGCGGGCGCCGCCGGGCGATGGACGTCGGGCGCCGCGGACGGCGGGGCAGCGTGTGTCGCGCTCTCGACTTCTGGCATGTCGCGTGTTCTCCGATTGGCCTCGGGTATTCCTCGGCTCAGGACTTGTCAGTACTTGGGGACCGACGGGTCCACGTCCTTGCTCCACCGCGTGATTCCCCCCGCGAGGTTCCAGACGCGGCGGAAGCCGGCGGCCTGGAGCTGCCGGACCGCGGCCGCGCTGCGCGTGCCGCCCTTGCAGTAGACGACGATGTCGCGGGTGCTGTCGAGGGAGCGGAGCGCGCCCGCGAACGCGCCGAGCGGCTCGAGTCTGGCGCCCGCGATCCGGGCGATCTCCCACTCGTGCGGCTCGCGCACGTCGATCAGATCCAGCTCGTCGCCGCGCGCGACCCTCGCCGCCAACTCGCTCGGCGTCAGCTCCGGGATCGCCCCCGCCGCCAGCTCCTCCGCCGCGGTGCGTCGTACGCCGCAGAACTCCTCGTAGTCGATCAGGTCGCGGAGCTCGCGCGTGCCGCACGCCGGGCACTCGGGGTCGCGGCGCACTCGCACCGTTCGGAACCGCATCCGCAGCGCGTCCACGAGGAGCAGCCGCCCGGCCAGCGTCTCGCCGGCCCCGAGGAGCAGCTTGATCGCCTCGGTCGCCTGGATGACGCCGATCAGTCCGGGGAGCACGCCGAGCACGCCGCCCTCCGCGCACGAGGGCACGAGCCCCGGCGGGGGGGGCTCGCGGAAAAGGCAGCGGTAGCACGGGCCCTCCGCCGTCGCGAAGACCGACGCCTGACCCTCGAAGCGGAAGATGCTCCCGTAGACGTTAGGCTTGCCGAGCAGCACGCACGCGTCGTTCACGAGGTAGCGCGTGGGGAAGTTGTCGGTGCCGTCCACGACCAGGTCGTACTCCCGCACGATCGCCAAGGCGTTGTCCGAGGTGAGGCGCGTCTCGTACGTCTCGATCTCCACGAACGGGTTGACGTCGGCGAGCCGGTCGCGGGCCGACGCCAGCTTCGGGCGCCCGACGTCCCTCGTCCCGTGCAGCACCTGCCGCTGGAGGTTCGTGGCGTCCACCACGTCGAAGTCGACGATCCCGAGTCGCCCCACGCCCGCGGCGGCCAGGTAGAGCCCGAGCGGAGATCCCAGCCCGCCCGCGCCGACGAGGAGCACGCGCGCGGCCTTCAGACGCCGCTGCCCGCTCAGGCCGACGTCCGGGATGATGAGGTGCCGACTGTACCGGAGGATTTCCTCGTTGGAGAGCTCGGGGAGCGCCCCCGACTCGGCCGAGTCGGCGGCCGGGTCGATCGCGTGCGTGGTCATGGGTCACCCCCCCGCGATCGCCGGAACGATGGTGATCTCGTCACCGTCGCTGACGGCGGCCTCGAACCCCCCGTGAAAGCGGACGTCCTCGTCGTTGAGGTAGAACGTCACGAACGGGTAGGGCGTCCCATCCTCGCCACGAAGTCGTGGCGCGAGCGTCGGGTAGCGCTCGGACACGTCGCGAACGACGTCGCCGAGCGTGGATCCGGTCGCCTCGAGCTCGCCGCGCCCGTCGGCGAGCCTCGCGAGCACGGTCGGCAGGTTCAACGTGATTGGCATTCTGCTGCTCCTTTGTCTTGAGTGATGAGAGTGATGAGATGGAGTGTGGGGGCTCGGGTCTGGGGTCTCGGGTCTGGAGGGCTCCGCTGCACTCCTAGACCCCAGACCCTCGACCCTCGACCCTCTATGGCTTCTCCTCCCCCTGCTCGATCGGCGCGCGCACCGAGTTGCCCCACTCGGTCCAGCTGCCGTCGTAGTTGCGCACCCTGGCGTAGCCGAGCAGGTACGTGAGCACGAACCACGTGTGGCTCGAGCGCTCGCCGATGCGGCAGTAGGCGACGACGTCGTCGTTCTTCCGCAGCCCCTTCTCGCCCTCGTAGATGGCGCGGAGCTCGGCGGCGGTCTTGAACGTGCCGTCGGGGTTGGCCGCCCGGG
>Ga0307409_100000752_pt1 | contig 14616 bp, 14 predicted proteins | sample 322Ometagenome_2_FD_203888 | JGI IMG/M metagenome (GOLD analysis project Ga0307409, IMG submission 203888) | Maize rhizosphere microbial communities from greenhouse at UC Davis, California, United States - 322HYB-O-2 | ecosystem: Host-associated > Plants > Roots > Rhizosphere > Soil | place... | reverse complement strand
ACCGAGCGCTGGCCATCTGCGTGGGCGTGGTCCTCGTGGTGATGCCTGCGTACAGCTAGCTCCATGCGCCCCACCAATCACTTTCGTAACAGGCCCTAGTCGTCAGGGCAGCAAGTGGGACGATGTGATGGATATGCGGGCACGAAGTGGGGAAAGAGCCTGTGCATGCGCGTACGGGAATGTTCGACCGCTGGACCTCCTTGGCCACGGGAACGTGCCCTACGCCTAGCAGTCAGCGAGTCGGGTCGGTTCGAGGCGCAGCGGACGAGGTCTTCGTTCGCCATGGCGGCCGCAAGTTGCATCAGACCGCGGTCGACCCAGTGAACCTCCGCGCAACTGCCGCTGTCCCGGTTGGTCAGCACCAGCTCGCGAGCACGTTCCTCACCGGATGCGTCGCTGGAGCCACCCCTCTTGACAACGGGAGTCGCGGTGGTCGCGGCTGAGGCCCCCACGGGGCGCGTACGCGGCCTCGACCCCCGCAACGACGAGGGCGAGCGCCGCCACCTGTCGGTGATGTTCTGCGACCTCGTCGGCTCCACGCCGATCGCCGAACGCCTGGATCCCGAGGATTACCGAGACATGGTGCACGAGTACCAGGGAATCGCCAAGGAAGCCGTCACCAGCTACGGCGGACGAGTTGCGCAATTCTTGGGCGACGGCGTGCTTGCCTTCTTCGGCTATCCCTCCGCCAAAGAAGATGACACTCGACGAGCGGTGATGGCTGGGCTCGACATCACGGCTCGCATCGCCGAAGAGCACAATCGCGACATGGCGGCCCGAGTCGCCATTCACACCGGGGAAGTTGTCGTAGGAATCGCGAATCTGCCGGACGGGCGCATCGGGTATGAGCTCGTTGGCTCGGCCGTGAACCTGGCAGCGCGCCTACAGGAGTTGGCCTCGCCGAACTCCGTGGTCATCAGTGAAGCGGTAGCTGCCTTGGTCTCCGGTTACTTCGACCTGGAGTCCATGGGGTCCTTCAAGTTGAAGGGCATCGACGAACCGGTCGCTGTCCACCACCCGCGCGCATCCTTCCCGGAGCACACACGTTTCGACCGCGCCTCCACCCGCGGACTCACACCTTTTGTCGGGCGGGCCGCGGACCTCGACCACCTTGAGCAACGTTGGCGCGCGTCGACCCGGGGAGTCGTCACCACGACGCTGATCATCGGGGAGCCGGGTATCGGCAAGACCCGCCTCCTGTGGGAGTTCCGACTGCGACTCCAGGACACTGAGCACGACGTGGTCGAACTGCAATGTTCGGCACTGCACGACAACGCCCAGCTGTATCCAGTCATTCACCATCTGAGGTCTCGGCTCGAGTCCGTCGAGGACGGGATCGCACCGAGTGAAAAGGCTGACCTTCTGCGGACCCTACTCGACGGCTTGGGTATAGACGTGGAGCCAGCGCTCACCCTGGTCGGTGCCTTGATGGACCTGCCTCCCACAGGCGATGACAGTGCGCTGCCGGAAGGCATCGAGCTGCGCCGGGAACTGCTGCTCCAAGCTCTTCGGCTCCTGCTCGTCAGCGGGAAACGAGCCCGTCCTCTGCTCCTGCTTGTCGAAGACCTGCAGTGGTCTGACCCAACCACGCTCGAGCTGGTCCGCTCACTTCCCGGGCAAGACCCGGGCAGGCCGGTGATGATGATCTGCACCGCCCGGACCGGGTTCCGTCCCACCTGGTCTGACGCCGACGAGGTGGATCGCCTCGAGCTAGGTCGCCTCGACGACCGGTCGGCGCACGACATCGTCGCTTGGTCGACGCGTGACACCGACGGCGGCTGGCTCAGAGACGAGCTACTCGACACCATTGTCAAGCGATCTGACGGCGTGCCGTTGTTCCTCGAGGAAGTAGCGGCGCTTGTTGCCGCGCGCGCTGCCGGGGGAGGCGAGACAGCCGTCGAGCAGGTACCGGAATCACTGCTCGACCTGCTTGTCAGCCGGGTTGACCAGCTCGGCGACGCGAAGAGCCTCCTTCAGGCCGCGGCGGTGATCGGGCGCGATGTGAACATCGACCTCTTGGCAGCCATTCGTGATGAGAACGTCGAGGAAACGAAGGCGACGATCAGCCGGCCGGATGTCTCTGCGCTCATCATCCTGGCTGCTGGACCTCCGGGTGGCAGTTTCAGCTTTCGGCACGCGTTGCTGCGTGACGCGGCGTACTCGACGCTCCTCCTCCGTCAGCGCAGGAGGCTCCACGCCGCCGTTGCCCGCGTTCTCATCCAGGACGAGGGCCACGACGTGCCGAAGTATGCGACTACACCCGACATGATCGCCTACCACTGTCGCGAAGGCGGGCTCATCGCGGAGGCCATTCACCACTTGCAGGTGGCGGCCACCCGTTCGATGTCTACGGGGGCGAACGAAGAGGCGTTGACGTTCATCGAACAGGCGATGGAACTGCTGGACCGGACACCGACAGGTCCAAACCGCGCCAGCCAGTCCCTCGAGCTGCTGGCTTTGAAGGGGCCGGTGCTCATGGCCAAGCTTGGGTTCGCTCACCAAGCGGTCGCCGATACGTTCCGTGAGGCGAAAAGGCTCATTGACGAACTCGGCGACCGTGTCGAGCTGTTTCCGGTGCTCTACGGGCTTGTCGCCTACTCCGCCGTCCGGTGTCAGCTGGATACGGCTTCGGAGCTCTCGTCACGACTTCGGCAATCAGCCAGCCAAGCCGGCGACGACGACCTGACGATGTTGGCCCACGCAGCCAGCGCCCAGACCGACTTCATAATGGGCCGTTTCCCCAGTGCGGCGAAGCACGCAGAATTGTGCATCGCTCATCACGATCCTGTTCGTCAGCGGGAGTACCGACTCCTCTTCGGTGAAGACCCAGGAACGATCTGCCGTGGTGTGTCGTGCTGGCTCGCCTGGCTGCGAGGCGATCCCATCGGGGCCCAGACCTCGATGGAAGCGACGATCGAGCTTGCGAGGTCGCTCGACCATGCGTTCACGCTGGCCCAGACAATGGTGATAGCTGCCCGGTTGTACCACTACATGGACGAGATCAGCGGCGTGCGACGAGTCACCGACGAGGCGCTCAGTATCTCGGATCGCCATGGCTTCCCATTGTTCATCGCCGAGGCCACCGTGTGGTCGGGATGGGCCGATGTCGTCGAGAACGGCGACCCCTCAGGTCTCGACCGCATGCGCAGCGGCCTAGCCACATACCGGTCGAGTGGAGCAGAGATGTTTGTTCCACACCATCTGGCACTCCTTGGCGAGGCGGCGTGGCACCTGGCCGACGGAGAAGCAGCACTGGCGGCTTTGACTGAGGCCAAGAGGAGAGCGATTGCATTCGGCGATCTCGATCATCAGGTTGAGGCTTTGCGGCTCAGTGCCGTCATCGTCGCCTCTTACCGGGGTGCGAACGCGGAAGCAGACGAGCTCCTAGGACAAGCAGGGCGGCTGGCGCGCGAGCAGGGGGCGCCCCTCCTTGCGCTCAGAGTCGCCGTTTCCCGAGCCGAACTTGCGAGGCAGGTTGGCGACCAACGGCGGTTCGAGCAGGCGGTCGCCGAGGTCGCGGACCGGATTCGCGGGCTACCGGACGGCTCATCATCCCCTGAAGTGGAGCGCGCTCGCGCCCTTGCGCGCTCATAGGCGCCAGAAGAAGGACCAACAGGAAAGGCGGGAATCAGATGACCAGCAGTGAGATGGAGCCCCAGAACATAGCCGTCACACCGAGCTCCCGGGACTACCTCGAGAAACTCATCGCGAACGCCCTCCTGGAGGGTGAGCCGGGACAGCAAGACATCACCAGCAGCGCCCAGCCCGTGCTGCGTGCCCTCCATGAGGTGCTCGGAGGTGGAACGGTGTCGATCAACGTCGAGACACCGGGTAACGCCACGGTCGTCGAGGAGCTCAACACCCTGCTGAGCAGTGCGAAGGACGAGTGGAACCGGCTGCCCGGCCACGACGGCATCAACTACTTCTAGCCATGAGGGGCGTCGAGGTGCTGCGCCGGGCACTCGGTCGCCTTGCAGCTCCCCGGCTCGACCCTGATGTCGACCGACTCGTTGTGGGAGCACTGAGGGCCGCAGCGCCGGGACCGTGCCCGCTCCTGCTCCACGCTGGCCGGGATGCCGGTCTGGGCCGCACCGACGCCGTTGACCGCGCATCCACGTGCTTCCTCGCGTTCTCCGCCTTCAATCTCTCCGACGACCTGTCCGACGGTGACTGCAACTACCTACCGCCTGCGCAGGCGCAGGCGGTAGTGCTCATCCTGAACTCCTTGTTTGTAACCAGCCTGCGGGACCTTCACCTGCCGTCTGACGTGGAGGCGCAGGTGCACCTGGATCTACTCGCCGCTGAGGAGGCGCAGGTGCTCGAACTGAGTTCGGCGCCGTGGAATGCCGCGCGACTTCGCATCGTGACGGACGGCATCGCGGGGCGCCAATGGGCGGCGTACTTGCGGGTCATGTGGGCTGGCACGCCGATGGAACACCTCTCGACAGAGGTCGCCGTCAACATCGGAAGGGTCGGGCTTCTCGCGGGTGACATCAACACTGCGGACCCCCGCTTCGCCACCTTGCCGCCACTGGATCAGCGGTCCGTGCTCGAGGATGCACACAACAGAGTGCGCGCGTTGGAGTCCATCGGCGCGCGCGTGGCGCAGTCCGTCGTCGTCGACTGCGGGCCGCTTATCGCCGAGAAGCTCGCCGAGGTTTCCGATCCCGGCGCCGATGCGAGATGAGGGACACATGGCCTCGTATCTTTCGATCGGCGGCCACCCCACGTGGGTGGACGACCGGGGAGGACTTGGTGAGGCAGTCCTGTTGTTGCATGGCGGCCTGAGCAACAGCGACCTCCTCCTTGACAGGATCGGACCGCGCCTCGCGGAACGCCACCGTCTGATTGCGTTCGATCGCCGGGGTCACGGCCGCACGGCAGACACCGATGCGGCGTTCCACTACGCGGACATGGCAACCGAGACTGTCCGGGTGATCGAAGAGGTGATCGGCGGTCCAGCCCATCTCGTGGGGTGGAGCGACGGTGGGATCGTGGCCTTGCTGGTGGCCCTCGAGCGACCCGATTTGGTGCACAAGCTTGTTGTCATTGGCACCAACTACCACCACAGTGGCGTGTTGCCCGTCGAGCCAGATCCTGAGTCCCCGCTCATGCAAGCACTGGGCTCGGCCTACATCGAACGGTCCCCCGACGGGCCCGACCACCTCGAGGTCGTCTATGCCAAGACCATGGCGATGTTCACTTCGGAACCGACGCTGACGACGTCCGACGTCGCGCTCATCACGCAGCCCACTCTTGTCGTCGCGGGCGATGACGACGTGATGACGCTCTCCCATACCTGTTCTCTCTACGAAGCTTTGCCCCAGGGCCAGCTGGCCGTTGTGCCAGCGGCATCGCACGCGCTCCCGGTCGAGCACCCAGCGCTCCTCGCGGGCCTCACAGCCGATTTCCTGAGGGCTGAGCCAGCGCGCACGCTTCTCCCCGTGCGACGAGCCGAGACGTATCCCGGATGAGACGGGACTGCCCGCGTGGCATTCGCCTCTACGGCGTCGCTGAACCGTGAGCCCGACCGCGACAGAGCGGGAGCGCTGACCGTTGAGCCGCCTGCCCGCTCCAACGCCAGACGAGGCGGGCTGCTATCTCAAGCCCGCGCCCGGGTCGATGAGTTGCACGCCGGCTGCGCCGGGGGTCGCGACCAGTGCCCAGGCCCTGACGAGAGGAAGTCGGCCTTGCTCATCGGCCGGCACTGGCCCGCGCGAGGATCGAACGGGCCCGCTTCGCACCCGGCCCGTCCACCATCCGTCCGTCCATCCGTCCGTCCGTCGATGCATATGGCCCAGCCGCACCCCCGGCCACCGCAAGGACACGTCTCGCAGACGATCCGCGCGATCGGCGTCGAAGGCGGCGGCGTTCACGGAGGCCACTTGCATGGGTTGGACGCAGAGCTCTCATCGGGGTCGGGGAACGGGCACGGGCATGCTCCCGGTGGGACACTTTCCAGCATGATGGAGGGGCAGGTGCCATCGGCATACGACAGGCATGCGGTGCTGGTCTATCACGACGAGGCGCTGCGCTGGGCCGAGCTGGCTGCGTTCGCCAAGCGCGGGCTGGAAGGCGGTGAACTGGTGCTGTGCACGGCAGCCAGCGAGGACTGTGCCTTCGAGGAGCGGCTCGCGGCTCGTGGTGTGGACGTGGCTGGCGCCACACGCGCCGGTCAGCTGCTGAGGGTTCCGCTTGTCGAGCTCTTCTCGGCGGGCGGCATGACCGGGTACGTGACTCGCGCCCTCGAGCGGGGATACCCCGGAGTGCGGGTGTGCGGGAACGCCGCGTCCTCGACCGCCCAGCTCGGCTCAGAGGGCATGAGGGCGGCTGAGCGGGAGATGGACCGCCTCTGCGACACCTTGCCCGTGGCGGCTATGTGTCAATACGACGCTGGTGCCGGCACACCTCAACAGGTTCGTGAGTTGGTGGGAGCTCACCCGCAGGTGGTTCGCACGGACACCTTGCTGCTGACCCGTCGAGGCGAGCAAGTTCACCTGAGCGGCGAGATCGACGTGTCCTCCGCGCAGGTGCTCAAGGCGGCGCTTGAGCGGGCCGCCGATGACACGGATGGTCGCAGCATGCTGGTCGACCTCACGAAGCTGGCCTTCATCGACATCGCCGGTTACGACGCACTCATCCGTGGTACCGAACGGTTGCGGTCTGACGGAGGGACGCTCGTGCTGCGCGGAGCCACGGGCGCAGTGCTGCGCGTCTTGGATCTCGTTGACATACGGAAGCGTGGCGATGTCCTCTTCATCTGAGTCGTTGCCAGCCGTCGCGAGCCGTCGCCAAAGGGACGTCGTGACCAGCCCCCGGGGGCACACCCATGGGGCGGTCTGCTGTCTTTGCCTGGCCCTCATCAAGAAGCTGAAGGATTTCCGCGCGCGAGTGCAGTGGGCGTCCGCCGAGTCACCAAGTGGTCGTGGTGGGGCGGCTGGTCGAGGCTTTCACGCGGGGTGCGGACTGGAACCTGCGCCCCTCGTGTGCCGAGGAAGCCGGTCAGCCGACCGGACCGGGCAATGAAGGTGACGTCGTCCACGACAAGGCGCCTGCCGTACTTCTTGAACAGTGACTCGATCCTGATCATGGGACCCTCCTCAGGGTGTGATCCTCGGCCACTGGGAAGCGGGCCGCTGCCGTCGGTGGTCCTGCCGAGGCACTGCCCGGCTCTCTCCCATGCGAAGCCCGCCGTACCCGAGCCCTCAGCCCGTGCCGTCTGGGTGGAACTCGATCCGACAAGCATGTGAGTTCTGTCGCTCCAAGGTGTGCAACGCCTCATCGCCGAAGAAGGGCCAGACCCGACGGTGAGAGCGCGATGTCCATCCGCGCACCTACTTGGGGTGCGGCAGGGACTGCCTCAGTGAACACCGCATGGCCAGCGCTGCCCGGGTGGCCTCCGCGAAGCGGCCGCTTGCCCCTACCGCTGATTCCTACGCAGACTTGACGCGCGAACGGCGACCGCTCGGGACCTCAAGCGTCTTCCTCGAAGGCGACGATCGGACCGGCCTGATCTCCACGTGCATGTCGATCCCTCGGGCCGCGACATGGACGCCCGGATACGAGTCGTACCTCCGCCTGCAGCTCACATCTGCCCAACCGCCGCTGATGTTCAAGGACGAACCGCCGCGCCACGCCCGGCTCACGTGCACTGGAGTCGGACGCGCCCACGACACAGCCAGACGAGGCCTGGGACAGCTGGGGCCCTTGGTCCCTGTCGGGCGGCACCGTGGGGAATGAGACTGCGCGGGTCGGAAGAAAGAAGGTCTGACCATGAGTCAGACGACAACACCGACGGGACCGACCCCCGACCACCGCCACGAGAGTTCGGTTCGGCAGGACGGGGTCCTCGAGCCGGAACCAGACCCTCGTTCCACCCGAGCACGACCCGAGGCGCGCGGTGGTATCGACGTGGTCAAGTGCGCCTTGCTCCGCCTGCAGCGGGACGCAGCCGCCCACTGTGGCGCCACTGCCCTGCTCGGCCGAGCAGGGCAGTCGTCACGATCCACCTGAGGAGGCCACCGTGCAAACCATCCAGCAAGCAGCTGCACAGTTCCTGTCCAAGAAGCGGATCGCCGTCACGGGTGTCTCCAGAAGCGCCCAGAACCACGGCGCCAACGTCGTCTTCAACCGCCTGAGAGACCGTGGGTACGAGGTGTTCCCGGTCAACCCGAACACTGAGCAGGTCGAAGGTGTAACCAGCTACCACGATCTGCACAGCATCCCCGGAGGTGTCGACGCGGTCGTGATCGCCACCGCACCCTCGCGGGCCGAGGGGACGATGCGCGAGTGTGGCGAGCTGGGGATCGAGCACGTCTGGATGCACCGCTCCTACGGCGCCGGCAGCGTCAACGAGGCCGCGACAACCTATGGACGGGAACACGGCATCACCGTGATCGACGGAGGGTGCCCACTGATGTTCGACCCGACGGCCGACTTCGGCCACAAGGTCATGCGCGTGGTCTACCGGAGCCACATTCCCAGGACCGTGTGAAGGCTCGGTCATCGCCCACCCACGAAGGGGAAGACACCATGTCCTTCCTGGAAGTGACCGTCCGCGCCGAGGTGCGGCCGGGTCAGTTTGACGGCTTCAAGGCTCAGGCGGCCGAGATCGTCCGCCTCACCGCGGAGCAGGACACCCGCACCCTGCGCTGCGACTGGTTCATCTCTGACGACCAGACCCACTGCCAGGTGCACGAACTGTTCTCGGACGAACAGGGTTTGCTCGAGCACAAGATGCACACGATGGAGGCGACGACTCGCCTCTTCCGTGAGTACGCGTCCGGCCACCAGTCGACGCTCTTCGGCCAAATCTCGCCCAGCTTCACCGACATCGTCAGGGCGCGCATGGGAACAGCGCCCCCCGTCTTCACCTTCCTGCAGGGACTCGACCCGAACGGGCCCGGCCCCATGACCGCCAGGTCCGAGGAGGCGCGCAACCCGGCCGGGGAACGCCTCGAGGTGCATGCGCACATGCGGGTCCGACCGGGGCAGCTGGCGGGGTTCACCGCCCAGGCCGCCGAACTCGTCGCGATCACTCGCGAACTGGACACGCAGACCAGCCGGTACGACTGGTATCTCGACGAGGACAGTTCCGTGTGCGAGGTGCACGAGGCATACAGGACCGGCCAGGGCCTGTTCGAGCACAACGCGCACATCATGGGCGCGCGGGCGACCCTGTTCGAGCGCTACGCCGACGACCACCGGATGTCCGCCTTCGGCCCCGTCTCACAGGAGCTCAGGGAGCTCGGCCGCAAGCATGCCGGCGGACTCGCCGTGTATTCGCTGCTGCTGGGCCTCGGAACCACTGCCACGGTTTAGCAGGCCCAAGGGACACCAGCCATGACCCACACGCGCCCACTGGAACGGGTGACTGCCTCCGACCTCTTCCTGCTGCTGTGGGAGGACTACGGGTGGCCCACTGACATCGGAGGGGTCGCCATCCTCGACGGCACCAACCTCCTCGACGCGGGGGGCACCGTGCCCATCGACAAGGTGCGACGCCACCTCGAGCCCAAACTCAGCTCCGTGCCCCGCTTCCGCCAGGTGCTCCACCGGCCGCCACTCGGGCTGGGTTGGCCCCTGTGGGTCGATGCACCTGCCTTCGACCTCGCCGAACACGTCCGGGTCCGACCGCTGCCCGAGCCGGCCGACGAGGACCGGTTGCTGCGAGTCGCTGCGGACCTGGCCCGACGGCCATTCGTGCCGGCCCGGCCACCGTGGGAGCTCTGGCTGCTCCCCGGGCTGCCCGGTCGCCGGATCGGCGCCTTCCTGCGAGTGCATCACGTGCTTGCTGACGGCGCCGCGGCCCTGGCCGCATTCAGCGCCCTGCTGGACCCGAGCACTGACGCACCCAGCCCACCGGCACGATCCTGGTCCCCCAGTCCTGAACCCACGCCAGCCCAGCTCCTTCGCGACAACATCGTCCGTCGGCGGCGTGAGCTCGGTCGGGCTCTGGCGGGACTCGCCCACCCGCGCGCGACGATCCGCCTTGCCCGGCAGGTGCTGCCGGCGTGGCGGGAGGTCCTGTCCGAGGCGCCCGCGCCGACCACCAGCCTCAACGTCCCGGTCAGTGCCGACAGGAGGTTCGCCGTCATCCGTGCCGAGCTTGACACCACGAGGCAGGTCGCGCGGTCGCACGACGCCAAGGTCAATGACGTCCTGCTCACCGTGGTGGCCGCAGGCCTGCGTGAGCTGCTGGGCAGTCGCGGTGAGGATGTCCGTGGGCTGGTGCAGCGCGCCATGGTCACCATCACCTCACCACCCGCCGAACACGCCGGCGGCAACAAGCCGGGCTGGATGATGGTGCCCCTCCCCCTCGGCGAGCCGGACGACGTCCTCCGACTGGAGGCCATCACAGCCGAGACGGCCGCGCGCAAGCGGCGCGCCCGCCCGGAGGCAGGCAGCGGCGTCTTCCGTTTCGTCGCCGCTCAACGCGTCTGGTACAGGCGGTTCCCTCGACAGCGCTCGGTGAACCTGGTCGTCAGCAACGTGCCCGGTCCACCCACGTCGCTGTACCTCGCAGGCGCGAGAGTGCTGGAGATGTTCCCGACCATGCCCACGATGGGCAACCTGACCCTTGTTGTCGGGGCGCTCTCGTACGCCGGACAGCTCACCATCACCGCTGTCGCCGACGCCCAGCACTGCGCCGACGTGGGGGCGTTCACGCAAGGCGTCCGAGCGGCGCTCGACAACCTCACGCGCACGCTCGCGCGCGCTGTCTCATGAGCGCCAACGACGTGGGACCCGGTGGTCGGGCGGTCCGGGGTCCGGGCCCCGCCGCCGCTGTCCCATCTGACGCAGCAGCCCACCTCGCGCACGGACGTCCGAATAACGCCTTGACGGGTTTCGTCCAAGCAGATGGATGCGAGCTGTACTACGAGCAACGGGGCGAGGGGGTGCCGATCCTGCTCATTCCCCCCGCGGGAACGACCGCCTCGACCTGGGGGCCGGTGACGGAGGAGCTGGGCCGGGTCGCGAGGGTCATCACGTACGACCGCCGCGGCTACGCCCGCAGTGCCGGCCCACCCGTCCGAACCGTTTCACGGCATACGGCCGACGCCGCCACGATCCTGGAACACCTGGCCACCACGCCGGCCATTGCCGTGGGAACCAGCGCCGGGGCCACCATCGCCGTCGACCTGGCCGTTCGACGGCCAGACCTCCTCCGGGCGGTCGTCGCGCACGAGGCTGCTTGGCGTGCCAACCGCCACGTTCCGACCCGATCCCAGCTGGCGTCTGTGGCCCGTCTGGCCTGGCTGAGTGTGCTCAAGCGGCACGAGGAAGCAGCTGAGGTCTTGCTGCGCGCCGCGTACTCGTACCGCGAGGGCGGCACCGCGTGGGACGCCTTCCCGGAGGAGTGGAGACGGATCGCCCGGGAGAACGCTCGAGCGGCGCTGTGGGACTTCCGCAATTCGATCGGAAACCACCCGTCCCCTGCGCAGCTCGCCACCCTCCGTCTCCCGGTCGTGTGCAGCTACGGCGCCCGCAGTCCCCGCGGCATCGTCCGCCTGACCCGTGCTCTGGCGGCTGCCATCCCGACCGCGCGTACCCAGGAGATACCTGGTGCAGGGCACGCGGCACCATTTGATGCCACAGCCGACTTCGTCCACCTCATCGCCGACGTCATGACCAGCAGTGCCGACGACCGCGCCATCGACTGGTCCGCTGCGTCCGGACCGCGCTGGAACGAGCCTCAAGGGCGAGTCGGCGCGGTCGCAAGCCGCGCACCGACAGCGTTGAAGAGGGGAGAAGCGGCGCCGATCGAGGCCTTCACCCGGTGGCTCTACCGCGGCGGTCGACCGAACTCGCTGGCACGCGCCCTCAACGGTGCGTGGGCGCGAATCTTCGCGACGGGTCGCGGCCCCGCAGTGGTCGCAACCCTCGAGGTCGTGGGCCGCAGATCGGGACGCCCGGTGAGGCTGCCCGTCGTGACCGCCGATCTGGCTGGTGAGCGATACCTGGTGTCCATGCTCGGGGACGGCACCAACTGGGTACGCAACGTCCGTGCTGCGGGCCACCGGGCCGTACTCATCAAGGGCGGCCGAACACCGGTCCGTCTGGAGGAGGTGCCGATCGAGCAGCGCGCCCCGATCATCAAGCGCTACTGCCAGGTCGCCACGAGCGGCCGCGTCCACATCCCCGTTGACCCCACAGCGCCCGCTTCCGAGTTCGAGGCGATCGCCGCGCAGTACCCGGTGTTCCGCATCGTGAGGCTGCACTGAGAGCAGTGCATTCAAGCAATTTACAGGTCACCAGGCAGGAAGCAGGCACTTCGAAGACCCAACGACGAAGACCCTGACCCGCGTCTCCGCAGGTCAGGGGCTGTTCATCGATGGTGGGCGATACTGGGTTTGAACCAGTGACCTCTTCCGTGTCAAGCATTTCCCGAGGCGTGAGTCGGTGTCCGCCCGACATCCGAATGAGCACGGAGCAGTCCCCTGATGTCCTCCGGCGTCCGCCCGGACGCGCCCGCGTTGTCAAGCAGTTAGTCAAGCCGCGCCTCTCCCCCAAGCCGGCGATTAGCGTCCGGCTCGTAGGGTGGAAGATCACTTCGCCGACTGGCACCAATCGATACCTGCACGCGCGACGTCGCCGCCCCGCGAGGACCGCGATTGATGCCTGGACGGGGAGCGGTCGTGGCTGGGTCACGGGGGCTGGAGGGCATGCGGCTACCGAGGTGGGGCCTCGGTACGAGGGGGATCGTTGCCCGGGCCGGGTCTGCCGTCGGCATTGGGCGCAGCGGTGTGCCCGGCGTCCGCCTCTTGGTCTGCGTGATCGGTTTCGCGCTGGTGGAGGAGATCGTCGCGGTCCCGGCTGACGACTGCGGTCTCGCGGCGAGACTTTTTGAGTTCGGTGCGCGCGGCACGGCCCCGACGTGCGGTGCGGCGTGCACCGCCCAGCAGCATGCTCAGCCCCAGCATGCCGATGGCCCCGACCACGATCCCGTAGAGATACAGCGTGCCGGTCGAGCCGGTCACGTCGTACCCGAACACCGAGAATCCGCTGGTCAGCGCATGCCCGCTGCCCGCGTTGCCGAGCACACCGGCGACACCAACGATCGTTGCGGCCACCAACAGGATCAGCCCGAGAATGACGATCATCGCGACCCTACCCGCCCGTAGACCATCGGAGGCCTACTTCCGATCCAGAGCACCCTTGACTTTGTCTGCGGCTTGCTCGACCTCGCCTGTGGCCTTGTCGATCACCTCGTCGACCTTGCCCTTCGCGTGGTCGACCTTCTCGTTGGCCTCACCAGTGCGCCGATCGGTCTTGCCTTCGGATTCGAGGTCCTTGTCCCCGCTGAGGATCCCAACGACCTCCTTGGCGCGGCCCTTCACCTGATCCGACTTGCCACTCATCTCGCACCGCCGCCTCGATCTTCTACGTCAACTCTACCGCTGGGCGATGCTCCCGGCTCGGACAGCGCGACTGCTCGACAACCTCACCTCGTGGGGGCTGAGACGTGCCCGCACCAGGGGACTGCGGACCGCAAGCTCGGTGAGAGGCGCCTTAGCGGCACAACTAGTGGGCCAACGCCACCACTGCGTACGAGCATCACGACGAGGAGGGCACCCAGCCGGTCGTACATCACGACGCACGGGACCAGTCATCGGCCAGATCACTGGTCACCCTGCTTCCGGTGACCGACGGCCAGAAGGCCCGTCCAGCAAGCTTCCACCCTGAACATGAGGGAGGCCCCTGCTGGCCCAAGAGCTCCATTACGGCCGTCGGGCGCGGGACCAATGGCGGTACTGCACCGCCTTCGCTGGGGCTGCACTTTCATTCATGACACGACCCCAGCTCATAGTCCGCACTCTGGCTATTGCTGGGTTCTCCGCGGCCCTGCTCCTCACCAGTTGCTCGACGAGTGACCGGCCCTCCGGAGCCGGGATGGGCGGACGGAACGCGACCTCGAACCAGGGGATGATGGGCGGTGACCGCAGCTATCACTACTCGAGGCTGACGTGTTCCGCCCCCGCAACCCTACCGGGCACCACCGTCGTGGTCAGACTCGCCGACATGGGCATGACGCAGATGATGCGTGGTGATGCGCCGATAGGTGCGCGCATGATGCTTCAGGCGGCCCCAAGCCGCGTGCCCACAGGCACGGTCAGTGTCGTGGCACAGAACCTAGGCTGGCGGACGCACGAGGTCGTCGTCCTACCCCTGGCGGACGGTGTCAGTCACGGTCAGAGGGTGCCCGGTGCAGACGGAAAGGTCAGTGAGGCTGGGAGTCTCGGTGAGGTGTCCGGCTCCTGCGTCCCACGGCAGGGCGAGGGCATCCACCCCGGTGCGGTCGGCTGGACCTCGCTCACTCTCTCCCCCGGGCGCTACGAGCTCATCTGCAACCTCAAGAACCATTACGCCAACGGCATGCACCAAGAAGTAGTCGTCAATTAGTCGCACAGGTCAACCCACCAGGGTTGGCGCCCTGCCCCTCGCGCGTTCGAACACCGCGGTCCTGAAGACGATGCGTACATTTCCCGTGTCGCAAGCGCGGCCTTGGCGCCCCCGCGGGGCCCGAGGTGAGGCTCTGCGCTGCGGGCGGCGGCGACGACGGGCCTGGAACGCGGCTCGGAGGGGCCCCGAATCGGGCGTCACCTGCATGGCATC
>Ga0307409_100000751_pt1 | contig 14618 bp, 15 predicted proteins | sample 322Ometagenome_2_FD_203888 | JGI IMG/M metagenome (GOLD analysis project Ga0307409, IMG submission 203888) | Maize rhizosphere microbial communities from greenhouse at UC Davis, California, United States - 322HYB-O-2 | ecosystem: Host-associated > Plants > Roots > Rhizosphere > Soil | place... | reverse complement strand
CCATCGTGGTCGTCCAGTGCACGTCGACGCCGACAGGCTCCGGCCGGCTGGCGCCTCGGATGGCGTCCTGTCCGCCGAGCAGGCACGCGCGCACGAGCCACTCATCCGCCTCGGTGCACGCCGCTTCCCACTCGGCGCCGACACGGGCAGCCCGGATGCGCAGCCGCTGTTGCTCCGGGAAGAGGATCCGCAGCTTGCGGTCGAGCTGTTCGCGGCCTCGCTCGGCGGTCGCGAGACGACGCCGCAGCCAGTGGCGGCCTGCGCGCCCCGGGGGGACTCCGGAGAGGTCTGGCATGCCGCTACCCGACCTTCCGGGGGTGCGCATCGAGGAACCGCTGCGACAGCATGGTGAGCTCGCGGCGGGGGAGCAGGGCGGCGACGTCCCAGCAGCGGCGCAGTGTCTCGTCCATCGGGCGCAGCTCCTGCCGTTGCTGGTCGAGCAGGCCGTGCTCGAACCGGGTGGCGAACTCGAGGTAGAGCTGGTCGGTGGCGCTCAGGGCTGCACCGCCGACGATCTCCGCGAGCTCGCGCACCTGCCGTGCCCGGGCGAGTGCGGCGAGCAGCTGTGCTGCGAGCTCGAGGTGGTCCTCGCTCGTGCGGCCGGGCCCGGCTCCATGACGCATCAGCCTCGACAGGGACGCCAAGGAGTCGACGGGAGGGTAGATGCCCCTGGCGTACACGTCCGGGGCGAGAACGATCTGGCCCTCGGTGATGTAGCCGGTGAGGTCAGGGACCGGATGGGTGATGTCTCCCGCCGGCATGGTGAGCACCGGTAGGACGGTGACAGATCCGGATCTGCCACGAATCCTCCCGCAGCGCTCGTACAGCGTCGCCAGGTCGCTGTAGAGGTACCCCGGGTAGGCGCGTCGCCCGGGGAGCTCGCCCCGAGCCGCGGAGACCTCCCGCAGCGCCTCGGCGTAGCTGGTCATGTCGGCGAGAACCACCAGCACGTGGCGGTCCAGCTCGAAGGCGAGGTGCTCGGCGACGGTCAGGGCGATGCGCGGTGTGAGGATCCTCTCGATCACCGGGTCGTCAGCGGTGTTGAGCAGCAGCAGGAGCTGACCGGCTGCCAGGCGGTCCTCGAGCGTGTCGCGGATGGCAGCGGCGTCGGCGTGGGTGAGGCCCATGGCCGCGAAGACGACGTTGAACGGATCCGCGCCTGCCGTCGACTGGGCGGCGATCTGGGCCGCCAGCTCGAGGTGGGGCAGGCCGGCCACCGAGAAGATCGGCAGCTTCTGTCCGCGCACCAGGGTCGTCAGGGCGTCGATGGCCGAGATGCCGGTGAGCACCGGGTCGGTGGGAGGTGCCCGGTGTGTCGGGTTGAGGGGACTGCCTGCCACCGGGGCGGAGACGGTCGAAGACACGGGCGGCCCGCCGTCGACCGGCACCCCCCGGCCGTTGCAGACCCGGCCGAGCCAGCTCGGTCCCACCGGAACGCGCACCGGCTGCCCGGAGAAGGCGATGCTCGTCTGCCGCGGGACCAGGCCGTCCGTGCCCTCGAGCACCTGCACGACAGCCAGGTCGTGGTCGACCTCGAGGACGATCCCGTGCCTCGCCCTCGAGCGTTCCGAGGCGATGCGCACGACGGCCGCCTCGTCCCAGCCCACGCCCGACACACCGCGCACCACGAGCAGTGGCCCACGCACCTCCTCGACGTCGGAGTACTCGACGGCGAGCACCGCCTCGTCGCCGCCCGCGGTGGCCCTGGTCACCGCAGGCTCCTGATGAGCTCCGCCACCCGCGCCTGTCGGTGGGCGACGGCGTCGGCTCCGTCTGGTGGTGTCTCCGCGGCTGCCCGAAGCAGCGGTGAGAAGTCGAGCTCCTCGATCTCCGAGGCGATCACGCCACGGCCGATGGCTTCGTCGCACTGGTCGACCACGGCGAGGACGCCCTCGAGAAGCGCGGCCGTCTTCGTGGCGGTGCAGTGGGCGTCGTTGGCCGAGAGGGCGTTCTGCTGCAGGACTCCCTCACGCAGCAGACGGCCCGCGAGCAGGACGACGCGTTCGTGGCCGGGGAGCGACCCGGTGCCGACGAGGGCGGCGAGGTCGCCGAGGCGGTCGGCCTCGGCCAGCAGGCTGGTGGCCCGGGCACGGCGTCGGCCCCAGTCCGGGTCGCCGTTGCGGGCGTACCAGTGCCCGAGCGTCTCGGCGTCGCGGGAGAAGGAGCCGGCCCACGCCACCGCCGGGTAGTGACGGGCGTAGGCCAGGTCGCGGTCGAGGGCCCACACGCCTCGGACGAAGCGCTGGGTGTGCGCGGTGACCGGTTCCGTGGTGTCCCCGCCGGGAGGGGAGACAGCGCCGATGATGGTCACCGAACCACCTCCGCCGCCGAGGGTGGTGACGCTGCCCGCCCGTTCGTAGAACGCCGCGAGTGCGGAGGGCAGCGAAGCCGGGTAGCCCTCCTCGGCGGGCAGCGCGCCTGAGCGAGAGGCGAACTCGCGCAGCGCCTCCGCCCACCGGGAGGTCGAGTCGGCGATGACGACGGCGTCGTACCCCATGTCCCGGAAGAACTCCGCCACGGTGACGCCGGTGTAGATGCTGGCCTCGCGCGCCATCATCGGCATGTTGGACGTGTTGGCGATGATCACGGTGCGTTCGGCGAGCCGCCTGCCCGTTCGGGGGTCGGAGAGCTCGGACAGCTCTGCCAGCACGTCGGCCATCTCGTTGCCGCGCTCCCCGCAGCCGACGTAGACGATCACGTCCGCCGCGCACCACTTGGCGATCTGCTGCAGGAGCATGGTCTTACCGGTGCCGAAGCCGCCCGGCACGGCCGCGGCGCCGCCCCGGGCCAGGGGGAAGACGGCATCGAGGACCCGTTGCCCGGTCAGGAGCGGTTCGCTCCCACTGCGCCGTTCCAGCACCGGACGGGCCCGGCGCACCGGCCAGTCGGTGGTGAGGGTGACCGGCACACCGGAGACGGAGGCGACCTGGTCCTGTGAGCCGAGCGGCCCACCGGGTGCGAGCCAGTCGACCCGCCCCCCGACCCCCGGGGGAACGAGCACACGGAACTCGAGCCCCCCCGTGCCGGGAAGGCTGCCCAGGACGGCTCCCTGCGTCACCGTGGTGCCTTCGGCCACGGACGGTTGCCAGGTCCAGGTGCCGCACGCCTCATCGCGACCTCGGTCGGAAACGAGCCAGGTCGGGGCCCCGGACAGTGGTCGCAGCAGGCCGTCGAAGACCCCTCCGAGCAGGTGGGGGCCGAGGCGCGCGGAGAGCGGGTGGCCGAGGGCGGCAGCGGGGTCTCCGGTGGCCAGTCCGCCGGTGTACTCGTAGGCCTGGACGGTGACTCTCGTTCCCCTGATGGACACCACCTCTCCCGGGATGCCGTGCGGGCCAAGGGCGACGAGCTCGGACATCGCGACGTCGGCGAGCCCTTCGACCTCGAGGAGGGGGCCGTTGACACGCACCACGCGCGGGTTCAGCCGGGCGTCCACAGCTGCTCCAGGTGGAGACCCGCGAGCGCGCTGTCGACCAGTGCACTGACGGAGGAGTCGATGCTCCGGCCATCGGGGGCCTGGGCGAACAGCCCGCCGTCGGCCGTGTCACTCACGGTGGCCACTCCGCCGAGCCTGTCGCGCAGGAGGGCAGCGAGGAGGCTGCGGCGCTCCGGCTCCTGCAGGAGCTTCCCGACCGCCTCGAGCGCGCGCCGGCGCAGCTCCTCGTATGCCGTGTGCTGGGCGAGGAGGACGGCCGCCCGAGCGGCGCGGTGCGCCGCCGTCTGCTCGGCCGCGAGCAGCTCGGCTCCGTCGGACTCTCCCTTGGCGCGGGCGGCCTCCAGCACGGCCTCGGCCTCGGCGCGGGCCTGCGCGACCGCCTGGGCTCCTTCACGCCGCGCATCGCCCCGCAGCCGGTCGGCCTCCGCGGCGGCACCGGCGAGAAGCGCCTGCCGGAGGGGCTCCAGCGCCTGCTGCTGCCTCGGGAGGAGGTCCGTCATGCGGGCATCACCACCGTCAACGGGCCCTGCGGGGCAGCCCGGTCGTCTCCGAGGCTGTCGGCCGCACTGCGCGTGAGGATCACGACAGCAGCGGTGCGGAACACCTCCTGCCAGGCCGCCCCCACCTCGGCGGCGCTGGAAGCCGGGTGCAGGCGCACCCCGGCGAGCGCGAAGCCGGCAATCAGCGGCTGGTCACCGATCGCCACGACGTCGCGCAGCCGCGGCTGCTCGGTCATGCCTTTCCGATCAGGATCACCGAGACGATCAGGCCGTAGATCGCGATGCCTTCGGCCAGCCCCACGATCACCATGGCTCGACCGAAGAGCTCAGGCCGCTCGCTCATGGCGGCGAGCGCGGCGGACCCCGTGTAGGCGACCGCGATCGCCGCACCGATGGAGGAGCCCGCCACCGCGATGGCGGCACCGATGAGCGCCGATCCGTTGGTGGCCGTGGTCGTCGCCGCAGCCGCCTGCGGAAGGGTCGCCGTCGCTGCCGACGATGGCTCCGCCATCACGGCCACCACCAGGAGCACGAGTCCGGCGAGGAGCAGCACGCCGTTGGCGGCCAGCACGACGCGAAGCGCCGGCCGGCCCTGCCGCCGCACCAGCCAGGCCGTGGCCAGGCACGCTGCGACCATCGCGGGGAGAGCGGTCGTCCAGATCATGGGACCTCCGTGGTGTCGAGAGGAACGTGCCAGGGGCGGAAGGGTTCGCCCTCGGTGTCGAAGACCCGCGAGAAGAGCTCGTAGTACTCCAGCCGCAGGGCCTGGATCGCGGCGACCAGGCCTTCGAGGGCGAACGCCAGCGCGTTGCCGAGCAGGAAGACCACCGACGCCGCGAGCGCGCCCAGCGCGCCGTGCGACCACAGCCCCGTCGTGGTCTGCCAGATGACGGCACCGAGGGCCGCATGGGTCAGGCCGAACGCAGCGAGCCGCGCGAAGCTCACGAGGTTCGAGCCGAGGCGCAGGACGAGGTCGAACAGCTCGATGGCAGCCTCGGCGGCGCCTGCCGCCCCGCCGCCGGCGGCGGCGAGCAGGCCGGCATACGCGGTGACCATCCCCGCCGTGGCCACCGCACCTCCGAGGAGCCCCAGCCAGAGGGTTCCCAGGAAGATGCTGGCGGTCACGGTCCCCAGCCCGAGGAAGAGGGTGGCACCCGCGAGACCCGACGGGCTGAAGACCGCCCGTCGCCAGCCGCCCTCGCGGAACCGGTTGACGGTGCCGAGCGCGTAGGCGGCGGCGAGGAGCAGGGCCCCGACCGCCAAGGCCGCACCCAGCATCTCGATGGGGTGCTCCAGAGGCGACAACCACAGGACGGGGATGACACCAGTGGGTCCGAAGAACTCGCCGTACAGGGCGCCGAAGACCATGCTGGCGAGCCCGGCGCCGGCGAGGAACAGCCACGCCGGACGCATCCTGGCCGTGCGGGCCCACCACTGGAAGCGGATGGCCAGAGCCGCGAGGAGGAGCAGGGCGCCGTGGCCGACGTCGGCGAACATCATGCCGAACATGACGACGTACGCCAGCCCCGCGACCACGGAGGGGTTGATGTCGGCATACGGGACGGTGGAGTAGGTGTTCACCAGGGGCGCGAACTCGTGGGCGACGCCCGTTGACGGGAGCAGGGTGGGGGGCTGGACGCCGGGTGGTCGCTGCAGCGGCACGACGGCGCCGCCCACCGCCTCCAGCCGCTCGGCCAGGTGCGCGAGGTCGGTGGCGGGCATCCACCCGACGAGCCCGGCCACGCTGCCAGAGGTCAGTGCCTGGTCGGCCCGCTGCTCCAGCTGGGCCTCGCCCGCGACCAGGTCCAGCCGGCCGGCCTTCTCGCAGCGGTCGAGGTCGGGGGGCCGGGCGGCGAGTGCGGCGGACCCGCCTGCGTCGGTCAGTCGGCGGAGCCGAGCGTTGGCCGGGCGGGTGGCGAGGTCGCCGTTGACGACGGGCGCCTCGGCCAGTGCGACGGTTCCCTCATCGGCAACGTGGACCAACAGCTCGCGCAGGGCACCACGGGGGGCCAGGAGCGCCACGCGCTCCATGCCGACCGGCTCCAGCGCGTCACGCCACCGCACGGAACGCCTCCACCGGGCCGCCTCCGCGCGCGGCGACCTCCAGGGCTGCGCGCACGCGCCACGCGTCGACAGCCATCAGACCCACGGCGCCGACCAGCACCTCCGGCCCAGCGGTCGCGCGACGGGCGAGGGCAGCGCTGTCGACCTCCACACGGGCCCACCAGCGAGCCTCGGCCAGCCACAGGTCGCGGGGATGCTCCACTCCGGCCAGCGCCCACCGCGCGCTGCTGGGCAACGCGGCGAAGAGTGCAGGAAGGCTGGTGGCGGAGGCTGCTGATGGACCGATCACACGGGAGGCGGCGGCCTGGGTCCGCTGCGGCAGTCGGCGGTCCTCGAGGACCACCTCACGAGCGACGAGCAGCGCCGTGGCTCCGGCTGCCCAGGTGCCTGCCGACGGCACCGCAGCGATCACGCGGTCCGCCAGTGAGACCCGCATCGACAGCCCGATGTCACGCGGGCCCTCCCCGCCCGGGTCGCCCCAGGCCGAGGCGGCCAGCACAGCCCTGACCTCTCGGGTGTCGGTCGTCGCTCGCAGTCGTGGCCAGGCGGTGGCCAGTCCACCGAGGCCGAAGGCTGCGGGCGCGTCGACTCCGGCCAGACGCTGGAGGTGGTCCTGGACGTTGACCACCTCCAGGGGAGCCACCAGGCACCGCAGGATCGTGACGCCCTCACGAGGGGACCAGCCCGCCAGGACCCGGGCGTTCCACACCAAGGCGTCGACGACTGCGCGTTGGGCTTCGGCCAGGGTGAGGCCCGGGCGGACCTGGCGCCCGTACGTCGTCTGTGCCAGCGCTGACACGGCTGCCTCCACCGAAGGGCTCGAGGCGAGCTGCAGCACGGCAGGCTGGCCGAGGCGCCGCCGGGTCATGGCCCTCGCCCGGACGCTCACGGCAACCCATCCGGCGCTCATGGTGCTCCGGCGCGCTTCTCCCCGGCCCCGACGCCTTCGCCGATCATGGACCGGACGGCGTCGACCACCTGCTCGACATGGACCGGCATCATGCGAGCGGCCTGCTGACGGATGTCGACCTCGTGTTGGTGTGCAGCAACGGCGGCGGAGGTGGTCAGTGCCCTGCCCCGGCGCTGCACCCTCGCCGCAGCGGCTGCGCGCTCGGCCGGCTCCCGGGAGCGCGCTGCGGCAACCGTGCTGCGCGCTTCGTCTGCGCAGCGGGCCCGGATGTCCGTCGCCTCCCTGCGGGCCACCTCGACGATCTCCCTGCAGTCCTGCTCGGTCGAGGCGAGCAGGGCCAGCAGCGGCTCGAGCTCTGTGGTCTGCTCGAGGGCACGGTCCGCCGGCACCCCCGCGGCGTTCGCGGCGCCCGGCGCTCCGGATGGACGGAAGCGGTACAGCAGGTCGCGCACCCGAGGCATGGTCGCCCCTCTTTCCCCGGGCGAGTGACGACAAGCGCCCAAGGGGGCGCCCACCGTTGCCCGGTTCGCCTATCACGACCCTAGGCAGTGCGGAGGTGCGCGTATGGAGGCTTTCGTCCTTCCGATCAGGAATCGAGAAGCGCCCGGCGAGCCGGCGGGCCTAGCCTCACTGCAGGTGGCCGGCAGCTCGCCGGTCTCGAGAGACGAAGGGGACCCGCATGACCACCAAGACCTCCGACACCCAGGCCGACGGCTTCAGCGCCGAGGAGCGCGCTGCGATGAAGGAGCGGGCCGCCGAGCTGCGCGCCGAGGGCAAGAAGGGCGCCAAGAAGGCCGACGGGCTCCAGGCGGTGCTCGACCGGATCGCCGAGATGGCGCCGGCGGACCGTGAGCTGGCCGAGCGCGTGCACATGGCCGTGACCACCGCTGCCCCGGAGCTGCTGCCCAAGACCTGGTACGGGATGCCGGCCTACGCGAACGAGGACGGCAAGGTCGTCGTCTTCTTCCAGGACGCGGGCAAGTTCAACTACCGGTACTCCACGCTGGGCTTCCAGGACGCGGCCCACCTCGACGACGGCGACCTCTGGCCGGTGTCGTACGCGCTCGTGAGGTGGAGCCCCGCAGTGGAGAAGAAGGTCGTCGAGCTGGTGAGGGCCGCGACCCGCTGACCGTGACCACCGGCATGCGGTCGGGCCGCGCCGGTCGAGGTCAGGAGCTGGTGAGGACGACCAGCTGCCGGGTGGCCCGGGTCATCGCGACGTAGCGGTCGACCGCTCCTTCGATGCCGTCGCCGAACGCCTTCGGGTCGATGAGGACGACGAGGTCGAACTCGAGCCCCTTCGCCAGCTCCGGGGTCAGCGACCGGAGGCGGGCGGTCGACCGCAGGACGCCGGCCCCGACGTCCCCGGTGCCGATGACGCAGGCGGTGCCCTCGGCGTGCGCCTCGAGCCAGGTGTCGAGGATCGAGCCCAGGTCCGCGGCAGTGCCGTGGACGACCGGCACGCCCGTGCTGCGGATGGAGGTCGGCACGTTGGCGTCCGGCAGCACGGCCCGGATGACCGGCTCGGCCTCGGCCATGACCTTCTCGGGTGTGCGGTAGTTGATGCTCAGGGAGGTCAGGGTGAGGCGGTCGAGCCCGACCCGCTCGAGCCGCTCCTGCCACGACTCCGTGAACCCGTGCCTGGCCTGGGCGCGGTCCCCGACGATGGTGAAGCTCCGGGACGGACAGCGCACCAGCAACATCTGCCACTCCGCGTCGGTCAGCTCCTGGGCCTCGTCCACGACGACGTGCGCGAACGGGCCGGCGAGCAGGTCGAGGTCGGTGCGGGGGGCCGCATCCTCGGCGACCAGTGCGCCGCTCAGGTCCTGGCCGCGCAGCATCGACATGACCTGCATCTCCGAGTCGTCGGACGCGACCAGGTGATCGACCACCTTCGCCATCTCCTTCCGTTCGGCGGCCGCGACCGCCTCGTGCCGGCGCCTGCGTCGTGACGACTCCGGGTCGCCGAGGCGCTGCCGCGCTGCGTCGAGCAGCGGCAGGTCGGAGACGGTCCACGCCTGGGCATCCTCGCGCTGCAGCGCCTGGACGTCCGCAGGGCTGAGCCACGGAGCGCACAGGCGCAGGTAGGCAGGTACCGACCACAGGTCGCCCACGAGGTCGGTGGCCTCGACGAGCGGCCACGCACTGTTGAGCGTCGTGAGCAGCTCCTGGTCCTGCAGGAGCGACGCGCGCAGCAGGTCGGTCGGCACGTCGTCGTCGTGCTTGTCCACCAGGATCGTCACCAGCTCCTCCCAGACCTGGTCGCGCCCCTCGTTGTGCGGCGTGCCTGGTTCTGGTGCGTCGAACGCCGTGGCCCAGTCGTCGGCGCTCAGCCAGACGTCCGACCAAGGGGTCGTGACCGTCGTCCCGGTGCTGGGCGGCTCCTCGTAGAACCGGACGGCCGTCTCGATCGCCGTGACCATGGCGACGGACGACTTCAGGAGGGCCACGCGCGGGTCGTCCTCGCTCGTCGCTGCACCTCCTTCGGCGACGAGGTCCCGGAGGGTGCAGGTCTGCACGCCCTCCTCACCGAGGCTGGGGAGGACGTCCGCGACGTACGCGAGGTAGGGCTGGTGCGGACCGACGAAGAGCACACTGCCCCGGTGGTGGCCCAGGCGAGGGTCGGAGTAGAGGAGGTAGGCCGCGCGGTGGAGGGCCACGACGGTCTTCCCCGTGCCCGGCCCGCCGTCGACGACGAGGGCACCGCGGGACCCGGCCCGGATGATGGCGTCCTGGTCGGCCTGGATGGTGCCGAGCACGTCTCGCATCCGCGCCGAGCGGTTGCCGCCCAGGCTGGCGATGAAGGCGGACTGGTCGTCGAGGGCCGCGGCACGTCCGTCGAACCCGTCGGGGGTGAACACCTCGTCCCAGTAGTCGCTGACGCGCCCGCGCGTCCAGCGGTACCGGCGCCGGCTGGCCAGGCCCATCGGGTTGCCGTGGGTCGCACCGAAGAAGGGCTCGGCGGCGGGGGAGCGCCAGTCCACCAGCAGCCGACGACCCGCGCGGTCGGTGAGGCCGAGCCGTCCGACGTACACCGGCTCGGGGTCGTCCGCGCTGACGACGTGCCCCAGGCAGAGGTCGAGACCGAAGCGCCGCAGGGCACGCAGCCGGGCGGTCAGCCGGTGGACCTCCAGGTCGCGGTCCAACGCTCCTTGACCCCTGCCGCCGGGCGCCCGGCGCGCGAGGTCGAGGCGCTCGGACAGGTCGGTGACCGACTGCTCGAGGCTCTCCGCGATGGCGGCGAAGTGCCGGTCGTCGTCCCCGACCAGCCTCGGGTCCGCCTTGTGGGCGAGGTGCTCGGGCAGGTCGAACGCACTGGTGGTCAAGGGCATGCTGCGGCTCCGCTGTCGGTCGGTTCAGGCTTCGGCCGGCGATTCTGCGGCAGGGGAGGGGCCTTGCCGCAAGACCCCTGCTGCGCTATACCTTGGAGATGGAAGGGAAGCGAGTGCTTCCCTTCTGTGCTGTCCTGCCCCCCTCGCGGAGACCAACCGACAGTCGTCGCGGTCAGCCGTGACACGAGGACGATCACGGGGATGGGCTGGGCGGCGGTGTGGGACGAGGGATCACACGTCACGCGTGGAGCGGGGGAACGTCGTGGGGGTGAAGTGGATCGCGCCCGCCGGGAGCATCCACGGCATCGCGACCAGCTCGAAGACGCCGGCCCGCACAGCCGGGTCCTCGCCCTTCAGCCGGATGGCCTCGTCGGGCTCGCAGCGAAGGATCGACAACCCGCGGTAGTGCCGCTGCCCGCCGGGGTCGCCGAGGGGGCCGGCAGCGAGCAGGAGGCCGCGGTCGTGCAGGTCGGCCAGGTGGCTCAGGTGCGCGTCCTGCAGCCGGTCGGCTTCCTCCTCCGAGAGCGACGGCGGGCTCTCCGGCGTCACCAGCAGCACCACGGTGTACCGGTCGAAGTCCATGCCCTCGATGCTAGGTGGCACGGGCAGGCCACGGCGCGCAGGCCTCGTGCCAGCCCATCGGGGGCTCCCTTGTTCTCTACCTAGGGGCTAGGTAGAGTAAGACCATGGCCGACTCCGAGCCACGGATGACCATCGCGACGCAGCTCGTCCTGCGAGCCCTGCTGGAGGATCCCCAGCAGGAGCTCTACGGGCTGCAGATCGGGCAGGCGGCGGGTCTGCCCAGCGGCACCGTCCACCCGATCCTCGCCCGGCTCGAGGGCCTGCGCTGGCTCGAGTCGTTCTGGGAGGACATCGATCCCCGAGACGAGGGCCGGCCGGCGCGGCGGTACTACCGACTCACCGCTGCAGGCGCCGACTCCGCGCGCGCCGCCCTGGTCCGCGCCAGCGTACGGAACCGGGGCTTCGTCACGCGCCCCCTGGGCGGAGAGGCGTGACCGGATGCGCACTCAGCCCCACTCCGCGGCCGAGCCACCCAGGCCCGCACGACCCTGGCCGGCCAGAACGGTGCGGTTCGCCACACTGACCCTTCCCCGCGGTCCTCTGCGCGATCGCTATCGCCAGGAGTTCCTCGCGGAGCTCTACGGACAGCCCAGCGGCGAACAGGCACGCCTGGCGCGGGGCATCCTCACCCACTCGCTCGCGCTGCGCTCCGCCGTGCGCGGAGCCGGCGGCTCAGTCCTGGAGGACGCCATGAGCACACCCTCGAAGCCGCTCCTGTGTCGCACCAACCTCCGCCACACGTGGGAGTGGGCGCACACCCCGGACGGGCAGCGCTTCATCCGCTGCCGCCGTTGCCTCAAGGAGAAGGACGACGGCCCGAACTGGCGCGTCATGGCCACGGGCGGCCCCATGTGACGTCGGGGCCGGCCCGTCCACCGTGGGCTCAGCTCTCGCGGACGACGTCAGCGGGCGACTTGTCCGGCCGCAGGCCTCGCCAAGCGGGGTGGCGGAGGCGGCCGTCGCGGGTCCACTCGGAGAACCGCACCTCCCCGACGACCTCGGGCGCGACCCAGTGTGCCTGGCGGGCATCGGCGGCGGGCACGGTGCCAGCGAAGGGTGAGGCCTCGACCTCGAGTGGTGCGAGCAGGTGCTCGAGGTCGCGCAGCGACGAACCGGTGAACCCGGTGCCCACCTTGCCGGCATACTGCAGGCCGCCCTCACCCGGTATGCCGAGCAGGAGGGAACCGATCGTGCCCTCCCGCCGTCCCTCGCCCGGCTTCCAGCCACCGACCACGACCTCCTGGGTGCGCAGGTTCTTGACCTTCACCCACGTGTCGGCCCTTCGGCCAGGGCGGTAGACCGAGTCGAGCCGCTTGGCCACCACGCCCTCGAGCCCCTGCTCGGTCGACGCCGTCATCACGGACGCGCCGTCGCCGAACCAGGCCGGCGGGGTCCGCCACGAGGCACCGTTGAGGTCGAGGGCCTCCAACAGCTCACGCCGCTGCCGGTAGGGCAGGTCCACCGTCGACCGCCCGTCGAGGTGGAGCAGGTCGAAGACCAGGTAGGTGACGGGCACCGAGCGCATCAGCCGGCGCACCTGTGCCTCTCCCTGCACGTGCATCCGCCGCTGCAGGCGCTCGAAGCTCGGCCGACCCGAGTCGTCGAGCGCCACGAGCTCGCCGTCCAGCACAGCCTGGGTCGCACCCATCGACTCGGCCATGCTCCGCAGCTCGGGGTAGCTCGCCGTGATGTCGATGTCGTTGCGGGAGAGGGCTCGTGGGCGCCCACCATCGACGTGGACGACGGCGCGGACACCGTCCCACTTCATCTCGAAGCCCCACTGCGCGTCGTCGGGCGGAAGCGAGTCGCGCAGGGTCGCCATCATCGGGGCGACGCGGTCGGGCAGGGGTTCCCAACCCTCCGGCGGTGGGCTCATGCGGTGCATCATCCACGCGCGGTCCCCGGTGCGGAACAGCACGTACCGCCCCTCGACACGGGAGCCGTGCAGGACGACCTTGACCTCACGGTCGTCCCACTTCTCGGTCTCGTAGGTGCCGCGGTCCCAGAGCACCACCCGTCCGCCGCCGTACTCGCCCTCGGCGATGTCACCCTCGAACTCGGCGTACTCGAGGGGGTGGTCCTCCGTCGGCACGGCGAGGCGGTTCGAGGCCGGGTCGAGCGGCAGCCCCTTCGGGACGGCCCACGAGACGAGCACCCCGTCACGCTCGAGTCGGAAGTCCCAGTGCAGCGCGCTTGCATGGTGCTCCTGCACCACGAAGACCTCGTTGTCCCCCGGCTCCAGCGGCCCGGGCGGAGGCACCGGTTCGGGGGTGCGTGCCGCGTCCCGCTTGCTGCGGTAGCGGTCCAAGGGGTGCTCGGGCATGCCCCATGCATACCCCCGCTCCGAGTCACTCGCCTCCTGCGTGCTCACCCGCGGGAGGCTCGGCGTCAGCCTCTGCGTCAGGCGTCAGGCGTCACGTGACCCGTGCCGAGCCTCAGCCGGCGCGGCTGGACATCAGCTCGTGCACGGTCGCACCGGAGGCGGTGTCGGCGGGGTGCAGCGGCGCGGGGGCGTTCACGACGGGGAAGCGTTCGCCACGGCCCTCACGGGTGCACTGCAGCCAGTGCCGGAAACCCTCGGGATCGCGCTGCTGCGCCAGGTAGTACCAGGCGTAACGTGACGCGTCCGGCCACCGTCGCCAGCGCAGCCCCGGCTGGGCGGTGAGGTAGCCGAGGTTCCGGTAGGTGCGCTCGCGCTTCTCCGCGTCACGGGGGCTGAGCACCATGACCCGGCCGCCGAGCAGGGGAGCCCAGTCGTCTCGTCCCTGTGGGTGCAGGTACAGAGCGGGGGCGCAGGTGCCGAAGCGCAGGCCACTACGACGCAGCCGCCGGTGCACCTCCACCTCGTCGCCGCGCACGAACAGCCGCGGGTCCGGCACGCCTACAGCGTCGAGGGCCGCGGCCGAGAAGAGCGCGCCGTTGAACAGGTTGGCGACACCGTCGACGAGCACCTCGGGCCCGAGCTCGTCACGCCGCCGCACCCACCGCAGCCCCCGCCGCAGGGGAAAGGCCAGCTGCTCCGGGTCGTCGATGTCGACCACCAGCGGCGAGACGGCATCGAGCCGGTGCTCGTGGGCGCAGACCAGCAGCCGCGCCAAGGTCCAACGGTCCGCGGGTCGGCCGTCGTCGTCGGCGAGCCACACCCAGTCGGCGCCATGCGCGCGGGCGGTGAGGATGCCGAGGGCGAACCCGCCGGCACCGCCGAGGTTCGTCGACGAGGGGAGGTAGGTCATCGGCACGCCACTGCTGCCGGCGATGGCCTCGACGTCGGCCTCCGGGCCGTTGTCGACCACGACGAGGTGGTCGGGCCGCCGGCTCTGGTCACGGATGGCCGTCACCGCGCGGCGCAGCTGTTCGGTGCGGTCCCTGGTCACGACGACGCAGGCGACCGACCCCTGGGAGATGTCCACGCCGCGAGGCTACGAGGTGCGCGAGGCCTTGCGGTGCACCGCCGATGAACAGTCGGTGTCCGGCCGGGCGCCTCTGAAGGCCCTGGGCTGCCGGGCACTCCACGGGGTGGCGGCCCTCGCCTCCCGGACGTCCCGACGTCGCGGCGAGTTCACCGTCCGTACTCCCACGCTGCCTACGTTCACCATTGTGTCTCAGCCCTTTTCGCTCCTCATGCCCGTTTACCGCGGTGACGACCCCGGCCATGTGACCCGGGCGTTCCAGAGCACCGTCCACGACCAGCTCCGCCGCCCGGACGAGGTCGTGGTCGTGCAGGACGGCCTCATCACGCCCGAGCTGGCCTCGGCCCTCGAGCGCCTGGAGTCGCGCAGCCCGGTCCCGGTGCGCCG
>Ga0307409_100000750_pt1 | contig 14621 bp, 16 predicted proteins | sample 322Ometagenome_2_FD_203888 | JGI IMG/M metagenome (GOLD analysis project Ga0307409, IMG submission 203888) | Maize rhizosphere microbial communities from greenhouse at UC Davis, California, United States - 322HYB-O-2 | ecosystem: Host-associated > Plants > Roots > Rhizosphere > Soil | place... | reverse complement strand
GTCAATCCTCGCATAAGACAAATCTACAAGGTCGGAAAAGGTGCACTGGCTAAGATCCAGGTAAGATGTCTGTAGTCCTGAGATATTTACCCTGTCCTTAAAACTGGAGTCGCTAATTGTGAGTCCAGAAACTTCACTGATTGGGGAGTCCTCCATAGGTTTCCGGCCCTCTGGCTTGCAGACGTATGTCTGGACATCCATTCGTTCATCTACTGTTGACTCGGAAATCGACGTCACCTGGTAAGTGGAACAGATGGCAAGCCGAGCAGTTTTCGACACAGAAGTGTTTGACATGTAGAATCTAGGAACATCATCACGCTGATGATAAGGCAGGACCGTGCCGAGGTCCAGGGAAGAACCGATTTTTGACTCGTAGATCGTGGCCTGATGTGCGGACTTAATTTCGACGTCTCCGCTAATTCTTGAATAGTCTATACTGACGTCTCGTACGCATTTTATGGCTAATTCGGTGAACTTATTCTGAGCGCTTCCAAAAAACCCGTGATAGTATCAAGGTTCCAAAATCCCATATTGCTGTTTTCGATAATGAGATCCCCCTTAACGACTACTTTGTCCATTGCTACTGGAATCTCGTTCTGCAGGCCCTGCAGGTGTACGTCACCGTAAACAACGCTACTATTTATGAATAGCCCCCTCCCCGTTAGTCCACGAGACTTGGTTCGGTTAGCCTCCGTTAAGGCTGCCACGAGCGTTGAGGCCTTGATTCGCCTCCACCAAATATCGTGACCCTTTTCAATATGGGCCAACAGATCCTTCTTTGAAATGTCACGAAGGTTCTTTTTCTCTATCTTGTGAAGGGACCTGCAGTGATTAGATGCCTTCGGAGTTGAATCTGCGACAGGCGTTTCGGTCCGAACGACCTTCCATAATTCTGACAGCGCTGGAATAACTAAGGCGGCAGACGCGAAGAGCAAAAATACGAATATAGATACAAGAATGGATGAAACGATCGCCCAGACTCGCGACAGGAAATACATAATGACCTCAGTGGGTTGGGGTACTACAGTTGGCGGACGTACCTTACAGTGCGGCAGCACAGCCCGCAGTGTTCTTGACCAGTCGGCGGTCGAGCGATTGTGCCCGCGGTGACGAGGCGGCTGCGCAGCAGAAAGGTCACAGGGAGGGACTCACTGTCGTGCACTCGAGAAGTCAAGAAATATACGGCCCGTGATATGCCACGCTGCTGGGGTAGCAAAAACTTGGCCAAATGTTCTTAATGGAGCATATTGTCAATATGGAAGAGTCAAAAGATAACAAAGTCGGCCGCCCTTTGCTATTTAAGTCGGTCGAGGAGCTGGATCAGAGAATCAATGAGTATTTTGAGAGCCGCGCACCTCATGTCGTGAAGAGGCTAGTCAAGCGGACCAAGTCCGACGGAGGCTCGTTCTGGGCCGAAGACGAAGTCATGAGTGAACAGCGACCGGTAACGATAACGGGACTTGCGGTATACCTGCGAACCAGCCGTCGCGTCCTCTTGGCTTACAAAGAGCGTGAAGAATTTCTTCCCTCGATAGAGCGGGCTTTGGCTCGATGTGAGGAGTACGGCGAAACGCAGCTATACGAGGGCAATGCCAACGGGGCAAAGTTCAGCCTTCAGAACAACTACGGCTGGGTCGAGAAAATCGTCCAGGAGCACGAGGGCGGCTTCTTCGACCACCCTCACCGGGTCGAGGTAGAGATAGTTAACCCGGAGACACCGGTCGACGATGAAGCTAAAACTGAGCCCGACCCAGAGCCTGGCCCTCCGCCTACTTCATGACCCCCAGATAGTTGAGCTGCTGTTCGGCGGCGGCGCTGGCGGGGCGAAAGCCAGCTGGATTAACGCGTCCGTTTACACGCCCTTCGGACCGAAGCGAATGGGTGACATTCGAGTTGGCGACCAGGTCTCAAACCCAGATGGCACGGTATCCCGCGTCATCGCTGTGCACCCCCAAGGAGTGCGAGAGCTCTTCGACGTAACTTTCATCGACGGAGCCACGACACGCGTTACAGGTGATCATCTATGGCTGGCCAAACGGGCCAGCAAGGCGCGGAAGAACGACCTGCCGTACAAGATCTACACAACCCAGCAGCTGCTGGATCTGCTCAGGCAGGACAAGCTGAACATCCGTCAGCATCACATCCTCATGCCGCTATCGGCGCCAGTTCAGTTCACAATCAACCAGAACCGTTGGGGCAACCGATGGCCAGCTGACCCATACGTTGTAGGTGTTTTGCTCGGCGACGGCTCAATCTCACAGAAGAATGTTCATTTCACCACGGGTGACCTTGCGATGGTCGATGAGGTTGCGGCGCGAGTGGCAGGTAAGGTAAGGAAGCTGCCGAGCGCTAAGTATGCGTACTCGATTATCGGCGACCCTGGCCTGAAAGCAGCGCTGATTTCTCTTGGCATGCAGGGCAAGCGAGCAGAGGCGAAATCGGTGCCTGAAACCTACCTGAAGTCACCGATTGAGGTCCGCCGCCAGTTGCTTCAGGGCCTGATGGATACCGATGGCACTATCGATGACCGCGGCCATTGCTCGTTCACGAGCGTGAGCGAGCGGCTGGCGCGTGACGTGCAGTGGCTCGTTCGAAGTCTCGGCGGCAAGGCGACTCTCACGGTGGGGCCGTCGAGTTATGTAGACGTCTCGGGCACCCGGATTGAATGTCAGGACGCTTACCGCGTGTACATAAACACCCCAGACAACTCTGAGCTGTTCTTGCTCGAACGTAAGCGATCACGGGCCTTGGCCTTCAACGGCGGCTACTCGGAGCTGCATCGCCGATTGGTCATGATCACACCGGCCGGCCAGGACGAAGCGCAGTGCATCACGGTCGATAATCCGAATGGTTTATACATAACCGACGACTTCATCGTTACCCATAACAGTTTCCTGGTGTGCATCTGGATGGTCCTCGAACTGCGCAACTACCCCCGTATTCGCATTGGCCTCGGCCGTGAGGAGCTTGTGCGTCTCAAGCAGACGACCGTTGTGACCCTGCTCAGCAAGGTGCACCCGCTCTTCGAGATCACCGAGCGGGACTACGTCTACAACGAGCAGAAGGGCACCATCACCTACAGCAACGGCTCGCAAATCATTCTCATCGACATGAAGTTCCACCCGAGCGACCCGCTTTACGACACCTTCGGCTCGCTGGAGCTGACGCACGTGGTCGTCGAGGAGGTTGGTGAGGTGAAGCAGAAGGGTGTCGACGTACTCAACACTCGCAAGAACCGCTTCCTCAACACGGAGTACGGCATCGTCGGCAAGAGTGTCTACACCTGCAACCCGACCCAAAACTTCATCAAGGAGAAGTTCTACAAGATATATGACCAGCTTGGCGGCGGGCGGTTCCAGAAGTGGCCGATCGGCCAGGTCGAGATTCCCGGGGGCAGGATGGCGACCGCCTTCCGCGCCTTCATTCGCTCGCTCGTCTTCGACAATCCCTGCGCTTCGCGCAACTACATCGAGACCCTGCGCAGCTCGCCGCCGGCCGAGCAGAAGCGGCTCCTGCGCGGCGACTGGAATGTCGACGATGACGACTACATGCTCTTCCCGTCCCTGACGCTGGATCGTTCCCTGCGCAGCGAGGTCAAGCCTGGGCGCAAGGTCATGGGCGTAGACATCGCTGACGGCGGCAAGGACTCGACGTACGCCACGGTGATTGAGAACGGCGTCGCGACGGATCTGATCAAGATTCCTGTGGACCACAACAGCGAGGTGGACACCGCCGAGCAGGTTGCGCTCGGCATTATCAAGGCCGCTCAACAGCGCGGCATCGACCCCGCAGATGTCGGTATCGACGGTGTTGGTGTTGGCGCCGGCGCTCGCGTCTCGCTGCGCAGTAAGGGCTGGAAGATCAAGGTCTTTAAGGGTGGCGACGCGCCTACCGAGCCGGGCTACGCCGATCTCAGGAGCGAGCAGTTCTGGCAGACGAGTCAGGACCTGAGGAAGGGCGAGCTCGGGCTCTACGTGGAGCTGGCCGAACTGGAAGAGCTGCGGGACGAGCTGAGGCCGCACCTGTACACCAACGACAACGAGAAAGTCGTCAAGGTGACGCCCAAAACCCCTGGCCGCGGCGCTGGCGTGGGCCAGTCAATCAAAGAAAAGCTGGGGCGGTCTCCAGATCGCGCGGATTCATTAATCATCGCCCGCTGGGTTTACAGAGGAAATGATAGCAAGAATGCGGATAACCATATAATCTATTAACTAGAATGGGAAGAATTAGGAATCGTATTGCTAGTCTGATAGCGGGACAACCTATAGCGTCTGCCCGTCATTCGATGACGGTACCAATCGGCCAGGAATTTTTGAGGTATGGCAACCGCAGCACCATGCTTCCCGACTGGTCGGAAATAATGATGAGCGACCGGGATATGAACACCGGCTACATGTACGCTGCGATACGAAACCGAGCGAACCGTGTCGCCTCGGTTGCAAAAGAATTCGTCCACACTGACGCGGCTCAGGCGCTGATGGACAAAGCTAAGAAGGAAAAGACTGACCTCGTTCACCCATACCGACAGCTGATCGACGACTCCGACGATTTTAGCAATCGGGATTTCTGGTACCGAATCTCGACGTTCGCCGACCTCAAGGGCGTGTTCTACCTCATGGCCGTTCGTACCGTTGGCCGCGGAGGCACCGTCGGCCACATCAAAGAGTTCAAGCTGCTGAACCCGTACAACGTTCAGCGCGTCCGATCGAAGGACAGTCTCACGGTAGAGGGGTACAAGGAGACTCGCGGAGCCTGGTCGCGCGAGATCCGAAGGAAATGATCATCGAGATGTGGGACTTCGACCCGCTCGACGACAACAACCCGTACGCGATGGCTCAGGCGGCGAGAGATGCGCGATTCACGCTCAAGCAGGCCGGTGACTACACGCGCCACAACTTAAAGAGCAACGTGAAGTCCCGCGGCATCATCTCTACGGATGTCGAGCTGGATCCGACCCAGATGGCCAACTTCCGCTCCCGCATCATGAACGGGAACAAGGATGTGCCAATCTTCACCGACGGCGCCGGCAACGTTAAGTACGACCCAATGCAGGTTGACATGGACAAGGTGGCGCTCGACAAGATCAACTCGATCAGCCTCGAGGAGCTCCTGGCAGTGACGGGCATGTCGCGAACTACGTTCGGCATCGAGGTATCCGGCGTCACCCGTGACACGTCCAAGGTGCAGTACGACCAACTGGTGGCCGCGCACACCGTTCCCCGCATCGAGTGGATCATCGATGCCCTCAACCAGGACTACAAGAAGTACTACAAAGACGATGCCAAGAAGTCGAGGTACATTCTCAAGCTCGAGAACCCGCTCGGCTCGGACCGCGACGCGGAGGTGAAGGACTCCGAGCTGCGCACCAAGAACCTGGACCTGTACACGAGTTTGCGCAACAAGGGCTATGAACACGAGATCGCTGCGAAGTACGCACAGGGTGAGATCACGCTCGAAGAGCTGGGGGAGCCGAAGAATCCGCCCGTCCAGCCAGCGCCAGCTCCGCAGCCATCCACGTCGCCCGCGGACCAAGCCCACGGTCACAGCCACGACGTCATACCTGCAGTACGCAACACCCTCGATGCCAGCCAAGACGCCCTCGTGCGCTCGCAGGAGTCGACGATCCGCAACGCCATCATTGACGTCGAGACGCAGCTCGTGATGGCCGTGAGCAACAAGATCACTCAAAATGCGTACGACAGCCCCGCCGACATCGTGGAGCCAGCCGATCGCACGAAGGCTGAGGCCGACCTGGCAGCTGCTCTCGTGAGCTTCTACACGGTCGTGGTCAGCCTGTACGCCAACACGATCATGAGCCGACGGACGCACGAGTTCAGCCTGTCCGGGAATTTCAAGCTGACAGTCTCCATCGCAGAAGGCATCGAAAAGCTCTCCCGCAAAGCGGCGTTGTCCCACATCGACACCGTGGTGAAGGACCTCTTTGCGGCGGTGCGCGAGGCCGCAATAGCGGGCGCCAACCAGTCGGAGATAGCTGCAGCCATCCGCAGGGAGTACGTCGTCATCACGAAGAACCGGGCCAAGGTGATAGCCAAGGATCAGACGAATCGGGCCTTCACGATGGGTCAGTACGAGTCGGACAAGCAGTTTCTTGCCCAGAATGACCTCACCGGCCGCGCTTACAAGAAGTGGATCACCCAGAGCGCCAACCCGTGTGTGTTCTGCAAGGCGAAGGCTGCTGAGCCGCCGATCCCGTTCGACCAGCCGTTCGGCGAGGTGGGCGATGTCTGGACCGCCACCGAGGAGCGAGCCGATGGCTCGCTCGCCGTGAGGAAGCTGCCGATCAACTACGAAACCATCCAAGCCGGCGGTGCGCATGCGCAGTGCGGATGCCGCTACATCTTAATTATTGAGGGGGACTGAGGATGCAGGAGTTCCTGAAACACGATCCGACCCTCACCATGCATGACGCCACAGTCCCCAAGACCGAGCAGCTGATCGAGATTCGATGCCCATACGACGTGACCAGCAAGAAAAACGGTCGCGACTATCCGTGCAACCGGCTATGCGTGAAGGTCTCAGCCGGTGCCCAGGGCGAGGCCTGGTGCTCAAGCTGCAAGCGTGGTTTCGAGTTCGCAGTGAACGGCCAAATGAAGGCAATTATTAGTCAATAGCATTTCCGCTGAACTTTCATTATAGTTAGGTTCAGAGAAGCCATCGCCTCGCGGATATCACCGCAAGATAGCGCATCCGATCAACTAAACAGGATCAACTATATGCATCCTAAGCATAAAGTTGGCTTGACAATTGAGAAGAACGCGCAGGGCGATGAAGACCAAGGCATTATCCGGTTCCCCGGGGGCCAAGTCATCATTGACGGCCAAACGCTTCGCAACGGCCGCAAGTACGACATCGAGTCGATGGTGCTTGAGGAGTACGCGGGACAGGTAACGGCGGACCACTGGGACGCCCTCGACATGATCGTGGCAAGGTGATCAACTGCCGCAAGGAAGGGGATGCAGTCAAGATTGACGGCATCCAGTTCGCCACGAACAGCCCTTCCGGACGCCTCGCGCACGACCTTATGGCTGAGGGATTCCTCACAGATATGTCTGTGGAGACCTACGGACCGTGGCCGGACGAAAGCGACGACACATATTACAAAGCCAAGCTGATCGGCTTGAGCGTCGTTGTGGTGGGCAACAGCAAGTCGGCCCGCGTCAAAAAGCTCGTTCGCAACTCACTCGCCAAGGCCAAGGAAGACGGTCTCGACACGGCAGCCGTAGAAGCGGCGCTCGAGGTCGATGAGCCATCTCCCGAACCCAAGCCGGCAGCTGCCCCGGTCAAACAGGCAGCAGCAGAACCAATTAAGCAGGAAACACCATCAATGTTCGTAACCAAGAAGAACGGTCGCGACTTTGCCATCAAAGTTACCTACAAGAACGCCGCTGGCGAGACTGTAGCCACTGAGCTGGCACCTGGCGCGAGCGTCGATGTGTCCGAAGACCAGGGCGATGCCGTCGAGACGCAGATCAATCAGGCAACAGCCCCCGCTCCTGACCAGACCGAAAACATCAAGAGTGCGGTCGCCAATGCCGTGAAGGACGCTGTCGAGGAAGCTACCAAGCCCCTCAATGAGAAGGTCGCCACGCTCGAGAATGCTTTTGACGACCAGGCCAAAGAGCCCGAGTTCTTCAAGACTGGCAACTCGCGTTCAGCCGGCACCACCGCCACCAAGCTTGAAGACATGACCGCCAATGAGCGCACAACGCTGCAGCTGCAGAGCGTAGCCGGTGCCGTTCTGGGCCGGAGCCTGTCAGCGATGAAGGCGCTTGAGGCCATCAACCAGTTCAACCTCGACAAGCTCAAAGAGGCTGGCAAGGTTGAAAACTCGATGACGTTGACCGACTTCGGCAATTTCGTTGTCGGTCCCGAGAACCTTCCAGGTATCTCCGACCGCCTATCGAACTACACCCCACTGCTCTCCAAGTTCAAGTTCCAGGAGACCCTCAGCCTGAACACCGCTTGGTTGGAGCAGGGCGGTGAGATCGAGATGGAAGACGTCGACATGGAAGACCACGGAGACAACGAGAACCTGAAGCCAATCAGCGAGTACGAAACCAACGGACGATCAGCCACCCTGAAAGAATTCGCTGCGGTGACGCCCGTGGATGCTTCGTTGATCCGGTTCAGCGCCGCCGACATCATGGCGAGCCTTAACAAGAACTACAACAACGCCTACGACAAGGCACTCGCCAAGTCCGTCATTGGTCGGCTTGAGAAGACCGTTGAGGCGAACGGCCACTCTGCGACGTTCGACTACCACACCGCTCCGGTCGAGGCTCTGATCGCGCTGCTCACAGCAATCGAGAGCATTGCCGATGACGTCAGCGAGGGTACCGTCGCGCTGATGAGCGAGGCGACTCGCTTGCAACTCCTCGCCTTCCAGCTTCGCGCCGGTGTTGGCGTAGATAGCGCGTGGTCAAACGTGTTCACCAACGCGGACCAGCCTCGCTTCTTTAACCGCCCGTACCTCGTTGTACCAAGCAACCTCCTGCCAAAGATCAACAGCGCTCACCAAGAGCTGGACGTTCGAAGAGACCAGTGTCACCGTGAACCACGGCATCCTGTTCGCCGACCCAAACGAGTTCATGGGTCGCGTGTCCGGCGGCTTGAGCTACAACGTGTCGAGCGAGGCTTCGTACGAGCAGGGTGGCGTGACGAAGTCCGCCTTCCAGCGCGACCAGCTCGTATTCCGTGGCTACGGCTACCGGAAGTCAGCCGTGCTCAACACGGAGTCTGTCGCTGGCGTTCTGAGCCCCGGCGTCTCCTAGCAACTTAACCGAGGACCAAGGGAGTGAACCTTGACGAGTACGAAGAACTAACAGGAAAGCGAGTTGCCGACAACCAGCGAGCCGTGATCACGGCTCACCTGGACCGGGCTCAGATTCTGCTGGAAGAAGCACTCGGGTTCCCCCTTGATCCAGAGGTTGCATCCGAGAACCTTTACACCGAAGAGGGCGTGGGCGCCTACCGCCTCTATCCCTACAACAACCTAGACAAGTTCTGGCACGTGGATCCCTTCACGGCGGTACACGGGGTGAAGTTGATCAAGATCGATGAAGTGACTGATCTGGAGGTTGACGAGTTTCGTGCTCCAGTCGGCCGTGGCGGATGGGGTAAGTACATTGAGCGGATATACCCGGGCAGGTACTGGGACTTCAACCGGACCTGCAACACGGCGGGCTGGCAGATAGCCGTCGATGCCGACTGGCTGGGTGCTGGGACCGAAGACGACGGCGAGCTGATCCCAATCGAGCTCAAGCTCGTGATCGCGGACCTCGCCACCCACTACGGCGACGCGAACCGCAATATCCGATCCGAGTCGCTTGGTACTCGCTCCTACTCAAAGTTCGAGCCCAAGGCCCCGCTGGAGGACTCAGCCACGAAGGCCGTCTTGGGCCGGTACGCCGGCCCACATGGGACCGCCGGGCGGATGCCGGTATGAACCTTGCTGACACGATCACCTTCACCATCACGACGGCCGACGATTTCGGCGATGACGTCGCGTCCACTGAGTACGAGACGGATTGCGCCGTCGAGCAAGCTTCGGCGTTCGCCCACGGCATAAATGCCGAGCTGCAGACCGGCGAGATCGTCGCCTGGATCGACCCAACGTCCGACGTCTGGGCTGACAAGGGCCTCAGGATGTCGGGCATGACAGCCGATTACAAGGGCACGCAGTACCGGGTGACCGGCGTGCGGCCGGGCGGCAGTTTGATCACCGACGAAGAGGACCTGATCGAGCTGACGCTGACGAAGAGCGAGAACGCATATGTCGAGTAGGTACAACAGTCACCGGACGGCCGCAGAGGCCGCCATCAACGTGAAGATGCGCAAAGGCGTGATCAACATGGGCGGTGACATCTTGCGGCTGAGTACAGCCGTAACCCCGTATAAGCACGGAGATCTCCGCCTTCGCCGCCGCGTAGTCCCGACAGCCAAAGGCGCTCGCGTCGAATGGCTCTCAGGACACGCGGCAGTCCAAAACCGCGGCTTCCGTGCCGGCGCCCGGCCGTTTCGTCAGTACACGACCCCGGGCACCGGTCCACACTTCGTCGAGGCGGGCATCAAGGCGGTGAAATCCAACATTCGGAGCTACTTCGAGTGAGCACTGCCGAGGAGTTCGCCCAGCACCTTCAGACGGTTGTCAGCGGCACGGTCTACACCAGCAAGCTGCCAGCCAAGAGTGATTCGGCCGATGATCAATGGTCGGTCGTGGCAGATGGGGGAGTGGCGGCAACCGGCGGCAACTTCCTGCTCTGGAAGCAGCAGCTCAACTTACGGGTGAGCTACCGCCACCGCAAGAGCCGGGAAGTTTATGACGCGAACAGCGATCTGCTCGACGCTGTGGCCACCTTCCTGCCGACGGAGAGCCCGGCTCTGCTGTCTCGAACCGTCGTCCCAATGTCAGACACCGATGAAGACGCTGAAGGCCGTCACACGGCCTCCTGGCAGGTCGAATTAACAATAAGCATTAAGTAGGAGAACCCATGAATGGCGCTCAATATCGGCAAAGGAACATACGCCGTCTACTACAACTACCAAGAGGTCGAGGGTATCGAGTCGGTTGACTTCCAAACCGACACTGAGACCGTCGACATCACAACAATTAAGGGCGAGAAGGTCACCTTCGAGAAGAACCACTCGGCTGCGGTCGAGCTGACCTTCGTCGACACGGGCATCGAGAACCTGAAGAAGATCGTCGGGGACGCCTGGCTGGATGACGCTGAGCAGATCCCAGGACAGCCCACTGGCAACGTGGTCGACAACACCGATGGCGCCATCGCTCTCGGCTACACCGGCTCAGTCTCGGTGGCGCTGCAAGCTCCGCTGCAGTTCGTGCCAGCTGTCGGCTCAGGCGATCACACGATCACGATGTTCGACGCAGTCGCGACTCTGAGTGACATCACCATCGAAGATCAAGTGGTGAAAGCCACCGTCACCGTCCGCTCCGAAGCGACCGGTGTCCAGATCCTCAAGGGTGCAGTGACGCTCGTCTCGTAACCCCAAGGCGGTGAAAGGCCGCCAGCATTAATTCGGAGTTTCCAAGATCATGAGAGAGGTCAACCTCAATAGCAGCCAAAGCAAGATCAAGTCAGAGCGCCTCGTTGTGAATCTCACCAACACCGACACGGGTGAACTTCGCAAGCTCGAGTACGACGTGCGCAAGCTTTCTGGCAAAGCCGCAATGGAAGCCCAAATCACCCTGGCGGAGTACGCCAAGGACAAGAAGCGCGACGAGATCGTCGGCTCGTTGATCTTCAAAAACATCCTCGCAGGTATCGACCCGGTAGGTGAAGCGCCCGAGTTCATCACGATCTTGGACGAAATCGATACTGACCAGCTGCAGCCGCTCATGGAAGCGCTTGTGGAGGTCGCGAACGGGAGCACCGTCACGAGCTGATGTATGACGTTCTGACCAGCTACAGGGTCCGCGAGACGGAGCGCCGAATCCGGCGTGAGTGCGCCGAGCTGGTCTTCCACTACCCGCAGTACACGCTCGAGGACGCCATCGAAATGCCGGAGGGCGACCGCCGCCTACTGCTTACGTTCGCCCGGCTGCAACGGGCCGAATTCCTTCTTGAGCTGACCAATGTCATTGCGGCTTCTCAATCGAAGGCTGGCTACAAGAAAAGAACCACTGACCTGGAGGGGGTGATCAAAAACCTCACGAAGCAGCTATGAGCGAGAGCGTCGGCACAGTCTCAATTGATCTTCAGCTCGACGACCGGGGATTCAGCCGGGCGCTCCTAACCGCCGAAGGCAAGGCTCAAGCTGCAGGCCGGGCGATTGACGACGAGCTGGCCGGAGCGACCAAGCGGACGGAAGCGCGGTTCGCTTCATTCGGAGCTGTAGCCACCAAGGCGTTGGTACTCACCGGAGTTGCTGCTGGTGTCGCCGGTGCGGCGTCCGTGAAGATGGCCGGCGACTTCGAGCAGAGCCTCAACATCTTCAAGTCCGTTACGGGAGCGACTGCCCAGCAGATGGCTCAGGTTGCAGCTCGCGCCAGGGAACTCGGCAAGGACATCTCGCTTCCCGGGATCTCTGCCAAAGATGCCGCGGTAGCCATGACCGAACTTGCCAAAGCCGGTCTTGACGTCAACCAATCTCTAGCCGCCTCAAAGGGTGTGCTGTCACTTGCTAAGGCCGGCAATCTCGATGTAGGTGACGCCGCATCCATCGCCGCAAAAGCGCTGAATGCCTTTGGCCTGGCCGGGACTGAGGCGGTCAAAGTGGCCGACCTCCTAGCGGCCGCTGCCAACGCCTCCTCCGCGGGCGTCGATGACATCGCGCTTGGACTCGCGCAGGTCGGGGCGGGAGCGAAGCAGATGGGCGTCGGGCTTCAAGACACCATCGCAGCTTTGGCGTTGTTCACGAATGCCGGCATACGGGGCCAAGACGCCGGGACATCGCTCAAACAGATGTTCCTCCAACTTGCCGCGCCGACCGACAAGGCCAGCGAGCTGATGAAACAGCTGGGCTTGGACTTCTTCGACGCAAAGGGCAATTTCATCGGGCTAGAAAAGTCCGCCGGCCTACTCAGTACAAAACTCGCCGGTCTGACTCAGGAACAGCGCAATAACGCTCTGGCGACGATCTTCGGCTCCGACTCGATGCGCGTAGCCGCAATCCTTGCTGATCAAGGTGCCGCTGGCTTCGACAAAATGGCCAAGGCAGTCGGTCGTCAAGGAGCCGCAACTGAATTGGCAGCCGCTCAAAACGCCGGGTTCAACGGTGCACTCGACAACTTCAAATCGACATTGGAGACTCTGGCGACCGATCTAGGAACCAAGCTTCTGCCACCGGTCACCAAGTTCCTGCAAGTGCTCACGGACAAGCTGCCCGGGGCCGTCGACTTCGTGTCTAGCCACTTCGCTGGGCTGGTTGCGATCATCGGTGGTCTGGCGGCAGTCGTTGCTGGCTTCAAGATCGCCGCCTTTGTGCAGGGCTTCCTGGATCTTGTTCTCGCATTGCGGGGCGCAACGGCCGCCGCTGGCGTCTTCTCGGCAGTGTTGAGCGCTAACCCCATTGGCCTGATCGTTCTAGCGGTCGCCGCTCTAGTCGCAGCACTGGTCTTCCTACAGGTCAAGTTCGACATATTCGGTAAGGCGATCTCCGCGCTGCAACCGCTCTTCAATCTTCTTGGCCAGGTGTTCCGGACCATCGCCGATATCTTCGTGGCCAGCCTGCAGCCAGCCATCGGAAACTTGCAGGCTGCGTTTTCGACCTTGTGGACTGCGTTGCAGCCGTTTGTGCCCTACCTGAAGATCCTCGCTCAGGTTCTTGGCGGCGCTGTCGTCGGCGCAATCATCGCCTCAGTCGTGGTCTCGGCATCAATGGTGTCCGCACTCGCCAACCTCATCGCGATCATCATCCGGGTTGCGGCCATCATCGAAGCAAATCTGCTCGGTGCTTTCCGCTCGGTAGTTAGCACTATCAACGGCGTGGTGAAGGTAATCACCGGCATCAACCTCTTTCAGGCGGGCAAGGATTTGATCAATGGCCTGATCAACGGCATCGTCGCCAACGCGCCAGCAGTCGTGAACAAGATCAAAGAGATCTGCGCCAGTGCTCTCGACGCAGTGAAGAGGTTCTTCGGTATCCATTCGCCTTCCACCGTTATGGCCGGCCTCGGCGAGAACCTCATGCAGGGACTGGCCGACGGAATCGCCAAGGCCGGATCACAGGCCACGTCAGCCATGACCGGCGTATCTGAAGATCTTGTGGCGGCGCTCAACGTGCCATCTGGCAGCTTCAGCTTTGCCGGTGATGTCTCCGGTGGTTTAGGTGGCGGGGGTGCTCGGACTCTCAACCAAAGCAACGTCTTCAACGTCTTCAATCAGGTTGATCCCCAGCTAATTGCCAATGATTTGGCATGGAGGGCGAAGCGTGCAGGCTGAGCTCCAAGCCCTTTCCATAGACGGCCTCGAGCTCATCGATACAGATGACTACTGGTTCGAGGCAGCTGACGGTCTGGACGAGCCGGACCGTCGCATCGCCAGTGCGGTGAATCCCGGATCTGACGGCGGTTTCGTGGCGTCGACCCTGTATGGGATGCGCGGCGTCAGCCTGTCCGGCGCATTGAAGAACAACGGCGCCGCCGCTATGAGCGCCGCGCGATCAGCGCTAGGGGCAGCCTGTCTGCTTAAGCGGGACGTGAACGGTGTCCGGCAGCTCAAAACGATCAGCTTCACACTGCTGGACGGCCGGGAGTTCACCTTCCAGGCCGAGGTGAGCTCCTTCAAGGCGCCGAACTTTGGAACGGGCGCAGTGGAATACCTGATCTCCCTGATCGCTGAAGATCCGCTGCTGTACAACCCGGAAGAGAAATCAAGCGGCAATATCGTCCGGTCAACCGGCGGAGGCCTGATCATTCCGTTTGTCAGCCCGGCTGTCTCTGCCGCGTCGTCCGGCGGCGCAGGCATCGCCACGAACAACGGTAATTCCGACGCGCCGATGATCATGAAGCTCGTCGGTCCGCTGACCAGCCCGTACATCCTCAACCAGGCCAGCGGATTGTTCATGCAGCTCGACTACACGATTCCGGCCGGGACGACGGTTCTGATCGACACGTCCGACAACACGATCTTGATTGAGGC
>Ga0307409_100000748_pt1 | contig 14625 bp, 10 predicted proteins | sample 322Ometagenome_2_FD_203888 | JGI IMG/M metagenome (GOLD analysis project Ga0307409, IMG submission 203888) | Maize rhizosphere microbial communities from greenhouse at UC Davis, California, United States - 322HYB-O-2 | ecosystem: Host-associated > Plants > Roots > Rhizosphere > Soil | place... | reverse complement strand
GCCAGGTCGCCCCCCGCCAGTAGGCGCCGGCTCCGGCGTGGGGCGGTCGCCGCCATGCGCGCAGGTACATGCGCTGGAGCGCGGTCGTGAACGAGGTCGCGAAGAAGATCGTGAGCACCAGACCCAGCACCCCGGTCGCCTTTCGGATGTCGTCCGATGACGCGAACGCCTCTCTGGCGATCGTGAGGGCGTCGCCCCGAATGCCGAGTCGGGCCGTGATGGTGGTGAGGATCGCCGAGCGGATGCGCTGGGGCACGAAGGCGGCGACAACGATCACCAGCGGGAAGAACGAGACGAACGCCTTCCCGGCCAGCGCGATGCTGCGATCGATGAACTCGATCTCGAGCATCCGTTCCCAGACACGCCACAGGAGCAGCCGTTCCAACCGAGACCGCAGGACCGCGATGCGCCTGCGCGCTTCGGTGCTCGCTCTCGGTGGGGACTTGCTCGTGTCGTCGGCCATGCCAGGTCTTCAATCCCATCGGTCGGGTCAGGGCGACGTTGCCGCTCAGGTCGGTACTCGTGCCTGCTGCCCTTGGGGGCCATGGCGTCCGGCAAGGTCATGAAGCCGGATCTGCGGCTCCCCCGCCGGCGCCGTCTCCGGGACCTTGCCAGCCCTGGCAATCGACGCCCCGTACCGGGTAGCGAGCGGCGACGCCGAGATGCCATGCAGCACCACCGAGAGCAGGATGGTCCAGGTGACGGTCTCCACGAGCATCGACCCGCTGCCGCTGTGCTCGATCTCCTCAAGGGCAAGGAGCGTGAAGACGACCGAGGCCAGCCCGCGCGGGCCGAACCAGCCCATGAAGGCCACGGTGGCCGGACGCAGCTGCGTTCCGGTCAACGCGACCACGACCGGCACCATCCTGATCACCGTGAGGCTCAGGAGTGCGTAGATGATGGGCCGGGCCGAGAGGCCGCGGGTGAGCAACTCTCCGACGAAGAGTGCACCGAAGATCGACCACACCACGAACGAGCCCGACAGTCCGAGCGTCTCGGTGAACTGGACGGGCTCCGCCAGGCGCTGTCTGGTGGCGGCCCCGAACAAGATGCCACCGGTGAACGCCGCGATGAATCCGTTCCCGCCGACCGTGACGGCTCCCTCGTACGCGAGCAACGCGAGGGCGAGGATGGCGATCTGCTCGGACACCTCGGAGGTCCATCCACGTTCGTCGGCGAGGGCGAGGAGCTTCCCGCCGAGGTAGCCGACCACAACCGCGGCGACGACCGCCAGCCCGATCTGCTTGACCGCTTCGAGCCCCCATGCCGTGTCGCCGAGGTCCTCCTCGGCGGCGACCATGGCGATGAAGAGGGTGACCAGTGGCGTCGCAATTCCGTCGTTGAGACCGCTCTCGACGTTGAGCGCTCGTCGAATCCGCGCCGGAACCGCCTTGTTGGTAACGACCGCCAGACCGAGCGCGGCGTCGGTCGGGGCCAGGATGGTGGCGATCAATGCTGCCGCCGCCCACCCGACCTCGGGAAACATGAGGCGGGCGACCAGCGCGCCCGCAATCACCGTGAGCGGCAGGCCGACGAACAGCAGCCGGCGCGGCAGACCGGCGTCGCCCTCGACCTCCCGCAGCCGGACCGTTGAGGCGTCGGAGAACAGCAGCAGGGCCAGGGTCAGCTCGGTGATGGTGAGGACCGTCTCGTTGGCCAGCGAGAAGGGGAGCACATCCAACCCGCCGGGACCAAGGACCGCGCCGGTGGCGACGAAGACCATGGCGCCGGTGATCCACCACCGATCCAGCTTGGACGCCACAACGGTGTACGCCACCACGACCACCGCCAGCGCAGCGAGACCACCCATCAACGCCCCCTTCGCCATGCGAGTCTCGTGGATCCCGGACCGGTGAACATCACCCGCAGGGGATGATCTCGCCACTCGACGGTGAGGTGCGCGGCGCCTCAGGCTTGCGTCGGTGATCGTGCCGGTCTGGCTGAGCGGCCGTCACTCGTTGGGGATGCCTGGTCCGGCGGGTGGTAGGCCCAGTCGTACACCACCACCGTCCCGACGATAAGGTCCTGGAGCGAAGCGTTGCGCCGGCTGGCCAGGACCCACAGCAGTCCGGCCGGGAAGAGCACGTACAGCACGGCCCGGGCGAACGAGCGCCACAACGACAGCCGGCGGCCAGCACGGTCCGCCACCCGAAGCCCGGCGACCTGCTTGCCCACCGACCTGCCGGTCGCCGCCCAGCTGAACGTCAGGTAGCCGACGGCGATTGTCGCGCCAGCGGTGGCGTCGAGCCAGTTGGGCAGGACAGGGAGGTGCAGTGGCGGGCCGGTCAGGAGGTAGCTGACCACCCCCGCGGCCACCAGCACCGACAAGCCGAGCAGCCAGGCGACCCCGAAGTCCAGGACGTCGGCCACGAGCCGGGAGGCGAAGCCGGCCCGGTGGCCCTGCAGGGCCCTGGCTTCGGCATAGCGGATGTCCCGGGTCATGGCCGCGGCGCATCGAGGGATGGGCCGGTCTGGCGCTGCCCCTGCCGGAGCAGGACGCGGTCGACGATCCGGCTGACCAGTCCGTCGACCCGCATCCCCTGCACCCGCAGGGCGTCGACCGTCTCACTGGCCATGGTGCTGCTCGACTCCCGGATGATCTCGCCGAGGTCGACCTCGTCGATGACCTGCTCGGTGAGCCCGGGTAGGTCGACACGGGCCAGGATGGCGTCCAGGTCCACCCGGGCCACGATCGCGTCCAGGTCGATGCGGGTGACGATGGCGTCCAGGTCGATGCGCTCGGCAATGGCGTCAATGTCGATGCGGTGCACGATCTCGTTGAGGTCGATGCGGGCGGCGATCCGGTCCAGGTCGACCCGGGCCACCACCTCGTCCAGGTCGATCTCGTCGAGGACGGCGGCGGCGAGCGCGGCGATCAGCACACGGACGGCCCTGACGGCAAGCGCCTGCGCACGTCGCTGTTCCGCCACTCCCCGCGCCGCCCAGCCGTCGAGGTCGAGATGGTGCCGAGCCGTCGCCACCGACCCCCGCGCCAACGCCACCGCGGGACGGGCGAGGGTCCGCAGCGGCCACCCGAACCGGCCCACGACGGCACCCGCGGCACTCAACGAGCGCCGCTGCGCCTCCACCGCCAGGCCGAACGCCGCCGCGGCCAGCAGCCGTGGCAGGTCGAGCTGTCCATCGGGCGCCCGCTGGGGGCCGAGCAGCTCCGACGACACCGGTACCAGCGCCCGCTCGCTGCTCTGCACCACCGCTCCGATCCGCATCCGCTCCGCGCACTGGCCTCTCAGGGCTCAGTGTCGCGCTGGGAAGTCGAGCTGGCATCATCCATTCAGGGTGATCCGCACGGCCGGTCTCGACCGACGACACGGCCCAGGTCCCCGATGGTGTAGACGCCCTCGCCGGACGGCCGCCCGCGGACCAGGTCGGCCACGAGCCCCGTCCACCCCGTCTGGTGCGAGGCACCGAGCCCGGCCCCGTTGTCGCCGTGGAAGTACTCGTTGAAGACCAGGTTGCCGCTCCAGGCAGGGTCGCGCTGGAGGCGGTCCACCCAACCGAAGCACGGTCGCCGCCCGGCCGGCCCGACAATGAACAGGTCGACCAGCCGCTGGCGCAGATCGGCGGCGACCTCGTCGAGGGTGCGCCGTGGGCCGCCCGTCGGGTACTCGACGGTGAGCTCGTCGCCGAAGAACCGGTGGTAGCGCTCGAGCGCGTTGATCAGCAGGTAGTTGAGCGGGAACCAGATCGGCCCACGCCAGTTGGAGTTCCCGCCGAACATCGCGGTGGTCGACTCGGCCGGCTCGTAGTCGATGCTGGCCCGGAAGCCCTCGACCTCGAGTTCGTAGGGGTGGTCGCGATGGAAGGCCGACAGGGCCCGCAGGCCGTACGGCGACAGGAACTCGGTCTCGTCGAACAGCTTGGCGAGCAGCTTGGTGAGGTGGTCGACCCCGACAACGCCGAGGAGCAGCCGCCGGTTCCCGGGCTCACCGCGGACCAGGCCCTGCTCGGCCAGGCTCCCGGGGCCGCCCAGCTCATCGAGCAGCCGCGGGAACGCCTTCCCGACCGCCTCGGCACGGCCGATCGCCTCCTCATCGACCACCACGGCGGCGAGCAGCGGGATGACGCCCACCATCGACCGGACCTTGACCGGCACCGCGCTCCCGTCGGGGATGACGAGCTTGTCGTAGTAGAAGCCGTCGGCGTCGTCCCAGACACCCAAGGTGGCCATGGCATGACGGATCTGGGCGAAGTGCTCGAGGAACTTGAGCACCAGGTCGAGCGCGGGCCGCCGGCCGGAGCGGTTGAGGATCGAGGCGATGCCGGCCATGGAGAGTGCGTAGAAGGCCATCCACCCGGTGGCGTCGGACTGCTCGAGCGTGCCGCCGACCGGGAGGTGGGAGCGGTCGAGCGGGCCGATGTTGTCGAGGCCGAGGAACCCTCCCTCGAACAGGTTCGAGCCGTTGGCGTCCTGGCGGTTCACCCACCAGGTGAAGTTCACCAGCAGCTTGTCGAACACGCGGCTGAGGAAGTCGAGGTCACGGGCGCCGTCGATCGCGAACACCTCGAGCGCCGCCCACGCCTGCACCGGCGGGTTGACGTCCCCGAAGTCCCACTCATAGGCGGGAAGCGCGCCGCTGGGATGCTGGAACCATTCGCGGCACAACAGCAGCAGCTGGTACTTGGCGAACGCCGGGTCGAGGTGGGCGAGCGTGACGCAGTGGAAGGCGAGATCCCACGCCGCGAACCAGGGGTACTCCCATTTGTCCGGCATCGACATGAGGTCGAACGCATCGAAGCTGCGCCAGCTGGCGTTGCGTCCGCCAGCTCGGGACGCCGACGGGGCCGGCTGGGTCGGGTCGCCCTGAAGCCAGCGGGCAACGTCGTAGGCGTACAGCTGCTTGCTCCAGAGCATCCCGGCGAACGCCTGCCGCATGACCATCGCCTCCTCGGCCGGGCGGTCGGGCGGGGTCAGCTCGGCGTAGAACGCGTCGGCCTCCTGCCGGCGCTGGGCCACGACCCGGTCGAAGTCGGCACCGAGCGCCACCGCGGCCTCCGGCTCGGCTCCGGCTGGGCGCAGGCGGAGCCGCAGCTCGACCGTTGCCGCCGGCTCGACCGGGAGCCGGTACCACATCGCCGCCTTGGTGCCGTACCGGTCCGGGTTGACCGTCGTCGTCCCGTGCACGACGTGGTCGTTGATCCCGTCCTTGGGGTACGGGGTCGTGCCGGGCACGCCGAACAGCCGCTGGTTGTTGGACTCGTTCTCGCAGAACAACGCGGTTGGGAGGACCCCGTCGGGCCCGGCGCCGGCCAGCAGCTCCAGGTCGCCGAGGAAGGGATGGTCGATCGCCACAGAGCCGTCTGTCCCACCACGCAGCTGGGGTCTGGGGGCGTCCACCTCCCATGACCAGGTGTTGCGGAACCAGGCGGTCGGGAGCACGTGCAGCGTGGACTCGTCCGGACCGGCATTGGTGACCCGGACCACCATGAGCAGGTCGGTGGGGTCGGACTTGGCGTAGTCGACCTCGACGATCCAGTACCGGTCCTCGTCGAACACACCGGTGTCGAGGAGCTCGTACTCCGGGTCGAGCTTGCCCCGCCGCCCGTTGCCGGCGAGCAGGTCGTCATAGGGGAAGGCGGCCTGCGGGTAGTGGTAGCGCCAGCGGTTCCAGGCATGGCTGGGAACGGCGTCCAGGTACCACCAGTATTCCTTGACGTCCTCCCCGTGGTTGGCCTGCGCGCCGGTCAGCCCGAACATCCGCTCCTTGAGAATCGGGTCGCGACCATTCCACAGCGCGAGGCTCAGGCAGAGCCGCTGCTCGACGTCGGAGAAGCCGGCCATGCCGTCCTCGCCCCACCGGTACGCGCGAGAGCGGGCGTGGTCGTGTGGGAGATAGGTCCAGGCGTCGCCGTCGGCGCTGTAGTCCTCCCGCACGGTGCCCCACTGGCGTTCGCTGACGTACGGGCCCCACAGATACCAGTCGCCGGCCTGGCGCAACCCGTCCTCCAGCCGCCCGAACCGCTCGACCCGCTCGCGCTCGGCGTTCGCCATGGTCGCTCCATCGCCTGGTGTCGATGCCTCGCCTCGACCTAGTAGCCGAGCGCCTTGCAGGCCGCGGTCAGCTTCGGCCCGATGGGGGATCCCGCACAGTCGATGCCGGTGCCGAGATCGATGGCTTCCCAGGCCCCTTCGGCGGGCCGCCAGACCAGAAAGACGTTGGGGGATTCGCCACCCGACGCCGGGTGCGCGCTGAGCAGGGCGTACCCATTGCGACAGCGCGCCACGGTGATGCTGGTCACCGTCGCGGTGCTGCCCGACTCCCTGAGGGCCTGCTGAGCCGCTTGAAGGAGCACGGCGTTGCCGCAGTCCGCGGCAGTCCCCGACGCTGTGGTTGTCGTGGAGGCGGCAGGGCTCGTGGTGGTGGTCGCGGGTGCGGCCGTGGAAGATGGGGTGCTGGCGGTGGTGTCCGGATCCGAGGAGTTGCATCCTGCCGCGACCAGCGCCACCAGCGCAGTCACGACCAGCAGGCCGATGGTGGTGCGCCGCATTGCCTCACACCCCTTTGTCCGGTGAGCAAGCATAGCTGGTGACACCGAACCCAGTGCTGGCGCCCAGGACCATACCGCGTTGGGACCTGGGCTTAGCCGTCGTCGGCGTCCAGCTGAGCGATGAGTGGGTCCAGCAGGATCCAGTGGGTGGTGCGGCGCGGGCCTAGGTAGGCCGCATCATAGAGCAGTCCGGCGGCGAGGATGGCGGCGACGATGGCGAGATCCCTGCCGGTCTGCAGCAGGACGGTGACAGCCACGCCGGCCAGCGCCACCAGCGGGGGCAGGGGCCACAGGGGCATGCGGTAGGGGCGGGCCAGGTCGGGCTGCCGGACCCGGCTGGCCAGTGCTGAGAGTGCGATCAGCGCGAAGGTGACGACGACGGTGAGGCTGGCGAAGGTGACCGCGGCCGCGTAGTCGGAGACGGCGGTCAGCGTCAGAGCGGCTGCGCCGATGGTCAGGGTGGCGACCACCGGCGCACTGGTCTTCGGGTGGACACGGCCGAGGGTGCGGTTGAGCGGCGCGGGCCAGGCCCGGTCCCGACCGGCGCTGTACAGAACTCTGGCGTATTCCAGCAGCACCGCCAGCAGGAGGTTGAAGAACGTGGCCACAAGGGCCAGCGTGGCGACGGTGACCAGCCTGTCGCCGCCGAGGGAGCGAACCAGGTACGACATGGGGACCGTCGCGGTCATCAGCTGGGCCTGAGACGGCGCACCGAGCAGCGCGGCGGTGATCGCGAGCAGCTCGGCGAGGACCGCCACGCCAAGTGCGCCCAGCAGCGCGCGGGCGATGCCGCGGCGCGGGCCTCGGGTCTCCTCGGAGAAGATGACCGCGCCGCCATAGCCGGCATAGGCACCCATTCCCAGGGTGACGCCGGCCAGTAGCGTCCCCAGCGTGACCGGGGCGGCGACGCCGTCGGCGGCGTAGACGCGTGGGTCCAGCAGCGTGGTGGCCAACGACCAGTCGGCGTGGGCGAAGCCAAGGGCCGATACGATCAGGATGATCACCAGCTCCAGGGCGAGAAAGGCCGCGGTCACGGCAGCGTTGAACCGGATCCCGGCCGTGGCCAGCGCCGTGGCGGCAGCCAGCACGACCAGCGCGGCCGTCCGAGGGCTGATGGCCGGCCAGACAGCGGCCAGGTACTGGCCGGCGGCGAGCGCGAACGCGCTGGGAACGATGACGAACAGTGCGAGCTGCAAGACCAGCGCCAGGAAACCGGCCCGGCGGCCAAGGACTCGGGCAACGATCCCATACAGGCCACCAGCGGTGGGGTACAGCGCGCCCAGCTCGGCCCAGCCCGCCGCCAGGCAGCCGCTGATCACGGCGGCGATCAGGAAGGCGAGGAAGGCGCCGCTGCCCTGCTCGCGTAACGCGACCGACCCGATCGCGAATACTGACGCCGCCGGGCCGATCACCGACAGGGTGATGGTCATGTTGCCGGCCACCCGCAGTGTTCGGGCGAGCTGCTGGGGGTGGCGGCTCGCGGGCACCTCGGTGCCCGGTGCCGGATCGCTCACGCTGGCCCCGGCCATCTCGGGGTCGCAGTCCTCATCGATCCGCTTGCTGTGTCCGGGAGGCGACGGCCGCGGGCCGGGTGAGCTGACCTGCTTGGAGGAGGCCAAGCTTGCGGGCATGGGCGACCGCCTCGGCCCGAGTGGAGGCTTGGAGCTTGCGGTAGATGGCCTGGACCTGGCTTCTGATGGTGGTGACCGAGACCGACAGCTCGCGGCTGATCTCTCGGGTCGACAGCTGGGCGGGGAGCAGCTGCAGAACCACCAGCTCCCGTTCGGTGAGGGGTGCCGCCGCCTTGACCCGCCCCCGCGGTGCCGAGGCCAGCCCCTGCTCGGTGTGCTCCAGCAGCGCGGGCAGGGACCCGGGATCGGTGAACCGCTCGATCAGCTCGCATGCCTGCTTGACCAGGACCCGGGCGCCGGGAAGGTCACCTCGGCCTCGGCGCACGGGCGCCAGCAGCAGCAGCGCGAGGGCTCGTTGCCCGACCATGCTGTCGATCTCGACCAGCTCCAACGCCCGCCTCAGCTGCGCCTCGGCCTCCGCCAGCTTGCCCTGGCGTGCCAGCGCTCGCCCCAGGGCCGCATACGCGATCCCGCACAGCGGCTCGGCGCTGAGCCCCTGGGCGTCGGCGGTCGTTGCCGCGCGACGCGCGAGTGCCATGGCCGTGCGATCGTCGTCCTGGTCGCCGGCGAGCAGCGACAACACCGCCAGCGAGAGGACGACCGCGACCGGTTGTGCGGCCGCGGGCACGCGCCGGACCAGTTCCTCCAGCTGCGGCCGTGTCTCGGCCGCCCGTCCGGACAGGTACAGGGCATGGCCGAGGGCGGACTGCGCCATCCACCAGAACTGTAAGGAATCGGGGCCGGCCAGCTCCAGCGCCCGCCAGCCCGCAGCCGCCGAGCGCCCCATGTCATCGAACACCAGGGCGGCACGGGCCAGGTTGGCGCCGAAGGCCAGCGAGCTGACGCCGTCCGGCAGGACTCCCTCGGCGCCGCCACGCTCCAGGGCGGCCAGCCAGTCCTCGGTCTGCTGCTTGGAGGCGCCGCTGTACCCGCGGATCCAGGCGGCGACATAGGCGACTGGTGGGTTGGCCATGATGGCTTGGTCGGGTAGCCCGTCCAGCCAGCGGGCCACGGTCGCTCGTTGGCCCCGGCGCCAGTAGCTGAGCCAGTGCCGCGCGATCAGCCCCGCCGCCTGGGTGAAGTCCCCGGCCGCGCTGGCGTGGTCGATGGCCTCGCCGAGGTTGCCGGCCTGGCCGTGCCAGGCCGCGGCCCGCCGATGCAGCATCGGGACCAGGGCAGCCTGGCGGTGGGCCAGCTCCAGCCGCAACAACTCAGCGAACAGCTGGTGGTAGCGGTACCAGCGGCGGTGATCATCCAACGCCACCAGAAACAGGTTGGAACGCTCCAGCTCGGCCAGCAGCTCGGCCGACCCTTGGGCCTCAAGGAGGGCGTCGCATAACGGGCCCGACAGCCGCTCCAGGATCGAGGTCCGCAGCAGGAACCTCTGGATCTGTTCGGGTTGGCGGGCCAGCACCTCGGCGCCCAGAAAGTCGGCCACATGGCGGTTGTCGCCCTGGAACGAGGCGATGAAGCCGCTGGGGTCCTGGCGGCCCCGCAGCGACAGACCGGCCAGGACCAGCCCGGCTGCCCAGCCCTCGGTCCGCTCGGCCAGCCGCTCCACATCCTGGCTGGCCAGCTGCAGCCCCATCGCCCCGTTCAACAACGCCGACGCCTCCTGGTCGCTGAACTGCAGGTCAGCGGCCCGGAGCTCGGCCAGCTCGCCCCGAGCCCGCATCCTGGCCAGCGGCAACGGCGGATCGACCCGGGTGGCCAGCACCAGATGGACCCCGGCTGGGAGGTGGTCCAGGAAGAACCCCAGCGACCCATGACAAGACCGGTTGGTGATCAGATGGTAGTCATCCAGCACCAGCACCAGCTCCGAACCGACCCCGCTCAACTCGTTCAGCAACCCCGGCAGCACCTCCCGGTGCAGATCCACGGTCGGGCGGCCCAGGACGCCGAGCGCGGTCGCACCCACACCCGGCTCAACACTGCGAAGCGCCTCGACCACATAGATCCAGAAGCGAGTCGGGTCGTTGTCGCCCCGGTCCAACGACACCCAGGCCACCCGCCGGGGGCCTACCGCAGCCCGCCACTGGGCGAGCAGAGTCGTCTTCCCAGACCCGGCCGGCGCGTCCAGCAGGACCAGCTTGGCGCTCAGATTGGCCTGAAGCAGCGCCTGAAGGCCGACCCGGGGAATGAGCCCGGCCCGTGGCGCCTGCGCCGCCAGCTTGGACCGCACCAGGTCACGACCTGGCGAGCGCATCCTGGATCCGCATCGGTCGTCCCCATCCCCATCGCCGTCCCGCAGAGCAAGCATCCTCTTTGTGAAGGTTACTTGCCACTTGACCTGGACACACCGCTCGCGGTGGCACATGCCGGGGTCGGGGTCTATGGTCAGGTCGGGGGATGGTCCGGCAGTGTCTGCTCTTGGTAGTCGGTGCGGCGGCCCACAGGGCGCTGCCCTGACGATGGAGCGCTTCGGCCTGGTCCGTCAGCCGCTCCAGTGCCGTGATCTCAAGGTCGTTGACGGCGCTGAGGTCAACGAGCACCACGCGCGGTGGCGGCTGTTGCTTGCCGGCGATGGCGGCGATGTGGTCGACCACGCGGCGGGCGTTGGCGAAGAACAGCCGCTCCTCGGGCCGGACGACCAGCAGGCCGGGTGCCGGCTCGGAAGCCACAACCCGTGGGTGGTCGAGCTCGTGGAGCAGGACCAGCAACGAGATGAGCACGGCCACCAGCACCCCGCGAAGCACGCCGAAGGCCAGCACCCCGGCAAGGGCCACCAGCCCGAGCCAGAAGTCGCGCCGGCGGATCGCCCAGATCCGTCGCAGGGGGGCGAGGTTCACCAGCCCGATCGCGGCGGCCAGCACGATGGCGCCGAGGATCGGCTGGCCAGGTCGGCCAGGAGCCCCGTCAGCAGCGTCAGGGTGAGCAGGGCCATCCCGGCGGCGACCACCTCGGCCAGCTGCGTCCTGGCCCCGGCGGCGTCGTTGACCGCCGTCTGGGAGGTCCCCCCGCCCGCCGGATAGGCCTGGAACAGCCCGCCGGCCAGGTTGGCCGCACCCAGAGCGAGCAGCTCCCGGTCGGCGTCAACCGGCGGATCGTCCTTGGCGGCGAAGGCCCGGGCGGCCGAGATGGACTCGATGAACGACATCAGCGCAATCCCGGCCGCAGCGGGCAGCAGGGCGCCGGCACCGGCGAGGTCGGGGAGCTCGAAGCTGGGAAGGCCGCCGCTCACCGGACCGACCAGCGCCACCCCCCGGCCCGCCAGGTCGGTCAGCCCCACCAGCGCGATCCCCAGGATCACCACGACCAACGGGCCGGGCACCATGGGCGCCCAGCGGCGCAGCCCCAGGAGCACGGCAAGCCCGCCGAGGGCGAGCGCGACCGTGGCCGGGTTGGCGTCGCCCAGCTGGCCCAGCGCCGACCACACCTTGGCAAAGAAGGTGTCGACCTCGACCGGCACGCCGAGCACCTTGCCCAGCTGGCTGGCCGCGATGACCAGCCCCATCCCGGCCTTGAAGCCGGCCAGCACCGGCGAGGAGATGAAGTCAGCCAGGAACCCCAGGCGCAATAGCCCCGCGATCGCCAGGACGCCGCCGACGAGCAACGCGAGCAGCGAGGCGGCGGCTACCGCGCGTCCCGGGTCGTCGGCGGCACCGGTGTCGACGAGCGCGCTGGCGGTCAGGATGGAGATCGTCGAGGTGGAGCTGACACTGAGCGGCCGCGATGTCCCACCAGCGCGTAGACCACCATGGGCACAATGGCCACATACAGCCCGACCTCGACCGGCAGCCCGGCCAGCGACGCGTACGCCACCGCCTGGGGCACACCACCGCCGCGGTCGTGATCCCGGCCAGAAGGTCCCAGCGCAGCCAGGACCGCTGGTAGCGGCCAAGCCGAAGTGATGCCACCGAGCCGGGCACCGACGGAGTGTTGCACCGGCCGGGGTGGGATCGCCTCACCCGGCGGGGTGAGATTGCCCGTCCCCGACGCAACCTCACCCCTAACGGAGGAGGTCCAGGGCCAGACCCGGTGACAGGGTTGTCGCGACGGTGCATTCGGTCTGCGCCTCGATGGCAGCACGGGCGCAGCAGGTAGGAGGGAACCGCAGATGACCGACGACACCAAGGACACCAGCGGCTGGGCGGCCGGCTTCACCGTGTTCGCCGCCGTGATGATGATCATGGCCGGCGTGTTCCACGCGATCCAGGGGCTCGTCGGCATCTTCGAGAACGAGTTCTACGTCCCGACCCGCAACTACACCTTCCAGTTCGACGCCACCACCTGGGGCTGGACGCATCTGCTGGTGGGGCTGCTGGTGGCGTTCGCCGGCTGGGGGCTGCTGTCGGGGCGGACCTGGGCGCGGGTGGTGGCGATCACCCTGGCCGCGCTGAGCGCCACCGTCAACTTCCTGTTCCTCCCCTACTACCCGGTCTGGGCGATACTGATCATCACCGTGGATATCTTCGTGATCTGGGCGCTGACCGCTCACGGCCGCGAGTTCAAGGAGCTGAAGGCGGCCGAGGACGAATACCGGATGCACCGCTAGGATCAGGCGGCCTTGCGACAGCTGGTGGCGAGCGAGGGCGACGCCGTCCAGCAGCCCGCTCAGAGAGAGGATGCCAAGGTGCGCAGCCTAGTCGGTGAGGCGGACTGGCCGGGTCGGGTGCGGCGGCTTGCCGGATGGCTGAACCCGGTGGTCGCGTCCCCGGCGGCCCCGCTGGAGACGTTCGCCGCCCTGGACGCGTTGGGTCCATCGCTGATGCCTCGGACCTCCAGGTTGCAGGGGATCGCGATGGGCCTGAGCGCGCTGGGGGCACGGGCAACTGCCAGCGCCGCCGAGCGGTTGACCAACATGGCCGTCCCGGACGAGGCGCCGCTTGGAAGGCAGCTGGCGACGCGGGCGCTGATCGGTGCCGGCGGCACGGCGCTGGCGTCGTTGCCGGAGCGGGACGGCGAGCGGTTGTGGGCGGCGTCGGTGCGGACGGCCGGCCGGCTGCTGCGCGCCGGCGCCGCTGGCGGGATCGTCCACGACCTGGGCCGGGCCGTGCAGGAACGCTACCCGGCCCAGCGGGCGGTCCGGCCGCTGGTGGTCAGCACCGCCCTCGCCAGCGGGCTGCTGGGGTGGGGGGCTCGGCAGCTGCGGGCGAGCGAAGCGGCGGTGCAGCGCTGGCCGCTGCCGCAGACAACCACACTGCCGGCCACGTTAGCCACCTCCTATGCGGTCACGGCGGTCGGCACGGGGCTGACCAGGGGCTTCGTGTGGTCCCGGGGGGCGATGGAGTCCTATTTCGGACCTGGCCCGTCCAAGCGGTTGGTGGCGCGGCTGGTCAACGCCGGATTGTGGGCGGGGGCGGCGACTGTCCTCTACAACGCCGGCGTCGCCTACGTCGGCCGCGCCAACGAGAAGGTCGAACCCGCGTACGCGACCCCGCCGGCCAGCCCCTTGGTGTCGGGGAGCGCGGACAGCCTGCTGCCCTTCGCGGACCTCGGCCAGCAGGGACGCCGCTACGTCAGCGACGTCGTCACCCCCGAGCTCATCAAGGAGGTGATGGGTGAGGACGCGGTCGCCCACCCGATCCGCACGTATGTGGGGTTCAACAGCGAGCCGATCTACCAGACGGGCCGGGCGGAGCTAGCCCTGGCCGAGCTGGACCGCACCGGCGCGTTCGACCGGTCGGTGCTGCTGCTGGTCTCCCCCACCGGCACCGGCTGGGTCGACCACACGCTCATCGAGACCGCCGAGTTCCTCACCCGCGGGGACATCGCCACCTGCGCCATCCAGTACGGCCGCTATCCGTCGTTCCTGTCGGTCCAGAAAGTGGCCCTTGGCCAGGGCCAGTTCCGCCTGCTGCTGTGGGGGATCAGGCAGCGGCTGGCGGAACGGCCGCCCGAGCGGCGGCCCCGGGTGCTGGTCTTCGGCGAGAGCCTTGGCGCCTGGACCAGCTCCGACGTCGTGATGTTCCAGGGCATCGAGGGTTTCGATCACTACGGCATCGACCGGGCGCTCTGGGTAGGGCTTCCCTGGCTGGCCAAGTGGTCCCGCAGCGGCATGACGCGGGGCAGCAGCGACCTGGTGCCCCAGGGGACGGTCGCGGTGTTCGACCGCCACGAGCAGCTGCAGGCGCTGAGCGACGACGAGCGGGCACGGCTGCGGGCGGTGATCCTCTCCCACGACAACGACCCCATCGCCGTCATGGGGCCCGAGCTGCTCGTACGCCGGCCCGGGTGGCTGGCTGACGGGCAACGTGGCCGTGGTGTCCCGGACGCGATGCACTGGCGGCCGCTGATCACCTTCATCCAGACGGCGATGGACGCGGCCAACGCGATGGTGTCGGTACCGGGTGCGTTCGGCTCCTTCGGGCACGACTACCGAGCCGACATGGTTCGCTTCGTGCGCGACGCCTACGGCCTTCCCGACGCCACCGAGCGGCAGCTCGACGACATCGAGCAGAGCTTGCGGTCGCTGGAGCTGGAACGCGCCGAACGGATCAAGGCCCGGGACCCGAATGCCGCCCCCACCCCGCCGGCGCACCGCAGC
>Ga0307409_100000746_pt1 | contig 14658 bp, 15 predicted proteins | sample 322Ometagenome_2_FD_203888 | JGI IMG/M metagenome (GOLD analysis project Ga0307409, IMG submission 203888) | Maize rhizosphere microbial communities from greenhouse at UC Davis, California, United States - 322HYB-O-2 | ecosystem: Host-associated > Plants > Roots > Rhizosphere > Soil | place... | reverse complement strand
CCGAGCCCGGCAACGAGTGGGTGCTGATCCTCGGCCAGGACCAGTACGCGACGCTGCACACCTGGCGCGACTGGCGCGAGCTCGTCGCGCGGGTGACGCTGGCGATCGCCAATCGGCCCGACATCGACGCGGCGCCCAACCCGCAGATCGCGCGCGTGCCGCACCAGATGGTGAGCCTGCCGATGATGGACGTCTCGTCGACCGAAGTGCGTCGCCGCGTCGCCGCGGGCGAGTCGATTGCCAGTCTCGTTCCGCCGGCGGTCGCGAGCTATATTGAGCGCCGCCAGCTTTACCGCTGATTGCCCGACAGGGCGCAACGCCCGCCGGGCCGCCCCCTCGGGGGGCAGCGAACGTCGAGAGGCGCCATCGGGCACCATTTCACAGGAGCTGAATGGACATTCGCAAGCTGCAGCGCGTCATCGTCGATGGTCTGGAAGACGTCAAGGCCCAGAACATCGTGGTCTTCAACACCGAGCATCTGTCTCCGCTCTTCGAACGCGTGATCGTCGCGTCGGGGACGAGCAACCGGCAGACCAGGTCGCTGGCAGCGAGCGTTCGCGACGCGGTGAAGTCGGCAGGCGCACCGTCGCCGCGCACCGAAGGCGAGGACAACGGCGAATGGATCATCGTCGACTGCGGCGCCGCGGTCGTCCACGTCATGCAGCCTGCGATCCGCGAGTACTACCACCTCGAGGAGTTGTGGGGCGACAAGCCCGTGCGGATGAAGATCGGGCCGCCGGCGGGCTCGCCGGCGCCGCGCAGCGCCAAGCGCAAGATCGCGCCGGCGCGCCAGGTCGTCCGCACGGTCGGCGCCAAGTCGGCGGCCCAGGCCGCCGGCCGGAAGACGGGCAGGGCGGCGGCGCCCGCGGCGGGCGCGCGCGCCGTGGCCAAGAAGCAGGGCGCCAGGCGCTGAGCGGCGCCGTCAGCCGGAGACCGCGCGGCGTCTCGCGGTCGCCGCGGCGGGCGGCGTGAGGATCGTGCTCGTCGCCGTCGGCCTGCGCATGCCGGCGTGGGCCGACGCGGCGTTCGCCGACTACGCCAAGCGCATGCCAGCCGAGCTGCGCCTCGAGCTGAAGGCCGTCAAAGCCGAGCCGCGCGGCTCGCGCACCGCGGCGCAACTGATGGCTGCGGAAGCGGCGCGGCTCGAGGCCGCGATCCCGCGCGGCGCGCGTCGCGTCTGTCTCGACGAGCGCGGCAACCGCGTCACCTCGGCCGAGCTCGCCGCGCGCATCGCCGCGTGGCAGGGCGAAGGCCGCGATGCCGCGCTCCTCGTCGGCGGCCCCGACGGGCTCGATCCGGCGCTGAGGGCGCGCTGCGACGAGGCGCTGCGACTGTCGGACCTGACCTTGCCGCACGCGCTTGTTCGCGTCGTCGTCGCCGAGGCGCTCTATCGCGCCTGGTCGATCCAAGCGGGGCATCCCTACCACCGCGAATGAGCGACGCCGCGTTTGTCTATCTCGCCTCGCAGAGCCCGCGCCGGCGCCAGCTGCTCGAGCAGATCGGCGTTCGCCACGAGCTGCTCGTCGCCGCCGACGACGAAGACGCCGAGGCGCTCGAGGCGACCCGACCGGGCGAGCTGCCGGTGCGCTACGTCGAGCGCGTGACGCGCGCCAAGCTGCGCGCGGCAGAGTCGCGCCGCGCAGCGCGCCGCCTGGCGCCGGCGCCGATCCTGTGCGCCGACACGGCGGTCGCGCTCGGCACCCGCATCCTCGGCAAGCCCGCGGATGCCGCCGACGCCTTCCGGACGCTGGCGCTCCTCTCCGGCCGAACGCACCGCGTGCTGACCGCGGTCGCCGTCGCCGCGAAGGGTCGCGTTCGCCTTGCCGTCAACGTCTCGCGCGTCCGCTTCGCGACGATCGCGCCCGCGCGGATCGAGCGCTACGTCGCCGGCGGCGAGCCGTTCGGCAAGGCCGGCGCGTACGCGATCCAGAGCGCCGCGGCGGGCTGGATCGCGCGCATCGACGGCAGCTACACCGGTATCATGGGATTGCCGTTGCACGAGACGGCCGCGCTGCTCGAGTGGGCGGGCGTCGACGTCCGGCCCTGACCGGAGCCGGTCTGCCGGAGCCGATGCAAGACATCCTCATCAACTGGTCGCCGCAGGAAACGCGCGTCGCCGTCGTCGAGAACGGTGCGGTGCAGGAGCTGCATCTCGAACGCGAGCTCGAGCGCGGCCGCGTCGGCAACATCTACATCGGCAAGGTCGCTCGCGTCCTGCCCGGCATGCAGTCGGCGTTCGTCGAGATCGGCCTCGAGCGCGCCGCCTTCCTGCACATCGCCGACGTCTACGTCAACGGCGGCACCTCGCGCGGCGACCATTCGCCCGGCGCGGCGCCGCCGCCGCCGATCGAGCGCATCGTCTTCGAAGGGCAGACGCTGACGGTGCAGGTGATCAAGGACCCGATCGGCACCAAGGGTGCGCGCTTGTCGACGCAGATCTCGATCGCCGGGCGCCTCCTCGTCTTCCTGCCGCAGGACGACCACATCGGCATCTCGCAGAAGATCGGCTCGCCCGAGCTGCGCGAGCAGTTGCGCACGCGCGTGGCCGCGCTCGCGCAGGCCGACAGCGAGGCGCGCGCCGCCGCCGGCGACGCAGCCGGCGACAAGGGCGGCTTCATCCTGCGCACCAACGCCGCCGACGCGAGCGACGCCGAGCTCGCCGACGACATCGTCTACCTGCGCACGACCTGGGCGCGCGTCAAGGAGCGCGCCTTCAAGTCGCCGCCGGGAACGCTGCTGCACCAGGACCTGAGCCTCGCCGAGCGCGTCCTGCGCGACCTCGCCGACGACCTCACGCAGACGATCCGCATCGATTCGCGCATGCAGTTCGACCGCCTCGCGGCGTTCGGCCGCGAATACACGCCGAGCGCGGTCGGCAAGCTCCAGCACTATGTCGGCGAGCGGCCGATCTTCGACCTCTTCAGCGTCGACGACGAGATCGAGAAGGCGCTCCGCAAGCGCGTCGAGCTGAAGTCGGGCGGCTACCTCATCATCGACCAGACCGAGGCGCTGACGACGGTCGACGTCAACACCGGCGGCTTCGTCGGCGCGCGCAACTTCGACGACACGGTGTTCAAGACCAATCTCGAGGCGGCGCAGGCGATCGCGCGCCAGCTGCGGCTGCGCAATCTCGGCGGCATCATCATCATCGACTTCATCGACATGGCGCGCGAGGAGCACCAGGCTTCGGTGCTCGCCGAGCTGAGGAAGCAGCTGGCGCGCGACCGCACGCGCGTCACGGTGAGCGGCTTCACCCAGCTCGGCCTGGTCGAGATGACCAGGAAGCGGACGCGCGAATCGCTCGCCCACCTGCTCTGCGAGCCGTGCCCGGTCTGCCAGGGCCGCGGCGAGGTCAAGACCGCGCGCAGCGTTTGCCACGACATCCTGCGCGAGATCCTGCGCGAGGCGCGGCAGTTCAATCCCAAGGAATTCCGCGTCATCGCCTCGGCCGCGGTGGTCGAGATGCTGCTCGACGAGGAGAGCCAGAACCTCGCCGGGCTCTCGGACTTCATCGGCAAGCCGATCTCGCTGCGCGCCGAGCCCTTCCCGTCGCCCGAGCAGTACGACATCGTCCTGCTGTGAGCGGCGGCACCGGCGGGACCCGCGCCGACGACCGGTTCGCGCGCATCCTCGTCGTCTGCACGCGCCAGATCGGCGACGTCCTGTTGACGACGCCGCTGATCCGCGCCGCCAAGGAGCGCTGGCCCGAGGCGACGATCGACATCCTCGGCTTCGGCGGCACGCTCGGCATGCTGCGCGGCAACCCCGACATCGGTGCGCTGATCGAAGTCCCCTCCGGCAGCGGCTGGTTCGCGTCGCGGGCGCTGATCCGGCGGCTCTGGCGGCGCTACGACCTCGCGCTGATCGCGCAGTATTCCGATCGCGCGCACCTGTACGGCTTTGCCGCGGCGAAGCGCCGCGCGGGTCAGGTCACCGACGAGCCGAAGTCCTGGTGGAAGCGCGCGTTGCTCGAGCATCGCGTGCGCATGAACGACACCCAGTCGCACTCGGTGGTCCAGAAGCTCCGTCTGCTCGCGCCCTGGGCCGAGCCGCGCGGCGCCGCGCTCGTCGCGCCGCCGCCGAGCGACCTGCCGGCGGACCTCGCCGCGCGGCTCGTGCGGCCGTACGCGGTGCTGCAGGCGCCGGCCGCGGTCGTCTACAAGCAGTGGCCGATCGGCTACTGGCGCGCGCTCGTCGACGCCCTGCTCGGACGCGGCCTGCAGGTCGTGCTGACCGGTGCGCCATCGGCGGCGGACCGCGCCGTCGTCGACGCGGTGCGAAGCGGCTTCGACGGCCAGCGCGTCGTCGACGCCGCCGGCGCGCTCGACCTCAACCAGGTCGGCGCGCTGCTGCGCGGCGCCGCCGTCTACATCGGCGGCGACACGTCGATCACGCACCTGGCGGCGGCGTGCGACGTGCCGGTCGTCGCGCTCTACGGGCCGATCGATCCGCGCTACTTCGGCCCGTGGCCGGCCAATCCGACGCTCGAGGTGCCGTACGTGTCGCACGCGCTCGTCCAGCACGTCGGCAAGCTGACGGTGCTGCAGGGGACGCCGCCGTGCGTGCCGTGCAACCGGGCCGGCTGCCAGGACCGCAACGACAGCGACAGCGTCTGCCTGATGACGATCGAGCCGGTGCGCGCCGTCGCCGAGGTCGACCGCATCCTGGCCCGCGCCGCTGGACGACAATGAGCCGATGAGCGCAGGAGATCGGAACGCCAAGGGCGGGTCGGGGCCGCGGCCGGTCAAGGCGGTGATCCTCGCCGGCGGCTACGGCAGCCGCCTCGCCGAGGAGACCAACCTCAAGCCCAAGCCGATGATCGAGATCGGCGGCCGGCCGATCCTCTGGCACATCCTGAAGATCTATTCGGCCGGCGGCGTCAACGACTTCGTGATCTGCTGCGGCTACAAGGGCTACGTGATCAAGGAGTACTTCGCCAACTACTTCCTGCACATGTCCGACGTCACCTTCGACATGGCGCACAACCGGATGGAGGTCCACCAGAAGAACGTCGAGCCGTGGCGCGTGACGCTGGTCGACACCGGCGAGGACTCGATGACCGGCGGGCGCCTGCGCCGCGTGCGGGACTACGTCGCCGACGAGGAGTGCTTCTGCTTCACCTACGGCGACGGCGTCGCCGACATCGACGTCGCCGCCGCGCTGGCGTTCCACCGCCGCCACGGCAAGCAGGCGACGGTGACGGCGGTGCAGCCGCCCGGGCGCTATGGCGCGCTCCAGCTCGACGGCCATCGCGTCGAGGGCTTCACCGAGAAGCCGCGCGGCGACGGCGGCCTCATCAACGGCGGCTTCTTCGTCCTCTCGCCAACAGTCATCGACCGCATCGCCGGCGATGCGACGAGCTGGGAGGCCGAGCCGCTCGCCGGCCTGGCCCGCGATGGCGAGCTGATGGCGTACGTCCACACCGGCTTCTGGCAACCGATGGACACGCTGCGCGAGCGCAACCTGCTCGAAGAGCTGTGGCAGTCGGGCCGGGCGCCCTGGAAGCGGTGGTGAGAGATCCGGCGACGGCTGCGGCCGCGACGCCGGGCATCGACGGCCGTCCCGACGCGTCGTTCTGGCGCGCCAAGCGCGTCCTCGTCACCGGCCACACCGGCTTCAAGGGCGCGTGGCTCGCGCTCTGGCTGCAGCGCCTCGGCGCCGAAGTGACGGGGCTCGCGCTGGCGGCCGAGCGGCCGAGCCTCTACGGGCTCGCCGGCCTCGAGCAGACGATGGCGAGCCGCGTCGCCGACTTGCGCGACGCCGCTGCGGTGACGCGGATCGTGCGCGAGGCGCGGCCGCAGATCGTCTTCCATCTCGCCGCGCAGGCGCTGGTGCGGGCGAGCTACCGCGACCCGCTCGCGACGTTCGCGACCAACACGATGGGAACCGCCCACCTCCTCGAGGCGCTGCGCGCGGACGCCGACGTGCGCGTCGCCGTCGTCGTCACGACCGACAAGGTCTACCGCAACCGCGAGTGGGTCTACCCGTACCGCGAGGACGATGCCCTCGGCGGCCACGATCCGTACAGCGCGAGCAAGGCGGCGGCGGAGCTGGTCGCGGCGAGCTATCGCAGCGCCTTCCTGCGCGAGCGCGGCGTCGCGCTGGCGACGGCGCGCGCCGGCAACGTCGTCGGCGGCGGCGACTGGGCCGAGGACCGGCTGCTGCCCGACGCCGTTCGCGCCTGGTCGACCGGCACCGTGCTGCGCGTGCGCCGCGCCGACGCGGTGCGGCCGTGGCAGCACGTGCTGGACCCGCTCGCAGGCTACCTGCGTCTCGCCGAGGCGCTCTGGACGTCGCCCGAGCTCGCCGACGCCTACAACTTCGGCCCGCGCACCGACGACGCGGCGAGCGTCGCCGATGTCGTCCGCCTCGCGCGCGCCGCCTACGGCAGCGGCGAGTGGCGCGACGAGAGCGAGGCCGGCGCACCGCACGAAGCCGGCCGGCTTGCGCTCGAGGTCGCGCGCGCACGCGAGGTCCTCGGCACCGTCGCGCGCTGGCCGCTGACAGAGGCGATCGGCCGGACGATGCGCTGGTACCGTGGCCTCGCCGACGGCAGGTCGGCGGCGTCGCTGTGTGCGGAAGACATCGACGCGCACGAGCGCGCCGGCGAAAGCGCCGCTGTCTGGGCTCCGACGGTGTCGGGCACCGCGCCGTGAGCCGTCTGCAGATCGAGGACACGCCGCTCGCCGGCTTGAAGCGGGTGCGCCGGATGCCGCTCGGCGACGCGCGCGGCTTCCTCGTCCGCCTGTTCTGCGCCGACGAGCTGAAGGGCGCCGGCTGGAGCGCGCCGCTCGCGCAGGTCAACCAGACGCGCACGCTGCAGCGCGGCAGCGTGCGCGGGCTTCACTTCCAGCACCCGCCGCATGCCGAGAAGAAGCTCGTCCATTGCCTGCGCGGCGAAGTCTTCGACGTCGCGGTCGACCTGCGGCGCGGCTCGCCGACCTTCCTGCGCTGGCACGGCGAGCGCCTGAGCGGCGACAACGGCACAGCGCTGCTGATCCCCGAGGGCTTCGCGCATGGCCTGCAGACGCTCACCGGCGACGTCGACATGCTGTATTGCCACTCCGCCGCGTACGTCGTCGCCGCCGAGGGCGGGATCCATCCGCGCGAGCCGCGCGTGGGCATCGAGTGGCCGCTGCCGATCGGCGCGCTGTCGCCGCGCGACGACGGCCACGCCTTCCTCGACGCCGGCTTCGCGGGGATCGCCGCGTGAAGTGCCGCCATTGCGCCGCCCAGCTCGAGCGGGTCTGCCTCGACCTCGGCAGCGCGCCGCCGTCGAACGCATACCTGAGCGAGGCAGCGCTGCGCGCGCCGGAAGTCTGGTTCCCGCTGCGGCTCCTCGTCTGCGAGCGCTGCTGGCTGGTCCAGACGGAGGATCACGCCGGCCGCGAGGACCTGTTCAGCGCCGACTACGCGTACTTCAGCTCGTTCTCGTCGTCGTGGCTCGCCCACGCGAAGGCCTACGTCGACGCGATGCGAGAGCGATTCGGCCTGGCGCGCGAGAGCCTCGTCTCGGAGGTCGCCGCCAACGACGGTTACCTGCTGCGCTTCGTCCGCGACGCCGGCATCCCGTGCTACGGCATCGAGCCGACCGCGAGCACCGCGCGCGCCGCGCGCGCGCTCGGCCTCGAGATCGTCGAGCGCTTCTTCGGCGTCGAGCTCGGGCGCGAGCTGGCGGCGGCAGGCCGGCAGGTCGACCTCGTCGCTGCCAACAACGTGCTCGCGCACGTTCCCGACATCAACGACTTCGTGCGCGGCTTCGCGCTGCTGCTGAAGCCGGGCGGCGTCGCGACGTTCGAGTTCCCGCACCTGCTGCGCCTGCTCGGCGAGAACCAGTTCGACACCGTCTACCACGAGCACTACTCGTACCTCTCGCTCGGAACCGTCGTGCGCGTGTTCGACGCCTGCGGTCTGGCGGTGTTCGACGTCGAGGAGCTGCCGACCCACGGCGGCAGCCTGCGCGTGTTCGCGCAACGCAGCGACACCGGCAGCCGCGCGCGGACGGGCGCCGTCCGGCGCGTGCTCGCCGAGGAAGCGGCGGCGGGACTCGCGAGCGCAGCGGGCTACGAAGGCTTCCAGGCGCGCGTCGACAAGCTGAAGGACGACTTCGTCGCCTACCTGATCGAGGCGCGCCGTGCCGGCCGCAACGTCGCCGCGTACGGCGCCGCCGCCAAGGGCAACACGCTGATGAACTACGCCGGCGTGCGGCCCGACCACATCGGCTTCGTCGTCGACCGCAACCCCGCCAAGCAGGGGCGCTGGATGCCGGGCAGCCGGATCGCGATCGTCGGCGAGGAGCGGCTGCGCGAGGCGCGCCCGGACGACGTCGTCCTGCTGCCGTGGAACCTGCGCGACGAGCTCGTCGCGCAGCTCGACTACGTGCGCGCCTGGGGCGGCCGCTTCGTCACCGCGGTTCCCGAGCTGAGGGTCGTGCCGTGAAGGTCGCGGTGAGCGGCGCGACCGGCTTCATCGGCCGCCACGTCGTCGCTGCGCTCGAAGGCTCCGGCGTCGAGACGACGGTCTGGATCCGGCCGGCGACGCCGCTGCCGCCGGCATGGCGCCGGCACCGCGTCGCCCGCATCGACGTCCACGCGCCGCCGGCCGACGCGTTCGAGCTGCTCGGCGCGCCCGACGCGCTGGTCCATCTCGCCTGGGGCGGACTGCCGAACTACGGCTCGCTGCACCATGTCGAGCGCGAGCTGCCGGCCCACTACGCGCTGTTGAAGTCGCTCGTCGCGCAGGGGCTCGGCGCGGTCGTCGTCGCCGGCACGTGCTTCGAATACGGCCTGCAGTCGGGGCCGCTCGACGAAGCCAAGGAGACGCTGCCGGCGAATGCCTATGCGCTCGCCAAGGACACGCTGCGGCGCCAGCTCGAGCTGCTGCAGCGCGAGCTGCCGTTCGCGCTGACGTGGGCGCGCCTGTTCTACCTGCACGGCGAGGGCCAGGCGGCAACGGCGCTCTGGCCGCAGCTGCGCCGCGCGGCCGAAGCCGGCGCGGCGACGTTTCCGATGTCGGGCGGCGAGCAATTGCGCGACTACCTGCCGGTCGAGCAGGCGGCAGCGGAGCTCGTCGCGCTCGCGCTGCGGCGGCGCAGCTTCGGCGTCGTCAACGTCTGCTCGGGCGAGCCGGTCTCGGTGCGCGCGCTCGTCGAGCGTTGGATCGCGGCGAACGGCTGGTCGATCCGGCCCGAGCTCGGCCGCTTCCCGTACCCGTCGCACGAGCCGATGGCGTTCTGGGGCGACCGCCGCAAGCTCGCGCGTTGCCTGGAGGGGGGATGAGCGAAGCGGCAGACGTGCTGCGCGAGATCTATCGCGCCGAGCAGCTGCCGGTGCTGCAGAACAAGATGTTCGACAGCGCCGAGGCGGCGCGTGCGTGCGTTCGCGGCGACGTCGTCCTGGTCCAGTCGGGGACGACGGGGCTCGTCTTCAACCGGGCGTTCCGGCCCGAGCTCGTCGCCTATGACGCCGATTACCAGAACGAGCAGGGCCTGAGCGCGGCGTTCTCGCGCCATCTCGATGCCGTGCTCGCCGTCATGCAGCGCCACTTCGCGGGCGCCAGCCTGATCGAGGTCGGCTGCGGCAAAGGGTTGTTCCTCGAGCGCTTGCTCGCGAGCGGCTTCGACGTCACCGGGCTCGACCCGACCTACGAAGGATCGAATGCGCGCGTCATCCGCCGCTTCTTCACGCCCGAGCTCGCGCTGCGCGCCGACGGCCTGGTGCTCCGCCACGTGCTCGAGCACGTCGCCGACCCGGTCGCCTTCCTCGCCGGCCTGCGCGCGGCGAACGGCGACGCCGGCAGGATCTACATCGAGGTGCCGTGCCTCGACTGGATCGCCGCGCACCATGCCTGGTTCGACATCTTCTACGAGCACGTCAACTACTTTCGCCTGGTCGACTTCGAGCGCATGTTCGGCAGCGTGCTCGAGGCCGGCCGCTCGTTCGCCGGCCAGTACCTCTACGTCGTCGCCGACCTGGCGACGCTCAGGACGCCGCGTCGGCCGGCGCGCGACGAGTTCCACCTGCCGGCGGGCTTCCTCTCGGCGATCGACGACAGCCGCACGCTCCTCGCCGCGAAAGGCGCCGGCGCGCCGCGCGCGATCTGGGGCGGCGCGTCGAAGGGCGTCATCTTCGCGCTCTTCATGGAGCGCGCCGGCGCCGCGATCGACACCGTGATCGACATCAACCCGGCCAAGCAGGGCCGCCATCTCGCCGCCACCGGGCTGCGCGTGCAGTCGCCGGAAGAGGCGACGGCACGCCTGCCGGACGGCGCCGACGTGTTCGTCATGAACAGCAACTACCTGGGCGAGATCGAGGCGCTGACCGCGCACCGGTTCCGTTGCCGGACCATCGAACGAGGAGAAAGCGCATGAGCCCATTCGAGCGCGAGGTCGCCGAGAGGATCGAAGGCAACGCCGCCGACGAGGCGCTGCAGGGCGCGGCGCGCGAGTTCATGCGGGCGTCGATCGCGCCGAAGTACTCGTACAACTTCTCCTGGCTCGGCCGGCCGATCATCCAGTACCCGCAGGACATCGTCGCCATGCAGGAGCTGATCTGGTCGCTGCAGCCGGAGCTGATCGTCGAGACCGGCATCGCACACGGCGGCTCGCTGATCTTCTCGGCGTCGATGCTCGAGCTGAACGCGGCGTGCGGCGGGCCGGCCGACGCGCGCGTCGTCGGCATCGACATCGACATCCGCGCCCACAACCGGAGCGCGATCGAGGCGCACCCGCTGTTTCGGCGGATCACGATGCTGGAAGGCTCGAGCATCGCGCCCGCCGTCGTCGCTGAGGTGCGCGCGCTGGCGTCGGGCAGAAAGAGCGTCCTCGTCTGCCTCGACAGCAACCACAGCCACGCGCATGTCCTCGCCGAGCTCGAGGCGTACGCGCCCCTCGCGACGGTCGGCAGCTACTGCGTCGTCTTCGACACGGTCGTCGAGGACCTGCCGAAGTCGCTCAGCGGCGATCGCCCGTGGGGCCCGGGCGACAACCCGAAGACGGCGGTGCGCGAGTACCTCGCGTCGCATCCCGAGTTTGTGGTCGACCGCGCGATCGACCACAAGCTCCTGATCGGCGTCGCCCCCGAGGGCTACCTCCGGCGAGTGCGCTGAGGTGGCTTTGCCCGGCGACGACGGGCTCGTCTATGCCTGCCTGACGCACGTCCCGCTGTCGCTCGCGTTGCCGCCCTGGGTCGTGCCGATCTACCTCGGCGATGCGCAGCATCCCGGCGCGCTCAACCTGCGCGACCTCGCGCCCGAGTGGCAGCCGCACCATCCCCAGCTCGGCTCGACCGCCGGTGCCTTCGCGCTCGGGAACCTGGTGCGGGAGCGCTACCCCGGGGCGACGCGCGTCGGCATCTGCCAGTACCGCAAGTTCATCTCGCGGCGGCGCATCAGCGGCGTCCGCGACCCGCGCTACCGCGTGATGGACGTCGTGCCGAAGGCGATGGTCGAAGGCGAGCGCTTCGCCGACGCGCTCTGGCCAGGCGACGCGAGCTTTCTCGTCAGCGCGCCGCGCCGCTTCACCCGCGTGTTCTGGCACCGGCGCGGCTACCTCAAGGAGTACGCCCGCGACCACTGCGTCGAAGACTTCCTGCGCTTCACGGCCGAGGCGGTCGAGCAGGGCGTTCTCGCGCGGCGCGAGGTCGAAGCCTTCTTCCGCGAAGACGTGATCGTTCCCGGCGGCGCCGAGCTCGGCGTCTATCCGGCGGCATTCTGGCTCGAGAGCACCGGGCAGATCGAGCGCGTCGTCCGCGCCTGCGTCGCCAAGCACGGAACCGTCCGCGACGCCTACCAGGCGCGCCTCTGGTCGTTCTGCGCCGAGCGGCTCGGCAGCCATCTCGTTCTCAGGCGCTTCCGCAGCGAGGTGGCGGGCAAGCCCGAAGGTGGCATCGAGTGGCTCGACCGGCGCCGCTGGCGGGCGCGCTTCACCGGGCAGCTCAACCTCGTCACCGACGACGAGGCGCACCGCGGCTACTCCGCCGGCGCTTGAGCGCCGTCACAGATACGGCGCGTCGCGCCAGCCACCGTTCTCGCGCAGCATGTGCATCGCGTAGCCGCGACCGGTACGCTCGGCGGCGATCCATCCGCGCGCCAGGCGGACGCGCTCGGCCTTGAAGCGCTTGCGCGCGAGCCAGCCCATGCCGACGCGGCGGTAGAAGTAGGCGCGGTCGCCGAGGTCCTTCTGGCCGGTCTCGAGCTTGATGGCCTTCTGCGTGATCGAGCCGAAGTGGTGCAGCAGCGCGTCGCCGACGGTGCCGACCGGGACGCCGTTGCGCTCGCAGCGGACCAGGAACTCGATGTCCTCGCGACCGCCGAGCCGGCGGTCGGTGTCGGGAAAGCCGATGGTCTCGAAGACGGTGCGCCGCACCGCGAAGCAGACGCCGTGGAACCAGCCCGCGCGCAGCGTTCCCGCCATCGCCTGCACGAACGCCGCAGCGTGCGCCTCGAAGTCGTAGTCGAGCGTGCCTTCGGCGAGCGCCGGGCTGACGACGTCGAGCCGGTGCCGTTCGGCGGCGTCGAGCATCGCGTCCATCGCGCGCGCGCTGACGAGGACGTCGTTGTTGAGCAGAACGACCCACTCGCTGCGGGCGAGCAGCGCGCCCTGCGTCCAGGCGCCGCCGCAGCCGAGGTTGACGCCGTTGCGGACCGAGGCGATCTCCGGGTGCGCCGCCAGCCACGCTGGCGTCTCGTCGCTGCTGCCGTTGTCGATGACGAGGATCGCCGCGGCGGGCGTGCCGTGCGCGAGCAGGCTCGTCACGCACTGCTCGGTGTAGCGCAGCTGGTCGAGGACCGGCATGACCACCTGATAGCGCATCGCGCCGGCGGTCACGACTTGGGCTTGGGAACGCGCCCCATCAGGTAGAAGTCGTCGTTCGGCCGCATCGACGACACGTTCGCCATCCGGTTCGACAGGCCGAACAGGGCGGCGATGGCGGCGATGTCCCAGGCGTCGTCGTCGCTGAAGCCATGCGCACGCAGCGCTTCGAAGTCGGCGTCGCCGACGAGATGCGATTCGAGCGTCACCTTCATCGCGAAGTCGAGCATCGCGCGCTGGCGCGGCGTGATGTCGGCCTTCCTGTGGTTGACCGCGACCTGGTCGGCGACCAGCGCGTTCTTCTCGTAGATCCTGAGCAGCGCGCCGTGCGCGACGACGCAGTAGAGGCAGTGGTTGGCGCCGCTGGTCGCGACGATGATCATCTCCTTGTCGCCCTTCGTCAGCCCCGACTCGCGCAGCAGCAGCGCGTCGTGGTAGGCGAAGAAGGCCCGGAACTCGTCGGGACGGTGCGCGTAGGCGAGAAAGACGTTGGGGACGAAGCCCGCCTTCTCCTGCACCTCGAGGATGCGCGCGCGGAGGTCGTCGGGCAGCCCCTCGAGCGCGGGCACCGGAAAGCGGCTGATCGGCCGCGCGGCCGCGGCGGCAGGGGATCTCGTGTCGGCCATGCTCAGCTCCTGAATTGCAGCGAGTGCAGGTGCGCGTAGAGGCCGCCGGCGGCGAGCAGCTCGGCGTGGCTGCCCGACTCGACGACGCGCCCGCCGTCGACCACGACGATGCGATCGGCGCGCTCGATCGTCGACAGCCGGTGCGCGACGACGAGGCTGGTGCGGCCCTTCATCAGGCGGCCGAGCGCCTGCTGGACGAGGCGCTCCGACTCCGAATCGAGCGCGGACGTCGCCTCGTCGAGGATCAGGATCGGCGCGTCCTTGTAGATCGCACGCGCGATCGCCAGACGCTGCCGCTGGCCGCCCGAGAACTCGCTCGCGTTGTGGCCGACGACGGTGTCGAGCCCGTTCGGAAGCGCCTCGGCGAACTCGAGCAGGTTTGCGCTCGCGAGCGCGTGGCGGATCCGCTCACGGTCCTTGCCGCCGGCGATGCTGGCGCCGAGCGACACGTTGGCCGCGACGGTGTCGTTGAAGAGGACGACGTCCTGGCTGACCATCGCGAACTGGCGGCGCAGCGCGGTGACGCTCCAGTCGGTGAGCGGACGGCCGTCGAGCAGGATCGTGCCGGTGGTCGGCTCGAGGAAGCGCGGCAGCAGGTTGACGAGCGTCGTCTTGCCGGCGCCCGACGGGCCGACGAGCGCGACCGTCTCGCCGGCGTGCAGCTCGAGGTCGATGCGGTCGAGCGCCGGTGGCTGGCCGGCGCGATAGCGCAGCGTCACCGCGCGCAGCTCGACGTGGCCGCCGCTGCGGCCGGGGTCGAAGCTGCCGCCGCGCTCCGGCGGGGTCGTGTCGATCAGGGCGACGCCCTTGTCGAGCGCCGCCAGGCCGCGCGTGATCGGGCCGGCGACCTCGGAAAGATGCTTGATCGGCGGCACGAGCTGCAGCATGGCGACGATGAAGGCGACGAAGCTGCCGACCGAGTTGCCGCCGTGGCTGCTCTGCCAGAGCGCCGCGACGATCACCATCGCGAGCGCGCACGACGCCAGCACCTGCGTGATCGGCGAGCCGGTCGCGGCGGCGATCGCCGACTTCATCGAGAGCCGGCGCAAATCGTTGCTGACGCGCTCGAAGCGCGACGCCTGCGACGGCTCGGCGGCGTGCAGGCGGACGCTGCGCCAGGCGAGGACGTTCTCCTCGACGACGTAGGCGAGCTCGTCGACCGACTGCTGCCCCTCGACCGTGAGTCGGTGCAGCCGGCGGCTGAACTTGCGCATCACGAAC
>Ga0307409_100000745_pt1 | contig 14659 bp, 19 predicted proteins | sample 322Ometagenome_2_FD_203888 | JGI IMG/M metagenome (GOLD analysis project Ga0307409, IMG submission 203888) | Maize rhizosphere microbial communities from greenhouse at UC Davis, California, United States - 322HYB-O-2 | ecosystem: Host-associated > Plants > Roots > Rhizosphere > Soil | place... | reverse complement strand
TGCAAACTTGTACAGGACTATCCCTGTCCGCAGCGGTATTGCGCTGAAGCCGAGGACTAAATGACCTTGAACACAAGCCGCAAGGGTCCTTCAAAGCGCGCTCTTCAGCACCTTCCACACGTTCTCCGCGACCTTCGCCTGACCTTCGAGGTTGGGATGGATGCGGTCTTGCTGATTGAGCGATTCAATGCCGCCGACGCCTTCTAACAAGAAAGGCACCAACGTCGCCTTCTTTTCTTCCGCTACCTTGGCAAAGAGCCCTTTGAACTTCGTGGTGAACTCCGCTCCCATGTTGTCCGGCATCTGCATCGCGGCGATGACCACCTTTACCGCCGGATTTTTCTCCCGCGCCTTGTCGACGATGCCGGAGAGATTTTTCTCCGTTTGCTCCGGGGGAATTCCGCGCAGGCCGTCGTTGCCGCCAAGCGCCACGACCAGCACATCGGCTCCCTTGCCGAGCGCCCAGGCGACCCGGCGCAAGCCTCCCGCCGTGGTATCACCGCTGACGCCAGCATTGGTCACGGTGTAAGGCAGAGCGGCGGCATCGATCTTCTTTTGCAGCAGCGCGGGGTAAGCTTCCTGAGGGTCCAGCCCGTAGCCGGCGGTGATGCTGTCGCCCAGTACTACGATACGCTTCTTTCCGCCAGTTGCATCCGGCGCATCCTGTGCCCATAGTGCGCCGCCTGCGAACAACGCCAGCATCAGTCCGAGAAATCCCCGCAATGTCATCGACCGTGAGCCTAGGATCCGCCGCAGATGCTGTCAAACGACCCCTCCTTGAGATCCACGATCTGACCAAGGTCCACCGCACGGCCAGCCACGAGCTGACGGTGCTGCGCGAGGTCTCGCTGAGCTTGGAGGAAGGCGACTCGATGGCGATCATCGGTCCCTCTGGGAGTGGGAAGACCACGCTGCTAGGCCTTTGCGCTGGGCTCGACAATGCCACCAGCGGCTCCGTGAAGCTGGCCGGGCAGGCTTTCGAGGATCTCGATCAGGATGCCCGCGCCGCGTTGCGCAACCGGCTGGTGGGCTTCGTGTTCCAGAGCTTCCAGCTCATTCCGACCCTAACGGCGATCGAGAACGTCCTGGTGCCGCTTGAGCTCCGCGGCGAAACCGGTCGCGAGAAGGAGGCGGAAGAACTGCTGCGCCAAGTCGGTCTCGGTGATCGGCTGGATCACTATCCGCTGCAGCTTTCCGGCGGCGAGCAGCAGCGTGTCGCTTTGGCGCGCGCCTTCATCCACCGTCCGAAGATCCTCTTCGCTGACGAGCCAACCGGCAATCTGGACGCCGACACCGCCGGGCCCATTGTCGAGATGCTCTTCCGTCTCAACCGCGAAGCTGGCACCGCGCTCGTGCTGGTCACCCATGATCCCGCCCTCGCCGCAAAGGCTCGCCGGGTGGTGAAGATGAGTGGCGGGCGAATCGTGGCCGAGGAGGTGCACCCGCAGGATCCGAACTGAGAAGCGGATCGCTATCCTTCGAGTTCCGCCGTGAGCTTTTTGGCAAAGCCCGTGCCGGCTGCCGTATCCTCGTGCTTGAGGTAGGCGAAGGCATCCTTCCACTTTCCTGACTGGGCTTGGATGAACTCGGCCCAGTTGTGGATCTCCTTGTCTGTGTAGTGATCGCGTCGCAGCCGGAGGTAGCCGAAGTCCGCCGTGGTCACCCGCGGCGTCGTGAGCTCTTCGGATTCGGCGAGGCACAGAGCCGCGTTCCTTGCGGCGAGTGCTGCGAAGACTTCATCCGTGAACCACGATTCGTGACGAAACTCGAAGGCGGCAGCCAATCCCTTGGGGAGTGATTCTAGGAAGTCATTCAAGAGTGCCGGGTCTGCCTTGAAGGTTTCGGGAAGCTGGAACAATACCGGCCCAAGCTTCTTGCCGAGGCCCTTCACCGCGTGGCGGAATTCGCTCATCGCATCGCCACACTTCCGCAGCTTCGCGAAGTGCGTCACGCGTTGGGGCGCCTTCAGGCTGAAACGGAAGTCTGCTGGCGTTTCATCTCTCCAGCGCGCGATGGTCTTGTCGCTTGGGAGGCTTCGAAAGGTGTAGTTGATCTCCGTGCTGTTGAAGACACTGGCATAGAACGCCAGCATCTTCGGGAGGGATAGCTTCTCCGGATAGAAGGAGCCCTTCCATTCCTTATACTGGAAGCCCGAGGTGCCGATCCACGCGTTCATTTCCGGAAACCTTTGTGGAAGAGGTGTGTCTTCGCAACTGAAGAGCTTCGCGCCCAACAGAAATCCTGCGGTGGCTAAGCTTGGGAGCGGAACTCCATTCATACTGATTCGCGTTGAATACGACTCGGTGTCATCCAGTCTCATGGTCCCCATGAAACATTGCCGTGTGTTGTTGTTCGCCGGACTTGCCTGCATCCTGCCGGTTCTTGCCGCCGATGAGGAGAAAGAGAAGAGGAAGCCCGCGGCTCCGGTCGTTCAGGTGGTCCTGAAGCGTGCCAGTCTGCCTTCCGGCCAGACGCTGGACGAAGTCAGCACCACCTCGGCGGTGGTCGAGAAGCAAGTGGATGGCAAGCTTTCCATCAACGTCGGCACGGCCGAGCAGCCAAAGTTCTGGACAGTGGAATACGGCGACGAAGGAGAGGGCATCATCTACCTGAGCGTGAACGACAATTCGCGCCTCACTCGAGGGGTGAGCAATGGGACGAGCTGGACTTCACCGGTCGAACTTTTCAAAGTCACCGCTCCTTTCTCGGGCTCCGGGACTTTAACCGTCTATCGAACGAAAACGGAATTGCTGACGCTAGAGATCACTCCCGTCGCCGATCCGACCACGGAAAAGCCGGAAGGGGAGTAACCCAACTTTGCTCCCGAATCACGGAGGTTTCGGGCAATTACCCGAAGTCGTCACCTACTTCGGGGCGGTGATGCGGCCTTCATCGAGATCGATGAATTCGAACATCGTTTTCACCGTGCCGGGGGGCAGTCCGATTTCGGCGAGCCGTATATCCACTCGCTCAGTTCCGGAATCGCGCCAGCCGCGCTTCAGCATGAAGCCATTCCAGACTTCGATCTCGTCCTCGGTGGGCTGATGGCCATTGGCGAAGGTCCATTCTAACAACTCTTCGTCCGACTTGTCGCCCTTCAGGGTTTCCGCTTCCAGCGCGGCGTAGTCGATTCCGAGAAACTGGCAGCAGCGGTCGTCGAAGCTCTTCTTCACTGCGGCTCCACGCGCGGCTTCCCAGCCCTCTGGCAAGTTGCCTGCCGCTGCCAGCCGGATCTTGTCCAGCATGCGGCCGAAGTAAACGACACCGCTGACGGTTTCGGATGGTCCGCGCAGGTCGGGAATGATCGTGGGAAAGGGAAGAGGCATGGCCGAATCAAGCAGTCGTCATCCTTCCTCGCAAGCGGCTGTCACGCCTCGCTGCCGATGATCATCAGGCCGACAAAGCCACAAGGGCTCCGATGACGAAGAGCCAACGCCACCATTGGACCGGTTTTTGACTCACCGCGAGCTGCCCGGATTGATCCCAAGAGGTGATCCCGTCCTTGGTGAGGCGGTTGTACGAATGGATGTTGGTGATAAGATCCGCAATCGGAATGCCGAGCCCTTGGCCGGCGAACCAAATGATCATCGTTCGGCGAACCAAGCTTTACCTCCACTGGCTGCGATTCTCTGGAAAGGTCAGGATAGCGGCTCGCAACGATCATTTGGGTGGAGATTGGCGACATCGATACGAAAGTTGTCCTGATTCTCCGCGACGGTTCGTCGTAGAGATGAATCCCTACCCACAAAACAGCCATGTCCACCGACACCACCAACACCGTCCGCTTCCACCGTGTGCTCCGCGCCAAGCCCGAGCGGGTCTACCGCGCCTTCATCGATCCCGATGCGATGGCGAAGTGGCTGCCGCCGCACGGCTTCACCGGCAAGGTCCATCACATGGACGCCACGGTCGGTGGCACCTACCGGATGTCCTTCACCAATTTCAACACGGGCAGCAGCCACGCTTTTGGCGGCAGGTATCTCGAGCTGAAGCCGAATGAGCGGCTGCGCTACGATGACCAGTTTGAGGACCCCAAGCTTCCCGGCACGATGATCACGACAGTCGATCTGCGCGAGGTCTTCTGCGGCACGGAGATCAACATCGTCCAGGAGGGCATCCCGGCCATGATCCCGGCTGAAGCCTGCTACATGGGATGGCAGGAGTCGCTCACGTTGCTCGCTCTGCTGGTCGAGCCGGAGATTCCGGATCAGATGTGAGGCGACCGGGTCGGCGTCATTTAACCGCGTCTAGCAGCCACGCTCCGTCGACCTTCTGGAGCGTGGCGGTGACCTTGTGCTTCTCGCTGCCAAAGGAAGTCGTGAGCACGACCGTGGCGGTGGCGTCCTTGATCTCGGGCTTCTCCGCCTTGAAGGGCTTCGTCGGGACGTCTTGGGCATTGAGCACCGGATCCGCGTCGAGTTCTTCGGAACTCATCGCCTTGGCGTAGTCTTTCTTGAACTTCGCCGTCACCAGCTTCGAACTGGCCACCCACGCCTTGGTGTCCTTGTTCGCCTCAACTTGGGCGACGTAGCCGGCGTAGAATTTCTCCGCCACCTGACCGGGACCGTCAGCAGCGGCGTCCGCGGCTACTGACGGAAGCACGGTGAAGAGCGAAACGACGAGGAGGAGCAGGAATCGCAGCGTTTTCATCATCGCCAGCATGCCTCCACCGCCGCGAACTCGTCAATGCGGCGGCGTTCGGCTCCTTGTCGAAGCAATCGGCACTTGTGCGGCCCCCCGCGGACAGGTCTTGTTCGGTCGCCATGGCTGATACGACCTGCCCGCTCTGCGAGATGACCGAGATCCTCACCACCGATCTCCATCACGAATGCCTGACCTGCGGCCATGAGTGGGACGATGCCCCGGTGGAGGAAACGGCCGGCACCCGCGTGGTCAAGGATGCCTACGGGAACGTCCTCGCGGATGGCGACGTGGTCGCGATGATCAAGGATCTCAAGCTCGGTGGCACCTCCCAGGTCCTGAAGACCGGCACCAAGTCGAAGCCGATTCGCCTGGTCGATGGCGATCATGAGATTTCCTGCCGCATGGACGGCGTCGCCATCGCGCTGAAGGCGATGTATGTGAAGAAGGTGGTTGGCTAATTTTTTGCCCGGGACCATGGATCACTGGCTGGAAGAACGGCAGCGTTTGGAACAAGAGCTCGGCGAGCCCATCACCCTCGATGCTCTCACGGGGCCGAACGGCCTCGATCGCGAGCCGCGGCAGGATGACGCCGGTGGCGAAGCGGGATGGTTGATCGCCCAGCGGAAGAAGGGACACCGGCATTCCGCCGATGATGTGCTCACCGCGTGGTATGCGTTGCAGGTTTCTCCCAAGGTGACCGAACATCTCGACCTCGGGACGGGCATTGGCACGGTCGGCCTGCTGACGCTATGGGGCATGGGGCCGTCGGCTCGTTTGACTTGCGTGGAAGCGCAGGAGATCAGCTACCGGCTTCTCCAATCGAATCTCGATGCGAATGGCCTTCGTCACCGCGTCGACTGCTCCCATGGCGATTTGCGGGAGCTGGCTTTGGAAAAGAAGTATCCATTGGTCACGGGCAGCCCTCCTTATTTTCCGACCAGTGCCGGGGTTGTTCCCCAAGACTCGCAGAAAGCTCATGCCCGCTTCGAATTGCGCGGGGATGTTTCAGACTATGCGAAGGCCGCGGTGAAGCACCTCGCGCCGGGCGGCTGGTTCGTCCTGTGCTTTCCTACACCTCAGAAGCAGCGTGCCTTGGACGGCATCGCGGCGGCTGGGCTTGCGGTGGTGAAGCTCCGGGATGTGATCCCACGCGAGACCTTGCCCGCGTTGTTCACGCTTTTCGCCTGTCGGCATCGCGATGAAGTCGATCAGCCGATGCTCGTCGAAGAACCGTTGATCGTGCGTGAGGAAAGCGGCCGCCTCACCGCCGAGATGGCCGCGGTGCGAAGGGGTTTCGGCTTCTCCGATGGCATTGCTCACGGCGGGCACTGAGATTTGCTCAGGCGCTGTCTTCGGTCTTCGCGCCTTTCAGCAGGGCGTAGATGGTCATGGCGTGACCGTGTCCCATCTGGAAGTCTTCCTTGAGCCACTTGACGATGTCGCCCGCTTTGACGCCAGTGGCGAGGTGTCCCCCTTTGGTGAAACCTTTCGCTTCCGCGAGTTTCCGGAAGTCAGCGGGAGATTTGCCGGTGTTGGTCTCGATGTTCCGGAGGTAGGCTTGGAAGGACATGGTGATGAATTGTTAGAGTCGGTTGCGCTCAGGGCCGCTTGAGCATCCAGCAGGAGATCTTCGGATCCCGGAGTGTCAGCCCCAGCCAAACCAGCCCGCCGAAGCCGATGGCGAAGGCCGTGGGGAACGCTCCGCTCCGTTGGAGCACGTGGGTTGCTGCCGCCCCGCCCAAGTAGCCCGTCAAGAGGACCGCGCCGAGTACGGCGGTTCTCGGAATGACGTAGATCGCCGTGCACACGAGCAGAAGCAGCCCAATGCCGACCGCCGTGTCCGGGCTTATGCCCATCTTCTGACAGGCTTCCATGACGGGCGCCACATGAAGCACCTTGGTGATCCCGTCGAAGGCTAGGAATAGGACCACGAGCGATTTAATCACGGCTGCGGTCTTCGGCATCCCAATGCATGAGGCTCCGCAGTGCCCGGAGGATTGGAGGATTGTGTCTTGGTTCATGATCACAATCACTCTGTAGCGGATCAGCTTTGCTCCCTATTGTATAAAAGCGACAGCTGCTCCTGCTCTCGCGCAATCTTGGCCGGACTTAGTCCGACAAATCGCTGCAAGGAGCGGGTAAGATGCGCTTGGTCGTAGTAGCCCGCCTCGTGAACGACATCGAGGATCGGCGCGCCTTGCCGCAAGCGCTGGGTCGCCTGACGCGCGCGCTCGATTTGGTGGATCGTCCCGCAGGTCAGTCCGGTGATTTGCAGGACGCGTCGTTGCTCGGTTCGAGTTGTGACGTCCTGAAGCTCCCCGTGGATGGCTGCCTTCGCGATGCGGTCTTCTTGGATCACTCCGCGCCGCGCCAGGCGGTTCACGAACGTCTCCGAATTTTCAAAGGTCGGAAGCTCCCATGCCGATCCATTCAACCAGAAAGTCTTGCTGGTGGCATTCGGTAGGACGATGTCGTTGCGGTCCCGGAATTCACTACTGCGAATCAGAGGCATGAAGGTGCCCACCTTGAAGCGCACGCCGAACCACTCGCCGTCCGCCGGGACCTCTGCCATGGATGCGACGGTCTCCGGCCCATGAACGATGACCGTGGTCTTGCCTTCCATCCGGGCGAACACCAGATCCCAGTGGCACGATGCGATAGACCGAAAAACTCCCGTGTGATCACTGCGGCTCCGCCAAACTCTCTCGATGAATGGAGAGTCGGACGGGCGATCCTCGAAAGTGATCAGCACGCTATTTTCATGCTCCCGGCTGCCGTTGGCGTCAAGGATCCGGAGGCCTGATACTCAGTCCTTGGGCGGCCAGACCACGCCATCAAGCTCTTTTGGCAATTGCGTCGGGTCCTGCGGATAGATCAGCGAGAGGTCCATGTCGGACAGCGAGCCTTTGAGAAACTCCATTTCTTCGGGAGCGCCGATGATGAGCCACAGCACTTCCTCGTTGGTGTCGTTGAAGACCTGGCGGAGTTGATCCGGGCCGACGAGCACGCCGCCATACTCTGGAATGGTGACGGTTTCCTCGCCGATGCGCATGCGGCCGGTGCCTTCGAGGACGAAGTAGAATTCCTCCGCGCGGATGTGCTTGTGAAGAGTGTTCGCGCTCCACGGCGGCATCCGCCAAAACCGCGCCCCCATGTTCTCGCTGCCCGTCCGTTCGAGGAAGTCCGCGTTCGGGATCTTCATCAGGTTCGATGGCCTCCAGTGGAGGTCGTCCGGAGTGATGAGCTGATAGCCGGAAAAGGTCTTCATGAGGAATTACCATGGGAGTAATCCCTTCACGCGCTTCGGGCAATGATCATCCCTGTTGTTTGAGCCAGTTCGCAAACCAGATCGGGCCGAGGCGGGCACCGGCACCGGGTGTGAGGCTCTGGTCGTCTATGGGCGTACCGAAGTAGGCTTCGCTACGGTCACCGACGACTTCCCGGGGTTCGCCCTTCGCCTCGAAGAAACGGCGGACGATTTCATCCATTGGTGCGGCTTCCGGTCCAGCGATCTCGATGATGCCGCGTCGTGGTTCGGCCACCGCAACATCCGCGAGCACTGCCGCCACATCGTCGGCAGCCATCGGCTGGAAGCGCGCGGAGGAAACTCGCACGGCGCCGTCGCCTGGAGACGTAGAAGCGATCGCACCGACGAACTCGAAGAACTGCGTGGCGCGGACGATGGTGAAGGGGACGGTCGATGCGTGGATCAGGCTTTCTTGAACGAGCTTGGCGCGGAAGTAGCCATTCGTGGGCGTGCGGTCGGTGCCGACCACCGACAGTGCGATGAAGTGCTTCACACCCGCTTCGCTACAGGCGGCGAGGATATTGCGAGTGGAGGTGTCGAAGAACTCGCGCACTGCGTTTTCCTCAAAGGAGGGCGAGTTGGTTACATCGACTACGACTTGCGAACCTTTGACGGCGTCCGCGAGGCCTTCGGCGGTGAGGGTATTGACTCCGCGTGATGGCGAGGCGATGACGACTTCGTGGCCTTGCGCTTCGAGCAGGGGAGCGAGCTTACGACCGATCAGGCCGCTGCCGCCGATGAGGGTGATCTTGAGAGGAGAACCGTTGGTGGTGGAAGCGTTTGAATTCATAACGCTGCCAGCATCCCACCGGTTTTCGTTTTGCGGTAGCCACCGGTTTGCATTACGGCTATGCACGGAGTGTATGAGCGCCTTCGACGATCTCTCCCTGCTGCGTGCGTTCGTCGCCATCGTTGAGGCCGGCAGTATCTCGGCCGGTGCTCGTCGCCTGAAAATCACCCAGCCGACGCTCAGCCGCTCCTTGCAGAGTCTTGAAGAGCGCGCCGGTGCAGTGCTGCTGCTGCGGGACACGCACCGCACCCATGAAGCAGATCAAGCATCTCATGGAAGATTATCGGACCACCAATGCGGCAAAGGCTAGGCTCGCCACGCTACCTCCTGAGAAGGCCGCGGCGCTTGAGAAGCGGTTGGCAGGGGAGTGAGGTTCGAGACTGATTTTTCGGCCTACCTCCATCACACGAACTCCGGAAAGCGCAGACTGGGCGCTGTCCGGAGGTGGGATTCTCACACGAATTCGATCAGATCAGGGAGTAACCATTCGAAAGAACATCCTGGGCTGTGCCGGGGTGAAGGTCACGGTGGTCCATGTGTCGCCAATCGCGGCCTTCATTTGAAGCGGTGTCCAGGAACCAGCGCTCATGTCCGGGCTCGATTGCAAGGTCCAGCCGTTGGCCGCGCTTTTCCACTTGAGGGTCATGGTGCCGTTGGGATTGCGGGCGATCTGAAGTTCGGGATCGACCAGCTCGCCGGCGGTGAAGTTTTGGTCCAGCATCGCATTGCTGAGATTGGGGTAGGCGTGGTTCGCCGGCGTGAACGATTTTCCCGCGCAGCTCGCGGTAACCGTAAAATTGCCGCCGAGGGTGAGTTCGGCGAAGGCGTAGTAGCCCATCCAATCGGTGATCACGGTTTGATTGGTATTTCCGCCGAGGGTCACGGTCACGCCTTGGAGTCCGGCACCGTCTTCCTGCATGACCCGGCCGCTGATCGAGCCGGTGAAGTCGTCATCGACGATCGTCAGGGTGGTCGAGGACTGCGTGCCCAGCGCTGCGCCGCCGGTGGGCGAGTTCAAGATCATCACGACCGTCTCATTGCCTTCGACGAAATCATCCGGCAGCAGGCTGAGGGTGATTTGCTTGGCCGTTTCGCCGTGGAGGAAGGTAAGGGTGCCAGAGGTGTTGTAGGACGTGTAGTCATCGCCGACCGCAGCGGTGCCGCCGGTGATTTGGTAGTGGATCGTCACCGTGCCGGCCGTGCCGCCGCTACGGGTGACGATGATCGACTTCGACTCGGCCGCTTCGTTCACCGAATACGTGGCCGCGCCGAATTGAAGGTCGCCGGCATAGTCATCGTCGAGGATGGTGCCGGTGCCGCTGCTGTCGCCGAGGCTGGCATTGCTCGGAGACGACAGGGTGACGATGAAGGTCTCGTTTGTTTCAGTGATGGCGTCGCCGGTTACATTGACGTTAACGGTTTTCTGGGTGTCGCCGGGAGCGAAAGTAAGGCTGCCATTCGCCGGGGCGTAGTCGATGCCCGAGGTGGCGGTGCCGTCGGCGGTGGCCCAGTTCACGGTGATCGGAAAGGAGCTGGCCGAGGACAGGCTGACCGTGAAGCTCATGGTCGTGGTGCCCGAGTTGCCTTCTGCCTGGGAAACATCGTTGATCGAGATCACAGGTGGATTGTCGTTGTCGACGATGGTGATGATGGTTTCGGCGGTGCCGGTGACCTGCGGGCCACCCATGGGGTTCGACAGCTTGACCTTGAGCGTTTCATCCGACTCGTCGGTCGAGTCGTTCGTGATTGGCACGGTGATGGTGCGGCTGGTTTGGCCGCTTTGGAAATTCAAGGTTCCGCCGGTTCCGAGATAGTCGGAGCCCGCAGTCGCCGTGGTGCCGGTGATGGTATAGGCCACCGAGACGGAGCCGGTGGAGCCGCCCGTGCGGTTCACCGTGAGGGTGACCGAGGGCGTGCCTTCCGTGACATTGACGCTGGCCACCGACAGTCCGAAGTCACCGGTATCGGAAGCAGCCACGTTGGCATTGAAAGAGAATTCCGAGGTGGTAGGCATGGTCCCCCAGTGGCTGCCGTTTGCGCCGATGCTGTAAGCCGCCCCTGCGAGGGTGGTGACCTGCGTCCCGGGAGTCAGGTTGAGTCCTGCCAGCACCCAGGTGGCATCTCCATTCGCGTCGGTGTTGGCATAGGCGGTGCCCAGCAAGGTCTTGCCTTCGCCGTAGCCACCCGCTTCCGGTTCGGCGGCGTAAACGCCGATCGCATACACCATGTTCGGCTTCGACTGAATTGTGCCGACTACCCGCGCGGGAGTAGCGAAGGAGATGACCGGGAAGTTCTGCAGTTCATTCGGGCCGCTGTCGCTGTCACCGGCGTCATTGGCGTTCACGCCGTTGTTTCCGAGATCGATGGATTGCCCCACGTTGCTCCAGAATTCGTTGCCCATGGCGCCGCAGAAGGAGGTAGGGGAGACGATGCGCAGCCCGTCGCCGCCATTGAATGCCACCTTGTTGCCGGGGAGCGCGAGTTCGGTGTTAGGTCCGACATAGCCGCCGGATCCATAGAAGCTGGAGTGGCTGCTGTTCGGATCGAAAGCCGCGATGTAGATCCCGTCGGAGCCATTGCCCAGATTTGTGCCTACTGTGTTGGTGCCAACCCGATTGCCGGACAGTTCCCAGTCGTCGGTGACGCCCTCGATGGATATTCCGCGCAAGAGATTCTTGCCGACCGTGCAATCCTGGATGCTCACGTGGCGGACATCGGTGAATCTTGCGCCGTGAAGGCCGTTGCCGAGGTTGCCGCCGATGGTGTTGGTCCCGATGTAGTTGTCGCTCAGCGAAGCGGCGCTTCCGTGGAAATCGATGCCGTTGAAACCGTTGCCGGAGATGGTGTTCCCGCAGGTGTCGCCGCCGATCATGCAGGCGGTCCCATTCCCGACCGAGATGCCATGGCCGATATTGCCGCAGTCGATCGTGCCGTTGACATCGGTGCCGATCATGTTGCGCCGGATCGGCACATAGTCGCCGGATTGGTCGGCACTCGCCGGGATGGTGATGCCATTGCCACCGTTAAAGGAGATCACGTTGCCGGTGCCGTGCGCCTTGTAGCCGATGTACATGCCATAGTAGGTGTAGCTGTAGTACCAGCCATCCGAATACCAGTAGGCGTCGACCCAAGTGTAGCTGTAGGGAGCCGCGACAATGCCGTCACCGGAATTTCCCACGTTGCTGTAGCCGTCCTGGCCGACGCCAATGAAGTTGTTCATCAGGAACACGGCACCCCGGACGTCGGGTGCCACGTGGATGCCATCACCATCATTGCCGGAGATCACATTGCGGTTGTTGGCTCCGACTTCGCCGATCTCATTATAGGCGCCGGCACGGGAGGCGATGATGTTGACGCCGTGGCCGCCGTTGCCAGCCGCGAAGTTCCCGAAGGCATTGGTGCCGATCCAGCAACCGTAGACTCTGACCCCGTCATCTTCTTCGGCCTGTGGGCAGTCGATGCGTATGCCGTCACCGGCGAAGCGGTTGATGATGAATCCGCGCAGCGTTGCGGTGGAATTGGCGATCACGAAGCCATTCGCCGTGGCTCCCGCCGATGTCCCGTTGAGCTCGATTAGCGGCGAACCGCTGAATCCGGGTTGGCTGCTGGCGTCGATGGATACTTCCCGTGTGATCGTCGGCAGCGCGGAAAGTAGGGTGATCGTTTTGGCTCCGCTGCCGATGCTGAAGTTGATCGTATGAGAGCCTTCGAATTGGCCGAAGGGTGTGGCATTGGAATCGAGCATCGCCTGGCGCAGCGAGCCGGCACCACTGTTATTATTGTTGGTGACCGTGAAGGTCGCGGCACTTGAGATCGCCGCACAAGCACAGGCCAGCGCGGCGAACAGCAGCGATGTCGCGGAGCGACGAGGAGAAAAGTTGGTTTTCATGGCGGGAGACGGACGGGCCCACAGGAATTGTGATGCTCGCGTTACGTCGTCGACCATGAGGGAAGGGCGGAGATCCGACCATAGGACCACGGTCGGAGAACCGTCGTGTCCAGGCTGAATCTGCTAGGACTTTGGTAGGACTTTCCCCCGCGTGTCTCTCCTCGAAGACGCCCCGAGGATGCCGCGAAGGCGTGGCTCGCTACCCTGCCACCTGGGCAAGCCACCGCTTTCAAGTTACGATTGCTCGATGAGTAGGAGTCAGGCCTGACGCTCAATCCCGCCACTCCGGCCATGGCCGTTCGGCGAGGCAGGCATTGAAGTAGCGAGAATCGTCCGACACCTCGCGCCCCAGCCACGCCGGGCGCTCGAAGGCTTCGTCGGCATTGGTGAGTTCGATCTCAGCGACGACGAGTCCGGCATTCGCTCCGAGAAACTCATCGACCTCCCACACGTGTCCGCCGTGGTTGCGCTCGTGACGGATCTTGTCGAGCAGTGGTGGCAGGCAGAGATCGAGTAGCGCCCGCGCTTCGTCAGGTGGAATGGCGTATTCGAATTCCTGTCGGGAGATGCCGGCGGTGCCTCCTTTGATCGTGAGAAAGGCCTTCTCCCCGGCGAGGCGAACCCGCACCGTGCGCGCGGCATCACGGGTCAGGTAGCCTTGGCAAATCCGCACGCCGGGAGGCCCGTCACGCCAAGCGTCGGAAGTGACCAGAAACTTGCGTTCGATTTCAATGGCCATGGAGTTTCGCGATGGATCTGTCGTGGAGAGGCTTGAGGAGAAACAAGGAAACCAGTGAGCCGATGCCTGCAAGGAACATGTCCATTTGCGTGTCCCACGAATCGCCCTGCGTACCGAGAAAAGACTCAGCTGCCTCTGCCGAGATCAGGGCTGCGGCCCATTCCACAAGCTCGTAGCATGCGCTGAACGCGAGGCAGAAGGAGATCACGGTGAAGTTCAGCCAACCTCGTCGCGCATAGACCTGATTGCGAAGCAGGATCTCGCGGGTGACCAGCGCGGGGACGATCCCTTGGAACAGGTGGCCGATGCGGTCGTAGTGATTCCGGGTGAAGCCGAACCACTCCTTCATCCATTCGCCGGGCGGCGACAGCGCGTAGGTGTGGTGGCCTCCGACCAGAAGTAGCACCATGTGCAAGCCGAGCCACACGAGCACGAAGGAGGAGAAGCGCCAGCCTCTCCGCGCCGCGATTGCCAGTGCGATGAAGCCGACGAAAACCGGTGTCACCTCCAGCCACCACGTCAGCCGGTCGTAGGGCCGCCAAGCGGACCACGCAATCCATGGGAGGATCAGCAGGAAGAGCAGGAGATTGGGGCGGGATGCCATCGCTGCTCAGCTTCGGCATCCCGGTGATACCGCCAATCAAATTCAAACGGCCTGCAGCCCTGCCGGTAATTTTGTCGAGTTGGCGAGGACGCGGAGCAGATGTGGGCAGGTGTTGGCCGTCGGGCGCACTTCGGTGGTCAGGCCGTAATCGTGCATGGGATTGGACCGGGCGATCGCCACTGCCTCATCGAAGTCAGTCACCGAGAGCAGCACGTAGCCGCCGACCGCTTCCTTGGCCTCGACAAAGGGGCCGTCGGTCACAGTGCCACCACCTTCGCCGGTGATCACGACACTTTGTTCCATCAGCGGTTGCGCACCTAGCATCTTGCCGCTGGCGGTCAGTTGATCGAACCACGCGTTGATGCGGTCCATGACGTTGCGGATTTCGTCTTCGGAAAGGCCCTGCTCAGCCCAATCGGTTTTGCGGAAAAGCAGCAGGTGGCCGGTCACTTGGAGCGGGGCAGTCAATTCGAGGCTCATGGTAGGGATGGGAAATGAGGTTTGTTTCGATACAATAACGAATGGGCGACGGCGGCGAGGACAGGATCGCGAAAAATTTTCGCGGCCCGTCCGCCGGGCGTGTGGAGTCACTCCTTTATCAGCACGAGATGCATGGCACCCGGGCTGGTGACGTGCTGGGTGCATATGTATCCCAGCTTCAGGAGATCGATGCCTGCGAAGAGTGG
>Ga0307409_100000744_pt1 | contig 14663 bp, 14 predicted proteins | sample 322Ometagenome_2_FD_203888 | JGI IMG/M metagenome (GOLD analysis project Ga0307409, IMG submission 203888) | Maize rhizosphere microbial communities from greenhouse at UC Davis, California, United States - 322HYB-O-2 | ecosystem: Host-associated > Plants > Roots > Rhizosphere > Soil | place... | reverse complement strand
TCGATCGCCGTCTCTTCGACCTGGCGCTGGAGGGAAGCGCGGCCGGGTTTCTCGGCGAGCTTCGAAAAGAACTGAATTTTGGACTGCGACGGCAATACCAGCTGGGCCGCCAACTAATGACTCCGGCCCTCACGACGCGCTTGTCCGACGAATCCATTCGACAGTTCGCGGACGATGGAGATGAGCTGGATCCAGCCGAGACGCGGGAGGCGTTTGGTTTCATTGGGGCGGAGCGGGCATTCTCGGACGGCTGGCAAGTCGCCATTGGTGGTGTAGGCCATGCGTGGCGCGAACCGTCCCTAGAGCAATCGACATTGGGAGGGAAGCTGCATGTCGTGAAAGATGACCGCACCGGGCTGCGAGTGGCCGACGCGTCACTGCTGTGGACCGGGGCCTATCGCCGAGTGGCCATCTCCGGTGACGCCAACGCCCGGCTCGGGCCACTTCGTTTGCGCCCCCGGCTTCGCTTCGGCTGGGGAGAAGACCTCCCGCTTCAATCTTCCTTCCAACTGGGTGGAGAGGACGGGTTCCCGGGGCTACACATCGGAGAGCGAAGAGGAGATCGCGAGATTCTGGTGGACCTTTTAGTCACCTATCCCCTGAAGGGCCCCTTCGTCGGACGATTGGAGCTGGCATCCGGCCGGTCCGCGGCTGGAGGGCCGATGTTTTCGAGTGACGGCTGGCTCGCCGGAGGCAGGCTTGGAATCGGGGCGGAAACACCGGTAGGCCCGGTGCGCTTCGAATATGGAGTGTCGGGAAGCCATGACGCCTACTTTGTGCGACTGGGCCGCTGGTTCTGACCAACCTTCCTGAAACAGACGTCTGATTACAGTTGCGTGGCGTAGCTGGCCGTTCTCGGTTCGGGGGGTCCGTAGCGTCCCAGCGCGCCATGCTGACGGTGCCATTCCTCGCGCAGACAGAATGGATCCAGGCCCTGCGGTCGATCGACAGCGAGCACGCCGTCGAGGTGATCGATCTCGTGCTGGAGCAGCTCGGCGCGGTCGCCTTCGACTTCCAACTCTGTCCACTCACCCTTGAGATCCTGGTAACGAACTCGAATCCGGTACGCCCGGGAGACCCGCACCAGCAGGCTCGGGAAGGAGAAGCAGTCGTCCCAGACCTCGAAGTCCTCCGTCCCAATGTCCAGGATCTCAGGGTTGATGAGCGGCCATGGCTGCTGACCCATTTCGATGTAGACCATGCGGACCGGTGCCCCGATCTGGGGTGCCGCGATGCCTCGACCCTGCCCAAAACGGGCTTGCCAGTCCCTTAAGGTCTCGCGCATGTCATCCATGATGACTCTGACAGCGGTGGATTTGGGCTTGGTGATGGGCTCGCAGAGCGTGCGAAGAACGGGGTCGCCGAGGAGCCGGATCCTGTGAATCGTCATGTGAGCACCAGGCAGAGGTGTTCGGTCGCAGAGTGAATATGTGGGGGAGAACAGGAGAGAGCCAGTTCCCGAACGTAGTATTATTCACTACTAATACAGTTCACGGCTGGAAGCCAAGTCGAAGTCGATCCCGAGGCGGTTCCTCTAAATTCATGTAGCGTCGTGACATGGATAATTCACACCAAGCGCCTGCGCGAATTGACAATCCCGACAAAATTACTTATGATTGGCCACGTATGAGTTCCACGCCCCTACTCCAGCAGGAGAGCGTCTCCCCCCTCGGTTACCGGGGTTTGCGGGGAGCGGTTCTGGAGCGGTTGAAGCGCTCCGAAGTGCTTACAACGAGGGACCTTGCTAATCAGGTAGGGGCTTCGCTCAACGCAGTCAGACATCATCTGCGCGACCTGGAGGAGCAGGGCCTGGTCGAGTACGAGCGACAGCATCGAGGGGTGGGAGCCCCCACATTTGCCTACCGGCTCACTGCCGCCGGTAAGGCCCTGTTCCCCCAACGCTATGAGGCAACGCTCACCAGTCTGCTCGACCATATGGTTCAGCGGGATGGGCATGCCGGCACGGTGGCTCGCTTGGAATCGCGCTACGATGCCCTGGCTGCACAACTCCGTGAGCAGCTCGCGGATGCGCCGATCCACGAGCGGCTGGCGGCCATAGCGCGGCTACTCAGCAGCGAAGGCTACATGGCGGAAGCCAGCGTCAGCGGCACTGGGGCAACATTGACCGAGCACAATTGCGCTATCCGGCTGGTGGCCGAGCGGTTTCCCGAGATTTGCGCTGCGGAGGCCAGATTTCTCGCCGCGGTGCTGGGCAGAGGGGTGCAAAGGGAACGACATATCCTGAGTGGCTGTAGCGCCTGCGAGTATCGGGTAAATCTTGAGGAGCCAAGCGCTCCTCTTCGAGGGGAGAACGCATGAGTTCGTCGGTCGAGACACTGGTCAACAAGGAGTACAAATACGGGTTCGTTACCGATATCGAATCCGACATTGCTCCTCGTGGGCTGAATGAAGACATCATCCGGCTGATTTCGGCCAAGAAGGGGGAGCCCGAGTGGCTGCTGGCATGGCGTCTCAAGGCCTATCGCGGCTGGCTCAAGATGACCGAGCCCCACAGCTGGCCCAACATTACGTACACGCCGGTTGATTACCAGGCATTGCGATACTACGCCGCCCCCAAGACGAAGACTCCTCTCGGAAGTCTCGACCAGGTCGACCCCAAGCTCCTGGAGACTTACCAGAAGCTGGGCATCCCCCTGTCGGAGCAGAAGCTGCTCGCTGGCGTGGCGGTCGACGCGATCTTCGACAGCGTGTCCGTCGGCACGACCTACAAGGCCAAGCTAGCGGAAGTTGGGGTCATCTTCTGCTCGTTCGGTGAGGCCGTCCGAGAGCATCCCGAGCTGGTTCGGCAGTATCTCGGGTCGGTCGTTCCCGCCAGCGACAACTTCTTCGCCGCCTTGAATGCTGCGGTATTCAGCGACGGTTCTTTCGTGTTCGTGCCCAAGGGCGTGAAGTGCCCGATGGAGCTGTCCACCTACTTCCGCATCAACGCGGCAGAAACCGGTCAGTTCGAGCGCACTCTCATCATCGCCGAGGAAGGTGCCTCCGTCAGCTATCTCGAGGGGTGCACCGCTCCCCGCCGCGATGAAAACCAGCTTCACGCGGCCGTGGTTGAGCTGGTCGCGCTCGAAGGCGCCACCATCAAGTACTCGACAGTCCAGAACTGGTACTCGGGCGATGAGGAAGGGCGGGGCGGGATTTACAATTTCGTCACCAAGCGAGGAAAGTGCGCCGGAGCCAACTCAAAGATCTCCTGGACCCAGGTCGAGACTGGGTCGGCCATCACCTGGAAATATCCGAGCGTGATTCTCCAGGGGGACAACTCGGTTGGCGAGTTCTACTCGGTGGCGGTGGTCAACGGTAAGCAGCAGGCAGATACCGGCACGAAAATGATCCACATTGGGCGGAACACCAGGAGCACCGTTGTCTCGAAAGGCATTTCCGCAGGCCAGGGTCAGAACAGCTACCGAGGCTTGGTCAAGGTGCTTCCCAAGGCCGCCGGTGCGCGAAACTACACCCAGTGCGATTCGATGCTCATCGGGAATCGGTGCGGAGCGCACACATTTCCGTACATTGACGTCCAGAACGCCAGCGCCGCCGTGGAGCACGAAGCGTCCACTTCCAAGATCGGTGAAGACCAGATCTTTTATCTGAAGCAGCGTGGCATGAACACCGAGAATGCCATTTCGATGATCGTCAACGGCTTCTGCAAAGAAGTCTTCAAGGAGCTGCCGATGGAGTTTGCGGTTGAAGCCCAGAAGCTGCTTGGTGTGAGCCTGGAAGGAAGTGTGGGTTAATGTCAAAGCCATTGCTCGAGGTCGTCGGTCTGCGGGCCAGTGCCGGCGAGAAGGAAATCCTTCGCGGGATCGATCTTACCGTCCGGGCGGGGGAGGTGCATGCCGTGATGGGGCCCAACGGCTCCGGGAAGAGCACGCTGGCCCAGGTCATCGCCGGGCACCCGGCCTACGAGGTCACCGCAGGGCGAGTTCTGTACGAGGGTCGCGATCTTTTGGAGATGGAGCCGGAGGAGCGCGCCCAGGCAGGGGTTTTTCTGGCGTTTCAGTATCCGGTCGAGATTCCGGGGATCAGCAACGCCTACTTCCTTCGCGCTGCCTACAACGAGATTCGAAAGGCCCGTGGCCTGGAAGAGGTCGACTCCATGGACTTCCTCGACCTGCTGGAGGAAAAGCTCCGGATTGTCGAGTGGGGCCCTGACATCATGAGCCGGGCCGTCAACTCCGGATTTTCCGGCGGGGAAAAGAAGCGGAACGAGATCCTCCAGATGGCGGTGCTCGAGCCGAAGCTGGCGGTGCTGGACGAGACGGATTCCGGTCTCGATATCGATGCCCTTCGAATCGTGGCCGACGGCGTCAATGCGCTGCGCCGTCCGGAGAACGCAACGGTCCTGGTTACGCACTATCAACGGCTGTTGAACTACATCGTTCCCGACCGGGTTCACGTGCTTTCCAACGGGCGGATCGTCAAATCGGGCGGTAAGGAGCTTGCCCTGGAACTGGAGGAGCGGGGTTACGAATGGCTCGAGCAAGAGGCCGCCGTTCCGTGAGTCAAACTTTTGCCCAGGATCTCCAGGCCCGACACACGCCCAGGCTGGGCCCTGTCTGGCTCGAGCCGCTCCGGCGGGCCGCCATGGAGCGGTTTGCCGCCACCGGGTTCCCTACCTCAAAAGACGAGGAGTGGCGGTTCACCCCGGTTGGCCCTATCGCACAAACGGTATGGCAGAGTGCCCCGCCTGCAGCAGACCTGAGCCGGACACGACTTGCGCCTTTCATCTTCGGGCACCCCGAGTGGAACACGCTCGTGTTCGTGAACGGTTTCTACCGCGAGGACTTGAGCTCGACCAACCAGGTAGAAGCCGGTCTTCACGTGAGCTCCCTGGCGGAAGCGCTGCGACGTGACGGTGGTCTCGTCGAGGCCCATCTCGGCCGGCATGCTCCAATCAACGCCAGTCCTTTTATTGCCCTCAACACCTCCGTGGTGGGCCAGGGCGGCTTCGTTCACGTGGCCGCTAACGCGCAGCTCACGCGCCCCGTCCACCTGGTCTTCGTGACTACCAAAGAAGCCACCGGCAGCGTCATGCAGCCAAGAAACCTGGTTGTCGTGGAGCGTAATGCCCGGGCCGCCGTCATCGAGAGCTTCGTCACGCTCGTCGATGATCGGTCTTACTGGACCAATGCGGTCACTGAAGTCGTGGTGGCGCAAAACTCTTGGCTGGAGCACACCCGGATTCAGCGGGAGAGCGAGGCTGCCTACCACATCGGGTCGACCCACGTCGATCAGCAGCGCGACAGCCACTATCGCTCGTTCACCATGGCCATGGGCGGCGCCATGGCCCGGCACACACTGCATACCAGATTGAACGATGAAAATGTCGAGACCCTGCTGTATGGTCTCTACTTCACCCGGGGTGAGCAGTTGGTGGACAACCATACCGCAATCTTCCACGATCAGCCCAACTGCCGAAGCTGGGAGGTGTATAAAGGCGTTCTCGACGGTCGCTCCCGGGCGGTATTCAACGGCAAGGTGTTCGTCAGGCCGGAAGCCCAGAAGACCGACGCAAAGCAGACCAACCGCAATCTCCTGTTGAGTGATTCTGCCAGGGTCAACACCAAGCCCCAGCTCGAGATCTTTGCCGACGACGTGAAGTGCACCCATGGCGCCACGGTTGGAAAGTTGGATGACATCGCGCTGTTCTACGCCCGGAGCCGGGGCGTTCCGGCCGCCGAGGCCCAGCGGCTACTGACCTACGCCTTTGCGGCCGAGGTCATTGCCGAAGTGACACTGGATCCGGTTCGAGAGGAGTTGGAGCGATTGGTTCGGGAGCGGCTCGGCGGTCTATGAAACTGGAGACCACCGCACCCGCGAGCGACATTCGTCCCGGGCTCGTTACGGGGCCGCCAAAGCGCTTCGATGTGGAGCGGGTCCGGGGTGACTTCCCCATTCTGGGGCGTCGGATCCGTGGCCGCGATCTCGTGTACCTAGACAACGCAGCAACCGCCCAGAAGCCCCAGGCCGTCATTGATGCCGTGACCCATTTCTATGCTCACGAGAACGCCAATGTTCATCGTGGCGTCCACTACCTGAGTGAGCGAGCCACCGCTGCCTATGATGAGGCCCGGCAGAAGGCCGCACAGTTTATCCGAGCGCGGCACCCACACGAGGTGGTATTTACCCGGGGTACCACCGACGGGATCAACCTCGTGGCCCAGAGCTTCGGCCGGTCAATGCTTCGAGCTGGTGACGAGATCCTCATAACAGGAATGGAACACCATTCCAACATCGTCCCCTGGCAGCTGATTTGCGAGCAAACGGGCGCAGTGATCAGGGCGGCGCCCGTGACGGACAGGGGAGAGCTGGATCTCGACGGCTTCCAGTGCCTGCTGAACGATCGCACCCGGCTGGTAGCGGTAGCGCAGGTATCCAATGCCATAGGGACGCTTAACCCCATTAAGCACGTGGTTGCCCTGGCTCACGAGCGCAGTGTCCCGGTGTTGGTGGATGGTGCCCAGGCGGTGCCCCACCTCCCGGTCGATGTGCAGGATCTCGACTGTGACTTCTTTGTGTTCTCCGGTCACAAACTCTTTGGGCCGACCGGCGTAGGTGTTCTGTACGGGAAAGAGGCCTTGCTGGAACGGATGCCACCGCACCAGGGCGGAGGCGGGATGATCGCCACGGTGAGCCTCGAGCGGTCGACCTGGGCACCTTTGCCGGCCAAGTTCGAGGCAGGCACACCTATGGTGGCGGAGGCCATCGGATTGGGTGCGGCCGTCGATTACCTGAGCAGCATCGGATTACCCGCGATCGCATCGTGGGAAAAGACGTTGCTGGACTATGCCACCGAGCGTCTCAGCGGAGTCGAAGGCCTGCGCATCATCGGTACCGCACAGCATAAAGCCAGCATAGTGTCATTTGTGCTCGATGGGGTACATCCCCACGACATCGGTACCGTGCTGGACGAGGATGGCATAGCCATTCGGGCGGGACACCACTGTGCCCAACCGCTGATGCAGCACTTCGGCGTGCCGGCTACGGCCCGGGCATCCTTTGCCCTCTACAACACGCCGCTGGAAGTGGATGCCTTCGCCGCTGCGCTTGGTACTGTTGCCAGGATGTTTAGATGATGGCGGGCCTCGGGCAGCTATATCAGGACTTGATCCTCGATCACAACCGCTCCCCTCGAAACTACCGGAAGATTGAGAACGCCAACCGACGCGTGGAGGGGAACAACCCGCTCTGTGGTGATCGCCTGACGGTGTTCCTGCGCATGGACGGTGATAGTATCGAGGATGCCGCCTTCCAGGGCTCGGGTTGTGCCATTTCCCGGGCATCTGCGTCACTGATGACCGCCGCGGTGAAAGGAAAGACCAGGAGCGAAGCGGAGGATCTCTTCGATCGGTTCCATCGGTTGGTGACAGGCACTCTCAATCCTGCGGACACGCAGTCCCTCGGCAAACTGGCCGCCTTTGCAGGAGTGGCCGAGTTCCCGGTCCGAATTAAATGCGCCAGCCTCTCCTGGCACGCACTCCGGGCGGCGTTGAACCAATCGAACTCAGTGGTTTCCAGCGAACAGTAGTCAGAAACACCAACACCAGGACCCAACAACTAGAGGAAGCTTGCTAATGCCTTACAATCCTGCCTTGGTAGCCCCGATGCGAGCTGAGATGACCCGGCTGGGTGCCAAGGAGTTGACCACTGCAGCGGAAGTCGATGCCGCCCTCGGCGACCAGCGAGGCTCCATGCTGGTATTCGTGAATTCAGTGTGTGGCTGCGCGGCCGGAAACGCGCGCCCTGCCTTGGCCCTCGCGCTGCAGCACTCTATAGTTCCGCAGCAAGTGGTGACGGTATTCGCCGGGCAGGATCTGGACGCCGTTGCCAGGGCTCGGCAGTACTTCGGCGAATATCAGCCCAGCAGTCCGTCGATGGCACTGTTCCGCGACGGCGAGGTCGTTCATTTCGTTCATCGACACCAGATAGAAGGACGCTCGCCCCAGGCCATCGCGGCCGACCTCACCTCGGCATTCGACCGGTTCTGCGGCGCGGCCGTCTAGGAGCGAGCTCAACATGTCAGGGCATGTATTCCATCCAGGCCACGCCGAGCTGCACGGCATCACCGTGGTGGTGGACACGAATGGACCGCGGACCTACGTGGGCCGCTTCGATACCGAGGATGAACAGGGCATACACATGCTGGACGTGGGCGTACACGAAGAACCAGCTGACATGTCAAAGGACGAATACCTCCAGAGGACTGCAAAGTTTGGCATCAACCGCCAGCACCGTCACCTCCTCGTGCCGCGTCGGGACATTGCAAGCATCCGGCGCTTGGCTGAGCTGAGTTGATGCTGTCGCCATACTGTAGTGATTGAAGGGTCATGGATTACGATGTCGTTGTCATAGGTGGCGGACATGCCGGCTCCGAAGCTGCAACACTCGCCGCACGAAGAGGTGCGCAGACCCTCCTGCTGACGCAGAACCTCGAGACAATCGGTCAGATGTCATGTAATCCCGCCATCGGCGGGATCGCCAAGGGCACCGTAGTACGGGAGGTGGATGCCCTGGGCGGAGTCATGGGCAGGGCAACCGATTCGGCTCGGATTCAGTTCCGGATGCTCAATCGGTCCAAGGGGCCAGCCGTCTGGTCGCCCAGAGCCCAGTGCGATCGCAACCTGTACCGGAGGGCAGTGCGGCGGTTGCTGGAAGAGCAGCCGAGGCTGCACCAGTACCAAGGAACCGTCGCACGCTTGCTGCTCAGCCAAAACTGTATAGCGGGTGTCGAGACACTGGAAGGACAGCGCTTTGCAACGCGTGCTGTAGTGCTGACGACCGGAACATTTCTACGCGGAACGATTCACCAGGGTCGGGATACTCGTACTCCTGCGGGAAGAGCCGGCGACCCACCGGCAGTCGCCATTGCTGAGCACCTGAATGATCTGGGTTTCAGGAGTGAGCGCTTTAAGACTGGAACTCCACCGAGGGTCGATGGCCGGACGGTTAGGGTGGCAGAGCTCGAGAGGCAGGATGGGGACATGGAGCCATTCTGGTTCTCCTTCTACGCGCGTGTAGCGCATCCTGACCAGAGGCCCTGCTACCTGACCTACACGGGTCCAGCGCTCCAGGCGATCGTCGAGCGCCATCTCTCCGAGTCGGCACTATACGGGGGAGCCATATCCAGCCGAGGTCCTCGGTACTGTCCATCTATAGAAGACAAGATCGTGAAGTTCCCTTCCGCGGGGCGGCACCAGGTATTCCTGGAGCCCGAGGGGTTGGATACTGCGGAGATGTACGTCAACGGGATCTCCACTTCGCTGCCTCCCCAAGTTCAGTTGGAGATGTTACACAGTATTCCCGGTCTCGAAGAAGCCAGGATGACGCGCGCAGGGTATGCCATCGAGTACGACTACTATCCGCCTACGCAGCTCACCCAGGCACTCGAATCAAAGGCTATCCAGGGGCTCTTCATGGCCGGGCAGGTTAACGGGACAACCGGCTACGAGGAGGCCGCCGGCCAAGGCGCGGTGGCGGGGCTGAATGCCGCGGCACGGGCGTTGGACTGTGAAATGGCTTGCATCGGACGGCAGGAAGCCTTCCTCGGAGTGCTCGTTGATGACCTGGTGACCCGCGGGGTGGATGAGCCCTATCGGCTGTTTACCTCCAGGTCCGAGTTCCGGTTGCTACTCCGGCAAGACAACGCACTGCGGCGGCTTTTCCCACTGGCGGAACGGCTGAAGTTATTGAGCAGCGATGAACTCAAAACCGCCGAGGCGCGGCTTCGGATCGAGGAGGGCGTTCAGCACTGCGCCGAGTCAGTCGCCATTGCACCGAGTATAGCGAGCCCCATTTTGGCCCGACACAACTCGAGCGCCATTCGGGCGGCACTTCGGGTTGCTGAGCTCGCTCGCCGCCCCGAAGTACCTCTCGGGGAACTTCTGGAGGCCGTTGGAATCCGAGTGTCCGCCGAGGCCACGGTGTGGGCCGACATCGAGTTCAAGTACGCTGGCTACTTGGCAAAGGAGCACTCGGCGGCCGAGCGACTCGCTCGGATGGATGAGTTCCCAATCCCCGTGAGTCTTCAGTATGGAGAGTTGACGAGTCTCTCCTTCGAAGCTCGCCAGAAGCTGAGTGCACTGCGCCCTGCTTCTATTGGCCAAGCCCGGAGAATACCCGGAGTATCACCGAGCGACATCCATTGTTTGGTCGGAGCTATCATCAGGGGTCAACGAGAAAGGACAGTTTCACGTGAAACCGCAGGCTGACAGTTTCACGTGAAACTGCTCGAGGAAAAACCGGTCTTACCCCTCCCTCGATCAGCATGCTCAGCGTTGCCTCCTTCCGTAGTTGCTTCCTCCAGATCTACTAAGCGAACCGATCCCGGTTCTTTCGCCTTGCCGCAGAGGCGGGCACCATCCGATGAACCGTGCACAGCCGATTCGAGGGCTGCTCTCCGGTCCCGGCCCTGCGCATAATCTCAGATCACTTTCGTCGGCGGGCGCTGTGGTTTGATGCTGGCGCCACTGGACCAACAGAGTTCAAGTAAGAGATTGCACCTCCAGCGTAATTCCCTATATTGTGCCGGCCGCAGCAGCGGTCCATCCAAGCGACGCACCCTCCCCTGAATAGAATTACGCTGTAAACCATTGCTGTAGCTAAACTTAAGCACAAGGCGCCTCATGGCCCAAATCATCGCGATCGCAAACCAGAAGGGTGGCGTGGGCAAGACCACTACGGCCGTTAACTTGGCCGCAGCTTTGGCACTGGCCGAGCGCCGGACACTTCTGCTGGATTCCGACCCGCAGGGCAACACCACCAGTGGGGTCGGCATCGCCAAGGAGACGGTTGAGCTTTCCTTATATGAGTCCCTCGTCGAAGGCCAGCCACCAGCCGAATCGATCCTTTCGATATCGGCTATCCCGTTCCTGTCGGTGCTGCCGGCAACCCAGGACCTCGTGGGTGCTGAGCTCCAGCTGGTGGAACGAGACCGCCGGGAAGCCATGCTCCGGCAAATGCTCGATGGTCTGCAGGATGCCTACGATTACATCATCGTAGACTGCCCGCCGTCGCTCGGTCTCTTAACGCTGAATGTGTTGGCAGCCGCGAATGGTGTGCTGATTCCGATTCAATGCGAGTACTATGGCCTGGAAGGGATATCGCAGCTTCTTAACACTGTCAGGTTAGTGCAGCAGAACTTCAATCCTAGCCTGGCCATCTACGGTGTACTCCTCACCATGTACGACAGCCGCCTTAACCTATGTCGGCAGGTGGCCGAAGACGCCAAGGAGTATTTCGGGGCCAAAGTCTTTGGCACTCCCATACCCCGGAATGTTCGGTTGGCCGAGGCTCCAAGTTTCGGCAAGCCCATTCTCTTGTACGACCCGCAGTCGGTCGGGGCCAAAAGCTATCTCGCCGTGGCGCAGGAACTTCTTCGACGTATCGAGCATCCGAACGTCACTCTGGTCGAGCCACCCATTCCCCACGCAGCATCGGCGTCTGCTCCTTCGGAGGCGAGTGAGTCGGCGGCTTCGGTTACTCAGGAGCCGAGCGCCTCGGCTTCTGTCGGCGATGAGTCCGACCCAACGAGCGCGCCGGCTTCAGTCATGCCTGATGGTTCCGAATCTCACGCTGAGCCTGAACCGTTACCAGAGGTAACGACCCATGAGTGAAACCAAGCGTCTAGGGAGAGGGCTCGAGGCTCTGCTCGGCTCGGCATCCCGGGAACAGGCCGAAGCCTCCGGTGCATTACGAGAGCTCCCTGTGGGCAGTGTGCTGCCAAATCCGCTTCAGCCCCGCACCCACCTGAATGAGGCGGAGCTGGCGGAGCTTGCTGCATCAATCGAAGCGTCCGGTCTGCTGCAGCCGGTCATTGTCCGGCCACGCAACGGGCGCTACGAGCTGATCGCGGGGGAGCGTCGCTGGAGAGCGGTGCAGCGGCTTGGCTGGGTCAAAATCCCCGCGATTGTAAAGGATGTCGACGATCGCACACTGCTTACCCTTGCCTTGATCGAGAATTTGCAGCGTGACGACCTGACGGCAATCGACGAGGCGTCAGGCTATCACCGATTGGGGAGTGAGTTCCAGCTGGGTCAGGCTGAGATCGCCCGACTGGTCGGTCGAGACCGCTCCACGGTCGCAAATCTGCTCCGTCTGCTGAAGCTCCCCGATGAAGTGAAGCAACTGATTCAAGACGGGAAGCTTGCCGAGGGTCACGCGCGGGCACTACTCGGCGTTGCGGACGAGAAGGAACAGGTTGGCCTGGCCCGAGAGGCTGCTGAACAGGGGTGGTCGGTTCGAGAAGTGGAGGCACGGGCCAAAGGCAATGGTGGGAGCACCGCGGCGTCGGCCGCTCCTGCCTTGGCGCCGTCGCGTTCACCGCAGAGAATGCCGAGTGCCGATGTCAGGCGGGTGGAAGACGCGTTACGGAAGAGGTTAGGCACCGATGTGCGGCTGACCTCTCGCCGGAGGGGCCGGGGCTTTCTCAGCATCAGCTACTACTCGAACGATGATCTGGCGCGAGTTCTCGAGCTGATCCTGGGAGAGCCGTTCGCCGGATGAGACGGAAGAAGCGCTCCCGCTCCATTACCATGGTGATTCAGCGGGACGGAACCACGAAGACCCGAACGATCCGGGTTCCGATCTGGACTCTTCGCGTAGGCACGTGGGCGGCAGGGGCGGTTGCGGTTCTCCTCATCCTCATCACAGCCCTTTACGGCCCGCTCGTCGCGGCGGCAGCCCGGGTCCCGGGCATGGAACGCGAGTTGGCGAGGCTTCGCGCCGAGAATACTAGGGTGCGGGATCTATCCGCTGCACTGGACAGCGCCGAGTCCCGGTATGCCCAGGTGCGTCAGATGATGGGCGGGGAAATCGTACGCGACCCGGTCACTAAGACGACGCAGTTGCCCGTAGCGCCGCCAATTCGGGCTCGGCTCGCCGCCGCGGTGGTTCGTCCGCCTGGGCTGGGGGTTCCGAGATTCTGGCCGCTGGAAGAGTCCGGCTACGTGACTCGGGGTCAGCTGAAGGCCAGCGGCCGGGACGAAGCTCACCCCGGGGTCGACATCGCCGTGTCGATCGGAAGCCTGGTGAGGGCCGCCGGTGGCGCCACGGTCGGGCAAGCTGGCGAAGATCCCGAATATGGCCGCTACGTACTCCTGGAGCACGCCGAGGAATACCAGACAAAGTACGGCCATCTTTCCCGCATCTTAGTGACACTGGGAGACACTGTTGCTCCTGGGCAGGTCATTGGGCTGAGTGGGAACAGTGGCCGGTCCACCGCTCCGCATCTTCACTTCGAGATTCGCCAGCGGGGCTCATCGCTGGATCCGCTCACGATGGTAAAGGAGGGGCGCTAGATGGGTATTTTCTCCGGCTCTGCGAAGGATGAGCAGGGCAACGAGCTCAAGCGGCGCCGGACCGATCAGATCCCCTTTTCCATTATAGCCAGCGACATGACAGTAATCGGCGACCTCGAGACAGACGGGGTCGTTCGCATCGAGGGCAGGATACGAGGCACCGTCCGGGTCGGCTCGCAGGTGCTGGTGGCTCAGGGTGCGGTGATCGAAGGGGACCTGCACACCCAAGAGGCGGTCATTGCCGGTCAGGTCAGCGGAGCCATTCATGCCAGTGAGCGGGTGGAGCTTCAGGCCACCGCCATGGTCTCGGGAGACATTCTTACTCCTCGTATCTCTATAGTAGAGGGCGGCAGGGTGTCAGGAGAGGTTAAAATGGACACGAAAACGGAGGTGCGTCCGGTCGGGACTTCCCACAATAGTTGAAAATTCACCTAAGTGTGTGGAAACCAAACTCTTGAACCACACCTTCCGGCTCCTGACGGTGCAAATCCTCGCACTGGCTCTTCGATTTCCCCTACTGCGAACTAAATGGCTTCATGCTGTTCCGACGCTGGCGCTGATAGGGTGCACCCAGCCACAGGCATCCGGTATGCGAGTGGCTCTCGTCACGCCTGGCTCAGTGGCCGATGCCGCCTGGAACTCAGGTGCGTTCGAAGGGCTCCAACGCATCCGCGACTCCCTCCGTGTTCACGTCAGCCATGTCGAAGCTCGCACGCCAACTGAGCAAATCGAGGCACTCCGCACCTATGCTGCCCAGGGCTATGATCTGGTCTTTGCCCACGGGTTCGAGTTTCAGGATGCCGCCGAGCGGGTGTCGGCCACATACCCCCACACGGCATTCATCGTCACGTCGGGGCGAAGGAGCCGCGACAACGTCTCGCCGCTGATCTTTCGGTTGGAAGAGGCCAGCTACCTTGCCGGTATGGTGGCCGGGCAACTGAGCAAGACTGGTGTGCTGGGCTTCATCGGCGGGATCGAGCTGCCCCCGATCGAGGCCGCGTACCAGGGCTGGGTAAATGGTGCCAAGAGGGTCAATCCTGCCATCAAGTCCCGCAAGGTGTACCTGAACAGCTTCGATGATGTCGCCGCCGGACGCGAGGCGGCTCTGGCCCTGATTGGCGCCGGCGCGGATATGTTCCACCACAACGCCGATGCTGCCGCACTGGGATTATTCCAGGCAGTCAAGCAGAGCCGAGGGGTGTACGTCATGGGAGCGAACGCGGATCAGACCAGTCTCGCTCCCGATCATGTGCTTGGAAATGCCGTGATAGATCTTCCGCAGGCATTCCTGCTGGTGGCCCTGGAGTTGAAGCGGGGCGACTTTGCACCCCATGTCGAAGCATTTGG
>Ga0307409_100000743_pt1 | contig 14668 bp, 11 predicted proteins | sample 322Ometagenome_2_FD_203888 | JGI IMG/M metagenome (GOLD analysis project Ga0307409, IMG submission 203888) | Maize rhizosphere microbial communities from greenhouse at UC Davis, California, United States - 322HYB-O-2 | ecosystem: Host-associated > Plants > Roots > Rhizosphere > Soil | place... | reverse complement strand
ATCGCACTGCGCGGACTCTGCCTCGCCACCGGACGATACGCAGATGCACGTGACATCCTGCTCGAATGGTCAGGGGCGGTGTCGGAGGGCATGCTCCCGAACCGCTTCCCCGACGGCGGCAGCGTTCCGGACTACAACTCGGTCGATGCATCGCTCTGGTTCGTCATCGCAGTGCGCGAGCTCATGGACGCCGCGTCGCGACGCCCGCGCCTCCTGACGCGCTCGCAGCGGGCGCGCCTCGAGGACGCGTGCCTGGCGATCGTCGAGGGGTACTCGCGCGGGACACGTTACGGCATTCGCATGGACGACGACGGGCTGCTGGCCGCCGGAGAACGAGGACAGCAGCTCACGTGGATGGACGCGCGGGTGGGCGATCGCGAGATTACGCCGCGCATCGGCAAACCGGTGGAGGTGCAGGCGCTCTGGCTCAACGCGCTGCACGCGGCATCGACGTTCGAGGCGCGATGGGGCGACTGGCTGGCGCGCGGCACGCTCAGCTTCAGCCAGCGCTTCTGGAACGCCGATCGCCGGGCTCTCTACGACGTGGTCGACGTCGATCACCGCCGCGGTGAATGTGATGCGACGCTGCGTCCGAACCAGATCCTCGCGATCGGCGGGTTGCCGCTGCCGCTCATTGTGAATGGCCGCGCGCGGGCCATCCTCGACACCGTCGAAGACGAGCTCTGGACGCCGATGGGGCTCCGTTCGCTGTCGCGCCTCGATCCGCGGTACGTGGGGCGATATGGCGGCGACAGCGGAACGCGCGACGCGTCGTATCACCAGGGCACTGTCTGGCCCTGGCTGCTCGGCCCGTTCGTTGATGCGTGGCTGCGGGTGCGCGGCTACACGGAGGAATGGCGGAGGCAGGCGCTCGCGCGATTCGTTGCGCCCCTCGAGTCGCACCTCGCGGAGGCCGGCCTCGGGCACGTCTCGGAGATTGCGGATGGCGACGCACCGTTCACGGCGCGCGGCTGCCCGTTCCAGGCCTGGTCTCTCGGCGAGCTGATTCGAGTCAAGGCGCTCGTCGAAGCGGAGACGCTCGCCCTTACGGTATAACCTTCGGCCATGAAATACATGGCCGCCGTGCTCGCCGCCGCCGCCCTGACGCTCACCGCCCGCGGCGCCGAACCCGCCTTCGACGTCGTCGAGAAAACGATTCCCGAGCTGCAGGCGGCGATGAGGGCCGGCACCGTGACCTCGCGGCAGCTCGTGGAGACGTACCTCGCGCGCATTGCGGCGTACGACCGTCAGGGACCACGGCTGAATGCGATGGTGGCGCTCAACGCGAACGCCGTGAGGGAGGCGGAGGCGCTCGATCGCGAACGCGCCACGAAGGGCCCTCGCGGCCCGCTGCACGGCATCCCGATCGTGGTCAAGGACAACTACGAGACGGTAGACATGCCCACCGCCGCCGGGTCGCTCGCGCTCGCCAGCTACCAGTCCACGGGTGATGCCTTCCAGGTCGAGCGGCTGCGCGCGGCGGGCGCGGTCATCGTCGGCAAGACGAACATGCACGAGCTCGCGGCGGGCATCACGTCGATCAGCTCCGTCGGCGGGCAGACGCGCAACCCGTACGATCTGGCGCGGAATCCCGGCGGATCGAGCGGCGGCACCGGGGCGGCGCTCGCCGCCAGCTTCGCCGCCGCCGGGATGGGAAGCGATACGTGCGGATCGATCCGGATTCCGGCGGCGAACAACAACCTGGTCGGGCTGCGCGGGACGCGCGGACTCGCAAGCGGCCGCGGGATCGTGCCGCTCTCCACGACCCAGGACATCGGCGGCCCGCTGGCGCGCACGCTCGCTGACCTGGCTCTGATGCTCGACGCGACGGTGGGGCCCGACCCGGGCGATCCGACGACGAGCGTCGCTGCCGATCACATCCCGACGACGTACGTCGACGCCTTGCAGCCGGGCGGATTGAAGGGCGCGCGACTTGGCGTGCTGCGGTTGTACTTCGGTCCCGACGAGGATGGCTCAGCGGTCGTGCTGGCCGCGATCGACCGCATGAAAAAGGCCGGCGCCGAGATCGTCGACGTCGACGTGCCCGGCCTCGAGGATCTGCTCCGCGACAGCAGCGTGATTGCCTCCGAGTTCAAATTCGACCTGGCAGCGTTTCTCGCCGCGCGGGAGCGCTCTCCCGTGAAGTCGCTGGGGGAGATCCTCGAGCACGGACTGTACGACGCCTCCATGGAAGGCACCCTGACGCGGCGCAACGCCGTCGAGAAGCGCGACACCGAGGAATACCGGCGTGCGCTGATCAAGCGCGAGACGATTCGCCACGCCGTGACCGCCGCTCTCGACGAGCATCGTCTGGTGGCGCTGGTGTATCCGACGTTGCGGCGCAAGCCCGCGCGGATCGGCGACGTGCAGATGGGAACGACGTGTCAGCTCAGCGCCTCGGCGGGGCTGCCGGCACTGAGTGTGCCCGCGGGGTTCACCGACGACGGCCTGCCGATCGGGATCGAGTTCATCGGCCGTGCCTGGTCGGAACCCGACCTGTTGCGCGTGGCCTATGGCTGGGAGCAGGAAGCGAAGCTGCGGCGTGCGCCGTTCAGCACGCCGGCGCTCGTCAACGGCAAGGCGCCGGTACCGGTTTCGTTTACCGCCAAGGCGCCGAACATCGCCGTGGACCTGACCTACGATCGCATCGTCAGCGAGCTGCGGTACGTCGTCCGATTGAGTCCGCCACTGCGGGACGTGCGTCTCGTCGCCCTGCACCGCGGAAAAGGCGATGCACCCGGCCCGATCACGGCGCGGCTCCTGGATGCGCTCACGCCTGATGGCGCGGGCATGGTCACCCTCGGCCATCAGGACCGCAGCGCGCTTGCGGCCGGGGAGTTGTTCATCCGGTACTACACGGCCGCGACGCCGCTGGGCAGCGAGCCGCTCAGGCTCCGGATGCCCGGTCCGGCTGGTCCATCTTCAGCTCCATTCGCGGAATCGGCACCTTCACGCCTCGTTCCCTGAAGAGCCGCGTGATGCGGCGCCGGAGCTCGCGCCCGACCATCCACTGCTTCAGGGGCACTGTCTTGATCCGCGCCTTGATCGTGACCTGGCCCGGCTCCCACGCGTCGATGCCGTAGACCTCGATCGGCTCGAGGATGTGCGGCTTGAAGTCGGGGTCGTCGAGGAGCGACGCGCCGGCGTCGCGCATCGCCTGCGTGACGCGCTCCGGATCTTCCTCGACCGGGATCGAGACGGTCACCAGATAAAACGAGAAGTCCTTCGACTTGTTGGCGAGGGTCTTCACCTCGCCGTTCGGAAAGACGTGCACGGCGCCTTCCTCGTCGCGCAGCACGATCGTCCTCAGGTTGACTTCCTCGACGAGGCCGCCCTGGCCGTTGACCACTGCGACGTCGCCAACGCGCACCTGGTCCTCGAGGATGAGGAAGAACCCCGAGATCACATCACGGACGAGCGTCTGCGCGCCGAAGCCAATCGCGAGCCCGGCGATCCCGGCGCCGGTCAGCACGGGGGTGATGTCGATGTTCAGCACCCGCAGCACCATCAGGATGGCGATGCTGCCGACGGTGATCGTCAGCGACTTCCTGATCAGCCGCGAAAGCGTCTGGGCGCGCTTGGTTCGCTCGATGATGTCGAGGCCCGAGCCGTGACTCATCTCGCGCTCGAAGCGGAGCGCGCCCGCCGTGCCCATGCGGATGACGATGTAGGCGGCGACGGAGATCACCGCGATACGGAGGCCCGACTCGAACAGCCAGCGGGCAATCTGCTCGGGATCGCGGGCGAAGCGGCTCCGGTAGCCGGCCAGCCGCATCGCCGGAAAGGAGAGTGCGCCCGCGACGACGAGGAAGATCGCAATCTTGACGATGCGCCGCGGGCGATCCACGAGCATGGTCTCGAGCTCGGGATCGGAGATGATGCCGCGCAGCACCGACTGGGCGAGCCGCGCGATGAACTCCGCGACCGCGTACGAGGCCGCGAAGGCGAGCATGAGCGCGAGTGTCAGCTCGGGCCAGTTGGCCGGCAGCCGCATCGGCTAGTCGCGCACTCGGCGTGACGAGGATTGAATCGGCACCCTCACATCGGTCTCGCGGCCGTCGCGGATCACGCGGAACACCGCCGTGCTGCCAATCTTCGCGTCCTGAATGAGCCGCTTCAGCTGCGCGGCGTCCTCGATCTTCTGGCCGTTGAGCGCCACGACGATGTCGCCGGGGAGCAGTCCGGCGCGGTAGGCGGCGGAATTGCGCATCATCTGCGCGATCAGCGCGCCGTGCGCCCCCGGCGCCCCGAGCTGCTCGGCGACGTGCGTCGTCACGGCCGCGAACTCCACGTAGCCGATGTCGCCCCGACGCACTTCGCCGAAGGCGATGAGGTCCTGCATGACGCGGCGTACGAGATTGCTCGGCACGGCGAAGCCGATGCCCTGGTAGCCTCCGCTCTCGCTGTAGATGGCGGTGTTGATGCCGATCAGCTCGCCGCGGGCGTTGATCAGCGCCCCTCCCGAGTTGCCGGGATTGATGGCCGCGTCGGTCTGGATGAAGTCCTCGTAGGCGGAAATGCCGACGCGCCGGTTCACCGCCGACACGATCCCGAGCGTCACCGTCTGATCGAGCTGGTACGGGTTGCCGATGGCGAGCACCCACTCGGCGACCTTGAGCTTCGAGGAGTCTCCCCACGGGATCGTCGGCAGCCCCTTCGCATTCACCTTCAGGAGCGCGAGGTCGGTTGCCGCGTCGGCCCCGATGATCTCGGCGCTCAGCTCGCGCCTGTCGCCGAACGCGACGGTGATCGCCGGCAGGTTCCGCACGCTCAGCACGCCGCCTTCGCCGGCGATGACGTGGTTGTTCGTCAGGATGTAGCCGTCGCTGCTGACGATCACGCCGGACCCGAGGCTGCTCTGCACGCCCCGCCGCGACCCGAACATCTCGTCGTCGCCGCCGAAGAAATACTGGAAGAATGGATCGTTGGCGAACGGCGAGTTCGAGCGACGAACGAACTGCTGTGACGAGATGTTGGTGACGGCGGGCACCGTCTGGCCCGCGACACGGCTGAAATCGGGAAGCGAGGACGGGATTGTCGGGATCTGCGTAGCAGCGGTCGACGCCGTCGCGCGGGCGGCGGCCGGAGGCGGCTGTGCCCCGGTCTCGTCAGCGGCGCGCATGCGGCCGGTGACGACGAGCCCCGCGGCAAAGCCGCAGACGAGCAGCAGCGTTGCAATCGCGAGTCGGCCCGTAGACATCAGGACACCTGGATGCGGCGCGTGGCCTCCCCGCGCGCTTTCGGGACGATCACGATGAGGACGCCGTCCTTGAGATCCGCGGTGACGTCATCGATGCGGACAGGCACCGGCAGCTCGAACGTGCGGCTGAACGCGCCACGCCCTCGTTCGATGCGGTGGTACTGCTCGCACGGCGCCCCCTCGTCGCGGCGCACGCCGGAGAGCGTCAGGTGGCTGTCGTGAACTCTGATCTCGACGTCCTCCCGGCGGAGCCCCGGCACTTCCGCCGTCACGACGTAGCGATCGGCGGTCTCGTGCACATCGACCGGCGGCACCCAGCCCGTCGTCGATCCCGGACCGAACCGGTCGAGCCGATGCTGGATGGCGAGGAGGTCGCGAATCGGGTCCCAGCGTCCAAACGCCACGAACGGATCCTAGCAGTGAACAGGGGTCAGGAGACAGGGGCGCGCCCGATCGAGCTCCGCCCGGCGCGCCGGGCGCGGCAGGGCAGTTGTGCTACGATCCATGGGTTCTGCACATCAATTTATGGCTTCCATTCAAGCAACGCGCCTCAAGAAGGGGATGCTCGTCAAGATCGAGAACGACCTGTTCCGCGTCCTCGAGCTGCAGCACGTGACGCCCGGCAACCTGCGCGGGTTCGTTCGCGTCAAGTTCCGCAACATCCGCAGCGGCACACTAGCGGACCAGAAGCTCCGCTCGGAAGATTCGGTCGAGCGCGCGACGCTGGACGAGCGCGAGATGCAGTATCTCTACAAGGACGGCGACCACTATTACTTCATGGACACGACGTCCTACGAGCAGATTCACATCTCCAGCGAGGCGCTCGGCGAGTCGGTGCACTACCTGAAGCCGGAAATGACCATTGCCGTGGAGTTCTACGGCTCCGAGCCGGTCGGCATCGAGCTGCCGCAGACCGTTGACCTGCAGGTCACCGACACCGTCCCCGGCATCAAAGGAGCGACCGCCAGCAACCAGATCAAGCCGGCGACGCTCGAAACCGGCCTCGTGGTGAACGTGCCGCCGTTCATCAACACCGGCGACACCGTCCGGGTCAGCACCGACACGGGCGAATACCTGTCCCGGGCCTGACGGCCCGGGGACATTTATGATCTGTGATTCTTGATTTTTGATTTTTGCTTGGAGGCACCGAGGATTTCAGGCGGCGCCGTCGCAGCAATCAACAGTCGCAATCAAGAATCAAGAATCAAGAATCAAGAATCAAGAATGGACGTCGTCCGCCATCATCCCGACCAGGGGTGGATCGAAGTCGTCGTCGGGAGCATGTTCAGCGGCAAGAGCGAGGAGCTCATTCGCCGGCTGCGCCGTGCGCAGATTGCGCGGCAGAAAGTCCAGATTTTCAAGCCGCAGATCGACACGCGCTACGCCGACGACCATATCGTCTCGCACAGCGAGATGCGAATCCCGTCGGTCGCGGTGCGCACGTCCCGCGAACTGCTCGAGCGCGTCGCCGCCGACACGGAGGTCGTCGGCATCGACGAGGGGCAGTTCTTCGACCAGGAGCTGCCGTCGGTCTGCAACACGCTCGCGGACATGGGAAAACGGGTGATCGTGGCCGGTCTCGACCAGGATTACCTGGGGAAGCCGTTCGAGCCGATGCCGCAGCTGCTCGCGATCGCGGAGTACATCACCAAGACGCTGGCGATCTGCATGGTGTGCGGCAACCCCGCGAACCACACGCAGCGGCTGGTCGCCAGCGAGGACCGCGTGCTCCTTGGCGCCCAAGGCACTTACGAGGCGCGGTGCCGCCGGTGCTTCGACCCGACGCTCGCGGCAGCGGCGCCGATGAGCGCGGAGAATCCCGAGTCGCAGCTCCCAAAGTCCAAGTAGCATCCCGAAGCCGAAAGCCGAGAGCCTAACGCCAACGCCCAGAGTTCCGTTTGAGATTTCCGATTTGGCTGTGACAACGTAAGACCGTGGCCCCGGCGGCGATCCTCCCGCAGCTCCTGTTCATCTTCGGCGTCGGTTTCCTCGTCGCCAACATCAAGGCGACGCTCGACCTTCTGCGGTTTCGCGCGCGCCGCCGCTCGGCGCTGCTCGTCTGGCACAGCCCGAAGCCGCGGTTCTACCGCCTGAGTATCCTGCTCGCCGTCGTCCTCGGCCTGCTGCTCGCCGCCAACGTCATCCTGCGCCGGCCGGCCTCGACCCTCTTCGGCGAGGCGATGATGTTCGTGTATTACGCCGCGTTCGTGCCGCTGACAACCCGAATCACTCGGGGGTTCTACGAGGATGGCGTCTGGTCGGACACCGGGTTCATGCGGTGGGCGCAAATCTCGGCCGTTTCATGGAAGGACGAGGGGGCGGTGACGCTAATCCTCATCTCCCGCATCAGGAGCATCGCCCGGCGGCTCGAGGTGCCGGGCAACCTGTACGGGCAGGCCCGACGGGTGCTCCGCGACAAGATCAAGGCGCACGACATCCACATCGGCGGGGCCGGCCTCGACCTCGGCAGCCGGGACGAAACGGATGCGGTGTAACATTCTGCGGCGAACCGTTCCCCCGACAGCGCAGCTGGGACAACCGCAGCTGGGAGAAATGCCGATGGCAGTCCGACCGACGTGGAGAGGATTTCTCAAGGTCAGCCTGGTCAACATTCCGGTGAAGGTGTTTCCGGCCACTGAGTCGGCCGCGTCGATCTCGTTCAATCAGCTTCATGCCGAGTGTCAGACGCGTATCCAGCAGAAGCGCTGGTGCCCGCATTGCGAGCGGGAGGTCCCGAACACAGAGCTCGTGAAGGGCTACGAGTTCGAAAAAGGGCGGTACGTCATCGTCGAGGAAGAGGACCTGCAGAAAGTGCGGGTCGAATCGACGCGCGTCATCAACCTGGCGCAGTTCACCGACGACACGGCGATCGACCCGATCTACGTCGATCGCGCCTACTACCTCGCCCCGGACGGGCCGATGGCTGCCGAGGCGTTCGCCGTGATGCGCGAGGGGATGGAGGGGAAGGCGGGCATCGGCAAGGTGGCGCTCTACGGCCGCGAGTACCTGGTGGCGATTAAGCCGCAGAAAAAGGGGCTCGTCATGTATACCCTGCATCACGACGCCGAGATCCGCAGCATCGACCAGATCGAGGAGCTCAGCTCGGTGCCGGCCAAGGTCAAGCCGGAAGAGATGAAGCTGGCCAAGCAGGTCATCGCCACCTTCGACGCCGAACTCGATCTCAAGGAATACAAGGACGAGTACAAGGAAGGCTTGCGGCGGATCATCGACGCGAAGATCGCGGGAGAAGAGGTGGTCGCGCCGGAGGTGTCCGAACCGCCGCGGGTGGTGGACCTGATGGAGGCGCTGCGGCGCAGCCTCGACACGGTCAGCAAGGAGAAGAAGAAGCCGGCGAAGGCCGAAATCGCCGCCGTGGACGCCAAGCCCAAGGGGGCGCGGGCGCCAAAGGCCGAAACCGCGCGCAAGCGGAAGCTAGCGTAGCAGCGCGAGCAGACCGAGGCCGCTGGACGTAGGGTCGCGGATCCAGTCCGGCGGCGTCAGCCACACGAAGGCGAGGATCGCGATCACCCACAGGTCGTAAGGGAGGGTCGCGCGCTCGTCGGTCCAGAACAAGCCCCGCCACAACACCATCGACAGCGGATTGGATCCCCGCGGCACCGCCTTCCGGTTCAGCGCCAGGTGCGTGTAGTAGATCCGGTCCGCCACGGTGAAGATCGACAGCACCAGGATCACCCACAGCACGGCGCCCATCCGGTCGGTGAACGCGCCGATCATGAAGAGCACGATGCGCTCCGGCCGCTCCATGAAGCCCACCTTGCACTTTTCGATGAGCGATTCGGCGCGCGCGCGCGCGTAGCTCGTCATGATGGAAAACATCATCGCGAGCGACGCAACCATCACGTAGTCGGTGCGTCGAAGATCAGCATAGAGATAGATCAGTCCGAGGAACAGGGCGATGTCCGAGAAGCGGTCGAGCGTGGAGTCCCAGAACGCCCCGAACTGCGAGACCTTGCCGGTGATGTGCGCGACCTTGCCGTCGATGAAATCGAAGATGTTCGCCACGATCATGATGACGCCGGCGACGATGAAGTGATCTCGCGCGAGCTCGACAGCGGCGACGACGTTGATGAGGACGCCGATCAGGGTCAGCGTGTTGGGATGGATGCCGAGCGCCACCGACGCGTTGATGATGGCGCGCAGGGGGAGCATGCACACGGCTCCAACGAGCCCGGTAAATGTCATGTTTTGTTATAATTATGGGTTCGCGCGCACCAGACTAAACTCGCAATGGTAGCCCATGCCCGTCAGTGATCTCAAGGAACAGATCAGCCGCTTGCCCGAGCAGCCCGGCGTGTATCTGTGGATGAACGCGGCGGGGGAGACCATCTACGTCGGTAAGGCGCGATCGTTGCGGGACCGCGTGCGCAGCTATCTCGGCGCCTACGGCCTGAGCCCGCGGCACGATGCGCTGCTCAACGACATCACCGGCGTGCAGGTGATCGTCACCGACTCCGTCATGGAGGCGCTGGCGCTCGAGAACAACCTGATCAAGCAGCGGTCGCCGCGCTACAACATCCTCCTGCGCGACGACAAGAACTATCCCTACCTGCAGCTGACCACGAGCGAGGCGTTTCGGAGGGTGCTCGTGGCGCGCCAGGTGGAGAAATCGGCCGACTTCTACGCCGGCCCGTTCCTGCCCGCGAAGCTTGGCCGCAAGGCGATGACGTTGTCGCACCGGCTGTTCGGGATACGGTCGTGTAACGAGGTGATTACCGGCGCGCGCGCGCGGCCGTGCCTCGAGTACGACATCAAGCGGTGCCTCGGCCCGTGCGTGGCATCGATCTGCTCGGAGGAGCAATACCAGGTGGCCGTGACCAACACGAAGCTGCTCCTCGAGGGGCGCAACGAGGAGCTGGTCGAGACGCTGCGCGACCGGATGGTGGAAGCCGCGGCGGGAGAGCGCTTCGAGGAAGCGGCGCAGCTGCGCGACGCGATGAAGACCGTGCAGATCCTCCGGGATCGGCAGCAGAAGGTGGCCACCGCGGCGCTCGGGGATCGCGACGTCTTCGGGCTGAAGGTGGGCCCGAGCGGCGCGGCCATCCAGGTCTTCGCCATGCGCGGCGGGCGCGTCGTCGAGCGCGTCGACCTTGCGACCGATCCCGGCGAGCTCTCCGGGCAGGACGCCGAGATCCTGCAGGCGGCGTTGCAGCAGTTCTACGAGCTGCGCGTGGCGCCCTCCGAGATTCATCTGCCGATCGAGATCGAGGACGGCGAGGCGGTGGAGGCGTGGTTGTCGCAGCGAGCGGGGCGGAAAGTGAAGGTCCTCGTGCCCCAGCGCGGCGACAAGCGCGCGCTCGTGGAGCTCGCGACGCGGAACGCGGAGCTGGCCTACCGGACGAAGTTCAACGAGATCACGGCGTCGCACTTCGAGGCGCTCGAGACGCTGCGGTCGGTGCTCTCGCTCCCATCCATCCCGCGCCGCATCGAGTGCTTCGACATCTCGACGATCCAGGGGAGCGAGACGGTGGCGTCGATGGTCGTCTGCGAAGACGGCCGCCTGAAGAAATCGGATTACCGCAAGTTCAGGGTTCGCTACAAGCCGTCGGACGTCGGCGCCGGCTTCAGCCGCCCCGAGTTCGGCTCCGATGACTTCGCCGCCATGCGCGAGGTCGTGCAGCGGCGCTACCGGAAAGTGCTGGAAGAAGGCGGCCCGTTCCCCGACCTGATCCTGATCGACGGCGGCAAGGGGCAGCTCTCTGCGGCGTACGAGGCGCTCGAGCAGATTGGGCTCGGCAATCTCGTCGCGGTGGGGATCGCGAAAAAAGAAGAGCTGCTGTTCACCCGCGACCGCCCGGATCCGATCGTCCTGGCGGAGAACGATCCGGCGCTGCTGCTCGTTCAGCGGATTCGGGACGAGGCGCACCGCTTCGCGGTGACGTTCCACCGGCGGGCGCGGTCGATGCGCGACCTCCGGTCCGAACTGGACGACGTGCCGGGGGTGGGGCCGCGGCGGCGCAAGGCGCTCCTGACGCGGTTCGGGAGCCTCGCGGGCGTGCGCCGCGCGACGCGCGAGGAGCTCGCCAGCGTCGTGGGGTCCAAGGCCGCCGGCGTGATCATCGATTACTTCGCACGCGCCTGATCCCCGAAGTTCTGTAATCAGCAGACTTCAAGTCCGCAGTCGCTGTACCTCCCTCGCGGTTTTGCACGATTTTCCACATCCTGCGCCGGGCGAGCTTCTTGCTCTCTCTGTGGATGCGCGGCGGTTCCGCGGGGGCGCTGCTGGCGATTAGAGGCCGTAGCCCAAGGCACGGCGCATGGCGATTGACATCGCTGACTGCCGGCTCGTTTCCGCGGAACGCGCGCCCACTTTGTCTCGACGCCGCGCCGGTCTGGCGGCTGTAGCCCCCAGGCGGAAGAACGTCGCTGCAGGTGGCGCGGTGCTCGAGCGCGGCGAAAGCGCCTTAGAATCGCCGCATGTCCGCCCCTTCGCCGGTCCTCGATCTCACTCCCGATCAACGCGAACAACTCGGACGCGCGGCGCTCGACTGGGTGCTCGACTGGTTCGCCCGCACCGGCACACGCCGGCTGTATCCCCACGTCAGCGCCGATCAACTGGAGCAAGCCTTCGCCGAGCGCGTGCCGCGCGAGCCGCAGGATGCCCGTGCGGTGCTCGCGCAGTTCGCCGCCGACGTGGCCGGCGGTTCGAGAGACAACGGACATCCGCGCATGTTCGGCTACGTCCAGTCGAGCGGCAGCTACGTCGGGGCGCTCGCCGACTTCCTCGCTTCGGCACTCAACCAGAACGTCACGTCGTGGCGATCCGCCCCCGCGGCGACCGCCGTCGAGCGGCGCGTCATCGACTGGATGAAGCAGATTGTCGGCCTGCCGGCGACGGCCGACGGGGTGCTCGTGAGCGGCGGCTCGATGGCCAACCTGGTCGGCCTCGCCGCGGCGACCGCCTCCGTTCATCCCGATGTCGCCCGGCGTGGCGTGCGTGCGCTGACCGGCGACCCAGTCGTCTACGCCTCTGAGGCGGTGCACATGTCGATACCGAAGGCGGCGGCGATCGTCGGCCTCGGACGCGACTCGGTGCGCCGGGTCGCGGTGGATCCCGACCGCCGCATGCGAACCGATGCGCTCGACCGTGCGCTCGAAGAAGACCGGCGCGCCGGTCGGATCCCGATCTGCGTCGTGGCGAATGCCGGCGAGGTGAATACCGGCGCGATCGATCCAGTCGAGGCGATTGCCGATGTGTGCGCGGCGCACCGCGTCTGGCTGCACGCGGACGCCGCCTACGGCGGCTTTGCCGCGCTCGCACCGTCGGCGCGGGGTGCACTCAGCGGGCTCGCCCGCGTGGATTCGATGTCGCTGGATCCGCACAAATGGCTGTTCATGCCGGTCGACGGCGGGTGCGTCCTCGTCCGCGACCCCGGAACGCTCCGGCGCGCCTTCAGTTATGCCGCCGACTACGTGGACGTGGTCGCGGCAGCTGACATGTCGGAGTATGCGTTCTGGGATTACGGCCCCGAGCTGACGCGGCGCTTTCGAGCGCTGAAGATCTGGATGGCGCTCAAGACATTCGGCGTCGACGCGATCGGACGCGCCATCGAACGGAATATCCAGCTTGCGCGCCGCCTGGGTGAACTGGTCGACGCTGCACCTGACTTCGAACGGCTGGCCGCGGTGCCGCTCAGCATCGTGTGCTTCCGGTACACGGGCGCCATGAACACTGCGAACGCGAGGGATGCGACAGATCCGCCGGACCTGAATGAAGTGAACCGCGCGCTGCTGCTTCGCGTGCAGCGGGCGGGGCACTCCTACCTGTCGAACGCGATGATCGACGGACGCTTCGCCCTGCGCGCGTGCATGGTCAACCACCGAACCGGCGAGGAGGACCTGGCGGCGCTGCTCGACGAGATCAGGCGGTGTGCGCGCCTGGTGTGAGCCCGCCCGGTGTTCTTCCGCGTGAGGCAGGCGGAGGAGGCTACGCCGACGGCGTTGCCACCAGGCTCGCCGCGGTGCCGGCAGCTGCCGAATCGCTCACCGTCGTCAGGGGCGGCGTGAGCGGCAGCTGGACGGACATGATCGTGCCTCCATCCTTCGGGCACGAGAAGGTCAGCGTCCCGCCATGGAGGTCTGCGGTGCGGCGCGCGATGGCCAGGCCGAGGCCGCCGCCGCGCGACTTCGTCGTGAAGAACGGCTCGAACACATCCGGGCGGATCGACTCGGGGATGCCCGGGCCCTGATCGCGGACATCCACGCGGCACATCGAGTCCTCCCGCGCAATGGACAAGTCAATGCGCCCGCGGCCCTGCATCGCCTGCGCGGCGTTGAGCATCAGGTTGCCGAACAGCGCTTTGAGCAGCTGGCCGTCGCCGACGAGGGTCACATCAGGTCCGGCCACCCGCACCTCGACGTTGGCGAACGCGGGATCGCGCCGGATCAGTTCCGCGGCGTCACCCAGCAGCGCCTCCATCGACACCGGGCCCATTCGAGGCGGACGCGGCCGCGCGAACAGCAGCAGGTCCGAGATCAGCTCGTTGAGCGCGTCGAGGCGGGTGATGATGTCGCGCATGACCGTCACCTCCGGGTCGGCCGGCGCGCGCCGCGTCAGCAGCACCTGCATCGCACCTTTCACGCCGGCCAGCGGGTTCTTCACCTCGTGGGCGACGACCGCCGCCATCTGCCCGACGCGCGCGAGCGACGCCTGCTCGCGCAGCTTCTCTTCGGCACGCTTCCGCTGCGTGATGTCGCTGCGGATCGCGGTGTACTGGTACGGCTTGCCGTGGTCGTCGAGGAAGGGGACGATCGTCGTATCCACCCAGTAGAACGTCCCGTCCTTCGCGCGATTGCGGATTTCGCCGTGCCACACGCGGCCCTGCGCAATCGTCCTCCACAGCTCGCGGAAGAACTCCTTCGGATGAAGACCGGAGTTGATGATGCGGTGATCCTGCCCGAGCAGCTCGTCGACCGGGTATCGCGAGATCTCGACGAACTTGTCGTTCACGTAGGTGATCTTGCCCGACACGTCCGTGGTCGCCACGATGGCGGCCTGGTCGAGGGCATACTTCAGGTCGGCGAGCTGCTTGACGTGGCGCTCGGCCTGCCGTTCGAGGCGGCCGAAGCGCAGGACGACGACCGCCGTGATCCACAGGATCAACGTGATCAGCGGTCGGTTGAAGAAGATGATCGCCGGCGGATGATCCTCCCAGCCGACAATCGTGTCGAGCAGGATGAGCAGCGTCGAACCGGCTGCGGCGACGATCGGATAGAGCGGCGTGCCGATCCACAGTCCGAGCAGGACGACGAGCACGTAGAGGACGCTCGTCGCGACGCCGAGCGGCACGGCCGCGTCGATCGTCGCGATGACGGCCGCAAGCCCCGCGCCGGCGATCATCAGGGCGCGTTCGCGGCTCCGCGCCGGCTGGAGGTCGCTCACGTCAGCATCGTAGCCGTGGCCCGGCCGAGCGGCAAGGGCGGCCCGCATGTTGCTCTCGCAGGTCGCAA
>Ga0307409_100000741_pt1 | contig 14673 bp, 14 predicted proteins | sample 322Ometagenome_2_FD_203888 | JGI IMG/M metagenome (GOLD analysis project Ga0307409, IMG submission 203888) | Maize rhizosphere microbial communities from greenhouse at UC Davis, California, United States - 322HYB-O-2 | ecosystem: Host-associated > Plants > Roots > Rhizosphere > Soil | place... | reverse complement strand
GAGCGTCTGGACGACGAAGAGGTGGCGCAGGTGCTCGGAGAGGTCCTGCATGAAATGGGCGATGTCGCGGCCCGACGACGACAGCTTCTCGACGGAGAGCAGGACCGCCTTCGGATCGTGGTCGATCAGTGCCTCGGCGGTGTCGAGCACGAGCTCGGCATCGGCGGCGCCCATGATCTCGAGCACGTTGTCGAGCTCGATCTTCGGCCCGCCGTAGGTGACGAGCTGCTCGAGCGTGCCGAGCGCGTCGCGGAAGCTTCCGGTCGCGTGGCGGGCGATCAGGCCGATAGCCGCGTCCGGCGCCTCGATCTCCTCCTGCTCCGCGACCCGGCGGAGCACGCTCGCGATCTGCTCGAGCGTGGGCCGGTGGAAGTCGAACCGGTGGCAGCGGTCGACGATCGTGGCCGGCACCTTGTGGGCCTCCGTCGTGGCCAGCACGAACACCACATGCGACGGCGGCTCCTCGAGCGTCTTCAGAAACGCGTTCCACGCCGCGTTGGAGAGCATGTGCGCCTCGTCGAGGATGTAGACGCGGCTGCCCCCGCCCATCGGCGCGAGCGCCACGTTCTCCCGCAGCTCGCGGATGTCGTCGACCGAGTTGTTGGAGGCGGCGTCCATCTCGACGACGTCGAGCGACGTCCCCTGGCGAATGGCGACGCAGGCCGGGTCGTCCGGCGAGAACTCCGCTCGCGGCCCGCCGTCGGCATTCAGGGCGCAGGCGAGCAGCTTCGCCATGCTCGTCTTGCCGGTGCCCCGCGAGCCGACGAACAGATACGCGTGGTGCACCTTGCCGAGCTCGATCGCGTTGCGCAGGGTGCGGACGATGTGCTCCTGGCCGACCACCTCGTCGAAGGTGCGGGGGCGGTGGCGGCGGTAGAGCGAGAGCACGTTGGCCATCCTAGAGGCGGCTCCGGCCCCCAGGGAACGCGGTACCTTTCCGTACCGTGAAGGTGGGGGCAGCGGCTGTCGTAGCCGCATTCACGACGTTGCTGATGTCGGGCACGGCATCGGCCGTGCAGCGCGAGGACGGCACGGTCACGTCCGTGGGGAACGGCGAGGAGGCCGAGATCTCCTACCACCTGTTTCTTCCCGACGGCACCTCTGCTGACGATCCCGTCCCGGTGGTGATGCAGACGCACGGCTGGGGCGGCAGCGGCGCGACCGACATCACCGACGAGAACGAGTTCATCGACGCCGGGTACGCCCTCCTGACCTGGGACCAGCGCGGCTTCGGCGACTCCGGCGGCTACGTCCACGTGGACTCGCCCCAGTACGAGGGCCAGGACGTCATGCGCCTGATCGACATGCTCGCGGGCGACCCGCGAATCGACCAGGAGGCGGCCGGCGACCCGCGCATCGGCATGAGCGGGGGCTCGTACGCGGGCGGGATCCAGTTCGTGACCGCGGCGCTCGACAAGCGCGTGGACGCCATCGCGCCCGAGATCGCGTGGAACAACCTCGCCAACACGCTCGCGCCGCAGGGCGTGATCAAGCTGCAGTGGTCGCTCCTCCTGTACGGGGCCGGCGCCGCGACCGCCTACGGCCAACAGGGCGGCTACGACTTCGGTCTGCACCGTGCCTTCGCCGAGAGCTCGGCGAACGGCGCCTGGTCGAACGCCACGCAGGAGTTCTTCGAGTCGCGCGGGCCGTGGTACTTCCTCGAGGACATCGAGGCGCCCACGTTCATCATCCAGGCGACCACCGACACGCTGTTCCCGCCGAGTCAGGCCGCGGACAACTGGGAGACGCTCCGCAGGTACCGGAATGCTCCGCGCAAGATGGCCTGGTACTGCGGCGGCCACGGGGTGTGCGACCCGTTCGAGAGCGGTCCCGAGGGATACATCGAAGGCCGGATCGTCAAGTGGTTCGACCGCTACGTGAAGGAGAAGAGGGTCCGGACCGGGCGCAAGTTCGAGTACCTGGACCAGAAGGGCGTCTGGCACAAGGCGCGCAACTACCCCGTGCCGCGCGCGCAGACGATCACCTCGGAGAAGTCGAGCGGTGTCGTGGTCACGCCCGGCGAGCCCACGGCCGGCGGCGTGATCGAGTTTTCGGCCACCGAGGGGCAGACGAGCCTCGAGGTGCCGCTACCTGCGTTCACCGGCCGGCTGATCGGCGAGCCGGTAGTGCACATCAAGGCCACCGTCGTCGGCACGGGCACGACGGACCGGATCCTCCACGTGCCGCTGTTCTTCCAGCTCGTGGACAAGGGAACCGGCGCGGTCGTCGGGAACCAGACGGTCCCGTACGTCTTCGACGCAGATCCGGAGCCGCAGAGCGTCTCGTTCCCGATCGAGGGCGTCAGCTACGACGTGACCGAGGCGGACCAGCTCGTGCTCGAGGTCAACTCCAATTCCGCGAACTACATGGTTCAGCGTGGCGGCGGTGCGTTCAAGATCGACGAGATCTCAGTCGACCTGCCGGTCGTGCTGCCGCGGACTAAGACGACACGCGAGCGAGCAAAGCGTCGACGAGGCGACGCTCGGCGCCGGGCGCGCAACTGAAGAAGAACCGCGGCTCGATCGCCTCGAGCTCGATGAGCATCGTGTCGCCGACGAAGTCGACGCGCGCGTAGAGCAGGTCGCGGTCCGCAGCCGCGAGCACCCGCTCGGCGGCGGAGAGCTCGTCTGCCGTCGGCGCTGCCGCGGTCACGATCCCGCCGTGCTCGGGCTGGACGCGGATGTCGCCCTCGGCCGGCGTCTTGCGAACCGCGTGGCTGAACTGCCCGTCGAAGAAGACGAGCGAGAGCTCGCCTGCGTTCACGATGTCGGGGATGAACGGCTGCGCCATGAAGCCCGGCTCGACCGGCTCGCCCTTCTCCGCGCGCCGGAGTCCGAGCGAGCCGCCCGCGACGGTCGGCTTGATGATCGCGTCGTCCCACGGCACCTCCCCGTCCCACACCGTCGGGATCGTGCGAACGCCCTCCGCCTCGAGCTCGCGCAGGTAGGTCTTCTCGCTGTTCCAGCGCAGTGTGTCGGCCGGGTTCCAGGTCGGGACGGGAACGCGGTCGAGCCACGCGAGGAAGTCGGCGTGGCGCTCGAAGTAATCCCAGACCGATCGGATCAGGACGGCGTCGTACGCCGACCAGTCGACATCCGGGTCGCTCCAGACGGCGGGCTCGGCGACGCCGCCGAGGCCCTCGCGCAGGACTGCGTCATCCGGATCGAGTTCCGGCAGCCAGTCGCAGGTCGCCAGGGCCAAGCGCATCGGAGAAGAGAGTGGACCGTGCACCCCGCTTCGAGACGGAGGCCTCGAGCGTGCCTCCGGGCTGGGCTCCGGCCAGGCTGACCCGCGGCGCGTGAGCGGCTTCGCTTAAGGCTGCTTCCTCCCGGATCTGACCTGGTTCACGAGCGTCCACCGCGCGGGACCTGGCCATCGACGCCTTCGCCCGGCGCACTGGCCCCGAGGCCGAAGCCCCTCGGAGGGGAATTCAGCCTTGCTAGAGCGGATTGCAAGTGCAGGGCACCGCTACCTCCCCGCCTAGCACGGTCCGTTTCAAGCGTAGCGCCCGGTGGTAGCTTGCAGTCGCGGAGAGAGCTAGCGGGGGGTACAGCCGGTGTCAGACAGGGGCAGGTCTTCGGTACGCATCGTTCTCGTAATTGCTTGCGCGTTGCTCGTCGGGCCGACGGCGGCGGCGACGGCGGCTACGCCGGAGAGCGGCACAGCCACTCCGAGCAAGGCGGCCGAATGGACCGGCACACTGATCCCGGGAGCCGCCGCGGGCGGCACCGACGAGGACTGCTTCGACGAGGACGGCAAGCCGGACGCCACGTCCGGCTGCGACTTCTTCAACCTGGACGTCGAGACGCCGGCCGACTTCTACGAGGGCTTCCTCGGCGGCCTCCAGATCACGATCACCGGCTTCGCCCCAGCCGACATCGACCTCGGCATCTACCGCCGCAAGGCCGATGGCTCCGCGGGCGAGCGCGTGGGCGGCAGCGGCAACTTCCCGGGCGAGGACGAGGTCACGACGGTCGCCTCCGCGCAGGGCGCGTACATCCTCGCGATGGTGCCGTACGCGGTCCCGCCTGGCCAGAGCTACAGCGGCACGGCGGAGTTCGTCGGCGAGAAGGCCGATCCGGCGCTCGACGTCGTCAACGCGAACGCGCCGGCGGGCCAGCCGAACTACCGCGCGTCGCACGACAAGTACCTGTCGCACTCCGAGCCGTCGATCGCGATGGACCCGCTCAACCCGGACCACCTGATCGCCGGCTCGAAGATGTACGAGGACCTCCCGCACTACCTGTTCAAGGTCGGGACCTACGAGTCCTTCGACGGCGGGCGCACCTGGGAGGACCAAGGGCAGCTGCCCGGGTTCTGCGAGGAGCCGCCGCAGTGCGACCCCACCGACGAGGCGAACTACCGGACGGTTTCCGACCCGTCCGTCGCGTTTGACGACGAGGGCAACGCCTACCTCAACACGCTCGACGCCCCCGGCGGGACCTTCGCGTTCACCGGGTTCAACATGACGCTGAACATCAAGCGGCCGAACAAGCCGTGGAGCGACCCGATCACCGTCCACGACAACCGCAACAACCCGGTCAGCGAGCAGCTCCTGCTCGACGACAAGAACTGGATCGCGGTCGACAACGTCACCGACGTGAACGGCGAGCCGAACAAGCCGAACGACGGCAACATCGGCACGATCTACATCTGCTGGAGCTTCGACGGCAGCCAGGCTCCCGCCCAGCAGATCGTGCTCATGCGTTCCGTCGACGGCGGCGAGACATGGGGCGGCGTCGCGCCCGGCGACAACACGCCGTACCAGCTGAGCGCGAAGGGCGCCGTGTCCGGGATCGGCTGCCACATCATCATCGGCCCGGAGGGCGAGGTCTACGTCACCTGGTACGACAACCAGATCGACGGGATGATGCAGGTCAAGTCGACCGACCGCGGCCAGACCTTCTCCCCGCCGACTCCGGTCGCGCTGATCACCGGCGTGAACGAGCCGTTCGAGGGACAGAGCTTCCGCAATCTGTCGATCCCGTCGACGGCGATCGACAAAGACGGGAACATCTACATCGTCGCGGCATCGGCCGGCGGCGAAGGCGAGCCGGTCCGGCCGGGCGTCGAGTTCGAGCAGCTTAAGGAGCGACACCTGCGCCCCGAGAACGAGGCCGAGGAGGACGAGGGCCCCGGCGCCGACATCGTCATGTTCAAGTCGACCGACGGCGGCCAGACCTACGCGGGCCCGGTGCGCGTGAATGGCGGCCAGAAGGAGACCGAGCGCGACCAGTTCCAGCCGTGGATCTCGGTCACGCCGAAGGGCCAGGTCAACGTCTCGTACTTCGACCGCCGCAACGACCCGAACAACTTCTTCATCGACACGTACCTCTCGCGGTCGAACGACGGTGGGAAGACGTTCAAGGACACGCGCGTCACACGCACGATGTGGGATCCGCGCCTCAATCCGCCGATCTCCGTGTCGGGCGAGTTCATCGGCGACTACCAGGGTCTCGTCGCCGACGACAACGTCGCGATCCCGTTCTGGAACGACACGCAGGCCGCGAACCTCGACGAGAGCGATCCGGGGTACTCGCCGTACCAGGAGGTCTGGTCCGCACGCGTCCCGAACGGGGCCGTCGCGGGCGCTGGATGTCGCGACACTCGCGCGCCGCGCGCACGCTTCGTCAGAAGGAAGCGACTCAAGCGGAAGGCGGTCGTGGCGAAGCGCCACCGCCTCGTCGTGCGCGGCCGTGCACGCGACAAGAGCAACTGCGACAGCGCGCGGCCGCGCGTGCGCAGCGTGGTCATCTCGGTCGCGCTCAAGCGCGGCCACGGGAAGTGCCGTCACCTGAAGTCGAACGGCCGGCTCGCCCGGAGGACGCGTTGTCGCGAGCGCGTATTCCTGCCGACGCGATCGCGCACGCACGGGAAGCGCTGGAAGTTCGTCAAGCGCGGCGCGAAGAAGATCCGCCTGAAGAAGGGCAAGTACGTGATCCGCGTACGCGCGCTCGACACGGCGGGCAACATCGAGCACAAGAACCGCCGCCATGGCAGGTGGCGGAACACCAGGAAGGTCCGGATCCCGTAGTCATGGCGGCCGGATGCCGCCTTTCCCACCAGGCGCGAGCAGGAACGCTCGCGGAAGCACCCATTTAGAATCGGGCGCTCTCCCGGGCGCGTAGCTCAGTGGGAGAGCGCTCGCTTCACACGCGAGAGGTCGCTGGTTCGAAACCAGCCGCGCCCATGTCGGAAGCCCACTCAGGAGTGGGCTTCGACTTCTAGGACCCCCCACCCCTTTCCTCTTCCGACCCCAGCGAGAGTGCCAGGTCCGCCTACTCCCACAGCCCCACGGCTTCGAGAGCTTTGGGTCTTGTATGAGCCATGTGGGACGCCGTGATCTTGCCGTTGCAGACCGTGAATGTCTGGAAGTAGTGGAAATCCACGGTGACGCCGCTCGCGCGACCGCGATTGCGCTGCTGGACCTCGACGATGACGTGGTCGTCCCGAGCCTCCACATCGAGCGCCTTAAATTCGATCGTCTCCCAGGCGGCGAGCCAGCCGGTCCAGAACTCGCGGATGCCTTGGTGGCCCCGGTACACCTTGGCGAGGTCCGGCATTCCGAGGCCAGTCATATCCCACACGATGTTTTCGTCAAGCAACATGAGGCCCGCCTCAGGAACCCGCCCCTGCGCCGCGTCGTAGGCACGCCGCACGATCTCGACGTTCTCCTGCGACATCGCCTACTCCCGCAGCCCCACGGCTTCGAGCGCAGCGTCCTTGTCCAGATATGCGTAGACCCGGACGACCTTGCCGTCGCGCACCGTGAAGGCCCACCATGCGGACAGCTCGAATCCGGCCCCGCTGATCTTGCCACTGCCCGCAATCCGCATGTTGGAGACAACGTGTTCTCCCGCCGAGGCGACCGGCTCGCCTTCGTAGCGAATCGCCTCGAACTCGGAGAGGAACTGCTGGTTGTACGCAATCACCGCTTCGACGCCGCGATAGACGCCGGACTCGGGAAACGAAGGGTCCTCGTGCCACTCGATCTCGGGGTGGTAGTACCGCCGGGCGGCATCGAGGCCGCCGGTGTTGAACGCCTCGGCCATCCTCCTGACGATGTCCACGTTCTCCTGCGACACCGCCTACTCCCGCAGCCCCACGGCTTCGAGCGCCTCGGCCTCGGTCGGATAGCCATGCATCGAGATCACCTTTCCCTCGCGAAACCTGACGACCTGGCAAGCGGTCATATCGAGTTCGGCACCCGATCCAACCCCTCGCCCGGCCCCGCGGACCTTCGTCACGACGGTCTCTTCGCCGACCACACGGGCGTCCTCCACCTCGGGCTGCCAGTCGGGGAAGACGCTCCAGACCTCCTCGGCGAATCTACGCATTCCCTCGTGGCCTCGATAGACCACGCCCTCGACTTCCAAGATCCGGAAGGTGCCTTCGAACTCGGGATGCACGACGCCGAGAAGCGCGTGGAGGTCTCGGCTTCTCATCGCCTCGTAGCCCCGATAGAGGATCTCCACGTTCTCCTGTGACATCGCCCGCGCAGTATCGCGCGTGTCCCTTAGTGCTAGGGGTGGCGTTAGCGCGAAACGGGGCAGCTACTCCCGCAGCCCAACGGCTCCGAGGGCCGCCTCCGGGTCCCTGAAGGCTCGCAGGTAGACGACTCGGCCTTCGCGGAAGCGAAACACCCAGCCGAACTGCTCCGTCTGTTCGAGGCCGCTGGCCTTCCCCCGGTAGCTGACGCGCCCGACCGCCACCGCAACTTGACCCAGCGCGAGCACATCTTCGACCGTGACCTCGAAGCTATGGAATGCCTCGTCGAGGTCGCTGACGTAATGGCGGACGCCCTCATGACCGTGGTATGCCCCGCCCTCAGAGATCTCGGAGACAGAGCTGTGCCACTCGACGGCCGGATCCGTCACCTCCAGGAACGGCGTGACGTCACCTTGTCCAACGGCCGACGCCATCCGGTATACGACCTCGACGTTCTCCTGCGACATTGCCCGCGCAGTATCTCCAGAAAGCAGGCGAGCGCGTGGAAGCTTTATGGAAGCGACAGATCGCAGCAGAGCGCAGTACCCGGTGACGCTGAACTCGCGCTATCGCGCTGAGCGAGTCGAGAACACAGCTAACAGCGACAGATGGCAGCAGCCTTTGCAGATTTCACACGCGAGAGGTCGCTGGTTCGAAACCAGCCGCGCCCATTTCAAGAACCCGCTGCATTAGGTCGGGATTTCTGCACCGCTAGGAAGAACGCTCGCGGAGTCTCGAGGCCCGTCTGTCCGGGCGGTGCCCGATGCATGGCCGCGGCACACCTGGCAGGCTCCCGCGGCGCTGATGACCCGTCTCACCCACGACAAGACCGAGCCCGGCCCGAACCGACAGGATTCGCTCAGCAGTCTGTTCCTGCGCTTTCTGAAGTTCGGACTGCTCGCGTGGGGCGGGCCCGCTGCACAGATCACGATGATCTCCAAGGAGTGCGTCGACGAGGAGCGATGGGTCTCCCAGGAAACGTTCAAGAAGACGCTCGCGGTCTACCAGGTGCTCCCGGGGCCCGAGGCGCACGAGCTCTGCGTGTACTTCGGCCGGCTGCGCGGTGGGAAGCTCGGCGGGTTCGTCGCCGGCCTCGCGTTCATGCTGCCGGGCTTCCTACTGATGCTCGGCCTGTCGATCTTGTACGTCGAGGCAGGTCTGGATGAGCGGTTCGAGGAGCTCTTCTATGGACTGAAGGCAGCGGTAGGTGCGCTGGTCGCGATGGCGATCGTCCGCCTTGGGCGGAAGTTCATCAGCGACGTGCCGCTCGCGGTCATAGCGGCTGCGAGCTTCGGGCTCACCCTCGGACTCGAGCTCAGCTTCGTGCTCGTCCTGATCCTGGCCGGCCTTGCGTACGAGCTATGGACGACCGCGGGAGCGCGCAAAGGCACAGCCGTTTCCTTCTCGATCGCGCCCTTGACGGCCGTCGCCCTCGTCGTGGGCGCGGTCACTCTGTCGCTGACGGCCGAAATATTTTTCGAGGGCCTCAAGGCGGGGCTGCTCACCTTCGGCGGCGCCTACACCGTCGTCCCCTTCCTCCAGGACACCGCAGTCGACTCGCAAGGCTGGTTGACGAACGCCGAGTTCCTCGACGGGCTCGCGCTCAGCGGAATCCTGCCGGCCCCGATGATCATCTTCTCGACGTTCGTCGGCTACCTCGCCGGAGGCCTCAGCGGCGGCCTGGCGATGACCTTCGGCATCTTCCTGCCGGCATTCGTATTCCCGATCTTCTTCCACCGATGGCTCGTCAGCGTGGCCGAGAACCCGCGGATCCGCCCGTTCCTTCTCGGCGTCGCCGCCGGTGTGATCGGGCTGATCGCCGCCGTCACCGTTGAGATTCTCGAGGAGAGCATCGTCGATGTGCCCGCCGCGATCCTCGCGGCCGGCGCGTTCGCCGTCCTCTACCGCTTCCAGGCGAAGCTGACGGTGCTATTCGTCGTCCTCGGGTGCGGACTGATCGGCGCCGCGCTTCAACTGACCATCCTGTAGGCGATCAGTGGGCGTGCGCGTGCTCGCCGGTCACTGCCGCCGTCGGCATACGGGTCGCTAAGACGGCTGCGAGGCCGGTGGTGAGTGGCACGGCAGCGATGAGGCCGATCGATCCGACGAGCATCGCGACTACCTGTTCCGCGACGGCCTCGCGGTTGATCGCGTCCAGGAACGCCACGTCGCCGACGCCGAAGATCAGCAGGATCGGAAGCGACGCGCCGACATACGCGAGCACGAGGGTGTTGACGGTCGCCGCGACGTGGTCCCGGCCGACCTCGATCGCCCCGCGATAGATCTCCAGCACCCCGTGCGTCGGGTTGGCTCGTCGGAGTGCCATCACGGTCGAGGCTTGGCTGACGGTCACGTCGTCGAGCACGCCCAGCGCCCCGATCACCATCCCGGCCAGAACAAGGCCTTCGAGTGAAACGTCGGTGCCGCTGGCCTGGAGGAGCGTTGCTTCCTCGGAGCTGAGACCGGTCAGCTTCGCGAGCTCGGTGAAGAGCAGCGCGAGCATGACTGTCAGCACAAGGCTGCCTGCCGTTCCGAGGATCGCGGCGAGGCTCTTTGCGTTGACGCCATGGGCGAGCGTGATCGTGGCGAGCATCACCGCCACTGCGCCGACTATCGCGACCGCGAGCGGGGCTTCACCCTCCAGAATCGCGGGCACGATGAATTTGGCGACGACCAGCAGACTGACGCCGAGACCAATCAGCGCGAGCGCACCGCGCAGTCTCCCGAAGACGACGACCAGCAGCGAGAAGACGAGGAGGAGCCACAGCATCGGGGTCTGTCGCTCGACCTCCGACAGCGCGTATGCCTCCGCGCCTGGGCCACTCCCCGGCGGTACGTCGTTCTTGGTGACGCGCACGCGATCGCCAACCCCCAGGTCCGGCGCCGGGCCGCTGTCGCCGGAGATGATCGTGCTGCGAGCGTCCGTGTCAGGACCGCTTCGCAACTCGAGCGTGAGCTCCTCGCAGTCGCTGACCGCCGGATTCCGGCACTCGGCCGCTGCGACATCGACGACCTCGGCGCTTTCGGTCTTCTGCCCAAATACGTCGCTGAGCTCGGCGGTGTCGTCGCTGGGCCAGAGGATCGCTAATCCGGCGACTGTCCCGATCGCTAACGCAGCCACTCCGGCCACCACCGCGCGGCCGACCGGGGTGTGCAGGAGCAAGCCCACTGCCGCTGGGATACGGGCAGAGAGAGCAACCTCCTGCTTAGTGCGTGTGTCCGCCCCCGCGCACGGTCCCGAAGGACGCCCATGTAATGCGCAGGATCAAGAGCGTGATTGCGAGCGCGATTACCGGGTCGGCGAGGTCGAGGCCGATCGCCACCGCGCCGGCGCTTGCGACGACACCGAGGCTGACAAGCGCGTCGGCGCGTGCGTGGTCGCCGTCGGCGATCAGCGCCGGGCTGTCGATCCTCCGACCGGCGCGCGAGCGCACGACTGCGGCGATCCAGTTTCCGACGAAGCCGACGATCCCGGCTGCGGCGAGCGCGCCGAGCTTCTCCGGTGCGTCGGGGTTCAGTAGCCGATCGACCGCCTCGTATCCCGCGACGCAGGCGGAGGAGAAGATCGCGACGACGACAGCGAAGCCCGCCCATCGTTCCGCACGCTCCGAGCGCAGGAGGAACGCAGCGCCGAGGGGCAGTGCAGTTGCAGCGTCGCCCGCGTTGTGGATGAGGTCGGCAAGGAGCGCGACGGAGCCCGTGGCGACGAATACAGCGGCCTGAGCGGCTGCGGTCAGGGCGAGAATGAGGAGCGCGAGCCCAACCGCACGCAAGCCTTGGCGCGAGCGTTTCACGGATTCGTGGACGAGCCCGTGGCTGTGACTCGCGGCGTGGGCGTGGGCGCTCATCGCCCGGCAGACGTCTTCGTCTTCGGAAGCGGGGTCGGCGCGGGCGGGTTCACGTGCTCGTGGTGATGGCGGACGGCCGCGAGGAGCTCGCGGACGTGGTGGTCGTGGAGCTCGTAGAGCGCGTGCCGACCCTCGCGGCGGGTGCGCACGAGACGGAGGCTCCGCAGGATGCGGAGGTTGTGCGAGGTCGCGCTCGGGCTGAGCGCGGCCGCGGCGGCGAGCGCCTCGACGGTGCGGGCGCCGCGCGCGAGCTGGGCGAGGATGCGCAGTCGGCTGGGGGAGCCGAGCGCCTTCAGCGTCTCCGCGAGGTCCTCGGCCTCGTCGGGGCCGAGCTCACGGGAAGCGGGGGCGTGCTCGGAAGGGTGCGGCATACTCCCGCCAGAATACAACGTATGAGCAAATCTGCACACGTCATCTCGCGGCTGTTTCCCGCCACCCTGCTGCTGACCCTGGCCTGGACGGCGACGGCGAGCGCGCATGCGCTCTTCGGGTCGGAGGACCCGAACCGGCCGGTCATCGAGTACTTGACGCTCGGTTTCGCGCACATGGTCGGCGGCTGGGACCACCTCCTCTTCATCACGGGCGTGGTTCTCATCGCCGGCAGCCTGCGGACGGCCGCGAAGCTCATCTCGCTCTTCGTCGCCGGGCACTCCCTGACGCTGCTCGTGGCGACGCTCGCGGAGTGGCAGCTCGACGCGACTGTCGTCGACGTCGTCATCGCGCTCAGCCTCGTCTACGTCGGCGTCCAGGGCTTCCTCGGCCGCCCTGCGAGCTTCCGCGTCTTCGGCAGCATCGTCTTCGCCTTCGGGCTCGTCCACGGTCTCGGCCTCTCGACTCGCCTCCAGGACCTCGGGCTCCCCGACGGCGGCCTAGTCGGGCGCGTCCTCCTCTTCAACGTCGGCGTCGAGCTCGGCCAGCTCGTCGCGCTCGCGGTGATCGTCGGCATCGGCACGCTCCTGGTGCGCCACAGCCAGGACGTCCGCGACCGCGAGGAGGAACTACGCCGCTACGGCTACTTCTCCATCGCCGTCTCCGGACTCGTCGCAGCCGCAGTCATCTCCTTCTCCGCCGCCGAGGACTCAAGCTCCAACACGGAAGAGCTCGCGGGCGTCGCCTGCACGGTCGAGCAGACGACCCCAACCGCGGGTGCCGGCGGCGGTCATCCTGAGAGACAGTTCTACGGCCCGACAGACGACGCGCCGGACGAGGACTTCACGCACGTAATCGGCGACGGGTACGTCATCGTTCGCTATCGGCCCGACCTCGGGGTAAGCGACCTGCGGGCACTCGAACGGCTCGTCCTCGCTCCCGGCAGCCGCCAGTACGTCGTCGCCGCGCCCGACCCCGAACAGACCGATGCCCTGAGGGCGGTGACCGCATCGCGCACGCTCGTCTGCGCCGGCGTCAGCCTCGGCGGACTGACGGAGTTCCGGGACGAATGGTTCGCGGAGCTCGGCCAACAGTAGGCGCAGCCGTAAACCCCGGGCGCGTCTCGCTCCGCTCGTCGAGCAACGAGGACCGTGCATGGCCACTGGGCTAGTGCCAAATCGTGCCGGCCACGGCCTTCGCGCTTCACACGCGAGAGGTCGCTGGTTCGAAACCAGCCGCGCCCATCTGACTGCCGAAGTGCGAAGGAGTGCGAATTTTGCTCGCCCCCTCCAGGTGACAGCATGTCCGCGATGGAGCGCCGCATCGTCGCCGTGATGTTCACGGATCTGGTCCGCTCGACGGAGCTCTTCGACCGGTTGAGCGCAGAGCAGGCGGAAGAGGTCCGCCGGAGCCACTTCGACGCGTTGCGCGAGGTGGTGGAAGCAAGCGCAGGGGAGACGGTCAAGACCCTGGGCGACGGCATCATGGCCGTCTTCGGGCTCGCGTCAGCAGCCGTGGACTGCGCGGTCGCGGCTCAGCGCCGATTCAGCGTGAAGGACATGGACATCAGCCTCGCGGGACTCCGCGCCGGCATCGCGGTGGGCGAAGCCACGGTCGAGGGGGACGACTACCACGGTCCGCCCGTTGTCGAGGCGGCGCGGCTCTGCAGCGCCGCGTCGCCGGGGCAGATCCTATCCGCGCGCACCGTGCGGCAGGTCGTCGGTAGAGGCAGCGAACACGCCTTCGAGCCGGTGGAACCGTTGACGCTGCGCGGGTTCGCCGACCCTCTGGAAGCCGACGTCGTGGTTTGGACCCCACCGGACACCGCGGCGCCCCGGGTCCTGCTGGCAGACGATGCCGTGGTGGTCCGTCAGGGAATCGCCCGGGTCCTCGAGGACGACGGCTTCCAGGTCGTCGGCCAGGCGGGCGACGCCGAGCAGTTGCTTCAGCTGACGGCGGAACTCCTCCCCGATGTGGTGGTCACTGACATCCGCATGCCACCGAGCTTCGAGCTGGAGGGACTGCAGGCTGCGATGGAGATCCGACGCCGCTTCCCGAACATCGGCGTGCTCGTGCTCAGCCAGCACGTGGTTACCGAATATGCCGTACAGCTGTTGGGTGAGGGCTCGACCGGCGTGGGCTACCTGCTCAAGGAGCGCATCACCGCGATCGACGCGTTCACCGCAGCCGTCAGGCGTGTGGCGGGCGGCGGCACGGCCGTCGACCCCGAGATCGTCGCGGCGCTCATGGACAGTTCCTTCGCGGAGGACCCGCTCGGCGCGCTGACCGAGCGCGAACGCGAGGTGCTCTCCCTCATGGCGCAGGGCCTGTCGAACACCGGCATCGCCGAGCGACTCGTCGTCAGCCCGCGCACCGTGGAGTCACATGTCGCTGGCATTTTCGAGAAGCTCGACATCCCGCCCGAGAGCCAGGACGACCGTCGGGTGCAGGCCGTCCTCCGCCACCTGGAGTTCTAGCCGCCGCCACAGCCGGGCGTGTACTCCTGCGCGGTCTCCGAGTAGCGCGCAACCGCCTCGTCGATCCCGTCCTCGATGGAGGCCGACTCGTCCTTCTCCGCACGATCGAGCGTCTGCTCGACGGCGCGGTAGATCGACTCGACCTTCGCGCGTGCCCCCGGCGGATAGCCGACCGCGCGCATCTCGTCGACCTGCTCCCGGATGATCTCGATGATCGCCTGGCGCGACGAGCGGCGTGTGGTGGGGTCGGTCCCGAGCGGAATGAATGCGCCGATCCTCTCGTCGGCTCGGGCGCAGATCTTCGCGGTGGCCGCGATGTACTGCTGCTTGGTCGGCGTCGGAAGCGTGTCCGCGGCGGGTTGTGCCCGCTCGTTCTCCGGTTCGTCCGAGGAGTTCCCACAGCCGCCGGCGCCGAGCGCCAAGAGCGCCATGGCTACCGCGATTGCCGTCGTTCTAACTGATGGGCTCGAAGCCGGCATCGCGCGGTGCCT
>Ga0307409_100000740_pt1 | contig 14675 bp, 18 predicted proteins | sample 322Ometagenome_2_FD_203888 | JGI IMG/M metagenome (GOLD analysis project Ga0307409, IMG submission 203888) | Maize rhizosphere microbial communities from greenhouse at UC Davis, California, United States - 322HYB-O-2 | ecosystem: Host-associated > Plants > Roots > Rhizosphere > Soil | place... | reverse complement strand
TCTTCAGCGCCCCATGAGGGGCCGGTTACCGCAGATGCGCCTGCGTCAACTTCGCCCTCATCGCAGGAGACTGCTGGCGGAGAAACGCGGAAGTCTGCTTCTGCCTGACGGTGGTAAAGTCTCCGTGCTGATCGGCCTACCCGGTCCGCGGGGCTATGGCGCAGTCGGTAGCGCGTCTCGTTCGCAACGAGAAGGTCAGGGGTTCGAGTCCCCTTAGCTCCACCACCTTAATATTGCTTTGACTAGGTCATTTGTTCTCTTGGTAGCCGAGCAAGGACTGCGCCGTATTTCTCGCGTGTGCCCCCGGAGTTGGGCCGTTAGGCTTCTCGGCCCGGTGGCGTGTCTGAGAAGGTCAGGCCTTGCTCCGTCTCGTGCGCGGGCAGCCCTTCTAACGGCCGCCGCGCCAGTTGCGGCCCGGCGGCAATGAGCTCTGCGGAAGCATCTTCACGGCTTGAGCGCCGCCTCAATCGGCGTATCCGACGCGCAAGCAACTAGACACGCCCTTTCCGCAGCTCGCCCAATTCTGATCGGCGTCATCGGGCCAGATGTCTGATTGAGTAAGAATGACTTACGCGAGCTCAACAAGTGACCCCGCGAACGCCTCGGCTTGCGGATCCTCGCCGAAGCGCTTGATCGCTATTGTCCAACCCGACAAATCCATAAGTGTTGCGATGACCGGCCTAAATCCGCCTGCCCTGGCACCCCTGTCGTTTCTAACCACTTTTAGGGCAAGGAGAGCTGCCCTGAAGTGCGCAGATCTAGAAACTGAAGCGCTCCTCGTGGAGTTGGTGGCGTGGGAAACCGCGATCCATCAGCGAGTCGCGTACCCGGGCGGCGAGTCGGGGTGAGGCGCACAGATAGACGTCGTGATCGCTGAGGTCGCCGACGATCCGGCTCAGTGCGTCTGCGCTCATCTCGTTCGCGGGATCGCTGGACGGACCGACCAGATAGACGACCCGCGCGCCGGAGCGCTCGGCAATTTCATCGAGTTCGTGCTTTAGGACTAAGTCCTGTTCCCTTGAGGCGCGGTAGACGAGCGTGACGTCTTTGCCAGGGAGGTCGATCACCTCGAACAGAGCGCGCATCGGGGTAATCCCGACGCCGCCGGCGATCAGCAACACGCGCGGCCTGCGACGACGCCAGCTGGTGATCTTACCGTACGGGCCTTCCGCTAACACCAAGGTGCCAACAGGGCTGTCGAAGATCCCCCGCGTCCCGTCGCCGCGCGCCTTGATGGTGATCCGCAGCTGGTCGGGGGTCGGCGGTGCAGAGAGTGAAAACGGGTACGCCGAGCGCCAGGTCTTGCGGGTCAGGAACCTCCAGCGGAAGAACTGGCCTGGCTCGGCCCGAAGCTCTTCCAAATGCTGACCAGACATCAGCACGCTCATCACGTCAGGGGACTCCTGCTGCACCTGCTCGACCCTGAGCCGGTGCCGCGCCAGCTGGAAGAGGGGCTGGAGTATCCGCCACCGCAGCACCAGCGCAAACGCGTAGGTGTACAGCAGACTCCAGGCAATCTGCAGCCACCTCCGTTCAGCAAGGTCGTTCCCCGCCAGTTGATGGGCAAAACCCAACGCCACAGCCAGATAGGTAAGCAGGTGCAAAAAATGCCATCCCTCGTACGAGATGCGGCGCCGCACAACTCGGAGCGAGGTAAGTTCGACAAGCGCGAGAATCACGGTGCCGGCCAAGGCGGTCGTTAGCCCAGGAAGTTTGAGCACGTCCCTGGTCGCTGCCACAAGGTCGATCGATCTGGCCATCGCCCAAGCCTGCACGGCGGCAGCTGCGTGCGCGACAGTAAGGATGATCACCACTGACCCGCCCCAGGCATGCCAGCGCGCTAGCCGGTGGGCACCCACGCCACGTTCCAGCCATTGGGACCGTGACATCAGAATCAACATGATGGCTGCCCCGTACCCTGCGGCGATGCCAGTGACATGAGCCTCCAGAGAAGCTCCGCCCCGGATCGGTGGCCCAGCACCGACGAAGCCCTGAAGTACGGCTAGCGCAGCCCCCAGCCACACCAGGACCAGTAGGGGAGTCGCTGTCAGCCTCAGGGATCGCATGTCGCGGCCGTTCCAGTCACTGGTCAGACGACGCCACGTGGTGCTGAACCACCGACGTGGGCGAGATTTCAGGGGCATTCATGCCAAGACTTACGCCGAATGCGGTCGCTGCACCGAAGACAATCACAGTCACCATTCGGAGCGTCCAGCGGACCAGCGAAGCAGGAGCGGCTATCGGGAGTCGGGCGATACGGTGGACCGCGCGGAGCGAGGCGGTCGCGACATCAGCCGGCACCTTGCCCTCGTTGGCTGCCCGGTCGAACGCAGCCAGCGCCACTACACGGGGTGTCGCCGGGAGACCAGCTGCGGCGAGCGGCACCAGCGTGTGTGTCGTGGGCGTTGTCGTTGTCATGTTAAGCATCTCCGGACGGCGTCGCTTGGTGACGCAACTTCAGGTCTCAGCGATCCGTCGAGGACCGCGCTGGACAGGTCAAGCCGAATCACGTACTGCCAACCGTCCGGGCTGCGCCGGGCCACCGAGGTTGCGGTGCCGGCGGTGGCCTGGTTGGGCTGGATCATCCTGGCCTCCGTTGTGCCGATCTCCTACAAGGGTCGGACCGCCGAGGAACCAGAGAAATACAGGAAAGCTGGCATCTTCAGGCCGACCTAAGGGCCTGTACTCGTCCGGATATGGATCGCCAGGTGCGGTTCGCGCGCGCGGAGGACAAGATCACGCGGTTGTCCAGGCAAAGTTGGACTCTCGTGATGGAGTGCAGCTTTGGCTCGTCGACAGGGCAGCTACGACCATGGACGGTGGGCTCGTGAGCAGACGCTCCGGCGGCAGCGAGCAGAGGCTGCGAAGAAAATGCACCCGGGGCGAGACCGGAAGCTTCAGGAGCCCGCGGACCAGTTCACGGGTGTGGTGCACGCCAAGTACGCCGGTTGGGGTTCTGCCTATGTCCGCTGGACGGCAAGGGTCTCGACCTGACCCGTCGAGAGGAGTCCCTCCAGCAGATGGACGTGTCGCTCGGCGGTGGCCAGATACGCTTTGGCGTCCTCGTACTGACTGCGCGCGCGATGTCAAGATCGACCTGGATTTGACCGCGACAGGCGGTGGTTGCCTCTGCGCGCCATCTCGGCGGCGGCGAGGCTTGCGCAGGTCGCGGCTCGATCGTCAATATCTCCGTTGACGCGTCGATGACAGTGCAGTGCCCCTGCGCCTTCCCGGCAGACGACCGGTCCTTGGCCCAGATGAGCGTATCGCGTAAGACCTCGCGGTCGCCGGTATGACTTTCGTCGCCTCCGGCGAGGAAGACGTCGATCGTGGCCCGTGTCGATGAGCCGCAGGGTCTCGGTCTTGACCTCGCCGGACGCCGACGTGACGAACCCAGTATCGGCCACAAAGCAGCACGGCGCTCGAGGGATCGCCGTCGATGCGGCCGTGTGCCCCCTGTGTGCCCCCGCAACGTCATGATCATGATCAGCATGCACGCAATGCACTGAGAGTCGCCCGCAACGCGCGCAACCCGCCGCCAGGCGCAACCCTCGCAACGAGAAGGTCAGGGGTTCGAGTTCCGTTAGCTCCACCATTGCCGCCTTACTCAAACCCCTGCCACGCGCGATGCGTTGGAGCAGGGCGGCACCGGTACTTATCTCTCCAGCGGCGTCCCCGGCGGCGCTGTTTTTCGTACCTCCCTTGTGGTCGCGAGTGTGGATAACCCGCTTCCGGTCAAGGCTGCGCGGGTAGAGGAAGTCATTGAATGGCGCTGCCAGCCGGTCGTTGATCACCTCATCGGCATCGAGATAAAGCTTGTCGTAGAACACTTCGTTGAGCTGCCGCCTCACTGGGTCGCCGGTCTGGCGGTACAACTCTTGCGGGTTGTCGAGCAAGGCGAGCGCCGCCTCAATGACGGCCGCGCCCGCTTCCAACAGCGGCCCCTGGGCAGCTAGCTCATTCTTGACGCGGTCGCGCTCCTCAACTATCGCCATCAAGCGGTCGCGCACCTTAGTCGCCACCGCGCTACCGGCCTCCACCAGGTCGAGCAGGTTGTCCTCTTTAGCGTCCAGCTCGGTCAGTCGTTTGGTCAGGTGCTCGTGTACCAGCTGCGTGCTGCGTTCTTCATCGGCCAGTGTGGCACTCAATACCTCGCATACCCGCGCAGCGAACCCGTCAGGCAGCCGCAGGCTCGCGTAATGCCGAATTACCGCAGCCTCCGCGTCCTCAATGCGAATGGAGGGGGCGTCGCAGTCATGATCTTGGCGGGCTGAGCAGAAGAAGTACCACCATTCGCCGCCATGCCGCCCCTTGCCTTTGATCAGCAGCAGTCGTGACTCCACGCCCCGGTCATGACACCGGCCGCACCACAGGTGGCCTTTCAGGTAGTGGTGATGCCGCCGCTGCCGTGAACCCTTTTTTGGCAATCGCTCATCGAGTACGGCTTGCACCTTGGCGAACCGCTCTGCGCTCACCAACGGCTGATGCCGCCCCGGATACTCCTCGCCGTCGTAGGTAACGAAGCCCAGGTAATAGCGATCCCGCAACATCCGCGATAGATAGTTGGCAGAGATAGGTCCGACTGGACGCTTGGCGCTTGGCCGCATCAGCAAGCCTCGCTCAGCTAGCAGTCTCGCCAGCCGCTCTAAGGTGTAGTCGCCGGTTGCGGCTAGCTCAAAAGCGAGTTGTACATAAGGCGCACGCTCCGGGTCGAGGGCTACTGTACGGATTTCGTGCCCGTCAACAATCTCGCGCACGTTCAGGTAGCCGATCTTGGTGCGGGTCACTGTGCCGCCCTTCTTGGCTTTCTGGCCCATCTTGTAGCGGATATCGGCTCCATCCGCGTTTGAGCGGTACTCGTTGAACGTTGCCAAGATGCCGTGAAGTAGCTGCCCGGCCGGCGTTTCGTCGATGTTCTCCTGGGCCGAGATCAGCGTCACCTTCAGCGAGCGCATCAACATCAGAACTTGGGCGTCATCTACCCGGTTGCGGTTCAAGCGGCTCAGATTGTAGACGATCAGGAAATCGACATCGCGCTCCTTCTTAATCCGTTCCAGCATCTGCTGAAATACCGGCCGGTTGGTAATTGTGGTGGCGCTCCTGCCCGGCTCGACATAATCGCCGACGACGGTCAAGTTCATCTGCTCGGCCTTGCGCATGCAGGCTTTGCGCTGCGCCGGGATCGAGATCCCCTCTGGGTCGTAGTCGGTATGTACCTGAGCCGTCGACGAAACGCGCAAATACAACACAGCCGTTTTCACGCCGCCTCCTTGCTGCTCTCACGCTCGACAAACCCCAGCTGCTCCAGCCGCACCCGCATGGCTAGCCACGACACCCCGAACAGCCGCGACAGGGAAGGCACGTCTTGAATGCCCTCGTCAAAGTACGCCCGCTTCATCCACACGCGCGGCATCAACAGGCAAGCTGCGAAGTATTCGCACGCCAACTCAAGGCGCTCAGCAGCCGGGCTGCGCTTGGTGTCGGGTAGGGCATGCTCCGCCAATGGGTGCCAGATAACGTGCGCCAGCTCGTGGGCCAGGCTGTAGCGCTGCCGCACTTTGGCATCCTCGGCGTCGAGAAGTAGGACCCATGCCGCGCCGTTCCACTGCGCCCGGCCGGAGGAGGGCAGACCTTCCACTCGCTTCACCGTGACGCGGGGGAGCGCGGTTGCAATGGCTTCCACCGGGACTGGCGGCCCGAAGGTCTCACTTAACTTCAGTAGCCTCGTCGCCTGCCGGTCGAGCACATGACGAACCTCATAACCGGATAGGGGGCGCTGCGGAACTTGCTCGCGCAGCATCGCCAACGTGCTACGCGGCTTGGTCTCGTGCGTCATGTTGTCCCTCCTTTCCGGGCGGTTGGTTAGTGTCGCGCACTGCTTGCAAGTAGCCCTCGATCTGACCGGCTTGCGCCTCGGTGAGGCCGTACTTGGCTCGCAGATAAGTCCGCAGTTCTGGCAGCGCATCTTCTGTCAGGTAACCGGCCGCGACATATAAGTCTTCTACTTCAATCCCCAGCGCCCCTGCCAACTGTTGTAGGTGTTTTGGTCGGGGTGTGGCGATGAAGCCTGTCTCTAGTCGGGAGACAGTTGACGGCACGAGCCCGGCCGCGTCAGCCAGTTGGCGCACCGTTAGGCCAGCCCGCTCGCGTTCGCGCTTAAGCAGATCCCCGAGTTGTTGCAGGTTGCGATTCACACACTTATCTCTCCTACTGATCTTGATTTTGAGCGGATTGTTCCAAATTTGCAACCGATCATTTGCCCAACCTGTTTGCGACCGTTTACCTTGTTTTCTTGGCAAATCGCCCGATGAGGCATGTATGCGAGCAGGGGAGGGAGGGGCCAAGTCGGGGATAGGTGGCGGTCTCGGCCAGTTGATCGGCCACTTCATGATGCCCCACCCATCAGCAGCCTGGGCGCGTCCGCTAGTTGGCCCACCGCGAACAACTGCCAGTCCTCGCTCGGCACGAACGTCAGCAGGTCAAGCAGCATGGCTTGGCGCTCTGGTGAAGTCGTGACGATCACCACCATCGGAAACACTCCGTCATGAATGCCCTGTTCCTGTCCGCTTGCTCGGTAGCGCCGGTAGGCCTCGATCTTCGACCGCATCACGGCCCGCGATTGGCTGCCGGTGTCAAACTCCACAAACGCCATGTCTTCGTAGTCCGGCCCGCTCACAATCACGAAGGCGTCCGGCTTGAGCCGCATCTGCTCGCCAAGAGGGCCGGGGTAGTCACGCCAGCAATCCGGCTCGCCCTGCCACAGCGCTACTTCGCGATCACTCCCGCGCGTCGCTTCCACGAGCCGCGTGTAGATCTCAGTTCCCAACAGCGCGTGCTGCCACATCGGTTGACTCGGTAGCACCGGCCGCCGTGTTCGGCTGACGTCGGCGCTCAGTCTTTGCCCTGTCGGGCCAAGAGCATATGTCCACGAGTCACTGCCGCGCCCCAGCCCACCTTGCCGCCGTTCCAACCGCTCGACCACCCGCCATTCGACCAGCCGCGCTAGCTGCCGTCTTGCCGCCCGCTCTCCAGCAGGCGAGTTGTCGCCGCTCGTCGCCCGGCGCAGTTGGGTGCCGTTTGCCAGCTTGATGCGCTTCAGCATCATCGCAATCTCCCAATCCCGCTCCGTCAATTGCCCGCGCAGGACCGCCAACCGTCGCCAACTCACCCGCCCATTCATTTCGCCCACCTCGTGGGCGTAAACGTCGCCGCGCTTAACCGGCTCAAATCCGCCTCTGACCAGGGCAAACCGTGAGCAGTTCGTGCAGCGACCGGACACCCGACCGGACAATGCACAGTCATGACTTCGGCCTCCTCCCCACCGGCCCCGGCCGGTCCGTGCTGCCCTTTTGCCGGTCCCTAATCGCTGCCTCGATCTCCTCCTTAGGTATGCCGAACCTCTCGCGCGAGGTTTTGCGGATGGCCTGCGCCCGGCCCGGAATCGCCGGCCCCAGCGCCTCGGTCGCAAACGTGAACGGCGGCGACACTGTCCCGCCCAGCGATACCGCCCCAATCGCCTCAAACTTGGCCAAGCCCGTGAAGAAGTCCGGCTCCACGCTCGGCCCGAACTCCTCAGCCAGCCGCCTAGCATCCGTCGCCGACGTGCCGAACGCGATCTTCGTCCGGGCACTGTTCAGCGCCACCTCACGCAGGTTTTCCGGGAACTGCCGCAGCGATTGCCCGATCAAGGTCATGCCCACGCCGTACTCGCGCGACCGCGCCAGCACTTCTCCTAGGTCGGTCGGCTGGTCGAGAAAACGCGGCGCTTCATCAATCGTCACAGGGAAGAAGGCGCGTCCACTCCGCGCCTGAACTGCCGCCCACAGCCGCGCCAGCACCACCTGCCCGATCAGCGTTGTCGCGTCCTTGCCCAGAATTCCTTCCGGCAAGATCACGATGACGATGAGCTTCTCTTTGAGCGCCTGCGCCAATGTGAACGTGCCGCGCGGCGCTCCCAGCACGTTGCGCACGCTTGCCCGTTGCAGCAACGGCCGGATCTTATTCATGGGTGCGGCCAGGACGAAGGCCCGTTCGGCCGGGTTGAGGCTGTTGAACCATGCGAAAAAGCTCATTAGCACTGGGTCGTTTTGCACCAAGCTCGTCACCCAAGCGCGGTAAGCCGTATCACTCCACAGCCGCAGCAGGTCGATGAACGCCGGTTCGGGCGTCCACGCGAGTGCGTACAGGCTCGATGCCAGAATGTCCGAACTGCGCGGCCCAAGATCTCGGTAACGGTGTCTCAGCAGCGCGACCACCGTGTCCGCCGCCAGCTCGGGAATGCCGCCCGCCTCGCCCGTCAGCAGTGGCAGCGGCACGACTACTTTGTCGTCGGTCAGGTCGATGATGACCGTCCGTCCGATAGCGTTCTCGTCCATCCGCTCGATCACGAGCTTGGCCGTGCTGCCCTTCGGGTCAATCAGTAGGCCGCCCCGGCCGGCCGCAATGTCGCCCAGCATCAGCTGCACCGCCAGCCATGATTTCCCTGAACCCGTCGGACCAAGGCCTAGAAGATGTTCGCGCGCTCCGATCACGGGCTGAGCCACCATGCGCCCGTTCGCTGTAGCCCGGCCCAACACCCGGCCGACACGCGGCACTGTGATCACCGGCGGCAATTGCGGGCTGCCGCCCAGGACCAGCCCGGTCACGATCGGTGTACCGATCGGCGCGCCCCACAATGCGGCCAGTTCTTCCGGCGTCAGCATGGCCGCTGCTGCCGTGACTGGCGTCGCGCCTCGCGCAATTCGTGCGGCCACCAGCCAGCTTGGAAGTGCTCGCTTCGTCAGCCGCGCCCCCGGCCGTGACACCGAAGCCGTCGCCCGCCCTAGCCGGTTCACCAGCTCCCGCGACCGCTCCGGCGTCGCTGCTATCGCCCCGATCCGTATGGCGACGCCCATCACGCCGCTGTCTGTGCGCCGCCGTTCTTTTCCCGCTTTGTCCCACCCCAGCCGCTCACCAATTGACCGCTCCACGGCACGCTCTGACACACCCCCGCTGACCACGACTTGCCAGATCACGGTTTCGCCGCGTCGCACGCTTGTCAGCGCGGCCAGTAGCGTCCGGCTCACCGCCTCGATGTCGGTCACGGCCAAGTCAGCCTGAGTTAAGCGACGGCGCAGCTCAAGGGCTTTGCGGCACGCCTCCGGCTTGAAATTCTCAACCGTCTCAACGGCCAGTCCCGGCACCGCCGACCTCAGTTGCGCAATCAGGTATGTGCTCGCGCTGGCCGGCAGCCTCAGCCGAAACGTAATGCCGTTAACTGTGCCGACCACTTCCAGCACGACGCTGTCCCGGCCGCTCAAGCCGCTCGTCGCTGCGGGCAATCCCAGCATCACCCGGACAACCGCCTGGACCTGTTTGTCGGCCAGGTTGCGGGGGAAGCGAATGACTGCAACATTGCGGGCCTTGTCCCGGCGGCACTGGTCCGCTAGCCGCACTCCTAAGACTCCGCCAACCAGGGCCCCACCGGCTGCCAACATCTCAGGAAGAAGAGTAAAGAGGTCAGGCGTCATGGCGGGTCTCCGGTGCGGGCTTCACCTCAGCAGCTTTCTGGCGCTCCGCTGTCTCGCGGGCTGCCTGTAGCAGGGCATGCGCCAGCCGCGCTAAATCCAATTCCTCTCGTTGATCTCCGCGTACGCGGATTCGCTTGCTCATCGCCAGCACCCTCTAGTTACCGCGCCGCGCAGCCTGCAGAAATGCAACAAATCACGGACGCAAAAGGGGCCAAGACCGAAATTCCGATCTGGCCCCTCTGCGTCCATTGTCATGCATTTGTGGAACGGTTTCAAGATCAACTTCTCATGACTAGCTTGATGATGCAGAGGAAGAAGATCAGGACGATGAGCCACGGCAGCATCGGCCGCAGCGCTTCGGCCAACACGATCAAGAGGAAGATCATCACGAGCATCGTTATGGCGGCCGAACGGATGTATCTCATTTCAAAGCTCTTCACACCTGATCTGCACGTTGGTGGATTGGCTGGCGTTTTGGCTTCCGGCCGTATCGCCGCATGGGGAAACTTTCCCGCTTGTCGCGTTGGGCGCGGTGACGTTGGTTTTGTAACCGGTGCTGAAGCCGCCGCACGCGGACTAAGTACGCATCTTCTTCATGGGCTTTGAACCAGGCATGTCCTCGTCTGGGCATAGGTATCCCTCTCGTTGTCGGTTTGGTGGAAAGGGCGGGCCGCGAGCTCGCCGCCCGCCCGATGTCCGCCGGGCGTCTCAGTAGCCGCGCCGGCAATACCAGCTGTACGGGTCGTTGATATTCCCCAGCCCGGCGTAGGCGCCCTCTCCGTACTGGTTCGCACATGCCCTGTGGACATCAATTCCGTATGACCAGTGATCCCACGGTGCCCAACAGCGCCAGCTGTTCGCTTTGTACGGATGATTCACTTGAGCGCTCAGACCCCAACTGGCGGGGTACTGCGTCGCACACGCCCGTTGCATGTCGACGCGACCGAGGTAAGCGGCGGCGTATGCGGGAGTCGCGGTCACCGATTTGCCCATGATCACTAGAGCGGCCGCCACGCCGGTGACGACTGTGCGGACTAAATGGCGGCGTTTCTTAGGGAGGCTCATGCTTGCCCGCTGTCGCGGCCCCTGGCGCGGGCCTTGTCGATCACCTGATCCACCTGGTCCGACGCTCGCAGCCATAAGCCGTCTGCTATGTGGGAATAGGACCTCGTGACCTCATTGGTCACGGCGTTGATGCTGGCTGCAATCCGCCTCTCAAGGGTGTTGATCCGCTCGTGGGCGCGGTTCACGTTTATGCACGCCAGGCCCGCCACCGCCGCGAGCACAGCAACGAGACAGAACAAGATCACGATCGCGGCTACCATCGCTGGTACGGGTTTGCACCGAAGTCGAATACGACCATCGCGCTGGTCTGTGCGTAAACCTCACGCAGGCGCTCGATGGCTGCAAGCGCTCCCGGTGAGGCTCCCGTTTCTTGGGCTTCTTGGAGCCGAGCATCCAAGCGCAAGATGCGAGTCACCGAGCGTTCCGCTATGTCGCCACCACTTTCGACCGTCGCACCGGCCCGGTACGACCGGTCGTTTTCGTTCAAGTAGCTTGACGGGCTGGGGGCGGAGGGCAAAGGAGCAGGCTGGGGGACCGAGCGTCGAGCAGGCGAATGACCCACGTCTGGTAGGACCGTGCCGCTGAGGACCTCGGTTCTTGTTGCTTGATTGTTGCTGATCATGGCTATAACTCCCTTCTAGAGAGATGAGTTGGTAGTTATAGCGTCGATCAGATTTTCAGGCCAGGTCAATTTATTCCGTGGGATTCCGGTATACCGGGTTTTTGGGAGAACGGTAAATTGGGAAACTGGTATCTAGGCATTAAAAAAGCCACTCCGCACGCGAGTGGCTTGCCTCAGCTGCGACCTAGCCTGGTGAGCTGGTAGCTGGCGAAGTAGGTTATGAAGTCTACTTCGTATCCAGTTTCGCCACCGTCATGGGAACGCCAGGTCTCTACCTTACAACGCCTAAGCCCCAGGATTTGGACGGCGATCCCTCGCCTCTCCTTTGGCTCAAGCATCATGCGGCCAAGATTAAGTAGCATGGCTACTGCCTCTTGCTGCTGAGTAGGTGAGGGCTGTACATCTCGTATCCTGATCGGGCTATCCCATTTAGCTAGATCGGCCTTGATGTACTTAATAGCCGTTTCACCTTGTTGACTCGGAGTTCCCCAGCGTATCCCCCAGATTTCTCTGTATATGGATTGGTAAAGGTTCTCCGGTTTTCTTGCTCCCGCCCTGGAACTGATTACTTCCAAGTGTGCCAGTTTGAGGTCTTTCAGTAGTTGAGTATCCAAAGGCATCCTTCCTTTCTTCAGGAAAGATGCCGCCGCATTCCTACACAACTATTTGCTAATCCTCAATCCATCTGCGTGCGTCAGGTCTGAGGCCTCGCGGATGAAAGTATGCAACAGATCGGGCTCGACCGCCACTTAAAGAGAGGAAGATCACATCCCGGCGAGCGGGTTGCAATTTTATGACATCCGGACTATTGCATGCGGTTAAATTTTTGCTCGGTATCGGTTCGACTTTCGAATTCAGCCGAATCTTTGGCGATTTAATATTTCCAGCGCCGTGCACAACTGAGCTCATAACTAAGACCTTCATGTCCTGGGCGCGGGCTCGGAGCCGCTGGCTGCAACGCATGCAGCGGCATAAAATCTGCTAAAATGCGATTACGCGCCTCGGCGCGAGGTTAACTGCGAATACTCGCAGTTTTAAAGTTGCCGATGCCAAACAACAAAGCTTACACAATTCCTCGGGGGACGTCTTGAACGGATCGCAGCACAGCCGAATAGCTAACTTCATCTGGGGCATTGCCGACGATGTCCTGCGCGACCTGTACGTGCGCGGCAAATATCGCGATGTCATCCTGCCAATGACCGTCCTGCGGCGGCTCGACGCCGTACTAGAGCCGACGAAGGACGCGGTTCTTGATATGAAGAGCGCACTCGACCGCGCGGACATCTTCAATCAGGACTCGGCACTGCGGCAGGCAGCTGGTCAGGCTTTCTACAACAGCTCTCCGTTCACGCTCCGCGATCTACGGTCCCGTGCCAGTCAGCAAAAGCTGCGTGACGACTTTACGGATTACCTCGATGGCTTCTCCCCGAATGTCCAGGAGATCCTCGACAACTTCGAGTTCCGCAACCAGATCCCCAAGCTCTCGCGGGCAGATGCACTCGGCGCTCTCATTGAGAAGTTTCTCGACCCCTCTATGAACCTGAGCCCTTATCCAGTACTGAACTCCGACGGCACTCAGCGTCAGCCCGGTCTCGACAACCATGCAATGGGAACCATCTTCGAGGAGCTGGTCCGCCGCTTCAACGAAGAAAATAACGAAGAGGCCGGCGAGCACTGGACACCTCGTGACGCAGTGAAGCTAATGGCCAACCTGATCTTCCTTCCGATTGCCGACGAGATCGAGTCAGGCAGCTACCTGCTCTACGACGCAGCATGCGGCACAGGCGGCATGCTGACCGTCGCCGAAGAAACCCTCCGGAGGCTTGCCCAGGAACACGGCAAACAGGTCGTCACCCACCTCTACGGGCAGGAGATCAACGCCGAAACCTACGCCATCGCCAAGGCTGACCTTTTGCTCAAGGGCGAGGGTGAAGCCGCCGACAACATCATTGGTGGCCCCGAATACTCAACACTGTCTAACGATGCCTTTCCATCGCGCGAGTTCGACTTCATGCTGTCCAATCCGCCCTATGGCAAGAGCTGGAAGAGCGACCAGGAGCGCATGGGCGGCAAGACCGGCATGAAGGACCCGCGCTTCATTATCGAACACGCGGGGAACCCCGATTACTCACTCGTCACTCGCTCTAGCGACGGCCAGATGCTGTTCCTCGCCAACCTGCTGTCAAAGATGAAACACGGCACCAAGCTTGGAAGTCGCATCGCCGAAGTCCACAACGGCTCCAGCTTGTTTACGGGCGACGCTGGTCAGGGTGAAAGCAACATTCGCCGCTGGATCATCGAGAACGACTTGCTCGAGGCCATAGTCGCGCTACCGCTGAACATGTTCTACAACACCGGCATCGCCACTTACATCTGGGTGCTCACCAACCGCAAGCCCGAGCACCGCCGTGGCAAGGTGCAGCTTATCGACGCTACCCGGTGGTACAAACCGCTGCGCAAGAACCTTGGCAAGAAGAACTGCGAGCTATCTGAGGAGGACATAAAGACCATATGTGACACATTTCTGGCATTTGAGGAGACCGAGCAGTCCAAGATCTTCTCCAACGAAGCCTTCGGCTACGAAAAGGTAACCATCGAACGGCCGCTTCGGCTCCATAGCCAGTTAACTCCCAAAGCCATCGAGTCATTGCGCTTCACGTCCGGCGATCCGGCTCTCCGGGCCGAGTTGTACGACCATATTGGCGAACCGCTTTTCGAAGATTTCTCAAATGCGCGGTCGAAAGTCGAGGCGTGGATCGATCAGCGTAACATTCCTACGGATGATGACGAAGGCGACGATAGCTCAAACGTTCGGCAATCGATCCCCGAAAAGAAACGTAAGAACCTCCTCGACGCGAAGACATGGGAACGCGACGGCCGGCTAGCAGAAGTCGCATCCAGGCTCAGAAAAAGGATTGGCAATCACATCTTCCAAGACCACAATGAATTTCGGGATAGCATAGACTCAGCTCTTCACGAACTCGACATAAAGCTCACTGCTGCCGATAAGAAAACTCTACTGCGTGCCGTCAGCTTTAGAGCCGAATCTGCGCCTTCAGTTATAAAGAAGGTCCACAGAGGCGGAAAAATGCCTGATCCCTTGCGTGGCCTATTTGAAGTTAACTTACACGGAAAACCGGTAGTCGTCGAATACGAGCCAGATACCGAACTCCGAGATTCTGAACAGGTGCCGCTCACGGAGTCCGGTGGAGTGGAGTCTTTCATTAAGCGAGAGGTTCTGCCCTACGTACCCGATGCCTGGTTTAACCCGTCGAGCATCAAGACAGGCTACGAGATCAGCTTCACGCGCCACTTCTACGAGCCCGAGCCGCTGCGGCCGCTCGCAGAAATCCGTGCCGACATCCTAGCCCTGGAGATGGAGACCGAGGGCCTGCTCGGCGACATAGTTGGGGAGTACTCTCGGTGAGCCTCGTCCTCCAGCCCTACGCAACCTACAAAGATTCAGGCGTGCCTTGGCT
>Ga0307409_100000739_pt1 | contig 14685 bp, 17 predicted proteins | sample 322Ometagenome_2_FD_203888 | JGI IMG/M metagenome (GOLD analysis project Ga0307409, IMG submission 203888) | Maize rhizosphere microbial communities from greenhouse at UC Davis, California, United States - 322HYB-O-2 | ecosystem: Host-associated > Plants > Roots > Rhizosphere > Soil | place... | reverse complement strand
CGCACGCTCGGCAGCTGGTCGCCCGGATTCAGCTCCCCGCTGCGGATCGCCCCTTCGAGCCGGTCGGCCAGCTGAGCCCCCAGCGGCGCACCGCTCGCACGGTCAAGCGGAAAGTGTGTGGCCAGACTCATACACACCAATAGTACACCCTCCACACAGCGTTTCCTGCCCTGGGTTTACATCCGAACTGTGCTGGTGATACTGTGCTAGCACAGTGGTACAGGCGGTAGCAGACAGGGCATTCCTCCCAGCCAAGAACCTGCTCGAGCAGGTCGGCGACATGATGGTCCTCACGGGCAAGACCGTCGTGTCCGCGCTGCGGCCGCCCTACCCCTACGGCGGGGAGTTCATCGGCCAGTTCCTGTTCGCGCTGCGGCTGTGCTGGTTCCCCCTCCTGATCTCCACCGTCGCGATCTCCTACGGCGCTCCGGGGCTCCAGGCCGGGAACTTCCTTGTCCTGTTCGGCGCCCTCGACCGGCTCGGCGGTTTCTTCGTACTCACCTCGATCCGCGAGTTCGGGCCATCGGTGACTTCGATCATCCTCGCCGGCGTCGCCGGCACCGCGATCACCGCCGACCTCGGCGCCCGCAAGATCCGCGAGGAGCTCGACGCGCTCCAGGTGCTCGGCGTGGACCCCGTGAAGAACCTCGTCGTGCCGCGGTTCCTCGCGCTGATGGTCGCGACGGGCCTGTTCAACATCTACGCGATCCTGTTCGGGATCCTCGGCGGGATCATCGCGACGCTCACCTTCGACGCCCCGCTCGGCCCGTTCTTCGCGACCCTGCTGACGAACGCGTCCACGACCGACCTGTGGGGCAGCGTCGTGAAATGCACGATGTACGGCGCGATCATCGCGATCGTCTCGTGCTACAAGGGCATGACGGCCTCCGGTGGCGCGGAGGGCGTAGGGCGCGCGGTCAACCAGGGCGTCGTCATCACGTTCCTGGGCATCTTCGCGTTCAACTACGTCTTCACCCAGACGCTGCTCGCCACCCACCCCGAGATCTCGGTGATCAAGTGAAGCGCGCGCTAGTCATCGTCGCCGTCCTCGCGGTCTTCGCCGGCGTCGCGCTTGCGGCCGAGGGGCCGTACCAGACCTCCGAGTACACGCTCAGCCAGCACCACACCGATCGCCCGACGGGCGAGCACTTCCAGTTCGACTACGTGAATCCGGAGGACTCGGACGCGAAGCCACCCGCTGTCAAGAAGGTCGTCACGATCCTGCCGAAGGGCGCGCGGTACGACGCGTCGGTCCCGGGCTCCTGCCCGGCGAGTGACGAGGAGCTCATGTTGCAGGGCGCCGCGGCGTGCCCCGAGGACAGCCGGATCGGGGGCGGCGTGATCACGGTCGACACCGGCGTCCCCGGCCCGGGGCGGTTCGTCACCGCTGACACCGAGTTCTTCAACAACGCCGAGGACCCGGAGGGCGAGTTCATCTACCTCAACACCGTGCGCGACACGAGCGCCCGGACGGTGATCCGCGCCGATGTCACCAGGCGGCGGACGCTCACGGACGCGGGCATGCTCCCAGGCACGCCGCCCGACGGCGGCGCCATCGACACGGTCGACGTCGAGGTCCTCAAGATCGCGCGGAGGATCGACGGCGAACGCCGGGCGTACATCACGACCCCGCCGCGGTGCCGTAGGAGCCGGACCTGGTTCGCGCGCGTGCGCTTCATCTACGACGGCGACTACAGCCAGACGGTTGCGACACCGAACACGTGCAAACGGAGGCAGGGCTGATGGGCAACTCGTGGCTCACAGTGCCGCGCGATTGGATCGCCAGCTTCGGCGACATCGCGAAGTTCTGCTCGCGTGTGGTCTTCGGCGAGGTCTTCGGCGGGCGCGTATTCAGGTTCTTCGGCGAGGTGCTCAGGCAGGCCGGGATCCTGATCCTCGGCTCGACGCTCGTGATCTGGGGCCTGTGTTTCATCCTCGGCCTCCAGTGCGGCATCGAGGGCGCGTATTTCAGCCGCTCCGTCGGCGCTCCCGCTCAGGCCGGCGTCTTCAGCGCCTGGTGCGACCTCCGCGAGATCATGCCGTACGCGTTCGGCTACATGATGGCCGCGAAGGTCGGGACCGGCCTCGTGGCCGAGATCGGCGCGATGAGGATCTCCGACGAGATCGACGCGCTCGAGGTGATGGGCATCAGCTCGATGACCTTCCTGTGCGCGACGCGATTGCTGGCCGCGTGGCTCGTGCTGCCGTTCATGTACGTGGCCGGCATCGGCGCGGGGTTCTTCGCCTCCTACCTCGCCGTCGTGCAGCAGATCGGTGAGGTCTCCTCCGGCGGCTTCTTCCTGATCTTCTGGATGTTCCAGAACCCGCCCGATCTCTTCTACAGCGCGATCAAGGGGATGGCGATGGCCACCGTGATCGTGCTCGTCGGGTGCTACTACGGCTACACGGCGAGCGGTGGGCCCGTCGGCGTGGGCACGGCCACCGCCAAATCGATGGTGCTGAACACCGTGATGGTCCACATCGTCGGCATGCTCGGCACGCAGGTCTTCTGGGGCACGAACCCAAGAGCGCCGATCGGAGGCTGATCCATGTCCCGAGTCCTGACACAGCCCCTCCCCTTCGACGTTCGCACCGACGTCGACGAACGCGCAGCGCGCGCGGCGCTGCGCGACCAGATCGCGCGGCTCGAGGAGCGGCTCGCCGGCCACGTGACGACCGCCTTCCCCCGCTCCCCCACTCCGCCCCGCATCGGCGGCGAGCGCGGCGCGCGGCTTCAGACTCTGGCCGAGCTCGAGGAGCGCCGGGACGCGCTCGAGGCCGCGGTCGCCCGGATCAGGCAGGAGGCCGACATGCTCGGCAAGCAGCAGGAGCGCGCCCGCGGGCGCCTCGAGGCGATCATGCTCGACCCCGCGGCGCACCGCTGGGAACGCGTCACCCACGAGGACATCGGTGAGCCCGGCTGCCGCCAGTGCCACGCGCGCCCGCGGCTGGGCGTGCTCGGCTTGCTGATGAACTGGTGGCGGGTCATCATCTCGTCCGGGTGCCCCTTATGCATGCGCTCGGAAGGTCCCTACCTCAAGCCATGTACCGCACAGCGCTCGCCTGCGTGATCGTCGTCGGGAGCCTGATCTTCTGGGTCGGCATCCCGCTCTTCTGGATCTGGCTCGCGGGCCGACTGACAGAGGAGTACCCGTCGATCTATCTCTTCGCGGCTGCGGCTTGCCCGCTCACGATGATCGGCTGGGGCTGGCTGCTCTACCGGGTGAACGTGATCTACCTGGAGCGCACTCCCCCGCCAGCGGACGCGCCCGGCGCGCAGCGCTCGGCGTGGCTCGGCAGCCTGAGCGACAACCGCAAGCCGAAACGGCGGCAGCCGACGCTGCTCGACGTGAGCATGATCGTGTCGGTGATCATCGCGCTCACTGCCATGGCCGTGTGGTTCTTCGTCTTCGCGCATAACTCCGGTCCCCTGCCCGAGTAGTGGCCCGTGGGGCGTCCCTGCCCCACCCGCTGGCCCTATCCTGAGGTTATGGGCCTCGTCCGGTCCGTCGACCTCGCGGAGCTGCGCGCGTTCTGCGCAGCGGTGGATCTCGGCAGCCTCGGCAGCGCGGCGCGGCTGCTGCGCGTGAGCCAGCCGGCGCTCTCCAAGCGGATGCGCGCGCTCGAAGCGCTCGCCGGCGCCCAGCTCCTCGTCCGGTCGCCGCGCGGGATCGCGACGACAGAGGCCGGTGAGCGGCTCTACGTCGAGGCGCGCAAGCTGCTCGCCCAGGCCGACGCCGTGGAGGAGCTGATGGCTGGGCTGTCGAGCGAGGACGCACCCGTCCGGCTCGCGGTCAGCCACACGATCGCCGAGTTCGTGCTGCCGAGTCGGCTCGTCCAGTACGAGCAGTCGCGCGGCCGCCACCTCTCCGTCGAGCTCGTGATCGCCAACTCCGTCGTGGTCCGCGAGCTCGTCGGCGCCGGGCGCGCGGAATTCGGCATTGCTGCCGCTCGAATCGGCTCAGCATTACCCGGTCTGGAGCAGGTGCACTTCTGCGAGGACGAGGTCGTCGTCGCCGTGCCTCATGCGCACGCGTGGGCGGACCTGGACGTGATCGAGCCCGAACAGCTCATCGCCGAGCCGCTTGTCGTGCGCGACCCGACCGCCAACACGCGCCAGACGGTCGACGAGGCGCTCGCGGCGCGCGGGCTCGCGCTGGGGCCGTCACTCGCGGAGGTCGGCAGCACGAGTGCCGCCAAGGCGACCGCGCTGTCGGAGGGCGCACCCGTCCTCTTGTCCGGGATCTCACTCGGGCGCGACGACGAGGGCTTCGCGGTCAAGCGCGTGCGCGGCCTCGACCTCAAACGCCAGTTCGTACTGCTCATGGGCTCCCAGGAGAGCCTCTCGCCGCCGGCGCGCGCACTGGTCGACCATTTGCTCGGCGAGTCATAACCAGCGGTTAGGGCCCTCAGCACCAGCTGGCGTCTACCCGCCACGCGTCGTCGGCCGTACTTTGGGTGGACGCTTTGAAAGGAGGGGGCGTGGATCTCCGCGACCCGGAGGCATTCCAGGCGGTGTACGCGACGCACTCACGGCGGGTGTATGCGAATGCGTACCGGATCCTCGGCGACGCTGCAAAGGCCGAGGACACGGTGCAGGACGTCTTCCTCCGCCTCTGGCTCCACCCGGACCGCTTCGACGAGCGCCGCGGCGAGCTCGGCAGCTATCTCGCCCTGATGGCCCGCAGCCGTGCCCTCGACATCGCCCGCTCGGACAGCGCCGGCGCGCGTGCCGGCGAGCGGTTGGCCGCCGCGGTCGAGGCCGATCCGCCCCAGGCCGAGCGCCCCGACGAGCGAGTTGAGGCCCGCGAGCGCTCCACCCGCCTCCGAACCGCGGTCGGCCGCCTGCCGAAGCTCCAGCGCGAGGCCGTCGCGCTCGCCTTCTGGGGCGATCTGCCCGCCCGGGAGATCGCCGAGCGAACCGGAGTGCCGCTGGGCACCGCCCGCAGCCGCCTGCGGCTCGGGGTTGAGAAGCTCGCCCAGGCGGCCGCCCTGGACGCGGCTTAGGGAGCGGCGCTAACCATCGGGGAAGGGCTGGAGCAGCATGCCGTGGTCCTTCTCGCGCATGCCGAGCTCGTAGGCGGCGCCGCCGCGCAGCCGTAGCTCGCGATCGGGGCGATCCTTGGCGGTGACCGTCAGCGCCATGTCCGCGATCGAGCAGTTGACGGTGTTGTGCTCGGGGCCGTCGGGGTCCGCGTACACCCATCCGACGAAGTTCTTCTTGTCGGACTCGACTCGGCCGCTGACGGTCACCTCGCCTCCCGGCAGCAGGAAGTCGCAGCGCGTGGGGCTCTCGGTCACGCGAGTCGAGCGCGCCTTCTCGGGGCCGCCGAGACGGTGGCGCTCGCCGTCCATATAGAGCGTCCCGTTCGCGATCCAGGGCGTCTTGACCAGTCCGAGCTTGATGCGCCCGAGGGCCGCGTCGAGCCATGCGTCGTCCGCTCCCTCGAACCCGACGCCGTGGAGCCAGATCCAGCGCTCGGCGTGTTGGCTGCCCCAGTTGTGACCGATCATCCCGCGCCAGCCGTCCACTTTGACCTCGCGCTCGCCGGCGCCAACCATGCCGCTGAAGCGGGCGTCCGGGTACGGGCTGAGCAGCTTCGTCTTCGGCACCGGCCCGCGGTACATCCAGTCGCGCGGAAGGTGGAAGAGCGCGTCCTGTTCCGATCCGAACGACAACTCCCACGAGGCGTCGAGCTGGTCCGTCTTCGCCGTGCCCGCCACGCGACCGTCCTCGAACGTGCTGTCGCCGATCCGGATGTACGTGCCCTCCGGCGCTGAGACGTCCGCGGTGGTCACCTTCGACGCCAGCGGCCCGTCGGCGTTCCCGTCGAAGAGCGTGAACCACAGCGACCCCTGCGGTTCCTGCTCCGAATGCTTGTGGACCGTGTAGCGGATCCAGATCCCGAGCGGCTCCGAGGGGTGGCAGGCCTTCAGGTAGAAGCTCTCGTAATGCCCTTTTCCGGCGGGCACTTCGGGAAACCGAGCCGTTGTGCGAAGCACCGCGCGCAGCCTATCGGCACAATCCTGCGCGGATGGCGGAACAACGTGTCCTCCTGATCACCGGCGCGAGCACCGGCATCGGCGCCGAGACGGCCCGCCAGGCGGTGGCACGCGGATGGCGCGTCGCGCTTGGTGCGCGCTCCGAGGACAAGCTCAACGAGCTCGCGGGCGAGCTCGGCGAGGACAACGCCTTCGCACAGCGCTGCGACGTGACCGACTGGGCCGATCAGGAGGCGTTCGTCGCCGCGACCCTCGAGCGCTTCGGCGGGCTCCACGCGCTGTTCGCGAACGCCGGCTTCGGCGCGAAGCGCGGATTCCTCGAGGAGACGCCCGAGCAGTGGCGCTCGATGGTCCTGACGAACGTGCTCGGCGTCGCCTACTCGATTCGCGCGGCCCTCCCCCACTTCAAGGACCAGAACTCCGGGCATTTCGTGATCACGAGCTCGGTGGCCGGACGGCGCGCGCTGCCGGGGTCGCTCTACTCGGCCAGCAAGCACGCGGTGACGGCCATGGGCGAGGCGCTCCGGCAGGAGGTCGCGGAGACGGCGATCAAGATGACACTGATCGAGCCGGGCATGGTCGACACGCCGTTCTTCGACAACCCCGTGAGCGGCGGGCTGAAGGCAGAGGACATCGCCCGCTGGGCGCTCCACGCACTCGACGAGCCCGCCCACGTGGACGTCAACGAGATCCTGATCAGGCCGATAAACCAGCCGACCTGACGCGTACCGTGAGGGTGATGCGCTGCATCGCCCACGTCGACATGGACGCGTTCTACGTCAGCGTCGAGCTGCAGCGGCGGCCCGACCTCGTCGGCAAGCCGGTGGTCGTGGCGGGCACCGGGCCGAGGGCGGTCGTGACCACCGCGAGCTACGAGGCCCGGAAGTTCGGAGTCTTCTCGGCGACGCCGGCCTCGCGCGCCCGCCGCCTCTGTCCCGATGCGGTCTTCCTGCCGCCCGACTTCAAGCTCTACCGCGAGCGCTCGCGCGAGGTGATGGCGGTGATGCGCGACCACGTCGAGCGCGTCGAGGTGGTCGGCCTCGACGAGGCCTACCTCGACCTCAGCCAGTTCGAGCGCCCGAAGGCTGCGGCGCGCCGCGTAAAGCTCGCGATCGAGGAGTCCACGGGGCTGGGCTGCTCGATCGGGATCGGGCCGTCGAAGCTCGTGGCGAAGGTCGCCTCGGACGCGGAGAAGCCGGACGGGTTCGTAGTCCTCACGCGCGAGCAGGCGTGCGAGCGCTTCGGCCCGTCTCCGCCGGGCCTGATCCCCGGCATCGGCCCCAAGACGGTGGCGCGGCTCGCCGAGCACGGTGTCGACACACTCGCCAAGCTCGGCGCGGCACCGGAGACGCAGCTGACTTCCTGGTTCGGCCCACGGCTCGGCCTCCATCTGCGGCGCCTCGCCCGATTCGAGCACGAGAGCCCCATCACGACCATGCGCGTCGCGAAGTCCGAGTCGCGCGAGACCACGTTCGACTACGACCTGCGCGGGCTCGACGCGCTCACGCCGGTGCTCGAGCGGCTCGCCGGTGAGCTGTGCGCGACCCTGGACCGCGAGGAGCGCCGCGGGCCGACCGTCGGCATCAAGGTCCGCCTGGACGATTTCTCCACGCATACGCGCGCCAGGACGCTGGATGCGCCGACGAACGATCGCGCCGTGGTCACCGGCGTCGCGCTCGAGCTGCTCCGCGACTTCGACCCGCCGCGGCCGGTGCGCCTCCTCGGAGTCCGGGTCGCCGGCCTGGACCGCACCGCCGAAGCGAGCGGTCCAGGCGACGACCAGATGGCCTTAGCTGTCTAGGGCTAGCGCGTGGACCACACGACGCCGGTCGAGCCGAAGCCGAGCTTCTGCTTGGTGGCGTAGGTGAGGTCCCAGATCCGCGATCCGGAGTACGGCCCGCGGTCGATCACGGGCACGGTGACGGTGCGGCCGTTGTGGCGGAACGTGACGCGCGTGCCGCACGGCAGCCAGCGGTTGGCGACGCCGAGCGTGCTCGGCGTGAGCGTCTGGCCGCAGGCGGTGCGGTTGCCGTAGAGGCCGGGGCCGTAGTAAGAGGCCTGGCCAGGCCGGTAGACGAACAGATGCGTCTTGTCGACGCTTCGCGGGTTACGGCTGTCGCCGCGGAACAGGACGCGGGTCTTGTAGCGCCCGGCGCCGCGGTTGGCCTCCCAGGAGCCGGCGAAGCGGCCCTCGCTGGCGGTGCGGTCGCGGTCGACCGTGACCCATTGCCCGTGCTTGCGCTGCTGGATCAAGACCCGCCGGCCGGTGAAGCCCGGCTGCAGGCGGCCGCCCACCGTGACGCGGTCGCCTACGTGCACGTGCTCGCGCTCGTTGGCGACGATGCGCGCGCCGACCTTGACGGTGCGCGTCCGGCTCGCGGTAGCGCCGCTCGTCAGCACACGCACCGTGCCGGTGCGCGTCGGGCGGTGGCGCAGGACGTATCCCCCACGCTCACCCGTGCGAGCGGTGTCGACGGTCTTGTAGTCCTGGCCGCGCGGCGCGTAGAGCAGCTTCACCTGCTCGCCCTGGCCGGCGCCAGACACCTGGCCGCGGGCCGTGAGCGCCTCACCGAAGGCCAGCCGCTGGTCGGCGCTCACCGAGACGGTGGCGTCCTGACCCGTTGCGGTCTGCGTTGCGACGAACCCGATTGTCATGAGCACGGCGACGGCAGCGCCGTACAGGCGCGGGCCGCGACCGCGCACGTTCATGTGCGTGATCAAGAAATTCCTTTCCTTGGCCCGCGCCTACGGGGTTAGCTGTCGGGCTCGCGCTCTTCCCGTCCTGGGAATGTCGCTATCGCCGGATCACCAGCGAATTCGCCCCGTGCCTTGGCGGCTTTGGTTCCCCCGTCTATGCGCTGTTGTCAGCGCGCAGCTCGGCTAGGCCGATCGAACAACTGTTCGGAGGCTACTTGGTGGATGCGACGGGTCCGTGAGGCCCGTCACACAGGGCTCAGAGCTGGCGGAGCTTCTTGACCTTGACCTTGACCTGCGACTTGTCGTAGCACTCGTCGCTGGCGGTGGCCTTGACTTTGCGCGTCTTCTTCTTGCGCCTGATCTTCATCTTGACCTTGCCGTCATCGCCCGTCTCGGCGCTCTTCTTGCCGAACTTGACCTTCACGTCGATCGGGTCGCCGGCGTCGAGGGTCGTGAAGCGGACCTTGGCCTTCTCGCCCTTCTTGCCGTTCAGGACCTTCTTCTTGAGTGTGATCCCAGGCAGTACCCGCTGCTGGTAGTTCGCGGTGCCGCCGTTCGCCGTGACCAGGGCCACAAGGTCGAGCGCGCCGCAGGAGGCGGCGCCCCCGTCCCCGTGGACGCTCCAGACCGTCGACGTGCCCTGCGGCGGGTTGACCTCTGTCTCCTCGCCCCACGCGACCGCTTCGGTATCGCTGCGCCGCGCGTGGATCGACTCGTCTTCCTCTCTCCAGAATGCCCATAGCTGGCCGTTCGGTCCCGCGGTGACGCCGGCGTGGCTCCCGTCGGCGCCCGTGAGGTTCGTGGCGCTGTCCGCGCCCACACGCCATACGGCCGGCTTGGCCGAGAACTGGTTGGTACCGCGGAGGTACGCGACGTAGATCCCGTCTGCCCCGGACCGGCCCGTCATGCCGACCGGATACTGCAGGTCGGCCGCCCCCGAACCGGGCGGGCTCGTCGCCGGCCCGGGCGGGAACCACGGGCTTGTTGTGGCCTGGACGAACGCAACCATGACGCTGCCCGTGTCGATGTCGTTCCACCCGATCGCCACCGCGCCGGAGCTGCTTTCGGTCGCGGCCTCGGGGTCGACGGTGCCCGCGGCCGTGCCGCCGAAGCGCACGTCGGGTGTCCCCGGGCTTACGCCGACGTGGTAGCCGGAGGCCCCGGGTGACGAGTCGCCCCAGATCGACAACGGCGTGCCGTTATTGAACGCGGTGCCGCCGATGCCTGCCGCCGCGTAGACCGGCGATGCCTCGTTGGCACCGCTCGCCTGCGAGGCGAGGGTCGGTTTCACGGCCCATGAGACGCCGTCGGCTGAGGTCGCGGTCGACATCCCGCCGTCGTGGTTCTGATCGTCCGCGAACAGGCCGCTGAAGAACGCCCGCAGGGATCCGGCCGGCCCGGGCACCAGGGCCACGGTGTTGTTCACGGAACCGCCGTACTGGAACACCGTGCTCGTGCCCAGGATGTTCTGCGCGTTCGAAGAGAGGCGCGTATTGAAGACCGCCTTGCTGTCGTCCTCCGTCCACAGGACGTGGAGGACGCCATCGCCAGTGCGGCCGAGGCTCACCTCGTCGGTGTTCGACCCCTGGGCGGAGAAGTTCGTGACCTGCGTCCACGCACCCGGCGGACCGGCGGCGGCAGGGCTCGCCAGCGCGAGGAGGGCGAGTCCACATAGGGCAGCCAAGCGGGAGACCAGGGCCACGCGCGTACCTTACCCCGAATGGCTGACGAGATGCCACTCGGAGCGAGTATGTTCAGCAGTCGATGGCGGACCGGCTGACCGCGCTCGACACGTCCTTCCTCCACCTCGAGGACGACTCCGCACACATGCACGTCGCCTCGGTGATGCTCTTCGACGGCGACCCGCCTCCGCACGACGAGCTCATCGCCGCCATCGAGAGCCGGCTGCACCTGGTGCCGCGCTACCGCCAGAAGCTCGCGTTCGTGCCGTTCGGGCAGGGCAGGCCGCGGTGGGTCGACGACCCGCACCTGAACCTGAGCTACCACGTGCGCAAGACCGCGCTTCCCGCTCCTGGCAGCGAAGAGCAGCTGCGCGCCCTCGCCGGCCGGGTGCTTGCGCAGCAGCTCGACCGCGACAAGCCGCTCTGGGAGATCTGGGTGGTCGAAGGCGTCGAGGGCGGCTGCTTCGCGCTCGTCTGCAAGACGCATCACGCGCTGGTCGACGGCATCTCCGGGGTCGACATCGTCACCGTGTTGTTCGACCTGAGTCCCGAGCCGAGCGAGCCCGCTGAGCCGGAGCGGCGCTGGCTCCCCGCGCCGACGCCCTCGCGGACGCAGCTGCTCTCCGAAGCGCTGCTGGAGCGCGCGACGGTCCCGACCGAGATCGCGCGCTCGGTCCGCGCCATCTTCCGCGCGCCGCGTCAGATCGCCGAGGGGCTCCGCGACTCGCTGGTCGGCGTCGGCGCGATGGCGTGGGCGGGCATGAATCCGGCTCCCCCCAGCCCCTACAACTGCAGCATCGGGCCTCACCGCCGCTTCACGTGGGTGCGCACGGAGCTCGGCGACGTCAAGGCGATCAAGAACTCGCTCGGCGGCACCGTCAACGACGTCGTGCTCGCCACAGTGTCCGGGGCGCTCGGCAGGCACCTGCACCGGCGCGGCGAGACCCTGTCGGGCCGGGAGCTGAAGGCGATGGTCCCCGTCAGCGTCAGGGCCGAGGAGGACCGCGGCGCGCTCGGCAACCAGGTCGCGGCGATGATGGCGCCGCTGCCAGTCTGGTGCGAGGACCCCGCGCGCCGGCTCGAGATCGTCAACGAGTCGATGGCGGGTCTCAAGGACTCGGGCCAGGCGGTCGGCGCGCAGGTGCTGACGCAGCTGTCGGGCTTCGCCCCGCCGACGATCATGACCCAGGCCTCGCGCCTGATGGCGCGCCAGCGAATGTTCAACGTCGTGGTGACCAACGTGCCCGGCCCCCAGATGCCGCTCTACCTGATGGGGCACGAGCTGCGTGAGCTGTTCCCGATGGTGCCGCTCGCTCGCAACCAGGCGCTCGGCGTGGCGATCATGAGCTACAACGGCAAGATGAACTTCGGGCTCGTGGGCGACTACGACGCGATGCACGACCTCGACGACCTCGCCGACGATTTTCAGGCGTCGCTGGCCGAGCTCGCTGATGTGGCCGGCGTCGCGGTCACCAGCGAGCGGGCGCCGCGCACGAAATCGCGCACGGGAGCGACCGCCTGAGCACTACCCTTCCGGGAGTGCGCGAGAAGGTCAGGGACGCCGCCCGCGAACTGGGACTCGACGTCGCGGTCAGGTCGCTCGAACAGTCGACGAAGACGGTGCGGGATGCCGCAGCCGCGGTCGGCTGTGACGAGGCGATGATCGCCAAGTCGATCGTGTTCGTATGTGACGGGGAGCCCGTCGTCTGCGTCACGTCGGGCGCCCACCGGGTCGATGTCGACCGGGTGGCGATCGCGCTCGACTGCGCGGAGGCGCGGATCGCCGCGCCGGACGAGGTCCGCGCTGCGACCGGCTACCCGGTCGGCGGGGTGCCGCCGATCGGGCACGGCCTGCCGGTGCTCTTCGACGAGGCGCTCATCCGCCACGAGCGGATCTGGGCCGCCGGGGGCGATGCGAACAGCCTGTTCGAGGTCGATCCGCGCGAGCTGATCGAGTGCGTCTCGGCCGAGGTCGTGCCGCTCGGCGCGGACCCCTGAGGATGAGGCGCCCCCGGCTCCGCAGGCCGCGCGTCCGCGACATCCTCGGCTTCCTGGTCTCGTTCGTGATCGCCCTGATCGGGGCGGTCGGCGTGATCCTCTTCTTCGAGTCGCGTGACGAGTCCCAGCTCGAGGGCCCGCGCGAGGTGCCGGGACAGGTCTACGAGGGCGAGCCCGTCCTCTCCCCCGGCCTCGAGGAGGCCGTCGCCATGGGCAACGTCGTCGTCCTGCACCGTGACCGCCGGCTTCCGCCTGGGGCGGCGGAGCTCGCCCAGGGCGCCGACCCGCGACTGCAGGGGCTCGGCCTGGCGGTCTTGTTCGAGCCTGAGCCGACGTTGACGAGCCCGCTCGCGGCGATCGCCGACGGGCGCATCGAGTACGGCGCCGCGCCGACGGAAATCCGCAATTTCGTGGATTTCCATCTCGGCCCTTAGCCAGCGGTACAAGACCCCGCGAGCGATTTTGTACGGCCGTATAAGGCAGCGCCCGCGCCCGGGATTGAGGATCGCGCCGGATCCGTCCGCTCGAAAGGAGCTGCGTGAAACTCGTCATCGGAATCGTCCGGCCGGAGAAGGCCAACGACGTACTGGAAGCCCTCTACAAGTGCGAGGTCAGCGGTCTCTCGATCAGCCGTGTGCAGGGACACGGCGGAGAGCTCGACCGTGTCCAGACCTATCGCGGCACGACCGTGAAGATGGAGCTGTCCGACAAGGTTCGTTTCGACATCGCGGTGTCGGACGACTTCGTCGACCCGACGATCAACGCGTTGTGCGAGGGCGCTCGCACCGGAGACGTCGGTGACGGCAAGATCTTCGTTCTGCCGCTCGAGCGCGCGGTGCGTATCCGGACCGGCGAGACCGACAAGGCCGCCGTGACCCCGGTGGGTTCGTGATGCCGCCCGGGATCGACACAGGCGATACCGCCTGGATGCTGACCGCGACCGCGCTCGTCCTCTTGATGACGGTCGGGCTCGGCCTCTTCTACGCCGGTCTGGTGCGCGCGAAGAACACCCTGAACACATTCATGATGTCGATCGGGGCGCTTGGCGTCGTGACGGTCACGTGGGCGCTGGTCGGCTACTCGCTTGCGTTCGGCGACGGCAGCGGCTTCATCGGCAACTTCGATTACGCGTTCCTCAAGGACGTCGGGTTCGAGCCGTACGGGGAGACGACGATCCCTCATGTCGTCTTCTTCTGCTTCCAGGCCAGCTTCTGCATCATCACGGCGGCGCTGGTGTCCGGCGCGGTCGTCGAGCGGATGCGCTTTCTGCCGTACCTCGGCTTCATCGCGCTCTGGTCGATCTTCGTGTACCCGGTGATGGCGCACTGGGTCTTCGGCGGCGGCTTCCTGGCGGACGGCGGGACGCTCGATTTCGCGGGCGGCGTACCGGTCGAGATGGGGTCCGGTTTCTCCGCGCTCGCCGCGGCGATCGTCGTCGGCCGGCGCCTGGACTACGGGCGCCAGGCGCTCCTGCCGCACAACACGGTGTTCGTGCTCCTCGGGGCCGGTTTGCTGTGGTTCGGCTGGTTCGGCTTCAACGGCGGTAGCGGCATCGGAACGGGGCAGAACAGTGTGCTGGCGTTCATCAACACATTGCTCTGCCCGGCGTGCTGTCTGGTGACCTGGTTCGTGCTCGACCTGATCCGCGGGAGGCAGGTCACGGCGGTGGGCGCCGCGACCGCGATCATCGTCGGCTGCGTGGGCATCACGCCCGCCGGCGGTTACGTCAGCCCCGGCTGGGCCATGGCGCTCGGCGTGATCGCGGCGCTTCCGAGCTATGCGGTGATCGTGTGGCGTCCGCGTACGCGCGTCGATGAGACGCTCGACGTCCTGGCGGCCCACGGCATCGCCGGTTTCACCGGGATCCTGTTCATCGGGTTCTTCGCGCAGGCGGACTGGAACGGCATCTCCGACGGCCTGATTTACGGCGAGTCCGCACTACTCGGGGACCAGGCGCTTGCCGCGCTCGTCGCGCCCCTGTATGCGTTCGCGGCGACGTTCATTCTGCTGCGGCTCATGGCATTCGGCTTCCGCCTGCGGGTGACGGAGCGCGAGGAGGCGATCGGCCTCGACGTCATGCAGCACGGCGAGGAGGCCTACGTCACCGGCGAGGGCGCGATCCTCGTAGAGCCGGACGGCGAGCGCGATCGCGGGATGTTCGTGACGAACCCGGTCTAGAGGAACAATCGAGGCCGGCGGGCTACGCCAGCCCGTCGGCCTCGAACTCGCGCATGAAGCCCTCGAAGAGCCGGCGGTGACCCTCCTCGTCGCGGAGGATCGCGATGACCATGTCCTGCGTGACGTA
>Ga0307409_100000738_pt1 | contig 14687 bp, 14 predicted proteins | sample 322Ometagenome_2_FD_203888 | JGI IMG/M metagenome (GOLD analysis project Ga0307409, IMG submission 203888) | Maize rhizosphere microbial communities from greenhouse at UC Davis, California, United States - 322HYB-O-2 | ecosystem: Host-associated > Plants > Roots > Rhizosphere > Soil | place... | reverse complement strand
TCGAGAGCCTCGTACAGCTCACGGGTGGCGGCCGAGTCGAAATTGACACGCCCCTCCCGGGCCATCCTGCGCTGCTGCCACCAGACGGTGAGTTCCTTGAGCTGCATTGTCCCCCTCCTGCTGCCCCCGACCCGAACCCCCCAGCCCGGGTCGCCCTCGCCGCCTTCTCGGTTGCGGCGCATCGACAGGGCGTAGTCTCGGCGACGCAGGTAACGAACCGGCATGTTCCGGGTCACGGTCCCAACCCCGATCCATCACGGAACGGTCTCGCGCTCCGGTTCGGCCGGGGACTCGTGGCGGACGACGGCGGCGACCGACCCGACCACCAGGGCCGCGCCGGCCAAGGTGGCCAGGGTGACCCGCTCACCGAGGATCAGCCAGCCGAGGGTGACGGCGACCACCGGGTTGACGTGGGTGTGGGTGGTGGCCTTGGAGACCGGGGCGTTGGCCAGCAGCCAGACGTAGGCGGTGTAGGCGACCAGCGAGCCGGCCACGATGAGGTAGACCAACGAGGCCAGGGACTCGCCCGAGAACCGCTGAACTTCCAGACCCGCGGCCTCGCCGGTGAGGAGGCCGGCGACGCAGAGCACGAACCCGGCGGCGAGCAGCTCGTAGGCGGTGGCGACCAGGGTGTCGCCGGGGACGGGGAGGCGGCTGGAGGCGAACGACGCCGTCGCCATCGAGGCGTCGGCGACCAGGATCAGGACCAGGCCGAACCAGCCGGCCTCGGGGGCCGGGTTGCCGGGGAGCAGGAGCACGGCCACCCCGGCCAGGCCGGCCACGACCCCGACCGAGGTCGCGCGGGGGACGGGCTCGGCGGCCAGGTACCGCAGCACCACCACGCCGAGGGGCATGGCCGCGACCAGCACGGCGGCCAGGCCCGAGGGGACGTCCCGCTCGGCCACGGTGACCAGGCCGGTCCCGCCGGCCAGGAACAGGACCCCGACCAGGGAGGCGGCCCCGGCCTCGCGGGTGGTCACCCGGACCCCGGTCCAGCCGCGGCGGGCGACCAGGAACGGGTAGAGCACGGCCCCGGCGACCAGGAACCGGACCCCGGAGCCGAGCAGCGGCGGGATGGTCCGGACCATCACCCGGACCGCCAGGTAGGTCGAGCCCCAGACCAGGTAGACGGTGGCCAGGGCCAACCACAACCGCCAGTCGCGGGTGGCGCGGGACCGGATGGAAGCAGCCGATGTGTGCGTCATGCCGTTATGGGTATCCACCCAGTGGCATCAGTGCACATGAAGGTTCATGGGTCGTTCGATAAGGGGCGCTTATGCTGGACGTTCGCCGCCTGGTGGTGCTGCGCGAGGTCTCGGTGCAGGGGTCGTTCTCGGCCGCCGCCCAGGCGCTCACCTACAGCCAGTCGGCCGTCTCCCAGCAGATCGCCACCCTGGAGCGGGAGGCCGGGGCGCGGCTGGTCGAGCGCAACGGCCGCTCGGTCCGCCTCACCGACGCCGGCCGGGCCCTGGTCCGGCGGGCCGACGCCATCCTGACCGAGCTGCAGGGGGCCGACAGCGATCTACGGCTGATCGCCGGCCTGCGCGGCGGCCAGGTACGGGTCTCGACCTTCGCCAGCGCGGCCACCGCCCTGCTGCCCGAGGCCGTCACCGCCTTCCGGGGCGCCCACCCCGGGGTCCGGGTCGAGCTCTCCCTGGTCGAGGACACGGCCGAGGCGGTCGAGGGGTTGCGGGCCGGCCGGACCGACCTCGCCCTGCTGGCCGAGCCGCTCCAGGACCCGGGCCCGGTCGAGACCCATCACCTGCTCGACGACCCGATGCTGGCCGTGCTCCCCGCCGGCCACTCCCTGGCCCGGCGGCGGGCCCTGCGCCTGGCCGACCTGGCGGCCGAGCCCTGGGTGCTGGGCGGCGGGCCCGGCTGCTCGGACCGCGCGACCATCCTGCGGGCCTGCCACGCGGCCGGGTTCGAGCCAAGGGTCGGCGTCGAGTTCCCCACCGACGACTACCACGCCACCCAGGGGATGGTGGCCGCCGGGGCCGGGATCACCCTCCTGCCCCGCCTGGCCCTGTCGGTGCCCCGCGACGACCTGGTGGTCCGCCCGCTGGCCGGCCAGGGCCCCCACCGCCAGGTGGTGGCGGCGACCCGCCACGCCGACCAGGCCCCGGCGACCCTGGCCATGCTGGAAGCGATCCGCGAGGTGGGGAAAGGGATCAATCGCTCCATGGCGCAGGCGCTCTTGGGGGGCCGTGGGGGGAGCGAGCTCCCCCCACATGGATCAGGGACTGCGGATGCTGACGCCCACCAGGTACAGCAGCCGCTGGTCAGCGGGACGAAAAGGCGCTCTCGCCGGTGATCTCCCGCCCCACGATCAGGCTCTGGATGGCGTCGGTGCCCTCGTAGGTGTAGACGGCCTCCATGTCGGCGTGGTGGCGGGCGACGTGGTTCTCGAGCAGGATGCCGTTGCCGCCGAGGACGTCGCGGGCGTCGGCCACGACCTGGCGGGCCTTGGCGGCGTTGTTCATCTTGGCCAGCGAGGCCATGCCCGCGGTCATCTCGCCGGCGTCGGTGAGCTGGGCCAGGCGCAGGCACAGCAGCTGCATGGTGGTGACCTCGGCCAGCATCTTGGCCAGCCGGTACTGGACCAGCTGGAAGCTGGCCAGCGGGGTGCCGAACTGCTCGCGGTCGCTGACATAGGTGAGGGCGGCCTCATAGGCGGCCAGGGCGTGGCCGGCCGCCTCCCAGGCGACCCCGGAGCGGGTGGCGGTCAGGACCCGGGCCGTGTCGGCGAACCCGCGGGAGTTGGCCAGGCGGTTGCCGGCCGGGACCCGGACCCCGTCCAGGGTGATCTCGGCCTGCCAGACGGCCCGCTTGGCCGTCTTGCCGGCCATCACGCTGGCCGCGTAGCCGGGCGTGCCCTTCTCGACCACGAATCCGCCGACCTTGCCGTCGTCGTCGCGGGCCCAGACGATCACCAGGTCGGCGAAGGAGGCGTTGCCGATCCAGCGCTTGGCCCCGTCCAGCACCCAGTGGTCGCCGTCGCGGCGGGCCCGGGTCTCCAGGGCGACCGCGTCCGAGCCGTGGTCGGGCTCGGTCAGGCCGAAGGCGCCGATCTGTTCCATGCGGGCCATGGGCGGCAGCCACCGTTGCTTCTGCTCCTCGTCCCCGAGCAGGGCGATCGAGGTCATGGCCAGCCCCGAGTGGACCCCGAAGAAGGTGCAGATGCTGCCGTCGCCACGGCCCAGCTCCATCCCGACCACGCCAGCGGCGACCGTGCTCAGCCCCGGGCAGCCGTAGCCCTTGATGGTCCCCCCGGCCAGGTTGAGGGCGGCCAGCTTGGGCACCAGCTCGAAGGGGAACTCGGCCCGCTCCCAGTAGTCGTTGATGATCGGGGTGACCTCCTTGTCGCAGAAGGCCCGCACCCGTTCGCGGATCTCGCGCTCGCCGTCGGTCAGGAGGTCATCGATGCGGTAGAAGTCGGTGGAGGCGGGGCTGGGCTCGCTCTCGCTCATGGCCGGGGGTCCCTCCGCTGGGTTGGCTCCGCTTCGAGCGTACCCTCGGAACGCCGATCTCCTGGAGGTGCGTCCTTGACCCACGACATCCGTCGCGTCGCCGTGCTCGGCGCCGGCACCATGGGTGCGGCCATCGCCGCCCACGCCGCCAACGCCGGCCTGGCCGTGGACCTGCTGGACCTGGACCGCGAGGCCACAGACGGCGGGTTCGAGCGCATGCTGGCCGCCCGCCCGGCCGCCCTGGCCAGCCCGCGGCTGGCCGAGCGCATCCGGCTGGGCAGCTTCGAGGAGGACTTCGACCGCCTGGCCGAGGCCGACTGGATCGTCGAGGCGATCGTGGAGCGCCTGGAGCCCAAGCGGGAGCTGTTCGCCCGGGTCGAGAAGGTGGCCGGCCCGGCCGCGGTCATCACCTCCAACACCTCCGGCCTGCCCCTCCACAGCGTGGCCGAGGGCCGCTCGGACGACTTCCGCCGCCGCTTCCTCGGCACCCATTTCTTCAACCCGCCCCGCTACCTCAGGCTGGTCGAGCTCATCCCCACGGCCGACACCGGCCCCGAGGTCCTGGAGGCCATGCGGTCCTTCGTGGAGCGGGTGCTGGGCAAGGGGGCGGTCGTCGCCAAGGACACCCCCAACTTCATCGCCAACCGCCTGGGCAGCTTCGCCGGCATGCACGACGTCCGCTACGCCCTCGACAACGGCTACTCGATCGAGGAGGTCGACGCCCTCACCGGGCCGCTGGCCGGGCGGCCCAAGACGGCCACCTTCCGGCTGTTCGACCAGGTCGGGCTGGACGTCATGGTCGGGGTGGCCGGCAACCTCTACGAGCTCGCCCCCGACGACGAGAGCCGGGACGTCCTGCCCGCCCCCGATGTGCTCAAGCGGATGCTGGACGCCAAGCTGCTCGGCAACAAGACCGGCGGCGGCTTCTACCGCCGCGGCAAGCGCGACGGCCAGACCGTGTTCGACGTGCTCGACCTGGACAGCCTGGAGTACCGGCCGGCGGCCGAGCCGGAGCTGCCGATCGTGGTCGCCGCCCGCGAGCACGACGACCTCGGGGCCCGGCTGCGCTACCTGCTCGGCAAGGCCGACGAGGACCGGGGCGCCCGCTACCTGCGCGACACCCTGCTGCCGTCGCTGGCCTACGCCGCCCGGCGGGTGCCGGAGATCGCCGACTCCCTGGTCGAGATCGACCACGCCGTCGAGTGGGGCTTCGGCTACGAGCTGGGGCCGTTCCGGGCCTGGGACGCCATCGGGGTGGCCGACGGGGTGGGCCGCATGGAGGCCCTCGGCATCGAGGTGCCGGCCTGGGTGCGCGACATGCTGGCCGCCGGGAGCGGGTCCTTCTACCGCGACGGCCAGGTCTGGAGTCCCCTGACCCGCGCCTACGAGCCGGTCCCGGTCGACCCCGAGGTCCTCGACCTGGAGCGGATCAAGGCCGACGGCGGCGAGATCGCCGGGAACGGCTCGGCCAGCCTGGTCGACCTGGGCGACGGGGTCCTCTGCTTCGAGCTCCACGCCCCGGCCAGCGCCATCGACGCCGCCATGGTCGAGCTGGCCGCCCGGGCCCTCCAGGAGCTGGAGGGCGGCGACTGGGCCGGGCTGGTGATCGCCAACCAGGCCCGCAACTTCTGCGTCGGGGCCAACCTGGGCGAGGTCGGCATGGCCGCCTACCAGGGCCTGTACGACCAGGTGGGCCAGGCCTCCAAGGGCCTCCAGGACGTGCTCATGGGCTTCCGCTTCGCGGCCCGGCCGGTGGTGGCCGCCCCCCACGGCCAGACGCTGGGCGGCGGGGCCGAGATCGTGCTCTCGGCCGACCGGGTGGTGGCCGCCCTGGAGACCTACATCGGGCTGGTCGAGGTCGGGGTCGGGATCGTCCCGGCCGGGGGCGGCTGCAAGGAGCTGGTGCGCCGGATCGTCTCCCCGGCCGTGCGGGCCGCCCCCGACACCCCGGTGCTGCCGTTCGTGCAGCGGGTCTTCGAGACCATCGGCCTGGCCAAGGTGGCCACCTCGGCGGTGGAAGCCCGCGAGCTCGGGTTCCTGGAGGAGCACGACGTGGTCGTGCTCAACGCCGACCACCAGCTGGCCGCGGCCAAGCGCGAGGTCCTGGACCTGGCCGACTCCTACACCCCGCCGGCCCGGGAGGCCTCGGTGTACGCCGCCGGGCTGCCGGTGCTGGCCGCCCTGGAGATGGGCGTCCAGACCCTGCAGTGGGCCGGCCAGGCCAGCGAGCACGACGGAGTGGTCGCCCGCCGCCTGGCCCGGGTGCTGTGCGGGGGCGAGCTGTCGTTCGGCCAGTGGGTGAGCGAGCAGCACCTCCTAGACCTGGAGCGCGAGGCGTTCCTGGCCCTGCTCAAGGAGCCCAGGACCATGGAGCGGATCCAGGGCTTCCTGATGACCCGCAAGGTGATCCGGAACTGAGGGGATCGAACCGATGAAGGAAGCTGTGATTGTCGCCGGGGCCCGGACCGCGGTCGGGCGGGCGCCCCGGGGAAGCCTGCAGACCGCCCGGCCCGACGACATGGCCGGAGCGGCCATCGCCGAGGCCCTCCGCCGCGCCGGGGGGCTGGACGCGGCCGAGGTCGAGGACGTGCTGCTGGGCTGCGCCATCACCGAGGGCACCCAGGGGCTGAACGTGGCCCGGATCGCCGCCCAGCGGGCCGGCCTGCCCGACAGCGTGCCCGGCCAGACCGTCAACCGGTTCTGCTCCTCGGGCCTGCAGACCATCGCCAGCGCGGCCGAGCGGATCATGACCGGGTTCGCCACCACCATCGTGGCCGGCGGGACCGAGCACATGTCCTCGACCCCCACCCCGACCCCGACCTTCGCCCCCAACCCCGAGGTCGTCCGCGGCCACCCCGAGTACTACATGAACATGGGCCTGACCGGCGAGCGGGTGGCCGAGCGCTGGGGCGTCAGCCGCGAGGACCAGGACGCCTTCGCGCTGCGCTCCCACCGGCGGGCCACCGAGGCGGTCGACGCGGGGACCTTCGACCCCGAGATCGTGCCCCTGCCGGTCAGGGTCGAGGCCCTCGACGGCGACGGCCGGCCGGTGGTTCGGGAGGGCACCTTCGCCCGCGACGAGGGCCCGCGCCGCGACACCTCGGCCGAGGCCCTGGCCAAGCTCAAGCCGGTGTTCAAGCAGGGCGGCACGGTCACCGCCGGCAACTCCTCCCAGCGCAGCGACGGCGCGGCCGCGGTCGTGGTCATGGAACGCGAGCGGGCCGAGGCCCTCGGGCTGCGGCCACTGGGCCGGTTCGTGGGCTACGCCGTCGGCGGGGTGTCCCCCGACGTCATGGGCATCGGCCCGACGGTGGCCATCCCCAAGGTGCTGGAGCTCACCGGGCTGAGCCTGGACGACATCGACCTGATCGAGCTCAACGAGGCGTTCGCCTCCCAGACCCTGGCCGTCATCCGCGAGCTGGGCCTGGACATCGACAGGGTCAACGTCAACGGCGGCGCCATCGCCCTCGGCCACCCCATGGGCGCCACCGGCACCAAGCTGACCATCCAGCTCCTGGCCGAGCTCGCCCGCCGCGGCGGCCGCTACGGCATGGTCACCATGTGCGTCGGCGGCGGCCAGGGCGCCGCCGGCATCTTCGAGAACCTCCAGAACTAGGCGCGGCTCGCCGGGAGGGTGGCGCCGAGGACGAGGCGGTTGGCGTCGTGCCAGCCGAGGGAGCGGTAGAGGGCGCGGGCCGGGGTGTCGAGGTCGTGGGTGATGAGCCAGGCCCGCTCGGTGCCCGCCTCGGCGAGCAGCCGCTCCAGGAGCCGGCGGCCCAGGCCTCTCCCCCGCCACTGGGGATGGACGGCGAGCCAGACGACGGCGAACTGGCCGGCCAGCCACTCGCTCGCGCCGTCGCCGACGGCGTCGCGGACAAGGCCGTACCAGCCGTCGGGTGGGATCTCGGGGGTGGGGAGGCCGTAGGCGAAGCCGACCAGGCGGCCGGCGTCGCGGGCCGTCCAGCAGCGGAAGCCGGGCTGGGTGACCTCGTCGGCCAGCTCCTGGGCGAACCAGCCGGTCTCGACCCCGGTCTCGAAGAACGGCGGGGCCGACATGGCCGCCCGGTAGACCGCGACCAGCTGGTCGGCGGCGGCGGCCGTGGCCGGGCCGTCGAGGCGGGTGAGGTCGGTCACCACAGCTCCCTGGTCTCGGCGGCCGGGGCGGCGGGGCGGGCGCCGGCGAACTGGCGGGCCTGGGCGACCAGGCGGCCGGCGGAGTCCCAGACCTCGGCCTGCTCGTCGAACCAGCCGCCCTGCCAGAGCTGGCCGCGGACCACACAGGCCAGCCAGCCGGGGGCGGGGAGGCCGCGCAGGTAGACGCTGAGGGCGACCGTCGGCGCCCAGCCCGGCAGGCCCAGGTCGAAGCTGCTCGGGGGCAGGGCGTCGGCCATCTGGAGCAGAGCCAGGGGGTCGGCGGGCCGGCCGTCGCTGAACCGGACCCAGCCGCGCATGTCCAAGCTGCCGCCGGGGCGCCCGGTGAACCAGCCGGTGGTGGCCGGGTCGAGCCGCAGCTCCAGGTGGTGGAGCAGCGGGACCGGCACCCCGCCGGGCAGCTCGGGCCGGGCGGCCAGGCAGTCCTCGACCGGTGGCATCGCGGGCGGGCCGTCGTCGCGCCGCCAGCCGGGCCCGGCGTCGGGGTCGAGGCGGCCGGCGGTGACCAGGGCCGCCATCCGGGCCGCGCCCGCCTGGACCAGGGTGACCGAGGTCGTGGCCAGGCTGCGCCCGGCCCGCAGCCGGGTCACCTCCAGCTCGGCCGGCCCGAGGTCGGCCGGGGCCAGGAAGTGGGCGCTGACGGCCAGCGGGTGGGGCTGGGCAGCCGCCTCCAGGGCGGCCCGGGTCGCCAGGGCCAGCAGGTATCCGCCGTTGGGCCGCCCGGCCACCGTCCACTCCGGGCCGACCTCGGCCGTCCACCGCTCGGGGCCGCCCCGCACCGCCGTGGCCAGATCGAACGCCGACCCGCCGGCCGTCCCGGGCGACACCCGTTCCTCCGCCATCCCGCCTCCTCCCGTCCGGTCACGGAGGCTGCCAGCGGGTGGGCCGGCCCGCAAGCCGGCCCGGGCGGGTGGCTACCAGTCGGCCTGCCAGCAGTCGCCGTCGAACGGCACCCGCCGGAGGCGGCCGTCCTCGAGCACGTAGACGGTCGCCGGTCGCTGGTCGTCGGGCTTGCCGGCGGCGGCGATGATGACCTGGTCGCCGGACCGGTCCACGTCCAGGCTGAAGGGCTCGACCGGCAGGCCGAGCTGGGCGGTCGAGACCACCCGCCGGTCCTCCAGGTCATAGCGGACCAGGAGGTTGTCGTAGCTCCCGTCGCCCCCGCAGCCGGTGGCGCCGAGGGCGAGGAGCCGCCGGTCGTCCAGGAACCGCCAGGCGGTCACCGGGCAGTCGCCGGCCACGGGGAGGTCGTCGCCGTCGGTGACCGAGGAGGTGCCGGCCAGCGGGAGCAGGTGGAGCAGGCGGTCTCCGCCGGGTTCGCGTTGCAGGAGGTAGACCAGCCGGGTCGCGTCCGGACTCAGCTGGAGGCCTTCCACCGACGCCCCCTCGGGGATGGTCCACGCCCGCTGGCGGCCGCCGGCCAGCTCCCGCACGACCAGCTCGAAGCGGCAGCTCGACCCGAACCGCGCCCGGTCCAGGACCCCCGGGCCGATGGCGTGGGAGTAGGCCAGCCACCGGCCGTCGGCGCTCAGGCTGAACTCGCCGACGCCGGTCAGCCCGCCGAAGGCGGGCTGTCGCGCCCCGGTGGCCAGGTCGACCTGGGTCCAGCCGGCGCCGCAGGGACCCGAGCCGGCGGCCGGGAGGTACATGCTCCGCAGATCGGGAGCGACCACCGCGTCCGCGGTCAGCTCCGTCCGCCGCTCCGAGCCGGGGACCTCGCGCACGACCGTGCCGGTCTTCGCGTCGATGACCGCGGCCCGCCGGCTGGCGTCGTCGCCGACCTGGCCCAGGAAGGTCAGCGGCGCGACCGCGGCCGGGGGGCCGGAGGGCTGCGAGACCGGCGGGACCTGGCCGATGCGGCGCTGGATGCCCGCCCCGGCGGACAGCCGCACGCCCCCGACCGCCACCACCAGGACCGCCAGGACCAGCGCGACCCCGCCCTGGAGCTTGCGGCGGCCGCGACGCCGGACGGCGCCCAGGGCTGCCGGCGCCGGCGCCGGGGTGCCCGCGGCGGCCAGGGCCCGCAGGCGCGACCGCAGTTCCTCCTCACGCATTGGTGCTCTCCTCGTCCGGCGCGCCGACGCCTGGTTGCAGATGCTGGGCGAGCGCGGCCCGACCCCGGGCCAGCCGGCTCTTGACCGTGCCGACCGGCAGCCGCAGGTCGGCCGCGATCCGCTCGACGGCCAGCTCGGCGACGTAGTGCAGGACCAGCACCTCCCGCTGGGCCGGGGGGAGCTTGCGAAGGGCCCGCACCAGGTCGACGTGCTCGGCCCCGACCGGCGGGACCGGCGGCGGCGGCCCGAGCCGCGTCAGGGACCGCAGCTGCCGCGCCCGGCGGCGGTGGTGGTCGACGGCCCGCCGGAAGGCGACCGTCCGCACCCACGCCTCCGGGTCGTGGTAGCCGCGCAGGACCGGCCACCGCACCAGCGCGCTGGCGAAGGCGTCCTGGACCGCGTCCTCGGCCTGCGACCGGTCGTGCATGAAGGCGAACAGCAACCCGACCAGGCGGCCGTAGGTGGCCGTGAAGAACTCTTCGAAGCTCCTGCCGCCGTCCTGGCCCACTGGTGGCTCCTCGCCCGCGCCCGCACACCACTATCTCGCTCCACGGGGGGCGTTGGTTCCACCAGCCGGGCGCTGAACCGCCCGATGGTCCGGGCCGCGTCGTACTTGCGACGGTTGAAGCGCCGGTCGACCACCTGCTGGACGCGGCGGCGGGCCGGCCGGAACAGGGCGGCCACGGCCAGGGTGGCCCCGGCCACCGCCCAGCTCGGCGTCCCGGTGCCGATCCCTCCCGACAGCAGCCCGAGGGCCAGGACCAGTCCGGCGTAGACGACACCGAGCAGGACGGTGAGCAGCCCGTAGACCAGGGTGCGGTTGATCAGCCGGTCGATGTCCCACAGCCGGAACCGGAAGATGCCGATGCCGACCCCGGCCAGCTGCACGGCCGCCCCCAGGAGCCCGGCGAGTCTCGCCCGCCGCCATCACGGCACCGTTACGGCGCCGGCCGCGGCGCCCCGGCCGTCAGGCGACCAGGCGGACCAGGGCGGCGGTGACGGCGGCGACGGTGATGACCACCAGCAGGGGGGCGCGCAGCAGAAGGGCGGCGGCGCCCGCGCCAAGGCCGGCCAGGCGGGCGTCGACGGTGAAGCCGCCGTTGTCGCCGCCAAGGGCCTGGGTGACGACCAGGGCGGCGAGCAGGGCCGGGGCAAGGTGCTCGAGGGCGGCCTGGGCGCGCGGGGGCGGGGCGTGCCTGGCCAGGAGGAGGGGGCCGGCGGCCTTGATGGCGACGGTGGCCAGGCCGACCACGATCACGCTGATCCAGACGGCGCTCACGAGGGCCGCCTCGCCCCGTTCCGGGCTCCGACCAGGCAGGCCAGGCTGGCGGCCACGATCGGGATCCCAGGTCCGGTGAAGGGCATGAGCACCAGCGCGATCGCGGCCCCGCCGAGGGCGGCCAGGAGCCGGGAGCGCTCACGGACCTGGGGCCACAGCAGGGTCAGGAACAGGGCCGGGAAGGCGGCGTCGAGGCCGAGCGACTCGGGGTCGGCGACCAGGTCGCCGGCGACGGCGCCGATGGCCGTGCCGGTGGTCCAGCAGACGAGCAGCAGCATCCCGGCCCCGACCAGCAGGTACCGGTCGAAACGGCCGTCGTCGCGCTGGGCGATGGCCCAGGACTCGTCCACGATGAACTGGGCGAGCAGGGCCCGCTTCCACCATGGCCCCTCGAAGGCGCCCGCGGCCGACAGCCCGATGGGGCCGTAGCGCAGGTTGAGCAGGACGGCGGCCACGATGGCCGTGACCAGCCCGCCGCCGGCGCCGAGGATCGAGGCCACGGCGAACTGGGCCGACCCGGCGAAGGTGGTGGCCGACATCACCACCGGGGCGACCCGGCCCATGCCGGCCGACCGGGCCAGGACCCCGAACGACAGCCCGAAGGCGAAGGCGGCGACCCCGATGGGCGCGGCCGCCCGCACGCCGTCCAGGTAGGTCCGTCGCGAGGTTGGATGCACCGAGCCTCCTGCAGCGGGGGGAGACACCAACGTACACCGATCACTGGTGACAGGCTACCCGTGAGGTGGGACAGTGGTGCTGACGGCCCCACCCGGCTCGGCCAGGGCGGCGGTGGCCAGGGCGACGATCTCGCGGGCGTGGGGGACCTCGCCGAGGATGGCCCGCTGGAGCAGGAGGCCGTCGCCGACCACGCTGATGAAGCGGGCGGCGACCTCGTCGGGGACCGACGGGGCGACCCGGCCGGCGGCCCGCTCGCGGCCGACCAGGGCCAGCAGGGCGTCGCGGACCAGGTCGGTGCGGCCCCGCCAGCGCGCCTGAAAGGACGGGTCGGTGCGGCGGCGGCGGCTCTGCTCGATGACCACGGTGGCCCAGTCGGGGTCCTCGGCGGCCAGGCCGGCCAGGACGTCGGCGAACGACCCGGCCTCCCAGCGGGCGGCCTCGCGCTCGGCGTCGGCCTCCAGCACGGCCAGGAACAGGTCCAGCTTGGTCGGGAAGTGGTGGAAGATCGCCCCCCGCGAGCGGCCGGTGGCCTCCTCGAGGCGGACCACGGTCGCCTCCTCGTACCCCAGCTCGGCGAAGCAGCGCCGCGCCCCCTCCAGGATCCCGGTCCGCTGGGCGTCGAGGTAGTCCTGGCTGACCTTGGGCATCGCCTCTCCTTTACAAAACCGTACGTACGGTTTAGTTTATCGGACATGGACGTGACATTCGAGAGCCAGGGGACCCGGCTCACCGGCGTCTTCCGGCGCCCCGACGGCGGCGGGCCCCACCCCGCGGTGGCGTTCGTGGACGGGTCGGGCCCGGCCGAGCGCGACGGCTGGGACGACGAGGCCGAGGTCCTGGCCGCCGCCGGGTTCGCCAGCCTGGCCTGGGACAAGCCGGGCTGCGGCGGGTCGGGCGGCGACTGGCGCGACCAGAGCCTCCAGGACCGGGCCGCCGAGGCTCTGGCCGGCGTGGCCTGCCTGGCCGCCCAGGAGGGCGTCGACCCGCGCCGGATCGCCCTGCTCGGGGCCAGCCAGGGCGGCTGGGTGGGCCCGCTGGCCGCCTCCCGGTCGGCCGAGGTGGCCGCCGTCATCAGCCTGTCCGGGCCCGGGGTCAGCCCGTACGCGCAGGAGGCCTACCGGGTCGAGCAGATGCTGCGCGACGCCGGCGCCGGGGACCAGGTCGCCGACGCCCTGGCCTTCTTCCACCACCGGGCGGACCGGCTGCGCCGCGGCGACGATCTCGAGGAGGTCCTGGCCGACCAGCTGTCGCACCGCGACGCCCCCTGGTACCCGGTGCTGGGCGACGACGGCGTGGTCGAGCACCTGGCCTTCATGGCCCGCATCTACGACTACGATCCGGCCCCCGCCCTGGCCCGGGTCACCTGCCCGCTCCTGGCCATCTGGGGCGCCCGCGACACCTACGTGCCCGTGGCCGCCAGCGCCGAGGCGTTCGTTGCCGGCCTCGGCAAGGCCGGGAACGACAGCTTCCGCCTGGAGGTGGTCCGCGACGCCGACCACGGGCTGCGCCTGCCGGCCACCGGCGGGGCCGAACGCGGGCCCCGCATCCCGGACCTGATGGAGATGCTGGTCACCTGGCTGCGCCGGGCCCTGCCACCAGGTCGGGGGTGAGCCGGGCCAGGTCGGGCGCGCCGCACAGGGCCATGGCCAGGCGCAGCTCGCCGGCCAGGCCGGACAGGACCCGCTCGACCCCGGCCGCCCCGCCCACGGCCAGCCCCCACAGCACCGGGCGGCCGACCAGCACCGCCCGCGCCCCCAGGGCCAGGGCCTTGACCACGTCGGTGCCGCGGCGGATGCCGCCGTCCACATAGACCTCGCCTCGGTCGCCGACCGCGGCGGCGACCTCGGCCAGGGCGTCGGCGCTGGCGACCACGGTGTCGAGCTGGCGGCCGCCGTGGTTGGAGACCACCACCCCGGCCGCGCCCGCCTCCAGGCAGGCCAGGGCGTCGTCGCCGCGCAGCACGCCCTTGACCAGGACCGGCAGCCCGGACCGTTCGGCCAGCCAGCCGATCACCTCCGGGGTGAGGCCGGGGTCGAACTGGCCGGCCTGGGCGAGCGGGTCGAGGTCCAGCTCGCGCTGGCGGGCCGCTCCGGCCGGAGGCGCGTTGGCCGGCTTCAGCCCGGTGGGCAGCCGGAAGTCGTTGCGCAGGTCGCGGAGCCGGTTGCCGAGCACGGGCACGTCCACGGTCAGGACCAGGGCCCGGTAGCCGGCGGCCGTCGCCCGGGCGACCAGGTCGGCCGTCCAGCCGCGGTCGCGGACCACGTACACCTGGAACCAGCGCAGGCCGGCGGGGGCGGCCTCGGCCACCTCCTCGACGGTCATGGTGGCCTGGGTGGAAAGGATGTAGCCGGCCCCGGCCGCGGCCGCCCCGGCGGCCGAGGCGGTCTCGCCGTCGGGATGGGCCATGCGGTGGTAGGCCATGGGCGCCACCAGCAGCGGGACCGGGAGCTCAACGCCGAGCACGGTGGCGGCCATGGAGATCTGGGAGACGTCGCGCAGCACCCGGGGCCGCAGCGCCATCCGTGCCCAGGCGGCCTGGGCGTCGGCCACGCTGTGCTCGTCGTCGGCCCCGCCGGCGACGTAGTCGTAGACCCCCCGGTCCAGCCGCTCCCGGGCCGCGGCCTCCAGCGCGTCCAGGTCCAGCGGGTCGAGCGGGTCGCGCACGGGCGGGGCCGACCGGTCCGTCAGACCCCGCCCTGGACCCGGGACAGCAGCACCTGGGCGGTGGAGCGCAGCCGGTCGTCCAGCGCCTCCATCAGCTTGACGACGGTCTCGGCGGCCCAGTCGGCCAGGGCGAGGCGGTCCTGGAGGTTGCCGAGGTCGCGGACCTCGCGGTAGTCGACGATCCGCGACGCACGCCGGTCGTCCAGGCGCTCCCAGGAGAGGATGCGGCCGACCGCGGTCTCGACGGCCAGGCGCTCGGAGAACAGGTCGTCGAACAGCCGCTTGGTGGCCGTCCGCTCCTGCATGTCCAGGTAGACCCCGGCCCGGACGGCGCCGTTGGCGGTGAAGGCGACGTCGTAGAAGCCGAACGGCCCGGCCGCGAACCCGACC
>Ga0307409_100000735_pt1 | contig 14701 bp, 15 predicted proteins | sample 322Ometagenome_2_FD_203888 | JGI IMG/M metagenome (GOLD analysis project Ga0307409, IMG submission 203888) | Maize rhizosphere microbial communities from greenhouse at UC Davis, California, United States - 322HYB-O-2 | ecosystem: Host-associated > Plants > Roots > Rhizosphere > Soil | place... | reverse complement strand
GAGGCGACGAACGCCTGGGGCGACTCCTCGAGCGCGGCCAGCCGCACCTCGCGGTAGGTCTCCCACTGGTCCTCGGTCAGCTCGCGCACGGAGATCTCGCTCATGGCACCACTCTCGCACGACGCCGCGGCGTGGCGGTCACTGGCGGGTGACACTTTCGCCCATCCAACGCAGCCACCCGCTGTTCACAGCTCGAGAGCCATCTCCAGCTCGGTGACGGTGGCGTCGTGGGGCAGCACGCCCTGCCGGCCGGTGGGCCGGAAACCCATGCGCTCGTAGAACGCCCGGGCCCTGCAGTTCTGCTCCGCGACGTCGAGCGTCACCCGGGCGAGGCCACGGGCGCGGGCGTCGTCGAGCACCTGACCGACGAGAGCGTCGGCCACCCTGCCGCCGCGCGCGTGCCCGGCCACCCACATGCCGACCAGACACGTCTCCTCGCGGGCCTGCTCCGGAAACCGGAACGAGGTCGCGGTGCCCACCGGCAGGTCGGCCCGCATCCCCAGCCAGGTGCTCGAACCGCTGTGCAGGCGGTCCAGCCACCGCTGGTCCGTGAAGGCGGCTTCGGCGGCATACGTGCTGCCGAAGGCCGACGGGGTGTCCAGCAGGGACGCCAGCCGGACGTCGCGGTAGGTGCGCCAGTTGGTCTCGTCGACGCGCACGAGGCTGAGGGGGCGCTCAGCCATTGCCGGACGCGAGCTGGTGCGACCGCTCGGCCGCCGCCTCCATGGCCGTGATGAACGCGGCACGCACCTTGTGGTCGTCGAGCTGGCGCAGCGCCGCCGCCGTGGTGCCGCCCGGCGAGGTGACCTGCTCGCGCAGCACGGTCGGGTGCTGCTTCGTCTCCTTGATCATCGTGGCCGCCCCGAAGAGCGTCTGGACCACGAGCTCGGTGGCGGTGGCGCGGGGCAGGCCGAGCACGACGCCGGCCTCGATCATGGCCTCGACCACGTAGAAGATGTAGGCCGGCCCCGAGCCGCTGATCGCGGTGACGGCGTCCTGGTGCTTCTCGGCGACCTCGAGCACCTTGCCGCAGGAGCGCATCAGCTCGGCCGCCTCGGCGAGGTGCGAGGCGTCGCAGTGCTTCCCGGCACTGATCGCGGCCATGCCCTGGTCGACCAGGGCAGGCGTGTTGGGCATGACGCGTACGACCGAGCTGCCGCCGGGCAACCGCGACTCGAGGAACTCCGTGGTGATGCCGGCGGCCAGGCTGACCACGAGGTTGTGCTCGGCGACGTGGTCGCTGATCTCCTCGAGGAGGGCCGCCATGTCCTGCGGCTTGACGACGAGCACGAGCGTGTCGGCTGCCGCCGCGGCGTCGGTGTTGTCCATCGTCCGCACGCCGTAGCGCTCGCGCAGCTCGGCGAGGTGCTCGGGCCGTCGGTCGGTGATGATGATGTCGTCGGCGCTGCGGCCGGCGCGGACGAGCCCGGACAGCAGCGTCTCCCCCATCACGCCGGCTCCGAAGATCGCGACGGTGCCCATCGGTGCCTCCTTCTCTCAGCCCCGCGTGGCCAGGCCGCGCAGGAAGAACATGGTGTTGGCGGGGCGCTCGGCCATGCGGCGCATGAGGTAGCCGTACCACTCCTCGCCGTACGGGATGTAGACCCGCATCTGGTTGCCGCGGTCGGCGATCCGCTTCTGCTCCTCGGGGCGGATGCCGTAGAGCATCTGGTACTCGTAGGTCTGCGGCTCGCGGCCGTTGTGGGCCGCGAGCGCCCCCGCGATCTCGAGCAGGCGGGGGTCGTGGCTCGCGACCATCGGGTAGCCGTCGCCCCCCATGAGGATCTTCAGGCACCGCACGTAGGCGGTGTCGACGTCCTCCGACGACTGCCAGGCCACCGACTCCGGCTCCTTGTAGGCGCCCTTGCACAGCCGCACCCGGCTGCCCTCGTGGGCGAGGTCACGACAGTCGGCCTCGCTGCGGCGCAGGTAGGACTGGATCACGGCGCCGACCCAGGGGAAGTCCTGGCGCAGCTCACGCAGCGCCTCCAGCGTGGAGTCCGTGGTGGTGTGGTCCTCCATGTCGAGGGTCACCGTGGTGCCGGCGTCGGCGGCCACCTCGCAGATCTCGCGGGCGTGCTCGAGGGCGATCTTCGCGCCGTCGCCCGGCAGGGCCTGGCCGAGGGCGCTCAGCTTGAGGCTGACCTCGCCCATGCCCATCTGGCTCAGGTCGGCGCGCTTGAGCTCACGCAGCAGCTGCAGGTAGGCGTCGCGGGTGTGCATGGCCTGCGCGAGGTCGGTGGTGTCCTCGCCGAGGTAGTCGATCGTGGCGAGGCGGTTGGTCATCCGCAGCTCGGCGGTCGCCGCGACGGCGTCCTCCGTCGTGGACCCGGGGACGAAGCGGCGCACCACCTGCCGGCTGACCGGCGCCGTCTCGATGGTCCTGCGCACCCCGTCGCTCTTGGAGAGCTGCAGCAGTGCGTTGCGCAGCAGGTCACCTGCGTCCACGAAGGGTCCTTCCGACGTCAGGCCGCGCCCGTCGCGACCGCCGCCAAGGCTATCCCCTGCCCCCTCAAGGGGTGCGCCGGCGGAGGGTCAGCGACCCCAGCAGCAGCGACGCGATGATCCACCCGCCGATCACGACCAGGTCCGAGCCGACCTCGGCGAGCGGCTCGGCGGTGGAGGCGACCTCGTTCATGGCGTCCACGGCATACGACAGGGGCAGCGCGTCCGAGAACGGCTGCAGCACCGACGGGAGCTGGTCGCGGGCCACCAGCAGCCCGCACAGGAGGAACTGTGGCAGCACGAACGCCGGCATGAACTGCACCGCCTGGAACTCCGTGCGGGCGAAGCCGCTGGCCAGCAGGCCCAGCGCGGTGCCGAGCACGGCGTCCGCCACGGCGACGACGACGAGCACCCAGGCGGGCCCCTGGAGGTTGAGCCCGCAGACGTAGATCGCGAAGGCGGAGGCCACCACGGCCTGCAGCACGGCCATCAGCCCGAACGCGAGCGCGTAGCCGATCATCAGGTCGGTCTTGGCCATCGGTGTGGTCATGAGGCGCTCGAGCGTGCCGGAGGTGCGCTCTCGCAGGGTGGCCACGCTCGTCACGATGAACATGACGACGAACGGGAAGACGCCGAGCAGCGCGGGGCCGATGTGGTCGAACACCGGTGTGCCGTCGTAGATCCAGGCGAGCAGCCCCATCAGCACGACGGGTACGAGCAGCATGAGGGCGATGGTCCGGTGGTCGGTGCGCAGCTGCCGCAGCACGCGACCGGTCATCACGAGGGTGCGGTGCAGGCTCACGGGACTGCCTCCTCGGCCGCGTCGATGAGGGCGAGGAAGGCGGCCTCGGCGTCGTTCGTGCGGGTGCGCTCGAGCAGGGCCGGCAGCGGCTCGTCGGCCAGGAGCCTGCCCTCCCGGAGCAGGAGCAGCCGGTCGCAGCGGGTGGCCTCGTCCATCACGTGGCTCGACACGACCATCGACACACCCGAGGCCGCCAGCTGGTGGAAGAGGCGCCACAGGTCGCGGCGCAGCACCGGGTCGAGCCCCACGGTGGGCTCGTCGAGCACCAGGAGCTCGGGATCGTTGACGAGCGCCGAGGCGAGCGAGACCCGCGAGCGCTGGCCGCCCGACAGCCGGCCCGCGAGCACCCCGGCGTGGCTCTCGAGGTCGACCGCGGCGATGGCCCGCTCGGCGGAGTCGACGTCGGACCCGACCATGCGGGCGAAGAAGCGCACATTCTCCCGCACGGTCAGGTCGTCGTAGATGCTCGGCGCCTGGGTGACGTAGCCGACCCGGGAGCGCAGCCCCGGTGACCCGGCCGGCTCACCCAGCACGGTCACCGTGCCCGACTCGACCACCTGCACCCCGACGATGGCCCGCATCAGGGTCGTCTTGCCACCGCCGCTCGGGCCGAGCAACCCCACGACCTGGCCGGTCGGGACCGTCACGGTCAGGCCGGGCAGCACCTCGCGGCCCCCGCGCACCACGCGGAGGCGGTCCACCTCGACTGCGTGATTCATCATGTGATGAAATCTACCCTTCCGCGCCGGCGGTCACAAGGGTCCACACCCGGGCGCGGCGGGCCGGTCAGGGGGCGAGGTAGCGCTGGATCGCCGGCCCGACGAGCGCCACGAGCTCCTCCCGTCCGGCCTGGACCACCTCGGGGAACTCGACGACGTAGCGCAGCATCGCCATGCCGAGCATCTGGCCGGCCGCGAGCCCCGCCCTCAGCTGCGGGGGCGCGAGCCCGTCCTCCGGCGCCGCGGGCGTGAGCTCGATCGCGAGGCGCCCGAAGATCTCGCGGGTCAGGAACTCCCGCAGCATCCGGGCCGCCTCGTCGTGGGAGGAGGCCGAGCGGACCACGGCCTGGAAGCGCTGGCGCCCGGCCGGGGAGTCCCACACGTCGAGGAACGTCTCGACGAGCGCGGCGCCCACCCGCTCGCGGGGCCCGGCGAGCACGCGGTCGATCAGCACGGACGGGTCGACCGGCAGGTCCATCACCTCGGCGAACAGCGCCGGCTTGCCGTCGAAGTAGTGGTGCACGAGGGCTGGGTCGACACAGGCCCGGCGGGCGATGCCGCGCAGCGAGGTGGCGTCGTAGCCCTGCTCGGCGAACTCGGCCCGGGCGGCGTCGAGGATCGTGGTGCGGGTGTCCTCACCGCCCGGCCGCCGCCCTCGGGGGCTCATGACGTCTTCAGGCTCGGGGCAGTGGCGAGGTGCAGGCGGGCGAACGCCAGCGCCTCGCTGAGGTCGATCTCGCGCTGCTCCTCGGTGAGCTTGCGGGTGCCGACCTCGACCACGATCGATCCTGAGAACTCCTGTGCCGCAAGGGTTTCCAAGAAGTCTGCACAGGGCTGGCTTCCTCGGCCGGGCACGAGGTGCTCGTCACGAGCGGTCCCGGTGCCGTCGGCGAGGTGCACGTGGGCCAGCCGGGATCCGAGCTCGGCGGCCATCTCGAGGGCGTCCGAACCGGCCGTCGCCGTGTGTGAGAGGTCGAGCGTGACGTTGTCGTAGGGCAACGGCACCGGGTCCCACCCGGGCAGGTAGGCCTGGTACTCCCGGTTGCGCGCCCGCCACGGGAACATGTTCTCCACGGCCAGCTTGATGCCGGTCTCGTGCTCGCGCAGCGCCACCCCGTCGAGGAACTCGCGCGCGTAGTCGCGCTGCCACCGGAAGGGCGGGTGCAGCACCACGGTGGTGGCACCCACCTCCTGCGCGAGCTCGATGGACTTGTCGACCTTGGTCCACGGGTCGGTGCTCCAGACCCGCTGGGTGAGCAGCAGCGTCGGTGCGTGCACCGACAGCACGGGTATGCCGTGCAGCTCGGACAGCGCCTTGACGGCACCGGGCTCCTGGGAGACGGGGTCGGTCCAGACCATGACCTCGACCCCGTCGTAGCCGAGCCGCTCCGCCGTGGCGAAGGCCGCCGCGCAGGTCTCCGGGTAGACCGATGCGGTCGACAGGGCGACCGGTGCACCGGGCACGGAGACTGCGGCGGACATGGCACGAGCCTATCGAGGTGACCGCGACGGCCGAGCTACAGCAGGTCGGGTCCCCAGAGGGCGGTCTGCGCCCCGCCGAGCCGCTGGGCCACTCGGACCGCGGCGTCCGGCACCACCGCGGTTCCACCAAAGGCCAGCGCCGCGTCCGTCGCCGACCTGCTGAGCCGCCACCACGACTGGGTCGAGGCGGGGACGGTGCTGCCGTTGACCAGCACGATGGGCATGCCCACCTGTGCCATGGCAGCACCACCGGTCGCTGCGTCGGGCCAGTTCCGTCCGTCGGCGACGCCGGCCACCGAAGGCGCCCAGAAGAACGTCTGCGCCACCAGCTGGGCCGTCTCGTAGCGGTCCCGGCCCGCGACCCAGTTGAACGTGCCCCGGGTGGCCCCGTCGGCCTCCACAGCGCGCACGGCGGCCCCGCCCACGGCGTTCATCCAACGCTCGAACGGTTCCCGTTGCGCGACGGCTTCCTTCAGGTAGGTGCGGGTCGCGGCCGGCAGCCGGTCACCGTTGGTCAGCACCACGGTGCCGAACCAGTGGCTCGCGGCCGGTCCGGCGACCAGCGGGTCGGCGAAACCGGTGCCGTCGGACACCAGCACGGGGCTGTAGGGCCAGGTCTCGGGCCGTGGGTCGTTGGCGTCGAGGTGACGGGCGATCCGTACCGCGGTCTCGAACCGGTCGGCCCCGGAGAGTCGCACGACGCGGAAGCCCCTGGCCGTGACCGCGTTGGCGACCTGGTTCCCCACCGCAGCCGGTCCACCGACGAGGTAGACGGTGGCACCGGGTGCCACGGCGCGGGCGAGCTCCGCAGCGACCCGGCTGTCGAGGGCAGTGGCCCCGGTCAGCAGCAGCGGCCCGCCGAGCCGGCCGGCCAAGGGGGTGGCAGCGAGGGCGTCCGGGTACGCGCCGGCCCCTGCGACCACTGCAGTCCTCGCAGACCCGGGCGTGAAGAGCACCCGGCTGGCGGCGACGCCGGTCGCCACGCGGTCGCTGCCGCTGACCCTTCCGGCGAACGGGACGGGCGTCCGGGCGCGCCACGACAGGGAGGTGAACGCTCCGCCCGAGCCGGAGTCCGCCACCGGCCTGGGGGCCCTGGTCCCGTAGAGACCGGCGGTGTCGGCGTCCATCACCATGAGCCGCGTGCGGGTGCACTCCTTGCCTGCGGGACCGGCGGCCTCGAGGTAGGCGAGGCGCCCGTGACCCGGGGAGAAGGCCACCTGCAGGCCCGGGCAGACCGCCGCAAGGGGAGCCACGCGCACGAGGCCGCGCCCGTCGGCGTGGTCGACGAACAGCGCCGCTCCGCCCTCCGACGCGGGCAGCCGAACCGGCAGGGCGAGGTACTCCACGGACTGCTGCAGCACCGAGCCACCCGGGGCCAGGCCCACCGCCGGCGCACCGAAGTCGGTGAACGCGCCGGTCCTGACGTCGATCGTGGGCTCGTGGGGCTGGCGACCGTCGGGGTAGCTCGCCGGGGTCACCGTCAAGCCGTGGCGCCTGGGAAGGGCCGGGTCACCGGTCGCCTCCGACCACTTCGTGACGATGAGGTCGCCGTAGCCGTTCACCAGCGGCGAGACCTCCGGCACGCGCACGTCCGTGTGGAAGTACCAGCCCATGGAGTGGGGGTTCACGTGGTAGTTGGCGCCTGCGGCTGCGGTCGTCGCCATGTTGGCGGAGTCACCGAAGGGCGACCACGCGAGCGGCACACGAGGCCGGGGCACCGAGCCGTCCGAACCGAGGTCCACGCGGTTGGTCGAGCCGTCCTCGTCGGTGAGCACGACGTCCCGGTCCGTCGTCCCGAGCACCGTGAGCAGGCGGTCACCGGCGGGACCCCAGGTGGGCATCCCGGCACCGGAGGGAAGTCGTTGCGTCGAAGCCGCACCGGTGACCGGGTCGAACGACCGCGCAGTGGCGCCCTGCTGCACCGTGAGAACCCCGTCCCGTGCGGTCACCGCGGACTCGCTGGGGGCGGGACCGATGCGGGGCACCTGGGCGCGCACGCGCTGCAGGAGGGCGGCACGCGGGCCCGGCGCGGAGAAGGTGTCGTCCTCCGGCCCCGCCTGCGCGGCCCGGACCCGCCGGAAGTCCTGCAGCTCCACCCAGGTCATCGCCCTGGTCGACGCAGCAGCGACCCGAGGGTGGTCAGGGGCGGGGAGCACCTCCTTCGACAAGGCGTCGGACGCCCCGAGAAGGGCGGCCACGCCCGTCACCGAGACGACCCCCGCCACACGCAGCACAGCCCCGCGAACCATGTCTCCCCCGCTCCCCGTCGCGCACCGCCGGCGCGGAATCTAGCACCGGCGACTGCGCTCGTGGGGCCCGTTCGCCCGGCGGGCTCAGCCCATCTGGTCGAGGCGCCCGAGGATGATGCCCTCGCGCAGGGCCCAGGGGCAGATGTCGAGCCGCTCGACCTGCAGCAGGTCCATCGCCGCCTCCGCGACGAGCCCCCCGGCGAGCAGCTGGCGGGCCCGCGAGGGCGAGACGCCGGGCAGCTCGGCGCGCCTGGCCGCGGTCGTCCTGGACAGCAGGTCGACGACGTCACCGAGGTCGGACCGCGCGAGGCTGCGCGCGGCATACGGCCCCTCGCTGCTCGGTGCGGCGCCGGCGATGCGGGCCAGCGAGCGCAGGGTCTTGGACGTGCCGACCGCACGGTCGACCGGCCCGACCTTGGTGAGCGGACGGAGGTCGCCCGCGATGCGGGCACGGATGGCCTTGCGGGCCGCGCGCACCGTCTCGGCGTCGGGCGGGTCGCCCGGCAGCAGGTCGCGGGTGAGCCGCCCCGCCCCCAGGGGCAGGCTGGTCGCGGCATCGGGTTCCTCGTCCATGCCGGCGGCCAGCTCGAGCGACCCACCGCCGATGTCGACGACGAGCAGCGTTCCGCTCGACCAGCCGAACCAGCGCCGCGCGGCGAGGAAGGTGAGCCGCGCCTCGTCCACGCCGCTGAGCACCTGGAGGTCGACCCCCGTCTCCTCACGCACCCGTGCCAGCACGGCCTCGCCGTTGGGCGCCTCGCGAATGGCGCTGGTGGCAAAGGCGATCAGGTCCTCGACGCCTTGGTCCTCGGCGACGTCGAGGCACTCGCGGATGAACCGCACGAGGTCGGCCGCCCCGCTCTCCTCGATGTGGCCGTCGTCGGTGACGTGCTCGGAGAGCCGCAGCTCGATCTTGTGCGAGGTGGCCGCGAGCGGCTGCGCGCCGTGGTGGGCGTCGACGACGAGCAGGTGCACGGTGTTGGACCCGACGTCGACAACCCCTAGGCGCATGGCGCACACGCTATCGACGTCTAGGGTGGACTGCGTGGCTGAGACCCCCCTCGAGACCGCCCGCCTGTGGGTCGAGTTCACCGATCCCGCCGACAGCGAGCAGCGCTTCCGCTGCGACCTCACGTGGCTGACCTCGAGCTGGACCTGCATCTTCGGCACCGGCTGCCAGGGCATCTACGCCGACCGTCCCGACGACGGCTGCTGCACCCTGGGCGCGCACTTCACCGACAAGGACGACGTCAAGCGGGTCAAGGCGGCGGTGCGCGAGCTGGGCGAGGACGAGTGGCAGCACCACCCGGGCAGCACCCGGGTCACGGCCTGGACCGAGGCCGAGGACGACGCCCTCAAGACCAAGGTCGTCGACGGCGCGTGCATCTTCCTCAACCGCCCCGGCTTCCCCGCGGGCGCGGGCTGCGCCCTGCACCAGCACGCCGTGTTCACCGGCAAGGCGCCGCACACCGTCAAGCCCGACGTGTGCTGGCAGCTGCCGATCCGGCGCACCTACCGCCGCGTGGAGCTGCCCGACGGCACGTCCTGGCTGGAGACCACCATCACCGAGTACGACCGGCGCGGCTGGGGCCCCGGCGGGCACGACCTCGACTGGTACTGCTCCGGCAACCCGGAGGCGCACGTCGGCCGCGAGCCGGTCTTCCGCAGCAACCGCGCCGAGCTGGTCGAGCTCATGGGCGAGGCCGCGTATGCCGAGCTGGAGGTCCGCTGCGAGGCCCACCTCGCGAGCGTCAAGGCCGTGCGGGCGAGCGGGTCCCGCAAGCTGCTGCCGCTGATGGTCCACCCGGCGACCCTCGCGGCGCAGGACCAGGCCGCGCCACGCAGGCGCGCCTGATGCCGCACGACGCCACGCCCAGCCCCAACATCTGGGGCGCGCCCGACGTCTACGAGGTCGAGAACCTCGGTGTCGACCGCGCCGGTCTGATCGAGGACGCCATGAGCCGGGTCCACCCGATCGAGGGCGCCGACCTGGTCGACATCGGCTGCGGCAGCGGCTTCCACCTCCCCCGCTTCGCCGAGCTCGGCGCCCGGAGCGTCGTCGGTGTCGAGCCCCACCCGCCGCTTCTGGAGCTGGCCCGGGCCCGGGTGGCCGGGGACGACGGCATACAGGTCCTCGACGGCACGGCTCAGGCACTGCCGCTCGCGGACGCCTCCGTCGACGTCGCCCACGCCCGGTGGGCGTACTTCTTCGGCGCCGGCTGTGAGCCGGGCCTGGCCGAGCTCGCCCGGGTGCTGCGGCCCGGTGGCACCGCGTTCGTCATCGACAACGACGCCACCCGGTCCACGTTCGGCGCCTGGTTCCGGCGTGCCTACCCGACCTACGACCCTCTGGCGGTCGAGCGCTTCTGGGCGCGGCAGGGGTGGAGCCGCGAGCGACTGGTGATCGAGTGGGAGTTCGACACCCGTGAGGACTTCGAGTCGGTCGTGCGCATCGAGTTCCCGGAGACGGTGGCGGAAGGCATCCTCGCCGAGCACGGAGGCACCGGCGTCGACTATGCCGTCAGCCTCTGGTGGCACCGCTTCTGACGCTCGGCGCACAACTGCTCGGGCTCTGGTGGCACGGCCCGCGACGAGGGCCGACCATGGGAGGAGCCGAACGAGGAGGCGACCGATGACAGGTCTCGAGGCCCACGCAGCAGTGGACGTGTCGGCCCCACCCGAGCGGGTGTGGCAGGCGCTGACCGACCCCGCCGAGATCGCGCGGTACATGATGGGCAGCCGCGTCGAGACGGACTGGCGGCCGGGCAGCCCGATCACCTGGTCCGGCGAGATGCAGGGCAGGTCCTACCAGGACCGCGGCGAGGTGCTCGAGGTGGAGCCCGGACGGCGACTGACCGTGACCCACTGGAGCCCTCTCGGCGGTGAGGAGGACGCGCCCGAGAACTACCACACCATCCGCTACGAGCTGGCGCCGACGGACGGCGGCACCCGTCTCACGCTCAGCCAGGACGGGTGTGACAGCGAGGACCAGGCGCGGGAGTTCTCGCAGAACTGGCAGGGGATGCTCGAGGGCCTGAAGCAGGTGGCCGAGACCTCCTGAGCCGGCGCCCGGGGTTCAGCCCCCGGGGGTCCATGGTCCCTGTCCGACCTCGGCGCGGCGCCCCTAGCGTGGACGCCAGAGTCGAGGAGGCCCGTCATGTACGACGTCACATTCGCCCATGAGACCGGTCGTCACCTGGCGGTGGTGCGCTACGACGCCCGGCCCGAGGACATCGGGCGCAAGGCCGGCGAGGCGTTCGGGACCGTCGCCGGCTATCTCGCCCGCATCGGCGTGGCCGTGGCCGGGCCGGCGGTGTCCTGCTACGACATGGGGGAGGACGTCTTCCACGTCGCCTCCGGCTTCGTCGTCGAGGGACCCTTCGAGCCGGGCGAGGGCGTCGAGCCCTTCCAGCTGCCCGAGGGCGAGGTGGCGACGACCACCCACCTCGGCCCCTACGACGAGCTGGGCAAGGCCTACGACGCCGTCAAACAGGGCGCCCGCGAGCAGGGCCGCGCGGTCGAGGACTCCGGGCTGATGTGGGAGGAGTACTGGAGCGGCCCCGAGGCACCGCCGGAGGAGACCCGCACCGTCATCTTCTGGCCGGTGAAGCAGGCCGCCGCCTAGCACTCCGCCGGGCGACGCTGGCTTCGACCGGACGGTGCGGGCGGCGAGTCGCCGCACTCCCCTGTCGGTGCCGCCACGTAGGTTCCCCGTCATGGCGTCCAAGACATCGACGAGGCAGATCGGCTACCGCTGCTCCGAGTGCGGCTGGTCCACGGTGAAGTGGGTCGGCCGCTGCGGCGAGTGCCAGGCGTGGGGCAGCGTCAGCGAGATCGGTGCCGTCACGGTGCGCACGACCGCCGCCGTCCGGGCCGACCGCCCGGCCGTGCCCATCGGCGAGGTCGACGCCCGCCGCGCCGAGGCGCGCAGCACCGGTGTGGGCGAGTTCGACCGGGTGCTCGGTGGCGGCCTCGTGCCCGGGGCCGTCGTGCTGGTGGCCGGCGAGCCGGGCATCGGCAAGTCGACGCTGCTGCTCGACGTCGCCGCCCGCGCCGCCCGCACCGGCGCCGGCCGGACGGTCCTCTACGTCAGCGGCGAGGAGTCGGCCGCCCAGGTGCGGCTGCGGGCCGAGCGCATCGAGGCGATGGCCAAGACCCTCTACCTCGCGTCCGAGACCGACCTCGCCACGGTGCTGGGGCAGGTGGAGGCGATCCAGCCCGACCTGCTCGTCGTCGACTCGGTGCAGACGGTCTCCAGCGGTGAGGTCGAGGGGGCCGCCGGCAACGTCTCCCAGGTGCGCGAGGTCACCGCGTCGCTCATCCAGGCCGCCAAGGCGCGCGGCATGGCCACGCTGCTGGTCGGCCACGTGACCAAGGACGGGTCGATCGCCGGCCCGCGGGTGCTCGAGCACCTCGTCGACGTCGTCGTGCAGTTCGAGGGCGACCGCCACTCGCGGCTGCGCATGGTGCGGGCGGTCAAGAACCGTTACGGCCCCACCGACGAGGTCGGCTGCTTCGACCTCTCCGACGTGGGCATCGTCGGCCTGCCCGACCCCAGCGGCCTGTTCCTCTCGCACGGCACGGTCACCGTGCCCGGCACCTGCGTCACCGCCACGCTCGAGGGCAAGCGTCCGCTCATGGCCGAGGTGCAGGCGCTGGTCGCCGAGACCCAGATCCCCACCCCGCGGCGGGCCACCAGCGGCCTCGACTCGTCACGCGTCGCGATGATCCTCGCCGTCCTCGACAAGCGGGCGCGCGCGCCGCTGGGCAAGGCCGACGTCTACCTCTCCACCGTCGGCGGCGTGCGGCTGGCCGAGCCGGCCTCCGACCTCGCCGTCGCCCTGGCCGTCGCGAGCGCGATCCGCGACGAGCCGCTCGAGCCCGGCAGCATCGCCTTCGGCGAGATCGGTCTCGCCGGCGAGCTGCGCCCCGTCACCGGCATACCGCGTCGGCTGGCCGAGGCCGCGCGCCTCGGCTTCCGGCGGGCGTTCGTCCCGGCGGGCGTGCTGGGCACGGGTCCGACACCGGAGGGCATCCACGTCGTGGAGTGCACGGACATCAGCCGTGCCGTGGTGGCAGCGTTGCCGGCTGTGCGCGGATAGACTTCCGCCAGACCAGCCGGCAGCAGTGGCCGGGAGGCGTGAACACAGGGGTCCAGCGAGTGGAACAACGCGATGACGAGCTGCTGCTCGCCACCTTGGCCGCCGTCGCCCCCGGCACCGAGCTGCGCGACGGCCTCGAGCGCATCCTGCGTGGCCGCACCGGCGCGCTGATCGTGCTCGGCCACGACCGCACGGTCGAGCAGATCTCCACCGGCGGCTTTCCGCTCGACGTCGAGTTCTCCGCCACCCGCCTGCGCGAGCTCGCCAAGATGGACGGTGCGATCGTCGTCGACCGCGAGGTCTCCCGCATCCTGCGCGCCGCCACCCAGCTGCTGCCCGACTCCTCCATCGAGACCAGCGAGTCCGGCACCCGCCACCGCACCGCCGAGCGCGTCGCGAAGCAGACCGGCTACCCCGTCGTCTCGGTGAGCCAGTCGATGCGCATCGTCGCCCTCTACGTCGCGGGCCGGCGGCACGTGCTCGAGGACTCCAGCGCCATCCTGTCGCGGGCCAACCAGGCGCTGCAGACCCTCGAGCGCTACAAGTCCCGCCTCGACGAGGTGACCGGCACCCTGTCGGCGCTCGAGATCGAGGACCTCGTGACCGTGCGCGACGTCGCCAGCGTGCTCCAGCGCCTCGAGATGGTCCGCCGGATCAGTGAGGAGATCGCCGGCTATGTCGTCGAGCTAGGCGTCGACGGCCGCCTGCTCACCCTCCAGCTCGAGGAGCTGACCGGTGGGCTGGGCAACGACCGCGAGCTCGTCATCCGCGACTACCTGCCCGAGGCCCGCGGCGGCCTCACCGTCGAGCAGGCCCTCGCCGCGCTCGAGGAGCTCACCTCCACCGAGCTGCTCGACCTCTCCGCCGGGGCCAAGGCGCTCGGCTTCACCATCGTGGGCGACGCGCTCGACTCCGCCGTCAGCCCCTGCGGCTACCGCCTGCTGAGCAAGGTGCCCCGGCTGCCCGGCGCCATCGTCGACCGGCTCGTCGAGCACTTCGGCAGCCTGCAGAAGCTGCTCGCCGCCAACCTCGAGGAGCTCATGGACGTCGAGGGTGTCGGTGAGGGTCGCGCCCGCGCCGTCCGCGAGGGCCTGTCCCGCCTCGCCGAGTCGAGCATCCTCGAACGCTACGTGTGAGCGGCGCCGCGGTGACCGCGCAGCTGCACGCCAGGCTCCTTGGCTGGTTCGCCGACGCCGCGCGTGAGCTCCCCTGGCGCGGCGGCGCCTCACCCTGGGGCGTCTTCGTCTCCGAGGTCATGCTCCAGCAGACCCCCGTCGTGCGGGTCGAGCCGGTCTGGCACGCGTGGATGCGGCGCTGGCCGTCTCCCACCGACCTGGCCGCCGAGGCGCCGGGCGAGGCGGTGCGTGCCTGGGGCCGCCTGGGCTACCCGCGACGCGCGCTGCGGCTGCACGCCGCGGCGACCGCCATGCGCGACGAGCACGGTGGCGCGGTGCCCGCCACCGAGGCCGAGCTGCTCACCCTGCCCGGCGTCGGCGTCTACACCGCGGCCGCCGTGGCGGCCTTCGCGTTCGGCGAGCGCACCACGGTGGTCGACACCAACATCCGCCGGGTGCTCGCCCGGGCCCGCTCCGGGCAGCAGTACCCCGCGCCGGCACTGACGCGCGCGGAGCTCGAGCTCGCCGCCTCCCTCGTGCCCGAGGACCGTGAGGACGCCGCGACGTGGAACGTCGCCGTCATGGAGCTCGGGGCCCTGGTCTGCACCGCGCGCTCGCCACGGTGCGGCGACTGCCCCATCGCCGACCTGTGCGCCTGGCGGCTGGCCGGACAGCCCGCGCACGACGGGCCGCCGCGTCAGGGACAGGCCTGGCACGGCACAGACCGCCAAGCCCGCGGAGCCCTGATGGCGGTGCTGCGCGAGAGCGACGGGCCCGTCACCCGCGC
>Ga0307409_100000732_pt1 | contig 14712 bp, 11 predicted proteins | sample 322Ometagenome_2_FD_203888 | JGI IMG/M metagenome (GOLD analysis project Ga0307409, IMG submission 203888) | Maize rhizosphere microbial communities from greenhouse at UC Davis, California, United States - 322HYB-O-2 | ecosystem: Host-associated > Plants > Roots > Rhizosphere > Soil | place... | reverse complement strand
TGAGGCCCTGCGGCGGGACGCCCTGGCCGCGCTGGAGCGCCGCCGCGATGCGCAGTGCGTCGTAGCCGAAGGCGAAAAGCCGGCCGCGGCGCGCGCCGGATTCGCCGTAGGCCTGCACCGCGGCGGCGCGTACCTCGGCGGACAGCGGGCCTTCGCCGAGCATCCAGGGCATCTCGGGGAACATGACGCCGTCGATTTCCTGGTTGGCGGTGGGATGAGGCTCGTAGGCGTCACCGAGCGTGTAGGTCGGGATGTCGCCGGCGAGATGGAAACGCAACTGCGGGCGCAACAAGCGCGCCACCAGCGGTGGCTGCGCGGGCATGAAGATGAACTGGATGTCGGCGCGACGCCGCGGTTCGAATTCCAGCTTCTGGCCGATGGCCGCCTGCACGCGTTGCTGGCGCGCGCGGCTGTCGTCGGTGCGCAGCACCTGCATGATGGCGGCGGCGTAGTCCTTCTCGGCGGCGTTGTAGGTCGCCTGCCCGAGCACATAGCCGCCCGCGGCGCGCAGTTCCTCGTCGAAGGCCGCGGCCACGCGAGTGCCCCAGTCGCCTTCCGGCAAGATCATCACGCCATTGCGGCGGCCGGACGCGCCGATGTAGCGCGCGACGGCGCGCGCGTCGTCCTCGGGCGAGAGTGCGAACTGGAAGAAGCGCTCCGGGGCCGCGTGGTCGGCCGGCAGAAAGTTGAGCGCCAGCAGGGGCGGCCGGGTCGTCAGGAGATCGGCGGCGGCCAGGACTTCCTCGCGCGTCAGGGGCCCGACGATGAACTCGGCGCCGGCCGCGGTGGCTTGCGCGACAGTGTCGGCGATCGGCGCCGCGCCGCTGTCGTAGACGCGCAGGCGCGGCCGCGCGCTGGCCGGCATCTGGTACCAGGCCGTCATGATTCCGTCGCGAATCTGCGCGGCAGGTCCCGCGGTGCGGCCCGACAGCGGCAGGATCAGCGCGAGATGCGGTGCTGCCCCGAGCGTCGCTTCACGAGTCTCGCCGCCCACGGTCGGTTCGCCGGCGAGCGCCGCCAGGGCCGGGTGCGAGGGATAGCGATTGCGGAAGGCCGTGATCCTGGTGGCACCCAGCGTGGGGTTGCGCGCATTGTCGGCGGCGACCGAGGCCGCCTCCAGCCAGCCGCGCAGCGTGGTGTCGCTGCCGGGCGGCGGCGCCAGCGACACGCCCCGCTCGGCCGCGGCGCGCAGCTGGCCTAACAACTCCGAGTGTACCGCGCGCGCCTCGCCGGGCGGCAGCGCGCGCTCGCGCGACTGGGCCGCGCGAATGCCGTCGACCAGGTGGCCCGTGGCGATGGCCACCTGCTGGCGTGTCTCGTAATAACGCGCCGCCGGGGCCGTGGCCGTCGGCACGGGCATGGTGCTGACTTCCCGCCAGGCGTCGTCGCCACGGCCCTGCGCCGCGGCGGACTGGATGCGCAACAAGCGCTGTTCGAAGGCCTGCTGCTGCGTGGCGCCGGCGCTGATCGTGGCGAGTACACGGTCCGCATCCACGGGCCGCCCCGCCGCCAGCCAGGCGCGCGCCGCGCGCAGGCGGAATTCGATGCTGTCGCCGCCGGTGGTTTGCTCCGCGAGGCGCTCATACAGGGCGGCGGCACCGGCATGGTTGCCGTTGCGGGTCGCCTCCTCGGCGCGGTCGACGTTCGAGGCGCCGACCCGCGGCTGGCTCGGGCAACCTGCCAGCAGGACGGCCATGAGCAGCACGGCGCAGAGGCCGATGATGTGATGCAAAGCTTTTCCGGCAGTCATGTGTCGAATAGCCTTCGGGTATGGGAGAAGTATAGTGGCTGCGAACCCGGGCCGCCTCGCGGTGATCTCGACGCCTATCGGCAACCTGGGCGATCTCTCGCCGCGTGCGCGCGATGAACTCGCGGCCGCAGAGCTGGTCGCAGCCGAGGATACGCGGCGCACGGGGCAATTGCTGACAACACTCGGGCTGTCGCGTCCGCTGGTGTCGCTGCACGAGCACAACGAGAGCGAGCGCATCGGCGAATTGCTCGAACGCCTGCGCGGCGGCGCCCGCATCGCGCTGGTCAGCGATGCCGGCACGCCATTGCTCTCGGATCCAGGGTTCGAACTGGTTCGCCGCGTGTCCGAAGCCGGCATTCCCGTGGTCGCGGTGCCGGGACCTTCGGCCATCACCGCGGCGCTGTCCATTGCCGGCCTGCCTACCGGGCGATTCACGTTCGAAGGGTTCCTGCCGGCGCGGCTCGCGGAGCGGCGCGCGCGGCTGGCCGAGCTGGCACCCGAGAACCGCACGCTGGTTTTCTTCGAGGCGCCGCACCGCATCGCCGAATGCCTGGAAGACATGAGCGCGGCATTCGGGGGTGAGCGCCGCGCCGCGGTGGCGCGCGAGCTGACCAAGGTTTTCGAGACCGTGTACCGCGGCACGCTGGCGACGCTCGCGTCGCAGGCGCGCGGCGACGCGAATTTCACGCGAGGCGAGATCACCGTGGTGGTGGCCGGCGCGGCGCGCGCCGAGGCCGACCCGCGCGCCCAGCTCGACGCCACGCTCGGAGTGCTGCTGGCCGAGCTCGCGCCGAGCAAGGCCGCGGCCATAGCCGCGCGACTCACCGGGGCCAGGCGCAATGACGCCTACGCCCGCGCCCTCGAGCTGGCGAAACAGGGCGACGGCTGACATATCGCCGCGAGCTTGAGAACGACCCGGCATGCCGCTATGGTGCGCCCCGGAGTCGGCCGGACGGTCGCTGCATTTCTCGCGAAGTGTGGAGGAAAGTCCGGGCTCCTTGCGGACGAGGTGCCAGGTAACGCCTGGGCGGCGTGAGCCGACGGAAAGTGCAACAGAAAGCAAACCGCCGAAGCCCCAGCAATGGGGCTGGCAAGGGTGAAACGGTGCGGTAAGAGCGCACCGCGGACGTGGCAACACGGACGGCACGGCAAACCCCACCTGGAGCAAGGCCAAATAGGGAAGTCGCCCGCAAGGGCAGCGCGTGTCCCCGCGTGCTTCCGGGTAGGCCGCTCGAGGTCGCCGGTGACGGCGATCCCAGAGGAATGATCGTCCTCGACAGAACCCGGCTTACAGGCCGACTCCTTCTTCCCAACCGGTACCCAGTTCATTGTTCTTCCCCTGGGCAGGTGGTTAGGCTGCCGGTGTCTCCGTGCCTCCCGCGCGGCGACTAACTAGGGAGGATGCATGAAAGTCGGACAGATTCTCGCGTGCGCCGTGGCCACGCTCGCCTCGTCGGGCTGCGCGACGATAGTCGCGAAGAGCAGCCAGGAGATCACGATCACCAGCGTGCCGGAAGGCGCCGCCATCAGGATCAACAACAAGAGTGGCGCGGCCGTGCACTCGGGCAGTACGCCGCTGACGGTCACGCTGAAGAAGGGCAGGGGCTACTTCAAGGCGGAGCAATACACCATCCACCTCGCCAAGGACGGCTACCAGGCGCGCGACATCACCGTGGCCGGCGAAGTGAACGGCTGGTACTTCGGAAACGTGATCTTCGGTGGCCTCATTGGACTGCTGGCGGTCGATCCAGCCACCGGCGCGATGTACACGCTCCGTCCCAAGGAGGTGACCACCACATTGGACGCGCTGAAGGTCTCGCGAACTGGCGGTGAGCAGACGCTCACGGTCGTCCTGGTCGAGGACGTCCCGAAGGAACTGGTGGGTCAATTGATTCCAATAGACACCAATTGATCCTCTATTGATATAAAGAAGATGCAGACGCCCGGCTCCAACGCCGGGCGTTTTGCTTCTGGCGTATCCAGTCGAATTGTTGATGACCCACTGTATGAACTAGCGCCGTCAACCCACTGATCGGTAAGCATCCGGCGCTCGGGATTCGGCGTCCCACCTGTCGAATCGGGCGTAAGTCGCTGTCGCGGCGAGAAAATTTTGTGACTTATTTCTTGACCGCGTGGCCGTGCATTCCTATAGTGGCGCCAAGTGGGAAAAAGTGGGGAGAAATGGGCGTAAGCGGCCTGTCCAACCATGTTTCGCGGTGCAGCAAAAGTGACCCTGGACGACAAGGGCCGGATGGTTTTCCCCACCCGGTACCGGGAGTTCGCGCTCGAAAAGAGCCAGGGGCGGCTGGTGGTTACCGTGGACCGGGATCAGTGCCTGCTCATCTACCCGTTTCCCGAGTGGGAACAGATCGAACGCAAGCTGATGGGCCTGCCGTCGCTGCACGCACAGGCCCGGCGCCTGCAACGCCTCATGGTCGGTCACGCGACCGAGCTGCAGCTCGACGGCCACGGCCGCCTGCTGCTGCCGCCGGAGTTGCGCGAATTCGCGCACCTGGAGCGCAACGGGATGCTGATCGGCCAGGGCAACCGCTGCGAGTTGTGGGACGAGGCGCGCTGGAACGAGCGTCGCGCCCTGTGGCTGGCGAACGAGGCGGCCGAAACCGGCCTGCCCGCGGAGCTCGATTCCCTCACTCTGTGATTCCGGTTTCGGTGAAGTAGTTAGACGATCTGGTTTTGGGGTGGGGTGGAACGACCGCGCGGCGGCTTCCGCCCATGGCAACGGCGCTTGGGAAAACGGGGGCGGACTGACAGCCGCTTGAGAAGGAGTGAGTGACTTGGACGCACATGTTCCGGTGCTTGCCGGCGAAGCGTTCGAAGCACTCGCGATTCAGGCGGACGGCCTATATATCGATGCGACGTTCGGGCGCGGCGGGCACACGGCACTCATCCTCGGGGCACTCGGTCCCGAAGGTCGCGTGCTCGCGTTCGACCGGGACCCGGCGGCCATCGAGGCCGGCCACCGCCGTTTTCCCGACGAAGTGCGGCTTGCGCTCGTCGGCGCGCCGTTTGCCGATATCGCCGCGCGCGTGCCGCAGCTCTCGCAGGGCCGGCCCGTGCGCGGCATCTTGTTCGACCTCGGCGTCTCTTCGCCGCAGCTCGACGACCCCGCGCGCGGTTTCAGCTTCCGGGCGGACGGCCCGCTCGACATGCGCATGGATCCGGCGAGCGGCGAACCGGTTTCCGCATGGCTCGCGCGAGCGGGCGAGCCTGAGATTCGCGAGGTGATCGCGAAGCTCGGGGAAGAGCGCTTCGCGCGGCGCATCGCCGCCGATATCGTGGCGGCGCGCGGCAAGACCCCCCTGACATCCACGCTGCAACTCGCCGAACTGGTGGGGCGCGCGGTGCGCACGCGCGAGCCCGGCAAGAATCCCGCCACGCGCACCTTCCAGGCGCTGCGCATGCACGTGAACGACGAGCTCGGCCAGCTGCGCCGCGCGCTCGATGGCGCGCTCGGGCTGCTCGCCGTCGGTGGACGCCTGGCGGTCATCAGTTTCCACTCGCTCGAGGACCGCCTCGTCAAGCAGTTCATGCAGCTGCATTCGAGCGTCGACCCGGTGTACGCGGGCCTGCCGGTGATCCCGGAGAATTTCCAGCCGCGCCTCAAGCGCATCGGCGGCAAGATCCGCGCCGGCGAGGCCGAGCTCGAACGCAACCCGCGCGCGCGCTCCAGCGTGCTGCGGGTCGCCGAGAAGGTGCGCGCATGAGCACCTGGTCGCGCCGCACACTGTTGCTGGCCATCCCGGTGCTCTGGGCCGCGGCGCTCGCCTCCGCCGCCGGCGCCATCTACTCCAAGCATCGCGCGCGCGAGCTGTTCGTGCAGCTCGAGCGGCTCAACGCGCGCCGCGACAACCTCGAGATCGAGTGGGGACAGCTGCAGCTCGAGCAGAGCGCCTGGTCCACGCACGCCTTCGTCGAGAACGTCGCTGGCGCCAAGCTCAAGATGGCGATGCCGCCGCCCAAGGAAATCGAGCTGGTGTCGCCGCAATGAAAGTTTTCTCCGGAAAGCGGCGTGACGGGCGCGCACGCGGCGACGGCGGTGGCACGCGCGACGACCCGCGCAGCTTCCGCTGGCGCGCGAATCTCGTGCTGGCGGTGCTGGTCTGCGGCGCGGGCGGCCTGGTGTGGCGCGCCGTCGAGCTGCAGCTCAGGGACCACGAGTTCCTGGCCGGGCAGGGCGACGCGCGGTTCTCGCGCGTCGCGGAAATCTCTGCCAACCGCGGCACGATCACGGATCGCTACGGCGAACCGCTGGCCGTGTCGACGCCGGTGGATTCCGTGTGGGTCAACCCGAAGGAACTGGCGCTGGCCAGCGACCAGCTGCCGCGGCTCGCCAAGGCGCTGAAGCGCGACAAGAACGACATCGCGCGCCGGCTCACCTCCAACCTGGACCGCGAGTTCCTCTACCTGGCGCGCCACATGCAGCCGGCCGAGGCGCAGAAGATCCGCGCGCTGGAGATTCCCGGCGTGTACCTGATGCGCGAGTACCGGCGCTACTACCCCGCCGGTGAAGTGGCCGGACACATCATCGGCTTCACCAGCGTCGACGACGAGGGCCAGGAAGGACTGGAGCTGGCGTTCGATCACTGGCTGGCGGGCGAGGACGGCGCCAAGCGCGTCATCCAGGACCGCTACGGCAAGATCGTGCAGAACGTCGAGGAGATCCGCGCGATGCGCCCGGGCCGCAACCTGGTGCTGTCGATCGACCTGCGCATCCAGTACCTGGCGTACCGCGAGCTGAAGGCGGCCATCCGCGACCAGCGCGCCAAGTCGGGCTCGGTCATCGTGCTCGACGTGGCCACCGGCGAAGTGCTGGCCATGGTCAACCAGCCGGCCTACAACCCGAACGACCGCGACCAGATCAAGGCCAAGGCGTACCGCAATCGCGCGGTCACCGACATCGTCGAGCCGGGCTCGTCGATCAAGCCGTTCGTGGTGGCGGCGGGACTGGCCTCGGGCCGCTTCAACGACCACAGCATCATCGACACCAACCCGGGCTACATCAAGGTCGGGGCCAAACTACTCGAGGACCCGCACAACCTCGGCGCGGTCAACCTCGCGACCATCCTCGCCAAGAGCTCAAACGTCGGCATGACCAAGGTGGCGCTGGCGCTCGAGCCGCAGCAGATGTACGGCACGCTGACCGCGCTCGGCTTCGGCCAGGTGACCACGTCGGGATATCCCGGCGAGTCGGCCGGGCTGCTGCCTCACTACTCGCACTGGCGGCCGGTGGGCATTTCCTCGATGTCGCGCGGCTACGGCCTGTCGATCACGCCGCTGCAGCTGGCGCACGCCTATTCCACCGTGGCGTCGTTCGGCATCGCGCGCCCGGTGTCCTTCCTGCGCGTCGACACGCCGCCGGCCGGCGAACGCGCGCTGGACCAGGGCGTGGCGCGCACGCTGATCCACCTGCTCGAAGCCGTGGTTTCGCCGGATGGCGGCGGCAAGCAGGCGGCCATCCCGGGTTACACCGTGGCCGGCAAGACCGGTACGGCCTGGAAGGCCACCGCCGGTGGTTACGCCACCGACCGTTATCTCGCGGTGTTCGGCGGCGTGGCGCCGGCCAGCAATCCGCGCCTGGCCGCGGTGGTGGTCATCGACGAGCCGGGCGCCGGCAAGTATTACGGCGGTGAAGTGGCCGCGCCGGTGTTCTCCGGCGTGGTGGGCGGCGCCCTGCGCCTGCTCGCGGTTCCACCCGACGCACCGGTGCGTGACGACGACGGGTTGCAGCAGGTGCAGCGCCAGGTGGCCACGCGATGACCGCCGGTTCCCAGGCGGCGCCGCAAAGCCTCGCCCGCCTGCTCGACGGCCTCGCCGGCCTGCCGCGCGACGTCGAGATCAGCGATCTCACGCAGGACGGCCGCGCCGCGAAGCCGGGCTGTGCCTTTCTCGCCGTGCACGGCAGCGCCGAGCATGGCCTCAAGTACGCGCCGCAGGCCGTGGCCAACGGCGCGCGCGCGGTGTTGTGGGAGCCGGCGCCGGTGGCGCAGGTGCCCGACCTTCCGTCCGATATTCTCATTGCGCCGGTCGAACACCTGCGCGAACACGCCAGCACGATTGCCGACCGGTTCTTCGGCTCGCCGTCGCGCGGGCTGGCGGTGGCCGGCATCACCGGCACCAATGGCAAGACCACCTGTGCCTATCTACTGGCGCAGGCGCTGGAAGTCTGCGGACGTCCCGCGGCCTACATGGGCACCATCGGCACCGGCCGGCCGCGCGCGCTGGTCGCGAGCTCGCTGACCACCGGCGACGCGGTCACCGTGCAGCGCACGCTGGCGCGCCTCAAGGCGGACGGCGCGCAGAACGTCGTCATGGAGATCTCCTCGCACGCCATCGATCAATGGCGCGTCGGCGCGGTGCGCCTGCGCACCGCCGCGTTCACCAACCTGACGCGCGACCATCTCGACTACCACGGCAGCATGGAGAGCTACGCGGCCACCAAGGCGCGGCTGTTCAGGCGCGAGGAACTGGAGTCGCGCGTCATCAACGTCGACGATCCGTTCGGCCGCCAGCTGGCCATCGATCCGCGCGGCCGCGGCCGGCTGGTGGTGTACAGCCGCGGACACCAGTCGCACACGCGCGCCGCCGACGGCTTCGTGCGCGCCATGCACGTGGACCTGTCGCCGCGCGGTATCGCGCTCGAGTTCGATTCGAGCTGGGGATCGGGCGCGTTGACCAGTCCGCTGGTCGGCGACTTCAACGTCGAGAACCTGCTCACGGTCATCGCCATGCTGCTCGACTGGGGACTGGCCCCGGAGCAGGTCACGGGTGCGCTCGGCCGCGTGCACGCCGCGCCCGGACGCATGGAAACCTTCGGCGGCGGACGCGCGCCGCTCACCGTGGTCGACTACGCCCATACGCCGGATGCGCTGCGCAAGGCGCTCGGCGCGGCGCGCGCCCACGCGCGCAAGCGTCTGGTCGTGGTGTTCGGCTGCGGCGGCGACCGCGATCCCGGCAAGCGTCCGCTCATGGGCGAGGTCGCGGCCGAGCTGGCCGACGACATCGTCATCACCGACGACAATCCGCGCAGCGAGTCGCCCGAAGTCATCACGCAAGGAATCGCGGCGGGCATTCCCGCCGGGCGCCCGTATCGCATCGAGCACGACCGCGGCCGCGCCATCCGCGACGCCGTGCTCGACGCCGACGCCGAGGACGTGGTGGTCATCGCCGGCAAGGGCCACGAGGACTACCAGCTGTATGGCCAGGAGCGGCGCTACTTCAGCGACCAGAAAGCCGTGGTCGGCGCGCTCGCGGCGCGCAGCGGGGGTGTCGCGTGAAGCGCACGCTCTCCGACTACGCTCATGCCAGCGGCGGCGAACTGGTTGGCACCGACCGCGCCTACAGCGGCGTGTCCACCGACACCCGCACGCTCGAGGCCGGCGAGTTGTTCGTCGCGTTGCGCGGGCCGCGTTTCAATGCCAACGAATTCGTCATGGCCGCGGAAAATGCCGGCGCCGCCGGCGCGGTCGTCGACACGCGCATCGATCGCCCGATCGCGCAGATCGTGGTGCGCGACACGCAGGACGCGCTCACCCGTGGCGCGGCGGCCTGGCGCGCGCAGTTTTCGCTTCCGCTGGTCGGCGTCGCCGGCAGCAATGGCAAGACCACCGTGAAGGAAATGATCGCCGCCATCCTCGGGCGGCGGGGATCCACGCTGGCGACGCGTGGCAATCTCAACAACCACATCGGCGTGCCGCTGACGCTGTATCGCCTCGAAGCCGCGCATCGCCATGCCGTAATCGAGATCGGCGCCAACCGGGCGGGCGAGGTCGCGGCGCTGCTCGAGCTCGCGCGTCCCACCGTGGGGCTCATCACCAACGCCGGCGCCGAGCACCTCGAGGGTTTCGGCAGCATCGAGGGCGTGGCGCGCGCGGAAGGCGAGATGGTGGCCGGTCTCGATGCCTCGGCGACGGCCGTCATCAACGCCGACGACGAATTCGCCCCGATGTGGCGCGGCATGACGCGCGCGCGCGTCACCACCTTCGGTGTCGCGCAGCCCGCGGATTTCGCCGCGCGCGACCTGCACACCACCATCGATGCCAGCGGCTTCGTCACGCGTTACACGCTGGTCGCGCCGCAGGGCTCCATCCCGATCGAGCTGCACCTGGCCGGCCGGCACAACGTGCTCAATTCCCTCTGCGCCGTCGCCGCGGCGTCCGCCGCCGGCGCCTCGCTCGACGAGGTGCGCGCGGGTCTCGCCACAATGCGCCCGGTTTCTGGCCGTTTGCAGCTCAAAACCGCGCCCAGTGGCGCCTGGATCGTCGACGACTCTTACAACGCCAACCCCAGTTCGATGAAGGCGGGTATCGAGGTGCTGTCGACCGTGGACGCGCGGCGCTGGCTGATCATGGGCGACATGGGTGAGCTCGGCGGCTTCGCCATGGACAGCCATGAAGAAATCGGCCGCTTCGCCCGCAACCACCGCGTGGACCGGTTGTTCGCCACCGGCAAGCTCTCGGCGCTCGCGGTCGAGGCCTTCGGCGCGGGTGGAGAGTGGTTCGCCGATACCGAGTCGCTGGCGCGCGCCGTCAATGCCGAGCTGACGCGCGAGGTCTGCGTGCTGATCAAGGGATCGCGGTCCGCCCGGCTGGAGCGCGTGGTCGAGGCACTGGTCGGAAAGCCGGCCGCCGATGGCAAGAACGGACATCACTGAACCCATGCTCTACTGGCTCGCCAAGCAACTGACGCCACACTTCTCGGCCTTCAACGTCTTCTCCTACCTGACGACGCGGGCGATCTTCGCCGTGATCACCGCGCTCGCGCTCGGCCTGCTGCTCGGGCCGTGGATGATCGAGAAACTCAAGTTCGGGCGCGTCGGCCAGGTGGTGCGCGACGACGGTCCGAAGACGCATTTCTCCAAGGCGGGCACGCCGACGATGGGCGGCATGCTGATCCTGATCGCCATCTTCGTGAGCACGCTGCTGTGGGCCGACCTCGCCAACCGTTTCGTGTGGGTGGTGCTCGGCGTCACGTTCGCATTCGGCGTGATCGGCTTCTGGGACGATTACCTGAAGCTCGCCAAGAAGAATCCGCAGGGACTCATCGCTCGCTGGAAGTACACCTGGCAGTCGGTGGTCGGCCTGGCCGCGGCCGTGTTCCTGTTCTACACGGCGAAGACGCCGGCCGAGACCACGCTCTATCTACCCTTCCTGAAGAACTTCGCCGTGCCCATGGGTGCCGCGTCGTTCATCGTGCTCACGTATTTCATGATCGTCGGCATGAGCAACGCGGTGAACCTCACCGATGGCCTCGACGGCCTGGCCATCATGCCCTCGGTCATGGTGGGCGGCGCGCTCGGCGTATTCGCCTACGCCAGCGGCAATGCGAACTTCGTGCAGTACCTGGCGATCCCGGCGGTGCCGGGCGCGGGCGAGGTGCTGATCTTCTGCGCGGCGCTGCTGGGCGCGGGACTCGGATTCCTGTGGTTCAACACGTACCCGGCGCAGGTATTCATGGGCGACATCGGCGCTCTGGCGCTCGGCGCCGCCATCGGCACGATCGGCGTCATCGTCCGGCAGGAACTGGTGGTGCTCATCATGGGCGGCATCTTCGTGGTCGAGACCGCCTCCGTGATCATCCAGGTGGCCTCGTTCAAGACCACCGGCAAGCGCGTGTTCCGCATGGCGCCGATTCATCATCACTACGAGCTCAAGGGGTGGGCCGAACCCAAGGTCATCGTGCGTTTCTGGATCATCAGCTTCATCCTCGTGCTCGCGGGTCTCGCGACCTTGAAACTCAGATGAGCCCGCAAGCCCCACAATCCGCGCCGAACGCCGTGGTCGTGGGCATGGGCCGCACCGGCCTGTCGGTCGCGCGCCACCTGCAGCGCAGCGGATTCCGCATCGCCGTGACCGACAGCCGCGCGGCGCCGCCGGAGCTCGAGGGCGTCAAGGCGCTCGGCTCGGCCGTGGTGACGCGCATCGGCGGCTTCGACGTGCAGCTGCTGGAGCGCGCGGACATCGTGGTGACCTCGCCGGGCGTGCCGCTCGACGACCCGTTTTTCGTGCAGGCGCGCGCGCGCGGCCTCGACATCGTCGGCGACATCGAGCTGTTCGCGCGCGCGGCGGACGCCCCGGTGGTGGGCATCACCGGCACCAACGGCAAGAGCACCGTGACCACGTTGTTGGGTCGCATGGCCGAGCGCGCCGGCGTGCGCGTGCGCGTGGGTGGAAATCTCGGCCAGCCGGCGCTGGACCTGCTGGGACGCGGGCCCACCGACCTGTACGTGCTCGAGTTGTCCTCGTTCCAGCTCGATACCACGCACTCGCTCCGGCTCAAGGCCAGCGTGGTGCTCAACGTGTCGGCCGACCACATGGACCGCTACGCCACGCTCAAGGCCTACGCGGCCTCGAAGGCGCGCATCTACGCCAACAGTGAAACCGCGGTGGTCAACGCCGACGAGCCCGAAGTGGTGCGCATGCCGCGCGCCGGGCAGCGCGTGCTGAGCTTCAGTCTGCTCGACGACAAGTCGGATTTCCGCCTGGTGCGACCGCCGGGCGCACAGGAGCAATGGCTCGCGCGCCGCGGCGACGCGCTGCTGCCGCTGAGCGCCTTGAAGATTTCCGGCCGCCACAACGCGGCCAATGCGTTGGCGACGCTGGCGCTCGGCGATGCGCTGCGCCTGCCGCTCGCACCCATGCTCGAGGAATTGCGCGACTTCCCGGGCCTGGCGCACCGCGCCCAATGGGTCGCGGACAAAAAGGGCGTGCGCTACATCAACGATTCCAAGGGCACCAACGTCGGTGCGACGCTCGCCGCCGTGGGTGGACTCGCCGGACCGCTGGTGGTCATCGCCGGCGGCGACGGCAAGGGCCAGGACTTCTCGCCGCTCGCGGCGGCGTTTCGCGGCAAGGTGCGCACCGCCGTGCTGCTGGGCCGCGATGCCGGCCTCATCGAGACGGCGCTGGCCGGTATCTGCCACACCGCCCGCGTCGACAGCATGCCGGAAGCGGTCAGGGCCGCGGCGCGCTTCGCGCAAGCCGGTGACACCGTGCTGCTCTCGCCGGCGTGCTCAAGCCTCGACATGTTCCGCGACTACGCGCAGCGCGGCGAGGTTTTCGCCGCGGCCGTGAAGGAGCTCGCCCACCGCGAGCCGTCCGGCGAGCGGGAGAATCAAAAATGAAACCGGGCACGCGCCTGCACATCGACATCGTCACGCTGGCGCTGGTCTCGGCCATCCTGCTGCTGGGGCTGATCATGGTCACCTCGGCCTCGATCTCCATCGCCAGCAAGGACGGCGGCGATTCCTTCGCCTTCCTCGAGCGCCAGCTGATGCTGTGCCTGATCGGCACCATGCTCGCCACGCTGGTGTTCTGCGTGCGCACGGAGTACCTCGAGAAGATGGCCTGGCCGCTGCTGATCGCGGCGCTGGTGCTGCTGTTCGCGGTGCTGGTGCCGGGACTCGGCCACGTGGTCAACGGCAGCCGCCGCTGGATCCGCGTGCTCGGGTTCAACTTCCAGGCCTCCGAGCTGGCGCGCGTGCTGGTGCTCATCTTCATCGCCAGCTACGCGGTGCGCCGCGAGGACGAGTTGCGGTCGACCGCCTTCGGGCTGATCAAGCCCATCGGCCTGCTGGTGTTCATCGCGCTGCTGCTGCTGGCGGAGCCGGATTTCGGCGCGGCCTCGGTGTTGTTCATCACCGGCTTCGGCATCCTGTTCATCGCCGGCGCGCGACTGCGCTTCGTGCTGGCGGCGGGCGCGCTCGGCGCCGGCGCGGCGGCGCTGCTGGTGCTGCTGGTGCCGTACCGCATGGCGCGCGTCACCTCGTTCCTCGACCCGTGGGCGGACCCGTTCAACAGCGGCTTCCAGCTCACCCAGTCGCTGATCGCCATCGGCCGCGGCGAGTGGCTCGGCGTCGGGCTGGGCGAGAGCGTGCAGAAGCTGTTCTATCTACCCGAGGCGCACACCGACTTCCTGTTCGCGGTGCTGGCCGAGGAGCTGGGCCTGCTCGGCGTGTTGCTGACGTTGTCGCTGTTCATCGGCCTGGTGTGGCGCAGTTTCTGGATCGCACAGCTGGCGGCGCGGGCCGGCCTCAAGTTCCCGGCCTATCTCGCGGCGGGCTTCGGCCTGTGGCTGGGCGCGCAGGCGCTGATCAACATCGGCGTGAACATGGGCGTATTGCCCACCAAGGGCCTGACGCTGCCGCTCATGAGCTACGGACGCTCCAGCATGATCGTCACGCTGGCCTGGCTCGGGCTGCTGCTGCGCGTGTACCACGAGGCCCTGCAGAGCGGCCGCGGCATGGCCAGCACGCGCCGCTCCGACGAAGATTCGCCGCGCGCCTCGCGGCTGGCGGGAGCCACATGAGCACCCGCGGACCGGTCCTGATCATGGCCGGCGGTACCGGCGGCCACGTGTTCCCGGCGCTGGCGCTGGCGCGCCTGTTGCGCGCCGCCTCGCACGAGGTGGTCTGGCTGGGGACGCGCGCGGGCCTCGAGGCGCGCGTGGTGCCGGCCGAGAACATCGCCATCGAGTGGCTGTCGATGAGCGGGCTGCGCGGCAAGGGCGCCGTGACCACCTTGCTGGCGCCGTTCAAGCTGCTGCAGTCCATCTGGCAGGCGCTGCGCATCCTGCGCCGCCGCCGCCCCGCGCTGGTGGTCGGCTTCGGCGGCTTCGTGACCGGCCCGGGCGGCGTGGCCGCGTGGCTCATGCGCCGGCCGCTGGTCATCCACGAACAGAACGCGATCGCGGGCTATTCCAACCGCGTGCTCGCGCACCTGGCGCGGCGCGTGTTGTCCGCCTTCCCGAACGCCTTTCCCCAGGGAGTCGAGGCGCGCGTGGTCGGCAACCCGGTGCGCGCCGAGATCGTCATGCAGCCGCCGCCGGCGGTGCGTTTCGCGCAGCGCGAAGGCGCGCTGCGCCTGCTGGTGGTCGGCGGCAGCCTGGGCGCCGCGCGCCTGAACACCGTGGTGCCATTCGCCATCAAGGACTCCGGCCTCGAGCTG
>Ga0307409_100000731_pt1 | contig 14714 bp, 14 predicted proteins | sample 322Ometagenome_2_FD_203888 | JGI IMG/M metagenome (GOLD analysis project Ga0307409, IMG submission 203888) | Maize rhizosphere microbial communities from greenhouse at UC Davis, California, United States - 322HYB-O-2 | ecosystem: Host-associated > Plants > Roots > Rhizosphere > Soil | place... | reverse complement strand
ACCCGGTTCGCCGGGAAAACGATCAAATGGCGGGTCGCGGTACTCGACGGCAGCGGGCGCTCGCTTACACAATCAAAGCATTCCACGCTCCGGGTTCCATAACGGTGCGGCTTGCGCAAAAAGGGTTTCGAAAGAGAAGCGAAACCTATGTAGCTGGGATCCACGGTCAACGACTAGACCGGAGGCGGGGCCGTCTTACTCATGGCAGCGATGAACTTTTCGTGGTTGCGCAACTTTTCAAACATAGGATCGACCTGCCCGTAGATCCGCATCGATCCTAGATTCTTCAAGTTTTTCTCCACATATTCGATCGCTCGTTCGTGCTCGCCCAACAGTACATAACGGGAGGCAATGTGATGCTCCGTCGCAAACAGTTCTTTAGATTCTTCTTCTAATAGCGCGACCTGTTTATTCCAAAACTTTCGGATGTCGTGGCTTCCGTACGACTGCCTCAAGGCTCCAACCGTTTGTGGTCTAGATATCTCCCTCTCCTTCAAGGCGTGCTCCACCGCTTTGTCGTATTTCCCCTCGAGCTCGTAGATCCTTGTTAAAAAGAAATGAGCTCTCTCGGTGCCGGGGGAGAATTCCAAAATACGTTCGAACTGGTCCACAGCCTTGTCGAACTGCTTTGAGAAATAATAATTAGCCCCCAGGTAAATCGCGTTGTTGATCGAGGTCGGATCCAGTTCGACAGCTTTGCTCAGCACCGATCGAGCCTCGTCGAAGCGGCCCCACCCGTTGTAAAGCATCCCCAGTCTCGCATACGGCTCGGCGAGATTCGGATTGATCCCTATCGCTCGGTGATAAAAGCCCTCAGCTTCGTGCCATTCGGCATACCGGATATGGCTGACATCCCCCATCGATGTGTTGGCCTCTGCCAGGTTCGGATCAAGTTCGTAAGCTTTCCTCGCAGCGGCCTCGGCCTTCTCGAACGCGTCCATGGTCGAGATTGCGTTCCGCTGGTGCAGTAGATGGTAAGTATCCGCGATTCCGGCATAGCCAAGCGCAAAACTTGGGTCCAGCTGAACGGAGCGTTCGAAGTACTCAAGGGCTTTATAATAGGTCTCCTTCTTCCTTTGGTTCCACAGAAACCGGCCCTTCAAGTAGGCTTCGTACGAATCGTTGTTTGGTTTCGGTTGAACTGCAGTGGCGTTAGAACTCACTAAAGCGAGGTCCTTCCCCAAGCGTTCCGCGATTAGGTCCTGCAACGCAAGGGTCTCCCCTACTCTGCCGTCGAATTGCTCAGCCCAAAGCTGGGTCCCGTCCGCCACGGACAAGAGTTGAAGGGTGATTCTCAAACGGCCTCCTTCCTGTTGCACACGGCCGTCAAGAACCGAATCGACGCTAAGCTTCCTGCCGATTTCCACAACGTCGTCCGCTTTCCCCGCAAACGGCAGCACAGCGTTTGTCGGCCGCACGACCAGTTCGCCGAACTCTCCTAGCTTTGTGATCAGAGCGTCGGTTATTCGCATCGATAGTTCGCCTTCTTCTACGGTGGGCGCGAAAGACTTTAACGGAAGCACAGCGATGCTTTTTAATCCGACGGGACGCCCGGCCGCGGGGACCGGGGAACTCCTAAAGAAATAAAATCCAACGGCCGCCGCAAAAACTAGAGACGCGGCAACCCCTGCGGTCGCCCGAATTCGAATGCTCCTTAAGCGGATGGCCTTCTCTGAGACCGGCAGATTCTCAAATTCTACGAACTGGTCGATGGTTGAAGTGGAAACGGACCGTTTTTCGAAAAATAGGACCTCGTCGGGCGGTGATTGGATCCGGGAGACCTCCCCGGAGAAGCGGTATCCACGCTTAGGGACCGTTTGGATAAGGTCCGCACCCAGAGCCCTTCTGAGTGAGGAGATCGCATGGTTCAGGTTCCCCTCCTCGACGTAGGTGTCCGCCCATACGCGCTCGAGGATTTCCTGGCGCTCGATCAGGCTCCCGGGCTCGGTAAGAAGAACAGACAAGACTTCGGTCGCTTTCGGCGGGAGCGCTACCACTTGTTCACCGCGCCAAAGCACTCGCTTCTCGATATCAAATCGGAAATCATTAAATGCGAAGGAGTGGTTGAAGGAACTCGGCATGTCTCAACCCATAACCTTCACAATACTCTTAGGCATTAAAGGAAGTTTCGGGTTGGAAAAGCATAGACCTACTCAACACTGAAAATCAAGGAATTGTTTCATTTGGACGGGACGACCGAGACGGTGCCCGAGCCTTGAGCTCCTCCAGTAATGGGTCGCCTCTTCTTCGCGGAGCCCGCCATCGTACATCATGACCGCGACCCGTTCCCCGAAGATGTCAGCCCCGGGTCCGTATCGTTCCGGAGCGCCGTCGGCGCTTTCGATCCCTAAAATTTCCGGATAATCGCTTGGGGGCTTCTGCGCCTTTTGCGCCTTGGCTCTGTGCGTGGTTTGGAGTTTTTTCCCGCCGATCGGAGATGCAGGCGTGGTAGTAGTCGCGCATGGGCGGTCCGCCAAACTGGGTTGACTAGGTAAGCCGTCTTGGCACCCCCGGCGGTTGGTCAGCCCCTCGTTCACCGCGGGGGTCTTCATCACCCCGGGCGGGCCGACTGCACTACCCGCGGCCGCCCAACTTCGGGAGTTTCACCCGTTGCGTCAACGCATTGGCGAGTAAATTCCAGGTGGGAATTAAATTGGACGTTCCAGCGATGTTTTGAAACGCCCGTATTTAATGGAGCCGCCCATCGGAGTCGAACCGACGACCTTTCGATTACGAATCGAATGCTCTACCAACTGAGCTAGGGCGGCTTAGAGTTGAATTCGGGATGTCCGGTCGCTTATAAAACGCCGATTGCGACCGCGGAAGCCGAACTTCAAAATATAGGGTCCGAAGCTGAAAATGTCAAGCAAATCGGATATTGACGCGCCGGAGGAAAACGCTTTGGCAGTTGCGATAAATCCGTAAGGCAAACCGGGGAAACGGGCGCTTGATTAGCGGGACATATCGTTTAAGATGTTGTATACGCATCAACGATCGTTTTATGGCTACAGATAAGGCTTTTCAGGAACGGCTCAGCAGGGTGTTCGACCAGAGGTCGATGGCAGAGATCGCGCGGAGGCTGGAATTGCCGCACGCAACGATCCGGAACTACTTCGGCGGGCGACTGCCCGCGCCGGAAGTGCTCATAAAAATGGCTGAGGTGACGAATGTGTCCCTGAATTGGCTGCTCACCGGCAAGGGCGAGATGTACGCGGGCGAGCCGAAAGGCCTAGACGTCGGACGCGTCCTCGACGCGCGGATCATCGAGATCGTCGACCGCAGGCTGGCAGAGCGGCTGGATCCGGACGTCCAGCAATTGGGCACGATCGACGAACCGAAACCGTTCGACGTGGAGGAAGCCCTAGCCGCTTTCGGCGACCCCGAACGCGTGATGAGCGAATGGTTTAAATTCGAAGGCCGCAAATACCCGAAAGATTTCGGCGTGATCTTTTTTCAGGGTTGGGAATCGTTCACTGAAGAGGAACGCGTCGATGCGATCCACGATGCGAAAAAAGTTCTCGACCGCACCCTAAGCAAGCAGAAGTAAAATCTTGTAGAATCCCGGAGTGCGGACGTGGTATACTGTCTCATCACTAGCACAGCCGCTGCCGACATGCTCCTACTCGTCGAAACAATCTCGCGTCTCCGTATCGATTGGAATGAACGCCCGCTCACCGAAGCAGATTTCCAAAAGCTCTGCAGACGCTTTAACGTCACCGTGCAGGAACTCCCTCTTAAGGTAGGCGGATTTTACTACAGCATGATGGGCCGCCATTTCATCGCAATCGACGGGAGGCTGTCGCCGCAGAAAAAGCTCTTCGTGATGTTTCACGAGTTCGGTCATTTTCTGCTGCACGTTCCTGAAGGTCCGGCTACGGCGAACTACCATGGAATAGGACACCGCACGCGCAAAGAGATCGAGGCGGACATGTTCGCCCTGTGTGCGCTGATCCCGCGTTGCTGGGTGGAATCGGAAGACCTGGCGGAGCTGGCCGCGGATGCCGGGTTGGAACTATCGCAGGTGCGCGAACGCATCGAGATTTTCGACCGGTTCGGAATGTAGTTACCTTGACCTGACCGTCGTAATCGCGTAAAACATTAGCTAATTTCACGATCGGCGATTCTGCTTGCAGCCCACATTTTCATTCGGGGCGACGCAAAGAAAATTCAACTTCAGGAACGGAGGTAGATCGGCCTATATGGCTTCGAACTTGGTTCAAATTACGCGTCGCGGCTTTGGCGAGACGATGCGCCGTGACACCTGGTGGCTGCAGTCGCTGGTGACGTTCCTTGGCTTTTCGGCGTTTATCGTTTATTCGACGTGGGCGGCGTTTCAGGGCGCGCATTACACCTTCGGCCCGTATCTTTCGCCGATGTACTCGCCGTTGATCTGGGAAGCGGCTGGGCAACCGTTATCGGGGCACTCGTGGCTGGGTTCGTGGCCGACGTGGCTGCCGAACCTCATCATTCCGATCACGCCGGCGTTCCTTATTCTTTGGGCTCCGGGCGGATTTCGCTTCACCTGTTATTACTACCGCGGGGCATATTACAAGGCGTTCTGGGCCGATCCGCCCGGCTGTGCCGTCGGGGAACCCCGTCACGATTACCGCGGCGAGAAAAAATTCCCGCTGATCTTTCAGAATGTCCACCGATATTTTCTATACGTCGCACTGATTTTTATCGTGATCCTCGCTTATGACGCGATCGCGGCAACGCAGTTTTCGGACGGCTTCGGCATCGGCATCGGAACACTCGTTCTCTCGCTCAATGTGATCCTGCTCGGCGGCTACACCTTCGGCTGCCACAGCCTGCGTCACCTCGTCGGCGGCGGCTGTGATCAGCTTTCGAACAAACCTGTGCGCCAGGGAATGTGGAATTGGGTCAGCAAACTGAACCGCCGCCACATGCTCTTTGCATGGATGTCGCTGTTTTGGGTCGGGTTTAGTGATTTTTATGTGAGGATGTGTTCGATGGGGATATTCACAGATTACCGAATCTTTTAGCCCGCGAATTACCCGAGTGAACGCGAATTATTTGAACCACGAACATTAGCGTTATTCGCGGAGATTCGCGGGAAAAATTCTTTCTGTGTCTCCGCCGTGAACGTACTTAATGACTGAATACACAACATTCGAACACGACGTTCTCGTTATCGGTGCAGGCGGAGCAGGATTGCGTGCTGCGATTGAGGCTTCTGCGGCTGGCGTTAGTGTAGGGCTGATCTGCAAATCGCTGCTCGGCAAGGCACATACGGTGATGGCCGAGGGCGGTATGGCAGCGGCTCTTGCCAACGTCGACGACCGCGACAATTGGAAGGTGCATTTCTCCGACACGATGCGCGGTGGCCAATACGTTAACAATTGGCGAATGGCAGAGCTTCACGCGAAAGAAGCCCCGGACCGCGTGAGAGAACTCGAAGCTTGGGGAGCCGTTTTCGACCGCACCAAAGACGGAAAGATCTTGCAGCGAAATTTCGGCGGCCATCGCTATCCGCGACTCGCACACGTCGGCGACCGAACGGGTCTCGAACTTATCCGCACGCTTCAAGACCACGGCATCCACCAGGGCATCGACGTGCACATGGAAGTGACCGTGATCTCACTGCTGAAAGATGGCGACCGCGTCGTGGGTGTGTTCGCTTACGAACGTGAGCACGGCCGCTTTCGCGTGTTTAAGGCGAAAGCTGTGATCCTAGCGACTGGCGGCGTCGGTCGCGCCTACAAGATCACCTCGAACAGTTGGGAAGGGACGGGCGACGGCCACGCACTCGCCTATCACGCCGGCGCGGAATTGATCGACATGGAGTTCATCCAATTCCACCCGACCGGGATGGTCTGGCCGCCGAGCGTACGGGGGATCCTTGTCACTGAGGGCGTCCGCGGCGAAGGCGGCATCCTGCGCAATAGCGAAGGTAAGCGGTTTATGTTTGACGACATCCCCGCCAACTATAAAGACCAGACGGCCGACAATGAGGAAGAAGGTTGGCGGTACGTCACCGGCGACAAGAACGCCCGTCGCCCCCCCGAACTCCTTACCCGCGACCACGTCGCGCGCTGCATCAACCGCGAAGTGAAGGCCGGCCGCGGCAGCCCACATGGCGGCGTCTATCTCGATATCGCCTGGATTAAGGAAAAGATCAGCGAAGCTCCCGCGCACATCAAGCGCAAGCTGCCAAGCATGTACCACCAGTTCATGCAGCTCGCGAATCTCGACATCACGACCACGCCTATGGAGGTGGGGCCCACAACGCACTACATCATGGGCGGTATCCGCGTGGATGCGGACACACAAGCATCTACTCTGCCCGGTCTCTTCGCCGCGGGGGAGTGTGCGTCCGGTATAAACGGCGCAAACCGCCTAGGTGGAAATTCTCTTTCGGATCTGATCGTATTCGGTAAACGTGCCGGCGAATACGCCGCGCAGTTCGCAAAGGAAAATGGGCATGGAACGGTCGACTCGGGGCAGATCGAAACGGAAGCAAACCGTGCACTGGAGCCCTTCGGGCGCGATGGCGGGGAAAACCCGTTTAACGTCCAACACGACCTTCAAGACATGATGCAGAAACTTGTCGGTATTGTGCGGATCGAGGAGGAAATGAAGGAAGCTCTAGACGGTTTGGGCAAGCTCAGAGAACGTTCGACTAAAGCTTCGGTTACCGGCAACATCGACTTTAACCCGGGCTGGCACACGGCGCTCGATCTGCGAAATCTTCTAACGGTTTCCGAAGCGATTACGCTCTCCGCTATCGAACGCAAAGAAAGCCGCGGTGGGCAGTTTCGCGAGGATTACCCGGACAAAGATCCCGAGTTCGCAAAGTTCAACGTCGCCGTCAAAGACGTCGATGGCCGAATGCAGATCTCCAACGTCCCGATCCCCGAAATGCCGGCAGAACTAAAACAAGTTATCGAGGAAATGGGTTAAAGGAACGCCGGCACCTTGCCGGCCGCACATAGCCGGCAAGGTGCCGGCGTTCCATTATGAAGGCAACATTCAGCATAAGACGCGGCGGCCGCGAGGGCGGCGAGATGGTCGATTATGGCACCGAGGTTACGGAGGGGATGGTCGTGCTGGATGCGGTGCATCAGATCCAGGCTGAATCGGCCCCCGATCTTGCGTGCCGTTGGAACTGCAAGGCAGGGAAGTGCGGTTCGTGCTCGGCGGAGATCAACGGCAAGCCGAAGCTGATGTGCATGACGCGGCTCGACACGATCGACATAACGCAGCCTGTCACGATCGAACCCATTCGTGCGTTCCCGCCGATCAAGGACCTGATCGCCGACGTGTCATGGAACTACGAGGTGAAAAAGCGCATCAAGAAATTCAAGCCCCGTGCCCCTGACGCCGAGGATGGCACGTGGCGGATGCAGCAGTCCGACGTCGACCGCGTTCAGGAATTTCGCAAGTGCATCGAATGCTTCCTCTGCCAGGACGTATGTCACGTGCTTCGCGATCACGTTAAGCACGACGAGTTCATCGGCCCGCGTTTTCTCGTTTACGTCGCGGCGCTCGAGATGCACCCGCTGGATACCGAGAACCGCGTCGACGAACTAAAAGACGAATTCGGCATCGGCTACTGCAACATCACCAAATGCTGCACGAAAGTCTGCCCCGAGCACATCACGATCACCGACAACGCGATCATCCCCTTAAAGGAACGCGTCGTCGACGAGCATTACGATCCGATCCGCAAGCTGGTAAAGTTGTTCAGAAAGAAATGAGCTTTTCGAAAGAAATCTGGGCCGCAAAACGGCAACGTGGCCTCGCAAGGTTTTTGTTGATCGACGGCATCCTGATCACCGGCGGCCCTTTCGCTGTCGTAATGCAAATTGTCGGTGCATTCGTTCTGAGAGACGGGAATCAAACGATCGGGCAATACTTTTCGGCACCCCGCACGTGGGTCACATTTCTACTCCACGGGACGCTTTTCGGACTTATAATCGGCCTGATCAATTGGTACCGGAATCAAAAGGCGTTCGCCGCCTCGGAAAATTGAACTTGAGTAACCAGTTATGTTCGAACTTAAACCACTTTCGCCTGAAGCGATCCCCGCCGCATTGGAAAAGGCAAATCGATACCGCTTGTTGAACGAACCCAGTGCGGCGGAGAGCATTTACTTGGATATCCTCACGGTCGACCCTGACAACCAAGAGGCGATCAAGAATATCGTACTCGCGATGAGTGATCGGTTCGGAAAAGACTATGCCGTCGGCAACACTCATATCAACGAATACGTGGCAAAGCTCCGCGACGAATACCAGCGTGCGTATTACACCGGTATCGTCTACGAGCGCCGTGCAAAGGCGAACTTGGCAAAAGGCGGCCTTCAGACCTACGAGCTTTTCGTTCAGGCAATGGAGTGGTTTGAACGGGCAGAAGCTATCCGGCCGGAAGGCATCGACGACCCGATTCTTCGCTGGAACGTCTGCGCCCGGATAATCAACCGCAACAAACTGCAGCCGCATGTGATGAGCGCCGGCGACACGCTCGAGTAGGGTCCGAAGCCCGCAAGTAAGTAACGGCTCAAGCCGGCTCATGTGAGCCATTACCGATGTTGGACCTCTGTAGACTTCATTCAAAGATAGGAAGGTACATTTTAAATGCCAGGTAAATTTGAAATAAAGGCCGGTAAGAACGGCAAGTTTCGTTTCAATCTGAAAGCCTCGAACGGGCAGACCATCTTGTCCAGCGAGTCTTACGATTCGCGGAGCGGATGTGAAAAGGGTATCGATTCCGTCAGGAAAAATTCCGGCAACGAGGCCCGCTTCGAACGCAAAAACGCAAAAGATGGCTCGGCATATTTCGTGCTCAAAGCCTCGAACGGGGAACCGATCGGCAAGAGCGAAATGTACAAAACGAAACGCTCGATGGAAAACGGCATCGCATCCGTCGGTAAGAATGCCCCTACCGCCGTCGTCGCCGACGCAAAGTAAAAAAATCGCTTCAAACTAGAGCCAACCGCTCGGGTATCTTAACGCACGAGACTCTAATGCTACCCTTCCGACTCTTTGCGTCTTAACATCTTTGCGGGATACTTCTTTTTTGCCTCGACTACGATCAAGAAAATGACTATCAAAAGAACCCGCCTCGGGGTAGAAGTTCTAGTGGAAGACAAACTTGCGACGCTCGTCGGAGAGCGCATAGGCCTCGTCTGCAATCAGGCCTCGGTCTTCCCCGATTTTGCCCATGCGGCTGACATTTTTTCGGAGCATGGCGATATAAACCTGACTGCACTCTTCGGCCCGCAGCACGGCATTCGCGGCGACGTACAGTACAACATGATCGAGACGCCGCACGTCCGCGATTCGCGAACGGGCTTGATGGTCTATTCGCTCTACAGCGAAACGCGCATTCCCACCGAGGAGATGTGCGACGAGATCGACACGTTTGTGGTCGACCTGCAGGATGTCGGCTGCCGCATCTATACCTACACCTACACGATGGCGTATTGCATGATGTCGGCGGCGAAATACGGCAAACGCGTCGTCGTGTGCGACCGCCCCAACCCGATCAACGGTGTCACGGTCGAAGGCAACGTCACCGAAAAGGAGTTCACCTCGTTCGTCGGGCAATTCGAACTTCCGACTCGTCCCGGGATGACGATCGGCGAGATGGCGAAGATGTTCAACGAACATTGGAACATCGGCTGCGATCTGGAGGTCGTCGAGATGCAGGGCTGGCGGCGCGAGATGTGGCACGAGGACACCGGCCTGCGCTGGGTGCTCCCCTCGCCGAACATCCCCACCATCGACACCTGCGCCGTTTTCCCCGCGACCGTGCATCTCGAAGGCACCGAATTGAGCGAAGGCCGCGGCACCACGATGCCGTTCGAGCTGAACGGTGCGCCCTTCATCGACCCCTACGCCTGGGCGGCCGAGCTGCGTAAATTCGACTTCCCCGGCGTCGCCTTCCGCGAGGCCTGGTTCCAGCCGTGGTTTTCCGAGTTTGCCGGCGAAACCTGCGGCGGCGTCCAACTGCACGTCACTGACCGCAACACATTCACCCCCGTCATCGTCGGCATCGCCATGGTCAAAACCGCCCACGACATGTACCCCGACCATTTCCAATGGCGCCAAAACGACTACGAATACGAATTCGGCCGCAACCCATTCGACATCGTCTGCGGCACCGACAAGATCCGAAAGGCGATCGAAGCTAATACATCGATGCTCGAGATTGAGGAGTTGTGCCTGGCCGGGCTGAAGGAATTTAGCGATTTGCGAAGTGCGTATCTGATCTATTAAGGCCGTGCGGCTTTTTCGTTCTTTATCACTCTTCCGTTTTTCATCACAAAATTTACGCCGCTGATCGCATCGATGTTTTTGGTCGGGTCGGCTTTGACGGCTATGATGTCGGCGAAGTAGTTCGGTTCTATGACGCCGCGTGTTTTCTCGGTTCCGAGCAGCTCCGCCGAGTAAAGCGTCATCGTTTGCACAACGTAGGCGGCCGGGATCTCCGCTTTTTTCCAGGTTTGCAGGATCTTAAGATTGGACTGAAAGCGGTTGAGGCCTTCGATATCGATGATGATGTCGGTGCCGAACGCCATCTTCGTCCCCATACGGTAGGCGCGCTTCAGGCGGTCGACGACCTTGGCCTCGGTTGATTTGGCGGCTTCCATGCTCATCCCGTACGCATAGAAATTATCGGCGGACATATCCGTCCCGACGAGGAACGTGCCCCGCTCCTTCATCAGCTTTAACAATTCGTCGTCCAGGTAAAACCCGTGCTCGATCGCTGCCGCGCCGCCCATGATCACATTTCGAGCTGCCTCGCCGCCCATTACGTGGACGGTCACCTTCATGCCGGCCTTTTTCGCTTCGTCCACGGCGGTCTTGATATCTTCCTGGCTAAAGTATGCCGGGTGATCGTCGGACACCATCTTGATCGTGTTCGCGCCGTTGTAGATATTTTTACGGACTGCTTTTCTGATCTCGTCGGGGCTGTCGCCATCGAGATATTCCATCTGCCAAAGGCCTTCGTGTTCCGGGTTCACTGAAGTTGTCTGGCCGCCGTACGGCGCGATGATCTTTCCCGAATAGTAGATCGTTGGCCCCACCGACCACCCGAAGCGTATCGCTTTGATAACATCGGCGGTCGCGTAATTCGCGTCGTTGCCGATGTCCTTAATGGTGGTGAACCCGCCCTCGAGGAGTTGTTTCGCGATCGCGGCACCACGCAGGGCTCGAAGACTTGTGCTTTCAGTCGAATAGATGCTCGCGATGCCGGCGTATTTACGGTATGGATAATTTGAAGTGATGTGCACGTGGCAATCCATCAGCCCCGGCAACACCCATGAATCGGACAGGTCAATGACCGTATCCGAGGCCGCGTATTTCAGATTCGGCCCAACCTGCACTATCCTGCCTTCCTTAACGATTATCACCTGGTTATCTAATACACGCCCACTCCTCGAATCGAACAAATGCCCGGCTTTGATAACGGTATTCTGCGCAGATAGCGACGGGGCCAAAAGCACAAATATCGCTAATAACAGCGACAGAGTGGAGGTATGCATAGAAGTAGTGGTTTTCATATTGTTGGGTTGCGAAATACTCCGGCGGAGTGTGGGGCTAGTGAACCGCCTTCTTGTTTAGGGCGTTCAGCACCTTCAGCCCTCGTGGCGAAAGCCTATAGCCGGGCCGCAAACTTTCGGTCAAACCGAGAGCTTTCAGTTTCCGCACCCACGGCTTAAAGGTCGGGATCGTGAGGCCGATGGATTCCGCGAGTATCTGAGCGTGGGTGTTGGGCTGGTCGTGGATCATTTGCAGATAAAGTTGCGTCCACGCTCCACGCTGGCTGCCGGTGTCGAGTTTCTTTAGTTTTTCGATAATGTCGTCGAGTTCGGCTTTGGTGAGTTTGTCGTTCGTGCGAAGGGTCTTTCGCGGATCTTCGCCGACCCAATGAACGCCGATGCGGTAAATGTCCTCGTCACGGTCGTACAGGTCAGCGATCAATGCTTTTTTAGATTCGAACCCGGCGGCTTTCGCGTCCGATTCCGTGATCTTGTGCTCCGTGACGATGTCGACCGAATCGATCCCAATCACGCCCAACTGCGTCATCTGCGTTCCGCCCGCCTTCACGCCCGGGCGTTTCCAGCGGCGAAAGATCAATGTGATCTCGCCGGATCTGATCCTGTTCAGTATGGTGTTCTTGATCAGCATTTGCGGGAACGCGGACGCTCCTATCCGCCGCTTACGGCATTGAAGATGTGAATCTCTTCGGTTTTCGTAATCGCCGTCGAAAGCCCATGAAGTTTCTTCACATCGCGCCCGTCATAAAAGATATTTACGTGCTGCCGTATCTCGCCCTGCTCGTTCAATATCCGATCGCGAAGTGATCCCTGTTCGTCCCAGAGTGAAGAAAGAGCATCGCCGACAGTCCGCGGAGCAGCATCGAGTTCGATCTCCGTCCGCCCGCCGCTGAACTCTTTCAGATGTCCGCTCAGAAACACCTTAAACATACTTATTCAACTCTTTGCGTCTTCGCGGCTTTGCGGGAAATCTTTCCTTAAAGGGAACTTAGTAAGCCTTCACGCAATTGATCTCCGGCAGCGACCCCTGGATCATCTCCCACGAATCCCCATTATCGCGCGAGCCGAAAAGCTTGCCGTTCTTCGTCCCGAAATAAACCTCGTCGCCCGTGGAATCCATCGCGTCGCGAAGTATCACCTCGTACGCGTTGTCCTGCGGTAACCCTTTCGTCAACGGCTCCCATGTGTCTCCTTCGTCACCGCTTCGGTAAACGCGCAGTTTCCCCTCGCATGTGAATCGTTCGCCGTCAGCTTTCAGCGGCACGATGAACACGTTTCCGTTCTCGGTCGCCGTGATCCCGAAACCGAAATTTGACGGCAAGCCGTTCTCGATCTCCTCCCACGTAGTCGCTCCATCCCGGCTGCGGTAAACGCCGTGGTGATTCTGGAGAAAGAATGTGTCCTTATCATGTGGATGCCGAACGATCTTGTGCACGCACTGTCCGAACTCGGGATAGGGATCTGGGAGAAAATATGCCTTGACGCCCTTGTTCGTCACGTTCCAGCTTTCGCCCTTGTTCGCCGATTGATAAACGCCGCCGGTCGAGATCGCGATCTTTAAACTATTCGGATCTTCGTTATCGGTAACGATTGTATGAACCGCCAGCCCGCCAAATCCCGGCGTCCATTCCTTGCAATGCGGGTGTTCCCAAAGCCCGCGATTGAGAGCCCACGTAGCCCCGTTGTCGTGCGATTCGAAAATTGCCGCCGGTGCGACGCCGACATACAGCGTGTCGTCCTCGGCACCCGCGGTGATCTGCCAGATGTTCTCCAGCGACTTTTCCGTGTCCTCGGGAAACTTGATCCGCATCTCCTCCGGCATGTCCCAGGTCTTCCCGCCGTCGTCCGAGAAAACCAGCTCCGCCCCGAAATGCCAGCTCGTCGCCGCAGCCCAGATTCGGTTCCGACCCGCCCGCCGGTCCAGCATCATCGCGTAAACCGACCTACCGGAAAAATGCGGCCCGTCGATCGACCATCCGGACCCGTTCAACTCCAATAAAAAGGCACCCTTCGCGGTGCCCACTAATAGTCTGCCTGAAGATTCGGCCATAATTCCTCTCTTTCAATGAAACGATGACCCCTTGTTCGGCCTCCTTAAAACCAGCTCGACTTCTTCTTCGACCCGCCGCCGAAAATGCTCCCGAGCACTCCCCGAACTATCGTGTTCCCGATCTGCCGCCCGATCGACGAACTTGCCGAACGGGCGACGCTCTTGGTGATCGATTCGACTAATGTATCGGGGGCACGAGCGGCGGCTTTCTCGGCCTTCGCCTTTTTGATGGCCTCCTTCTCGGCATCCTCGGCCGCTTTCACTTCGGCATCCGCGGCCATCTTTTCTTCGGCGCGCTTGGAAAGTATCTCGAACGCCGATTCACGATCCAATTCCTGTTCATAAACGCCCGCGACCAGCGAACCGCTGATCAACTGCCCGCGTTGCTCAGGCGTCACCGGTCCGATCTGCGAGAACGGCGGAACCACGAACGCCCTGTCCACCACGCAAGGTATGCCTTTCTCATCAAGGCATGAGATCAACACCTCGCCGACGCCCAGTTCGGTGATCGTCTTGACGGTGTCGACATTCGGGTTCTCGCGAAAACTTTTCGCCGCGACCTTGACCGCTTCCTGCTCCTTCGGCGTGTAGGCCCGCAACGCGTGTTGGACGCGGTTACCAAGCTGAGCCAAAACCGAGTCCGGAATATCCGCCGGGCTCTGCGTAACGAAATAAACGCCGACGCCCTTAGAACGAATAAGCCGCACCACCTGCTCGATCTTTTCGACAAGGGCCTTCGGGGCATCGTTAAATAGCAGATGAGCTTCGTCGAAGAAAAACACAAGCTTCGGCTTATCCAGATCGCCCGCCTCGGGCAGCATCTCGAATAGCTCCGACAGCAGCCACAGCAGGAACGTAGAATAGATCTTCGGCGTGTTGATAAGGTCGTCGGCTGCGAGCAGGTTCAGCACACCTTTGCCGCCGAGCGTCTGCATAAAATCTTCCAGTTTCACGGCCGGCTCGCCAAAGAACGTCTCGCCCTGCTGCTGTTCTAGCTGCAGCAGACCGCGTTGTATCGCGCCGACCGACGCCTTCGACACGTTCCCGTATTTCGTCGTAAACTCATCCGCATTGTCCGCCACGTAAACAAGCAGCTGCTGCAGATCCTTCAAATCAAGAAGCAAAAGTCCCTGCTCG
>Ga0307409_100000729_pt1 | contig 14742 bp, 11 predicted proteins | sample 322Ometagenome_2_FD_203888 | JGI IMG/M metagenome (GOLD analysis project Ga0307409, IMG submission 203888) | Maize rhizosphere microbial communities from greenhouse at UC Davis, California, United States - 322HYB-O-2 | ecosystem: Host-associated > Plants > Roots > Rhizosphere > Soil | place... | reverse complement strand
GCCCCCGCCGAGAGCCGCGCGCCGAGCGCCGAGAGCCGCTGTTATCCCGGCCGCACGACGCCTCGGACCACGAACGCCTCCGCCCGTACGCCCGTTTCGGCCCACGCCTCGCGCATCGCCTCCGCCACCCGCTGCGCGCGGTTGGCCGGGGCGATGGCCAACATGGTCGAGCCGGAGCCGCTCAGCGTCGCCCCGAAGGCGCCGGCCGCCACGGCCACGCGCTCCACCGCGTCGTAGCCGCGCACGGAGGCGCGCCGGTAGGGCACGTGGAGCACGTCGTCGAGCGCGGCAGCCAGGAGCGCGCCGTCGCCCGTCGCCAGGCCGCGCACCAGCGCCGCTCCTTTGACCGCCGCCGCGGTCGCGGCGGCGTACGGCAGCGTCGAAGGGAGCGCCGCGCGCCCAGCCTTCGTAGAGAGGGGGAAGTCCGGCACCGCGAACGCGAACGCGAGCGACTCGTGCACCGGCAGCTCGGCGAACGAATACGCTGGCCTGTCACCAGGCCGGTCCGACGGGCCGCCCGTGCCCGCGGTCGGAGCTCGCGGCACGCACAGCATCGCTCCGCCGAAGACCGACGGTGCCACGTTGTCTGGGTGTCCTTCGACCCCGGCGCACGTCGCCGCGAGCGCCTCGGGACTCATGCCGAGGGCGAGCGCGATGTCGGCGAGGCGGGCGCCGGCGACGACGGCGGCGGCCGACGAGCCGAGCCCGCGGGCGACGGGGATGCTCGACGACGCGGTGAAGGCGAGCTGCGCTGGCACCGGGCGGCCGCGCGCGCGACAGGCGGCCATGAAGCCCGCCACGAGGAGGTCGTCGCCGGGGTTGGCGTCGAGCGCGTCGACCGCACGGAGCTCCCCGCCGCGTTGCACGCGAACCGACGGCGGGGCCCCCTCCCGTGCGGGACGGTCGTCCTCGACCACGACGTCCGCCTCGAGCCACCGGTCCACGGCGAGTCCCACGCAGTCGAAGCCGGCGCCGAGGTTGGCCGCGGACCCGGGAACCCGCACCATCGCGCGCGAAGGCTTGCTCGCCGGCCCGCCCGCCGGCGCGCCCGCTAGCGCGCTCACGCGCTCCTCGCGGCGCGGTCGGCCGAGAGCACGCGCTCGACCTCCGACACGGCGGGGTCGATCTCGAGCGGCGCGTTGGCGAGCGGCGCTGCGGAGCCGGCCCGATGGTAATCGAGCAGGGTGCCGGGGTCCTTGAGCACGTGACCGGTCAGGATCGCGACCACGCGATCGCCCGGCTTCGCGAGCCCGTCGCGCACGAGCCGCCGCGCGCCGGCCACGCTGGCCGCGCTCGCCGGCTCGCATCCGACGCCGGCCGCGTCCACCACGGCCTTCGCCTCGAGCAGCTCGTCGTCGGTCACGTCGAGCACCACGCCGTCGGTCTCGCGAATGACGCGCACGGCGCGGTCCCACGACGCCGGGTCGCCGATCTTGATCGCGGTCGCCACCGTGGCGGCCCGCACGGTGCGCCGCGCGACGAACCCTTCGCGGAATCCCCGCGCGAACGGTGCGGCCCCCGCCGCCTGCACGCTGGCCACGCGCGGCGTGCGCGCGATCAGCCCCGCGCGCACGGCGTCGCGCAGTGCGGCGCCCACGGCCGACGTGTTCCCGAGGTTACCGGCGGGGAGGACGATCCACTCCGGCGCGTCCCAGCCAAGCTGCTGCAGGATCTCGAACGCGACCGACTTCTGCCCCTCCACGCGGAATGGGTTGATCGAGTTCGCGAGGTACACGCCGAGCCCCTCGGCGCTCTCGCGCGCCAGGCGCAGGCAGGCGTCGAAGTCGCCGCGCACGAGCAAGGTGCGCGCCCCGTAGGCCAGCGTCTGCGCGAGCTTGCCGAGCGCGACCTGCTGCGCGCCGCCGGCGGCCGCCGGCACCATCACCAGCGCGGGCACCCCGGCCAGCGCCGCGTACGCCGCCAGCGACGCGGAGGTGTTGCCCGTGGACGCGCACGCCACGGCGGTCGCGCCGGCGCGGCGCGCCTGGGTGAGCGCGGTCGTCATCCCACGGTCCTTGAAGGAGCCCGTGGGGTTGTAGCCGTCGTGCTTGAGGAAGAGCGCGTCGACCCCCGCCCAGCGTGAGACGGGGGCGCGCCGGAGCAGCGGCGTGTTCCCCTCTGGCTGGCTCACGACGTCGAGGTCGGCGACGCCGGGAAAGAGGAGCTCCCGAAATCGCCACACGCCCGACGCGCGCGCGGCCGCGGCGCCGTCGGCCACGTACGCGGGTGCCGCGCTGGCGAGTCGGGCGTCGAACCGCGCCCGCAGCTCGGCGCCGCCAGCGTCCGGTGGCGCGTGACGCAGTGCCAGCAGCCCGCCGCAGGCCGCGCACTGCACGCGCGCGTCGCGCTCACCGTACTCGGCGCCGCAGTCGTCACAGACCTGGAGGCTGTATTGGGCGAGGGTGGGAGGGGGCATCAGCGGCCAGCCGTCAGAGCGAGGGGAGAAGGAGAGACGGGTGAGGTGTTCCCGGTCCGTCTTCCTGGTCTCCGGTCCCTGGTCCCCAGCCCTGGTCCCTGCAGCGGGTGCTTGGGCCCGACAAAGTACGGGCCGGAAGAGTGTCGATGGCATTCGTCCGTTGAAGGGACCAGACCCAGGGACCAGGGCCGGGGACCCGGGAATGACGCGCTGCTCTCCACTCTCCCTTCTCCACCGGCGCTCATCGCGCTCCCGCGAGCGCAAGCACGTCGTTCAAGACGCCGGCGGCGGTGACGGCGGGCCCGGCGCCGGGGCCGGTGATGACGAGCGGCCGGTCGCGGTACCGGCGCGTCGTGAACGCGAACTGGTTGTCGGTGCCCCGGAGCGCGGCGAAGGGGCTCGACGCCCCCACCTCGGCGATGCCGACGCTCACGGAGCGCGGCGTCACGTCGGCGCGGTATCGCAGGGCCGCCCCGCGGGCCGCGGCCGCCTCCACCCGCTCGCGCCAGGGCGCGTCGAGCTCCTCGAGCCGGTCCAGGAACTCTGTGAGCGGCACGTCGCGCAGCGCCGCGGGGACGAGCGACTCGACCTCCACGTCGTCCACCCCGCCGCGCCAGCCGATCAGGCGCCCGAGGATCACCGCCTTGCGCGCGACGTCCTGGCCGCCGAGGTCGTCGCGCGGGTCCGGCTCGGTGTAGCCGCGCGCCATCGCGTCGCGGAGCGCCTCCGAGAACGCGCGGCCGCGGCCCAGCTCCGCGAACAGGAAGCCGAGCGTGCCCGATGGGCACCCCTCGATGCGCAGCACCTCATCACCGCTCTCGTGCAGCTTGCGCACCGTGTCCATGATCGGCAGCCCCGCGCCCACCGTCGCCTCGTGCAGTACGCGGCGCCCCCGCGCCGCGGCGGTGGCGAGCACGCCGTCGGCGGTGGGGTGCGCCGCGGCCGCCGCTTCGGCGAGGGGGCGCTTGTTGGCGAGCACGAGGTCCATCCCGTGTCCGACGGCCGCCGTGAGGAGGCGCGTGGTGTCGCCGGCGGTCACGTCGACGAGCACGGGGCGCGACAGCGCGTGTGCCGCGATCGCCTCCACGGCCTCGGCGGCGGTCGCCGTCCGGCCGCCGGACACCTCTCCGAGTCCGCGCCCGCGCTCCTTCTCCCGCACGAGCGACAGCAGCCGGCGGGGCGCGATCCCCGCCGGGTCGAAGACGTATCCGCGCGAGTCGACGACGCCCACGACCTGCACCGGGGCCGACCCGCCGCCGTTGGCCGAGCGGCCGAGCTGGCGGGCGAGCTGGCGGGCGAGCTCGCGTCCCACCCGGCCGAAGCCCAAGAGCACGACGTCGGCGTGCGGCGGCGCCTGGGCGGCGCCGCCGCCGATGCGGTCCAGCCGGAATGCGGCGTGGGCGGCGCGTTGCGCGCCGGCCGCATCGGCCGCGTCGACGACGACGGAAATGTTGAGCTCCGAGGACCCCTGGGCGATGGCGACGATGTTGATCCCGGCGTCGGCGAGCGCGCCGAAGAGCCGCGCCGCCACGCCGGGAACGCCGGCCATCCCGCTGCCCACGATGGCGACGGTGGCGACGTCGGGGCGCACGTCCACGCCCTCGATCTCGCCGCGCCGCTCCTCGACGGCGAACGCCTCGTTGAGCACCGCCGCGGCCGTCGCGCCGGCGGTACCGGGCACGCCGAGGCAGATGGTCTGCTCCGACGATGCCTGGGAGATGAGCGACACCGAGACGCCGGCGCGCTCCAGCGCCGCGAAGGCGCGCGCCGCGATGCCCGGCACGCCCGCCATCCCGGTGCCACGGAGGGTGACGAGCGCTTGCGCGCCGATCGCCGACACCGCCTTCACCGGCAGGCGCGCGGCCGCGCGCGCCGCGGCGTTGCGACCCCGCGCCTTGCGGGACGCCTGGCGCGTGCGGTCGACCGTGATGGTCGTGCCGGTCCCGGTGGGATCGGCGAATGGGCGGATCACGAGGCGCGCAGCCGGAGCTCGCGCGCCGCCGCCTCGCGTGGGCGGGGCGGTGAGCGGGATGAGGGCGCGCGGGTGCAGCACCTTCGCCCCGTGGTATGCCAGCTCCGACGCCTCGCGCGCGTCGAGCTCGGGGATCACGCGCGCCTCCGGCACGACGCGCGGGTCGGCGGTGAGGAGCCCGGGCACGTCCTTCCAGAGCACGACCTCGGGTGCGCCGAGCGCCCGGGCGAGCGCCGTGGCCGTGAGGTCCGAGCCGCCGCGGCCGAGCGTGACCACGATCGGACCGCGCCCCGCGCGCTCGGCCGGCGCGGGAGGTGCGCCCTCCACCACGCGCCGGCGCGGCGGGGCGCCGAGAAAGCCGGGAACCACGGGCACGACCCCGCGGCCGAGGAGCGGAGTGAGCACCCGGCGCGCCGCCTCCGCGGTGCGCGCGGGGTCGGGGAACGCGTTCCCGGCGCGCCCGTCGGTCTGCACGACCTCGGCGGCGTCGACGTATTCGGCGTCGACGCCGGCCGCCGCGAGTGCGACGACGAACAGGCGGGCCGAGAGGCGCTCGCCGCGCGCGACCACGGCGTCGGTGGTGGCGGGAGTGAGCTCGCCGAGCGCGGCCAGCCCGTCGACGATGCGCGTCAGCTCGGCGAAGGAGTCGTCCACCATCGCCGCGAGCCCGGCGTCGCCGGGCGCGAGGTCGCGCGCGGCGGTGGCGTGTTGCGCGTGCAGGTCGCCGCCGAGTCGGCGGGCTGCCTCCACGTCCCCGGCAGCGGCGCGGCGCGCGATGTCGAGCAGCGCGTCGGTGACGCCCCGCATCGCCGACGCCACCACCACGGCCGGCGCGCGGGCGCCGTCGCTGGCGCCGTCAGTGGCGGGGCCCGCGCGCCACGCCGCCAGCGTCGCCGCGGCGTGGCGCAGCGCGGCCGCGTCGGCCAACGCGGCCCCGCCGAACTTGTGGACCGCGGGGCGGGTGGCGCTCGGCGGGGTGGCAGGGGTAGTGGACGCGGGCGTCATCGACGAGGTGGTGGACGGAGATGGGAATTTCGGGCTCTCGTATTCTCAGCCCCGGCGCGCCGCGGCGGTAGCCGCTTTCCTCCAGTCGGTGGGCGCGAAGCCCATCACCGGCCGCCCTCGGCGGCCCGCGCCCCGCCGTGCTCGATGTCGTGGAGCGCGCGGTGGAGCCGCTCGACGTTCCCGCCGCGGGCGACGTCGAGCGGAGTGACTCCCGCGAGCTCGGGCGGTGTGGCGTCGACGAGCCAGGCGAGTGCTGCCGCCTCGTCCTTGGCGACGCGGCGCGCGTGCCGCGCGAGGCCCGAGGCGTCGGCCGGCGCCACGCCGACACCCTCCAGCACCGCGGCCAGGACGTCGGTCGTCGCCGTGGGGCGGCCCGGCTCTGACGCGGCAGGCGCGCTCGCGGCGAGTGCGCCGCGCAGAACTCGAGCGATCTCGTCGTGGCGCGCGAGCGCGGCGCGCGCCGCCTCGGCGGCGTCGCCGACCCGAGGCCGCGCGGGCGGCGTGTCCGGCGGGATCGCTTCGGGTGGGGCGTCTGCCGGGTACTCGTCGCGCGCGAGCCAGACCGAGGCGGGGTAGCCGCTCGTCGCCTCCGGCGTGGCCGGTGGGTCGCCGAGCACGCGGTAGTGCCGCCACGGGTCACGGTAGACGAACGATCCCAGGGAGTCCCCGCCGTCGAGCGGGTCCGGGCCCACGACCAACGGCGTCCTTGTGATCCGGTGACGCCGAATGACCAGGCCGCCCGCGGCGAAGGCCGCGGCCCACGCGTCGGCTTCGGTTTCGCCCCGCGGCGAGGCGTCCGCCGGCTTGGGGACCCGCTCGGACCGCCCGCCAGCGGCCGGCGCATCGGACTCGTCGCGACCCGGTAGCATCGTTCGTCCCCCTTGGCATCGTTCGTCACCCGCGGCGTGCGCCTTCGCGCTACGCGCCATCCTGCACCCGATATAGCTATAGCGGCGGGGAAGGGCGGCACGCCACCCGCGCCGCCGGCCCGGCACTCTCGATGCGTGCCATGCCGACCATGGTGTCACGGGTCCGCTGGGCGCTCAACCTCCTGTGGAAAACCATCGAGAAGTTCTTCGTCGACGGCTGCCCGAGCATGGCCGCCGCGCTCTCCTTCTACGCGTTCTTCTCGCTGCCTGCGCTGCTCTCGCTGCTCCTGTTGCTCGTCGGCACCCTGGTCGATCCGCGGGACGTGGAGCGCGCGATCACGACCCAAGTCCAGCAACTGATCGGCCGCGGGGGCGCCGACCAGGTGCGGACAATCCTCGCCCACGTGCGCCAGACCTACATCGACACGTCGGTGGCGGCCGTCCTCGGCGCCGTGGCTCTGTTCCTCGGCGCGACGACGGCGTTCGCGCAGCTCCAGGACGCGCTCAACCGCGTGTGGAACGTGAAGCCCGATCCGACGAGCAACCAGATCCGGAATTTCATCATCAAGCGCGTCTTCTCGTTCGGCGTGGTGCTGGCGCTCGCCTTCCTGCTCCTCGTCTCGCTGGGAGTGAGCGCGGCCCTGGCAGCATTCGGGGAGCTGGTCATTGCCCGGCTCGGGGCGTCGGGGGTGTTGCTGCTGATCGCGAACTGGGTGGTGTCGCTCGTGGTCATCACGGGGATCTTCGCCGTGATGTTCAAGCTCCTCCCCGATGCCGACATCGCCTGGCGCGACGTCTGGGTGGGCGCCGTCGGCACGGCGTTGCTCTTCGGCCTCGGCCGCGGCGTGATCGGCTACTACCTGGGTCAGACCGATCCGGGGAGCGCCTACGGCGCCGCCGGCTCACTGGCGGTGGTCATAATCTGGGTATACTACTCGTCGATGATCGTGCTGTTCGGAGCCGAGTTCACGCGCGCGTGGACTGACCGAGTGCGCGGTGGCGCGAAGCCCGAGCCGGGCGCGGTGGAGGTGGTGGAGGAGGAGATCGCCGTGCAGCGGGGCTGATAACGGCGGCTCTCGGCTACGGCGGGGGGGAGGGTCGACAGGGCCCGCCGACGGTCCGATCCGCACCGCCCGACCCGCAGCACCCGACCCTTCGACCCCAGACCCTCCGACCCTAGACTCGATGTCGACCCATACGCCCCTTCGTGCTGCTGCCCTCGCGCTCGCGCTCGGCGTCGCCGCCACACCGGGCTCCCGCCTCGCCGCCCAGGCTTCGCCGCCGGTGTCCGCCGACTCGGCCGACGGGCCGATCCCGATGGGCACTACCAAGGGCGAGCGCGTCGGTCGGCTCGTGATCCGCAACGCCACCATGCTCACCGGGCGCGGGACGCCGGGCACGAACCGAGCAATGCCCCCGGAGGGGCCGGTCGACATCGTGATCGAGGGGAACACGATCGTCGACATCGTCCCCATGGACCCGGTGAACGCGGCCGGCTACGGGCGCCAGTTCCGCCGCCCCACCGGCGACCGCGTGATCGACGCCACCGGGATGTACGTCATGCCCGGGCTGGTCGAGATGCACGCGCACCTGCCGGCCGACAACCGCGAGATGGGCGCTCGCGCGCTCGACTACGCGTACCGGCTGTACCTGGGCCACGGGGTGACGACCGTACGCGACGCCGGCACGGGCGCCGGCCTGCAGACGATGGTGGAGCAGCGGCGGCTCGCCGCGGCCAATCAGCTCGTCGCGCCGCGCCTCGTGCTCTGCCAGCGCTGGCCGCTGCCGCTGCGCAAGTGGAACGAGGGCGACACGCCGGAGAAGGCGCGCGTCATGGTGCGCCAGTTCAAGGCACTCGGCGCCGACTGCGTCAAGGTGAGCAAGAGCCCGGGGCACTACCCGGACGTCCTCCGCGCGATCGCGGACGAGGCGAAGCGGCTCGGCTCGTGGGTCATGGTCGACCTCAAAGTGTCGGAGACCGACGCGCGCGTCGCCAGCGAGGCCGGCGTGCGGAGCATCGAGCACTGGTACGGCATCCCCGACGCCGCGCTCCACGGCTCGCAGAGCTTCCCGCCCGACTACAACTACTGGGACGAGCTGGATCGCTTCCGCTACGCGGGGCGTCTCTGGGAGGAGGCGGACCGCGACTCGGCGGCGATGTCGGCGGTGCTCGACGTCATGATCCGGAACGGCACCAACTGGGATCCGACGCTCGTCGTGTACGAGAACAACCGCGACCTGGCGCGCGGGAAGACGCTCCCCTGGCTGCGGACGCTGGTGCACCCGGCCGAGGCGGACGCGGTGCCCGACTCGGCGATCCACGGCGCGTACCACCGCGAGTGGAAGACGTCCGACGAGATCGCGTGGCGTCGCAACTACGCGGTCTGGATGAAATGGGTGCGCGAGTTCCACCGCCGCGGCGGCGTGCTCACGGCGGGCAGCGACGAGGGCGCCTGGGGCGGGATCGCGATGGTCCGCGAGCTCGAGCTCCTGCAAGAAGCCGGGCTGCACCCGATCGACATCATCAAGGTCGCGACGACGAACGCGTACCAGGTGCTCGGGTGGGGCAGGCACTGCGGCGTGCGCGTCGGGTGCGTGGCAGACCTCGCCGTGGTGAACGGCAACCCGCTCGACAACTTCAAGGTGATGTACGGCCGCGGGTACGGCTTCTACGGCACCGTACCGCCGGCCGAGCGGACGAAGCTCGGCGGCGTGAAGTGGACGATCAAGGACGGGGTGGTCTACGACGCGCAGGCGCTGCTGCGCGAGGTCGAGTGGTACGTGCAGCAGGAGCGTCAGCGGGAGACGGCGGCGCGTTGAACGGCGGCTCTCGGCTCTCGGCCCTCGGCGCTCAGAGGAGCGCGGCTCTCGGCTGTCAGCTCTCGGCTCTCGGCCACTGCGGGACAGGCGGGAGGACGTCCCCCACGCCGAGGGGTTCCTGAAACCGCCCCAGCCGAGAGCCGAGCGCCGAGAGCCGAGAGCCGCCGTTTCACGCCCGCTCCACGATCCGGTCGATCAGGAAGCTCGACTGCTCCAGCGCCTCGTCGGTGAACGGGCCGAAGAAGCGTCGGACCTCGGCGAACACTGCGTCGAACGCCGGCTGGTCGCCCTCGGCGAGGACGGCCGCGAGCTCGCGGGCCGCGTTGCCGAACGCCTCGGTGACTTCGCCAGTGCGGGGGTTGCGCATCTCGATCGGGCCGTAGAGGCCGGGCGACTGCGCGAAGTGGCGCGCCGCCACGTACAGCTCGAGGAGGTACGCCGGCGACGTGAAGCGGAGCGTCTCCTCGATCGGCAGCCCGAGCCGGGCGAGGGTGAGCCCGAGCACCTGCGTCTGGAAGTGCGTCAGCACCTGCACCACGCTCATCGCCCGGTCGTGCTGCTCGGGCGTGGTCTCGGTGATCACGAGCCCGCGCGCCGCGAACGCCTGCGCCGCCCAGTCCGCCCAGGCGTCGCCGCGCGCGCGGCACAGCACGATGCGCTGCCCCTGCAGCGTGTGCACGCTCGGCCCGAACATCGGGTGCGTCCCGAGCACACTCGCCCGCGTCGAGGCGAGCATCGCCGCCACGGGCGCCTGCTTGACGCTGGTCACGTCCATGAGCAGTGCGTCCTCGCGCACGTGCGGGCCCACGGCCCGGATGACCTCCTCCGTAACGTCGATCGGCACGCTCACCACGGCCACGTCCGCTGCCGCCGCCGCCTCGACCGGCCGCAAGTCGGTGTCGACGTCGGCCACGAGGACGCGGTGTCCGAGGTCGCCGAACAGCCGCACCACCACACCGCCGATCTGCCCGCGGCCTCCGATCACGGCGACGGTGCGCGACTCGGCGTCGGGCGCGACCTCGGCCCGCAGCGCGGCTTGGTGGTCCCGGCTCGCGCGCAGCAGCAGGCGGAAGATCGACTCGATCTCGCCAGGCGGCAGCCCGAGCTCCTCGGCGCGGCGGCACCGGTCGACGAGGACCTCGCGCTCGCGCTGCGGGTCGCGGACGCGAAGGCCGTGCAACCGCTTGTACGTGGCGATCTCCCCCACGAGCGCCATTCGGTGCGCGGCGATCTGGAGGAGATCCCGGTCGAGCGCGTCGATCATCGCCCGCAGCATCGGGAGCGGGCGGGGCGGGGGGTCGGTCGTCATGAGTTCGCCGTCGGGTGTGCCGGTGGGAGCCCCGCCCTCGGCTGACCGCGGGTCTGGAGCGTGTAAGCGACTTTCGAGCAGTTTGAACGCAATGACCGGCGCGTTCGGCGTCGGTGTCTCGTCGCCAACTCCTTCGGAGCCCAGGATGTTCAGCGGATTCGAGACATCAGTGGTCGATGTGGGAGAGACCACGATCTTCATCCGCCGCAAGGGGAGCGGTAGGGCGTTGCTGCTGTTGCACGGCTTTCCTCAGACGCATCTGATGTGGCATCGAGTCGCACCGGCCCTGGCAGAGGAATTTACGGTCGTTTGCGCCGATCTTCGAGGTTATGGCGCGAGCGGGAAGCCCCCTTCAAGGCCGGATCATGCGCCATATTCGAAGAGCGTGATGGCCCTCGACATGATTCGGGTGATAGAAGCCCAGGGGTTTCCACGCTTCTCTGTGGCTGGCCACGATCGCGGGGCTCGCGTGACCTATCGAATGGCGCTCGACCACCCGGAGCGTGTCGAGCGTGTCGCTCTTCTGGACGTCATTCCGACTGGGGAAGCATTCCGTCGCGCCGACGCCCGGTTCGCCCTGACCTTCTGGCCGTGGTCGTTGCTCGCCCAACCGGAGCCGCTACTCGCCCTTTGGAGCGAGGGAAGTGGACTGGACAACTGGTATGGAGAGGCTGGCGGACCGTTAGGTATCTGGAGCGGTTGGGCCGCCGACGTGACGGGCCGCCCGATACCCGGCGGCCATTTCTTTCCCGAGCAGAACGCCACCGAGACGATCGCGGAACTGCGCTCGTTCTTCGGGCTGCGCTGAGCCGGGGCTGGCCTCCCCCGTCCCATGCCAGCAGCCGTCGTCGAGGGCAATGGCTCGCGCGTCGCCGGCGCTTCAAGCTGGCCCTGCGGCGGTGGCGACGGAATTCACGCGGCCCCGCGGTGACACTCCGGCCTAACGAAGCGGGCGACTGACCGGGGCTAGCGTTCAGGCGCGCGCCGCGCGCCTGGACAGTCTCGGCGCCGACAGGCATCGTACAGGGCGGCCCGCGGGGCGGCGACACACCCGTCGCGGAGTCACGTGCGCTGAAACGGGGCTCCCGGCCGGAGCGTATGGCGTCGTGGCCCCCCATCGGCCAGCAGCGCCCGCCCGCGGAGCGCACTCCCGGAGGATCCTCGATGCAGCCCCAGAACTCGCCCGTTCCGCCGACCCCGCCCACGCCGCCGACGCCTCCCACCCCGCCGACTCTGCCGACTCTGCCGACAACGCAAGGCGCCCATCCGGTCGTGGTTGGCGCGGGGTCGCCGGGTCCGGCCGAGGTGTTCCAGGGGCTGCAGGCCCAGCGCCGCGAACTCCGGGACCAGATGGAGACGCTGGAGGAGAGGCGCGGCGAGCTCGCCGGGCAGCTCCACGATCCCATGGTCGGCGGCGCCGACCGGGCGGGCATCGAGCAGCGCATCTCCGCGATCGACGGGCGGATCGCCGCGCTCGACCAGCAGATCGCCGCCACCGACGCCGAGATCGCGCGGGCGGCCGGCGTGCCGGGCGCGGTCGTCGAGCCACGGCCGGGCCCCCCGGAACCGAGCTTTTCGCGGGACGACGCTCTGGGCATGGGCCTCGGGGTCTCGATGCTCCTCCTCCTTCCCATCTCGATCGCCTACGCCCGGCGCATCTGGCGGCGCGGCGCGGCGGCAGCGGCGGCGCTGCCCGGCGACCTCTACGACCGTCTCACCCGCATCGAACAGTCGGTGGAATCCGTCGCCATCGAGGTGGAGCGGATCGGCGAGGGGCAGAGGTTCCTGACGCGCACCTTCGCTGAGCAGGGAGGAGGGCGCGCCATCGGTGCGGGTGCGGCGCAGCCGATCGAGCTCAAGGCGCACGAGGCGACGCCGCAGCACCGGCGGTAAGCGTGGTGCGCCGACGACCAGCTCACCGTGTGCGATCTCACCGGCGTCGCGGTGTAGGACATCGTCATCGCCTCGCGCGTCTGCCGCGCGGGGTGAGCGCGGCGAGGGGTCGTCAGCGGGCGTTTTGCGGCTGCAGGCGGCCGTCCTTCACGAGCACGGTCGAGCCAACCGTCACCGTGGCGTCCGGGAAGAAGAGCCAGCGCGAGGCGCCGCCTTGCACCTTTCCGCCCAACTCGGTGTTGTCGCCGAGCGACAGCCGCACGACGCCGGCCCCGTAGCCGGCGTAGGGGATCACGACCGCGTCTCGAGCGACGGCGAGCACCGGGTTGAAGCCGATGCCGAGCTCGCGGAAGTGGCGCTGTGCCGGGAAGCGTGCCAGCACGCTGTCCAGCACGAGGCCTGCCTTGGAGTCGGCGCTCACTCTGGCGACCTCTCCGCGCACGAAGTCGAGCCGAACCATCCGCGCCGTATCCGTCGGACTGAGACGCAGCATGGGGACGACGAGTGTCCCGTCCACCGTTTCCTCCAGCGGCGCGACTCGGAGGACTCCCGCCGGCAGCTCGACCTCGCGATCGACCGGAAGGGGCTTGCCCCGGAGATGCTCTCGCGACGCATCCCCGTCCTGTAACGAGATTGCTCGGTCGCCGATGCGAAAGCGGAGATCGGTCCCCCGCGGCGTGGTGACCCGGATCTCGCCGGCGCGGAGGACGTTTGCGGCCGCCTGGAGCTCGCGCCGCAGTCTGGCGTAGTCGACCTCGAGGGCGCGGGCGTGCAGCGCGTCGAGCTCCGGCGGAATCGCCACGGGAAATCCGTCGGTGCCGGTCGTGATCCCGGTCCAGTGGAAGTGGACCTGGCGCCCGCGGCCGGTGCCGAGCCAGCCGCGGAGCGCGCCCTGCTGCTCCGGCGTCGGCCGCGCGCTCGGTCCGGTCGGCAGCCAGACGTAGATGCTGGCGCGCTCGAGCGCCGCCGCGAAGTCAGGCTGCGGTCCGTAGTCGAGCGTCTCCACCTTCACGCCCGATGCCTCGAGCGCGCCCCGCAATGCCGGCTCGAGCCGCGGCAGGACCGAGCGGTCGACCCGCAGGAGCGCGCGCTCGCCGGCAGACGGCCGCAGGGCCGCGACGACGCGGCCAGCCATCGCCGCGTACGGGAGGTCGGGGTCCCCGGCAACACTCGTCGGCGGCGTCGCACCCCGCGTCTCCTGCGCCATGGCGCGCCGGCCGGCGGTAGTTCCCACGACCGCGAGCAGCGCGAGCAACGCGAGCAGCCCGCGCGAGATCGGTGCAAGAGCGCGCCTAACGTTGTGGTGAGCGAGCATGGACTGTCCCCTCCCTCGACGGGTCCAACTGGAACTTGTGGCGGGCCGCGCGCTCCGCAAGCAGCGCAGCGCAGCGAGCGGAGCACAGGCGGCGAAGGCGTGCAAGGTCGCCTCGTCGCGGCGCGCCACGACGCAGCGACGCCCCGGGGAGCTCGAGCTCCCCGGGGCGTCGGGTTGGTCGGCGCACGGCCGTACCGTGCGCACCGCCCGTCAGATGCGCCGGTCGGTCGGGTCCGGGCCCGGTCTCGACGCCGGATTCGCGTCGAACCGGTCCTTCACGTTGTCGATCTTGTCCGCGATGCGGTCGCCAAGCCCGGTGCTGGTGGCGCGGTCCTCGGCGCCGCTCTCGCGCCCGCGGCGGCGCGTGCCGAAGAACGACCGGTCGTCGTATTCCGGGCTCGCGTAGAAGTCGACGTCGCGGTCGGACGTAGTGGCCGCGCTCGCTCCCGCTAGCCGATCCGCGGCCACGTCGCCGCGTGGCCGGCTGCGCACGAAGCTGCGCAGGGACGTCTCGTAATCGCGCGAGAAGCGCTGCCGGTCGTAGATGGGTGCGCTGGCGAGGTCCGTCGAGCTGAGATTCACGATCACGTCGTCGTGCTCGTCGTCGAGCCGCGCCGTCCCCACCGGAATGAGCGAGTAGTCGCGGCCCGCTCCCTTCGCCACGTCCTTGTCGACCTCGACCTCGAGGTAGCGGACCCGGCTCGCCCCGGTGTCCACGAGTAGGTCGGCGACTTTACCCAGCTTCGTTCCGTCAGCGGTCCTGACGTCCCACCCCCGTATGTCGGGTTGGCCTTCCGGGAACTTGAAGTCCTTGATGTCCTTGGTGTGAACGAGTGCCCCGCCGCTGGTGTTCGAGGCGCGGTCCGTCGTGCGGATGAGGTCGTCTTTTGCCATGTGGCTTCCTCCGTGCGCATGGGTCGGAGCCGGCTAGGCGCGCAGGGCCGTCCCGCGGCTGCGACGTGATGCTGGGGGTGCCCGAGGTCGCAAGAGACGTTCCCAGATATGTCCGGCTGGGCTCGCTGGTTACTATTGCCGAGATCGGTTCCGCTGGAGCGAGCAGTACGAGGCCGGCGGCCGAGTGGGTAGGGCCCGGCGAAGGAGCTCGCCGTCGGCTTCAGCGTGAGAAGCTGAGCCCGACGGCGA